>Ga0180302_10000160_pt1 | contig 28121 bp, 26 predicted proteins | sample GuaBasSediGuay17_FD_121794 | JGI IMG/M metagenome (GOLD analysis project Ga0180302, IMG submission 121794) | Subseafloor sediment microbial communities from Guaymas Basin, Gulf of California, Mexico - Guay17, Core 4571-4, 12-15 cm | ecosystem: Environmental > Aquatic > Marine > Hydrothermal... | reverse complement strand
GTTCTTGTAGTAATTTTTCTTTCTCTTTTCTTTCGATTCCAGCTTGCTTGAGTTTTTCGATTTCCGCTTCTAAGTCCCTAATTCGTTTGAGAACTATATCGAGATCTGCAGTTATGTCTGATTTACTAGACATAAAGATCATCGCCTGAGAAGTTGTTTTTCTCAAAATAAATAATATTTATTCATGAGATATCTTATTAATATGCTATGCGTTTATAAAATTTTTTCTTTGAAATTATTAAAAAGAATTATTCTGCGAACAAATTTTCTAAAAAATATGAAAAATTTTTAGAAAGAAACATTTAGGAAAAATGATGATCGTAAGCTTCGTGAAGCATTAAGATATCTCCGTAGTCGATATCTTTTTGAACTGGTCGTATTTCTCGTGCTCTTCTAATCATCTCTAAATCAATTTGCACGCTAAGTATACTCTCCTCATAAGATTTTCCAACAATAATATCATTACCAAGTGGATCTATTAGTCTACTTTCACCAAAGAATTCAAGATCATCCTGATATCCAACGGTATTGATATATGCCACAAATACAGTATTCTCGATTGCCCGTGCACTTAATACTTTAGGCCACAGAGGTCTAGAAGCTGTAGGAGCAGCGGATGGTATAGCTATTAGATCGGCTCCAACCAAGGATAAAGATCTTGCTACTTCTGGGAAGAAAGTATCATAGCAAATTAGAGCACCTATTCGAAATTCTGAGAACTCTATTAATTCAGGAGCAGACACAGGTCCTGGTTTAAAGTATCTATATTCATCAAAAACGCCGAATGTAGGAAAATGTCTTTTTCTATAAACTCCTTCAACTCCATTTTTTGATACAAAAACATATGAGTTGTAGAGAATTCCCCTAGGATAATATCCTCTCTCTGGCATTCCGAAGCCTACTAGAACATTTGGATAGTCCGCTAGAATTTCTTGTAATTTCATGATACTTGGACCGGGAACTTCTTCAGCTAACTTATGAATGGTTTCTTTGATCATGTAGCCAGTTAGGTATAATTCTGGGAAGAGAAGAAGCGTTGGATGGTTTTTATCGACATTCTTTTTTAAAATATCTTCAATTTTAAGTAGGTTTTCTTCCTTATTACCTAATTCGCTTTTGATTTGACAGAGAATAACTCTTATTACCAATTTACTTCACCGTCAATAAGTACTAAAGAGGATGATGTGAAATGCTAACTTTATCGGAAATAAAAAATAAACTTCTTTCAATTGATAAGGAATTTGCTATTAAAAGAATAGTCTGTGCAGTGCAACAATATTTTAGACAAGTGAACGCAAAGTACGCTGTTATGGGGTTAAGTGGAGGGGTTGACTCTTCGACTACATTAGCTATACTAACTAGAGCATTAGATACTGACAGAATAAAATGTTTAATTATGCCGCATAGTAAAATAACACCAAAGGAAGACACCAATGATGCAGTAAAATTAGCTTCACAATATGGAATTGAACCAATAATAATAGAAATCGATGAAATTGCAGATAGCTTTAAACGAAAAATGGAAAATTCCGGATTAGATATGAATAAACTTGCATATGGAAATACTTTAGCACGAATTAGAATGATGATACTATACTCATTTGCAAATTCACTAAACGGATTAGTAGTCGGTTCTGGGGATAAAAGTGAACTTCTCTTGGGTTATTTTACAAAGTATGGGGATGGAGGCGTAGACATATTACCCCTAGGAGATCTATATAAAACGCAAGTAAGGATGCTGGCGGAGTATTTAGGGGTACCAAAGAAAATAGCTTATAAGCCGAGCAGTCCGAGATTATGGCAAGGTCAAACAGCTGTTGAAGAACTTGGGGCGGATTATGATGTAATAGATGCAATATTATACGCATTCATAGAACTGCGTAAACCACTAGAAGAAGTTTTTGAGATTCAAGGTATTCAGAAATCTCTCATACAGAGTATCTTAAGACGAGTTTTTCTTAATGAACATAAGAGAAGATTCCCGTTTATTCCAAAGTTGTCTCCAGGAATGACTATAGGAATTGATTGGCGGGTACCAAGGATCAGTAAGTTAATTTAGGGGGAATTCAATTCGAATGATTTTTATGTTTAATTTTTTACTTTTTCACGCTGTATACTATTTTGGTGAGAAAAATTGAGCGCGGTAGTAATTGTTGGAGGGTTTTTCGGAGACGAAGGTAAAGGAAAAATAATCTCATATCTCGCTCTTCGAGACAAGCCAAAAATTGTGGTTAGAGGAGGAGTAGGCCCAAAGGAAGCCTGAAGAGCAGGCTTCCGGGCAAATGCGGGTCATACTGTTGTATTTGAGGGAAAGGAATACAAGTTAAGGCAGATACCAAGCGGGTTCGTCTATAAAGAAGCACGTCTGTTAATTGGTCCGGGAGTACTAATTAATCCAAATGTTCTCTTTCAAGAGATAGAAAAAACAAGAATCAATCCTAAGCGTTTAGGAGTGGATTATCAATGCGGAATCATAGAAGAGAGTCATATGGAGAGAGATCGTAAACCTGACTTGAAAGGTAGGTTAGGCACAACGGGTACTGGGTGCGGTCCAGCTAATGCCGATAGAGCGCTAAGAATACTAAAAGTCGCGAGGAATGTTAAGGAATTAGAAATATTCCTCACAGATGTTCCTGGCGAATTACATGAAGCGTTGGATAGAGGGGACGAAATCATGGTAGAAGGAACTCAAGGAACATATCTTTCTCTCTATCATGGGACATATCCGTACGTTACAAGTAAAGATGTTACTGCTTCTGCAATATGCTCTGACGTAGGTATAGGTCCCAAACATGTGCGGGACGTAATTATTGTATTTAAAGCTTATGTGACAAGAGTAGGCACAGGACCACTGCCTGGAGAACTGTCGGAGGAAGAAGTAGAGAGAAGGGGATGGCAGGAGATAGCGACAGTAACTGGCAGAAAAAGAAGAGCGGCACCATTCAATTTTGATCTGGCTCGACGTGCTGTTAAATTGAATAGTGCCACGATTATTGCATTAACAAAATTGGATAGAGTATTTCCAGAAACGAAAGGTGTAAGAGATTTTGATAAATTGTCAGATAGAGCTCAAGAGTTTGTAAGGGAAATTGAAAGAAAAGTAGGTGTGCCAGTTAAAATAATAAGTACTGGACCAGATACTGCGGATACTATCGATTTAAGATAAAAGTCACGATAAACATCGATAATATCGTCCCGGCTTCCTCTTTCCTCTTTTTAAAAATAATCTCATAAGCAGAAGTCCTAGATATAGTAGCATAATAAGTAATAACAAACTAGAAACTGATAATTGAGTTAAAACATAAAGACTTAGGATCAACATGGCCACACTTATTATGCTTGCTGTTGGAAATAATATTTTCTTCCAAATTTGTGATACTCTCTTAAACGAAGTGATAGATAGCTTATTATAGATATCCGTAAATGATTGATGAAGTGTATTAGAGAGTCTTTCATAACTCATATCCCTTAAATCGTTCCTGTTTTGTAAAAATGCAGAGCTATGTATTTTAAAAAATGCATTTAACGTGCGCAGCAATTTTGTCTTTTTCTCATTTTTATCTGTAATTGCTATTACGTGCACTGAAACATTTTTAACGAGGAATATTTTTTCAAAGAAAATTTTATAATCGTCAAATTCAATTACACGAATACTACGTGAGAACAAGTCCCTGCCAAACATTGAAAGCGCAGATAACATGCTAACAATGCTTCCATGACCTATTTCTTCTATTTTTCTTTTTAAGTTCACAGGTATGTTGGGATTTTCATATTCCCAAAGTAGTGAAGATGAATCCATTAGTATGTATAACAGATATATCATACTGGTTGCTGCCTCATTAATTTATGCACTTTTTTTGAAAAATGCACTGCTCTTCCTAAAATTCTCTAGATTTATCTTATTTGTAATAAAAAATGTTTTTCTCTGATATTTTTAATTAATTATCTTTTGATTAGGGGCTTAATGGAAATCTAACTTTAAATGCATTTTTAAACTTAAGTATAAATTAAGATACAGAATTGGTAAGCGATTAGATCATGCCTCCTGAAGATTTAACAAGAATTGAAAGAAGATATATGGAACAATCTGACTGGCAGATTAAAGAAAATGCTAACGTAAACTTGTCATATAGTGGATTCATAGGATACCTCTTGGATAATCTTCTCAAAGACCCAGAAATATTATCATCCTATCTTCCTTCCAGTGCAGTTAAAGCACATATAGAAGGAGACATTCACATTCATAAATTACCACATTCTCTATTTATACCCTACTGTATTGGCTGGTCGTTCGGCAGTATATTGAGAAAAGGACTAGTTACACCTTCCATAGTAGCAAGGCCCGCAAAACATCTTGAAACAGCAATATCACACTTAGTAAGTTTCTTTTTCTTAGCCAGTCAAGAATGGACCGGCGCGCAGGCCATTTCTGCTTTGGATCTTTATCTATCCCCCTTTGTGAGAACCGATAATTTAGATAATAAAAGTGTAAAACAAGCACTTCAGAGATTGGTATATGAGCTTAATTATCCCAGTAGGTTAGGTTATCAGAGTCCATTTACAAACATAACTATATTACTAGATACTATTCCAGAATTTCTGAGAGAAACAGCTATTGTGGGAGGTAAAAAAGTAGGAATATTAGAAGACTTTTTAGAAGAAGCACAAACAATTACTAAAAATATACTTACACACTACTTGGAGGGCGATAGCAAAGGAAAACCATTTACGTTTCCGATAGTCACAATGATGATTACTAAAAAGTTCGATTGGAATGGATCTCGCTGGGATGGATTAACAGATGAAATTTTTAATTTAATAGCGAAGCGAGGTACGATATATCTTCTGAATGGATATGCTACTAACATAGATGCGCTATATGCAATGTGTTGCAGGTTAACTATCGATGTAGATAAAGTTTTATCACTAAGTAAAATGATTTCTATAAGATCCGATTTAGAAGAATTAACTGAAGAATTAAGAAAACACAAGCAAGCATACGGAGTATGGGCACTTCCTGACGCGACAGGAAGTATAGGTGTTGTGACCATCAATTTGCCTAGAATAGCTATTTCTTCTTTCGGAGATGAATCCGAATTCTTTGATGAATTACAGGAAAAAATACATTTAGCTAAGGAGGTTCTACTAGTATGGAGAGAAAGGTATAATAAATTACTTGAAAGAGGGTTTATGCCCTTAACAAGAATTTATCTCGGAACTTTTGTTAATCATTTCAATACAATAGGCTTAGTCGGCTTACCTGAAGCAGCAGCAAACTTTTTACAGAACAAAGAATTATGGTTTGATTCTAGTTTTAAGGAAAGAAAGGAAGCTATGTTTTTTATGAAGAAAGTAGTAAAGTGTGTGAGAGATTTGACCGAAGAATTTGAAGAAGAAAGCGGACACCCATGGAATGTTGAAGAAGTGCCAGCCGAAAGTACAGCATATAGGCTGGCTTCTCTAGATTATAAATTATTTAAGGAGAAATTAAAAAATGAATTTTTTATTCCTAATCTCCACGGCGTATCTTTCTACAGTAACAGTATAACACCCTACTACGCAAATTTATCACTGGCTGAGAGGCTTAAAATAGAGGGTGAAGTGCAACGAGAGTTTACCGGCGGAGTTATGCTTCATATATTTCTATACGAATCGCCAGACGTGAAATCTCTAAAGAAATTTGTTTACAATATCGTGAAGAATACAAAACTAGTGTATTTCAGTATAACCCCAAGTATATCTGTTTGTTTAAAGTGTGGCTGGTGGGGCGTCGGTATTTACACAACTTGTATGAAATGTCAAAGCAAAAACATCGAGATATGGAGTCGTATTGTAGGGTATTATAGACCTCTTCATCGGTGGAATAAGGGAAGAAGAGCCGAGTTTTTATCTCGAATACACTACAGTTTTCTAAGAAAAAATATTAAACCTATCAATATTCTAGATGTTAAAGAGATTCTTAAAGGTGCCTAGTAAGTGGAAAAATTAGAAATTATTTTAAGTGATGAGGAACTATCAAGATACGATCGCCAAATTAGACTATTCGGAATAGAGACTCAAAGTAAATTAAAAAAAGCAAAAGTGGCTATAGTAGGAGCTGGTGGGCTAGGCTCGCCAGTGGCATATTATCTAGTAGCAATGGGTGTTGGTGAATTAAAGATCATTGACTTTGATGCAGTTAGTTTAAGTAATTTGAATAGGCAAATTCTTCATTGGACAACTGATATAAAAAAAGATAAAGTTATATCCGCGTATGAAAAACTTAGTAAGCTTAATCCAAATACAAAGATTATTCCAATTAAGAAGAAATTAACTAAGGAGAATGCTGAAGAATTGCTTAGTGATGTGGATCTATGCATCGATGCATTAGATAACTGGAAGTCCAAGCTGCTTCTCAATAATATTTGTGTAGAGATGAAAAAAACACTTATTCATGCAGGAGTCAGAGGAATGCATGGTCAAATGCTAGTAATAATTCCAGGAAAAACACCTTGCCTGAGATGCTTATTATCAGAGGACATAATTATTGAAGAGGAAAAATTGCCTATTTTAGGAGTAACACCTGGAGTTCTAGGTACTCTTCAGGCTTTAGAAGCAGTTAAAATTCTTACGAATTACGGAAAAGTCTTGCTTAATAAACTACTAATTTTTGATGGCTATGAAACAGAAATATCTATTATAGACATAAAGAGAAATCCCAACTGTACGGTATGTAGTAGATTATTCTAGAATTTCAATTTCAATATCAAAATCATTAGGCAGATTAAAACCATTTAGAAAAATTTTTTCGATGACATCTGGAGCTTTGTCGGTATCTACTCTTATCTGGAAGCCTATGATATCTTTTTCGGCAGAAAAACGAGATAGAACATTCAACACTTTATCGATTTCTTCGGCAGATAGTTGTCCTTCTGGTACTTCAATTAGTACATATTCTTCTCCCGCATGAATAGAACACTGCACATATTTTCCAGTTTTTTTATCAGTAATAATCAGATATCCTCCTGCACAACCACATGAAATTTTTTCATGAATTTTTTTGATACTTTCGTTGATCAGTGATTTCCTCTCAGCCTCATTCATGTATGGGCACCCAGACCGGCAAATCATATTTTCTTTACTTTTTTGGAATGCTTGCTTAAGTAAGAGGAATCGCTCTCAAAAATCGGTACAAAATCATACTTATAAACCTTTTGATGGATTTCACGCGTAATAAATTAAAGACAGAGGTTCTCGGTTAAAAAATTTACTAGTTTTACTCAATTATTTCCAGTAATTTGTCGCTCGGTTTTTCGAGTTTCTTAAGCATAGATGCGGTGTCAACCCTATATTCATCAGGATCCTTAAGAATGCGACTAACCCAATCCTTTATTTCCTTATAGGTGGGAGCATGAATAACAGGAAAACCCTTCTTTTCTAAGTAGTCTGCGTAAGCAATTCGTTTGGGAAAATAATAGAGGGAGGGGATACCCAAAAGAGCGCCCTCTTGTACCATTGTCCCTCCTCCCGTTATTAACAACGTTGAAAAGGCGATTAAATTAAAAGCTAAAATGAATTTTTTCGGTATCACAATCTTGTCTTTAAAATTCTTAATCAGCGTATTCCTCTGCTCCTCATATCTAGGGAGAACAACAATCTGAACCTCGGGCGTATTTTCCAGCATATACTTTATAATGCGATCCTCAAACAACAAAGAACGTCCTTTTGTTATATGTAAGTAATAATAAGCGAAAGTTTCAGCAGGTCTTAACACCACTATAGGTCTAGAAGGATCCAAGTTTAATTCTTTTATTACCTCGGATTTAGGTGGAAAAGCGGTTATCCACTCCACTGGATCTACTCCATTATACTGTAGTATTTTCTCTGGATTTATCATATGAACGAAAAGGCTCTTAGGATTGCATTTAGGTGTAATAAAAAAATCTGCAAGGGGCAATGTGAGTCTGTGTACGATACTGGCATGGGCCGTATCTTCTATGACAATGTTTTTGTATCCTAAACCATACGCGACTCTAGCTACTTCGGGGCAAGCAAAATGTATTGTCCAAGAGGGAGCGGGGTAATCATCTAGAATATTGATGAGATCTAGTCCTCTCTTAAGAGAGGCAATTAATTTCTCTTTGAGAGTTCGTCCACCGTATTTCCCTACCACTATAGGTTTTACACCTAGATATTCTAGTAAATGTGAAGTGGATTCATGTTCTCTGGTAGTTACAAGAAAGTTGTATCCTTTTCTTTGTAGTCTTTTTATAATTGCAGCAACCATGAGAGAATCTTTTGGCACATTTGCATTAAACCATATAAGCTTTTTCATTTTGATCACATTTTATGTTCCCATTGGAGTCGTGAGTTACATAGAACTGTTTTTTATCTCAGATTAAAACTAAAGAGGGTAATAAGTATTTAGGATATAAAACACAATGTTAAAGGAAATACTTTAAGAATTTATCCACGAATGCTTGAATTAATAAGAATGAATGCTAGTTGCTCTAATAGAAAAAAGATGTGAGAGATCTTGGTGGACTTGTCTGTTACAATCGCAAACTTAAGAATAAGAAACCCAACAATGTTAGCATCAGGAATTCTAGGAACAAGCCCCTCATTACTAATTAGAGCATATCAAGAGGGAGCAGGTGCTGTTGTAACCAAATCCTTCACGAAAGAGTATAGAGAAGGTTACAAAACACCAATAATTATAGCAACGAAATGTGGATATATTAATGCTGTAGGGCTAGCAAATCCCGGAAAAGAACATATTAAAGAAATTGTTAATCCAGTTAAGAAGATGGGAGTTCCAATTATAGTAAGTTTAGCCGGCTCTACCAAAGAGGAATTCAGAGAATTGGCATTAGAAGCCGAGGATTCTGGAGCTGATGGCTTAGAACTGAATCTATCATGCCCACATGCGGAAAAAAGAGGTTTAGAGATAGGCTCTGATCCCGAATTGGTGTATAAAATAATCGAGCAACTCAAGGAGGATATCAGAATACCAGTTTTTGCTAAATTAGGGTTAAGTGATAATATCATAACAACGGCAATTAAAGCCGAAGAAGCAGGAGCCGATGGGTTAGTTCTCATAAATACTGTTAGAGGTATGCTTATTGACATTTGGACTAAGAAACCAGTATTATCTAATAAATTTGGTGGGATTTCGGGACCAGCTATTCATCCTATTGCAGTGAGAGTAGTTTATGAAGTGTACGAGAAGGTGAATATTCCAATAATTGGTGTTGGGGGCATCGATAATTGGGAATCTGCTATAGAAATGTTTTTAGCAGGAGCCAAAGCTGTTCAAATAGGATCAGCTATAGCCTACGAGGGATTAGATATCTTTAAGAGAATTGTGAATGGTATTAGAAATTATTTAATTGAGAATGGATATGGTAGTATCAAGGACATAATAGGGCTTGCTCATCAGTGATCTCTAAAGGGAGCTAAATTGAGTTGGGAGTGGGCTAAGGAGTTTTTTATAAGACATGCTGATATATTTCTCAGGATTATGAATGAAAGATGGCATCAAGCTATTGAAGAGGCAAAATGGATAATAAAAATTCTTGAAGCAAATGATATCTTTGAGGGAAAAATATTAGATGTAATGTGTGGAAACGGCAGGCATGCAGTTTATCTCGCAGAGAAGGGATATCGCGTTGTTGGAGTCGATATATGCCCTCTCTTTATAGAGGATGCTAAAAGAAAAGCAGCAAGGATGAACGTAGATGATAACACAACTTTTATTGTAGGGGATTTTCGAGAATTAGATAATTTAGTAGAAAAGTACAGTCCTTTCGACGCCGTAATTAACTTTTGGACTAGTATTGGTTATTATGGAGAAAAAGCGGACTATATACTTTTCCAAAAGGCTAGGAAAGTTTCTCGTAGAGGCGCTATTCTGATATTAGGGGATACTCTCTCAAAGGAAAATTTGCTTGATAAATTTAGTCCCTTTGTTTATGCAGAATTTAATAATCTCTTAGTTCTGCATTTTATGGAATATGATCCTCTGGAATCTATTTTAACAGATTTATGGAGGTTCTATGACAAGCGGGGAAATGATTGGGTATACCTAACTTCGGTAAAAGTAAAATTGCGCGTCTATTCCATTAGTGAGATCGTAAGGATGCTTAAAGAAGCAGGATGGAATATTATTGCTGCATATGATTCTATAATAGGATTAACCCCATTGCAACGAAATAGTAAAATAAATATTGTAGCAAAAGCAATTAATATGACATAAACTGCAGAGGTAGAAATCTCACATTGTATCAGGTATACTATTCGGGTTTCTTTCGAAGATTTCCTTGTAATACTCTGCAGTAATCCTTATCCCATTTTTTAGATCGGTTTTTGCTCTAAAGCCGAGCACTTTCTCTGCTTTTGTTGTATCTGCCTGAGTTCTATAAACGTAGTTTTTGATAGGATTCTCAATGTACTTTGCTGAAATATTTTTTCCTAAAACTCCATTGATGATCCCTAAAACTTCATTAAATGTAGTTTCCTTTCCAGTTCCAACATTAAATATCTCAGAATCAAGTCCGGTTTTTTCTATTGCTAATATATTTGCATGAACCGCATCTTTAACAAAGGTAAAATCTCGTGTTTGGGAGCCGTCACCAAATATGACTGGCTGTTTTCCTAATAAAATCGCCCAAATGAACTGGGATATAATATTAGCGTACTTTCCCTTATGCTGTTCTCTTGGACCATATATGCTAAAGTACCTTAGTCCAATACATTCGATATCGTAATAATCGTAGTACATTCTAGCAATGTGTTCTCGCATCCATAAAGAGTATTCATAGAAAGTTCTAGGCGTAACTTGCATGTCTTCCCTATGAGGCGGTGTCAATACGTTATAAATGCTACTTGTTGATGCATAAACTACCTTACCTGCATCGAATCTCCGTGCAGCTTCTAAAATATTAAGAAAGCCAAAGATATTCGCATGTATTCCCTGTCGAGGATCTGGGAAAAACATAGGCGCTGAGCTTGTAGCAGCCTGATGCAAGATAATACTGACATCCCTCTCTTTCACAATATTGAATATTAATTCTGCATCTGTAACGTCTCCCTTAACAAACTCTACACGGTTCTCGTATCTTTCTAACACTTCCCTTAGATTCTCTAATTTACCTAGGGAAAGATTATCTAATGCGATTACACTATAACCTCTTTCAGCGAGTCCCTCTACAATATGGCTTCCTATGAATCCAGCACCACCGGTTACCAGTATAGTTTTTGACATTAAAATTCACCTTATTGGTTAATTCTGAGAAGAAACTGGTAAAAAGCCTTAAAAAATTAATCTAATAGATAACGTGGACATTATTAATGTTCGATATCTATGAAACAATGTTGTTTAAAGAAGTAGGCAATGTTTAGAAAACTAGCAGGAGACGCGTGTTAATGGTGGCTAGAAAGTATAAAAGCATTTTAAACTACATTAGATAAAAATTTTTATTTGGAATATGGATTAATTAATAACTGTATATTATCTCCTCCTGCTCAAACTCGTCGACTTCCTCTAAGTAAAAATCTAACCCAACTTCTTAACAAAACTAATCCAAAGAGGTGAATAGCGTATGACGAAACCTATACGTGTCGCTATTGCAGGTGTCGGCAATTGTGCATCTGCTTTAGTTCAAGGCGTTTTTTATTATAAAGATGTAAGAGATGACGAAAAAATTCCTGGGTTGATGCATGTAAACTTTGGAGGATACCATATAAGAGATATAAAGTTTGTAGCAGCATTCGACGTTGATACAAGAAAAATAGGCAAAGATCTAGGTGAAGCTATCTTTGCGGGAAACAACTCAGTACCACGGTTCGCTGAAGTTCCGCGGCTAGGCGTCAAAGTTCTTCCAGGACCTATTCTAGACGGCGTTGCTCCTCACATGAAGGAGGCGTTTTCTCCGTATGATGATGGAGAAGCGGAATCCGTGAATGTAGCTGATGTTCTAAGGGAAGTGGATGCAGATGTTTTGATCAATTTCCTTCCCGTAGGAAGCTATCATGCAACTAGATATTATGCGCAAGCTGCTTTAGATGCAAAAGTAGGATTTATCAATGCTATCCCAGAATTTATTGCAACAGACCCTGAATGGGCTAAGAAATTTGATGAAAGGAGAGTTCCAATCGCTGGAGATGACATAAAATCTCAATTAGGAGCTACGATACTTCATAGAACATTAGTTCAATTGATGTTGGATCGCGGAATTAAACCAAGAAAAACTTATCAACTTAACATCGGAGGTAACACAGATTTCCTAAACATGACGGTTGAAGAGAGATTAAAGTATAAGAGAATTAGCAAGACTGAAGCAGTAACGAGCCTAGTACCTCACGGGATACCAACAAGAATAGGACCTAGTGATTATGTAGAATTTCTAGGAGATACAAAGATAGCATACATATATCTGGAAGGAGAAAAATTTGGAGGCTTTCCAGTCATAATAGAGGCAAAACTTGTAGTGGCTGATAGTCCTAACAGTGCAGGGACTGTTATAGACGTAATAAGAGCTGTAAAATTAGCATTAGATAGGGGTATCGGGGGGCCTTTGATTAGCATATCTGCTTATGCATTTAAGCATCCTCCTGTTCAAGTGCCAGATTACATAGCAAAAGAGTGGGTAGAAGAGTTCATTGCAGGAAGAAGAGAAAGGTAAGCTCTTTTTTTAACTCTTTTTTTAGAGATAGAGATTCCTCTATTAAAAAGTAATTTTTTATGAATTTATGTACCTCCTGGTGTCACTACATGTGTTACGTTTACTTATTAATACTCTTGTTTTAATCATCTTTTTTCAAGTAAAGCAAACAGACAATTAATATTTTTTTAAAATAAAATACCCTTAATTAGCAGTTTTCTGCGTTATGTGGGAGAGGAGTATGTTATTATCCGATATTCTAAAAATTGCAGAAGGATTCGAAAAATCTTTTTTGGAAGTAATTTTTTCTCTAAGACATGAAATCCTAGAGAAGCTCAAAAATACGGATGTCGTGGGATACAATCCATTTGGAGAAAAATCTAGAGCATTTGATGAAGAGATAAGCAAGTTGTTAATTGAGAGGTTTGTTAAGCATGGATTTAAGGGAGCAATTGTTACAGAAGAGAAAACAGTAAAAAATATTAGTGACGAAGTAATCTTCATAGATCCCGTGGATGGTTCTTTAAATGCTGCAAGAGGCATAAATATATTCGCATTTGAGGCATGTTATGCAAAAAAACCAGGCATTGATTTTCTATCAGCAAGCATAATTTGGAACATCCCATTTAATCAATATTTTATCGCGTTATCAACGAGGGGAGCATATAAGTGTTCCCAAGAGGGATGTGCAAACATCGAGGCTAGAAGAAAGGATTTCGAAGACACGGTTATCGAGGTAGGAAATACGAGTGGTGATGCTTTCTTAAAAATTAAGAAAATAGGCACAACAAGGATTCTAGGGTCTATTGCATATGCATTTACTAAACTTGTTGAAGGCGACATAGATGCTATTTTTGACAATAGTGGGAAACTGAAATTTACTGATGTAGCGGCGTGTATTCTACTTCTAAGAGAAGCGAAGGCACATTGCTACTGGCAGTTAAGTGGTGATTTGAGATCGAATCCAAGGGTAAAAATCATTGCATCAACTGATAGAAATCTATTCGAAGAACTTCTGTCTATTTTCGAAGAGACAAAATAATCAAATAAAAAAGAATAAGGTAATCTTAAAAAAGTTAGGTAAGCCTTAGTTTATTCTCAAAAAACTAAAGGATGTTAAAAAATGAATGATGACATTAAGGATGAAATAATAAAGTTTCTTAGGACACAGAACTTTAATGAGCTAGTTAAATTAATTAACTTAAATAACAGATATATCGAAGTAATATTTGAGCTATTATCGGAGCCAGAGTTAGAGAAAAATATTATTGAATTTATCAAAAAGTATGCTTATTCATTTCCAAAAAAGGCTTTAGAAATAGCTAAACCATATGTATTAAGTTCTATTTTGGTACATACTTTAGGAGCGCTGCTTCTAATAGAATTTGTATCTAGAAGTAAGCCTAAATTAATAAAAGAGTATATTCCTTATATTAAAGGATGCCTTCGAAGTTCAGAACGAGAAATTCGATTAAGTGCACTTTATACATTAATTAATGTCATTGAAACTTATCGGAACGATATTCAAGATCTTTATGAGTATCTTCTTAACATTGTAAAAGATGAAGACGAGCTAATAAGACTCGGTGCTATAAGATTATTAGTTGCTTTTGGGGAGGGGGATCCCAAAAAACTTAAACAAATTACTAATATATTATTGCAAGCAATTACCGATGAAAGCGGGTTAGTAAGCGATTTTGCATCACATTGGCTGAAGATCATAATAACTCGATACTATGAAGAATTACAAATTGATAAAAGCTTTGTAGATAAGCTTCTTGTGTTAACTAAAAAAGTTAAAGAAAATATAAAACCAAACATTTTCAGTGTTCTTGCTTTTCTAAGTCGAGTTAAACCAAGCGTTATAAGACCACACATACACACATTAGTGGATATGTTAAATTACGCAGATATTTCTTCAAAAGCAGGAATAGCAATGATCATGAGTTTCTTGGCCAAAAAGGATCCACTTAGCATCTCAGAAGCTATACCAAAAATAGGAATGATGCTTGATGATGAAAATGAATTAGTTCGTTCCACAGCTTTAGCTTGCATTTCTCAAATAAGCGATAAGATGCCGGATAGTGTCATGAAATATGTGCCAAAAATCATTAAGTTTTTGGAAAGTGAAGAAGAGAACAATCAACTAGGAGCCTTAATAGCTCTAAGAAATATAAGTAAAGTATCTCCAGAAACTGCTTTAGGAATTATAGATAAACTAGAAGAATTATTAATGAGTGAGAATAGTGATATTCGCTTTGAGGCGGCATCTATAATCAAATGGATAGGTGCCGCATATCCTGATAAAGTAAGGCATCTTGTAGAACCTCTTATTAAAATTCTGGACTCAGATGACGAATTAGTGAAATCAAGTGCTGTTTGGGCTCTCGAGAGTATATCCAGAAGATATGTTGATAAAATTGAATTCAATTTTGACCGCCTCAGAAAACTTTTAACCGATAAAAATGAGTACATTCGATCTGGAGTAGCGTGGATTCTGGCAAACTTGGTGGAAAAAAGGCCAGAAAAAGCTATACTTCTAAAAGAAATTGTAGTGAAGCTTCTTGATGACGAAGATGATTATGTGAGAGCAGCTTCTACAATAATTGCAGAAAAAATAGCAGTAACTGATAAGGAAAGCAGAAAAAACATAGCTAGTTTTCTTGCGAAAAAAATAGGAGATGAAAGCCCCATCGTAAGAGCATTATCTATAAAGGCTCTTGGATCTATAGGATCTGTAGATCCTAGCAGCGTGAGTGGTTATATAGATGCTATAGCTGAGAAATTAAGTGATCATTCTTCCAATGTGCGAGCAAGTGCCGCAGAAGCTCTTGGAATGATTGGTGGAGAGAGACCCTCTCTAATAAGTGACAAAATAGATTTGCTTATCGATTTATTAGTAGATTCAGATGAACTTGTTAGAAGTAGTGCTGCTAGAGCTATAGAAAAAATCCGAAGTGCTCTTAGCAAAACGTACATTGATGCTGGGTGATCAAGAGTAGGGAACTCAGAGAGTTAGACACTATTTTAAACCATCAATTACCTCTTTACTATACAAAGTTAAAGCGGTGAATTTTCTATGTTATTAGAGGAAGCTATTAATCTTCTCGAGAAACTCTCTAACGCTTTCGGTCCGCCGGGACACGAGGATGAAGTGAGGGAAATTGTAAGAAAAGAATTAGAGGAAGTCGTGGATGAAGTTAAGATCGATGCGCTAGGAAATATAATATGCGTAAAGCACGGAAAATCGAATTATCCAGTAATTTTACTAGATGCTCACATGGATGAAGTGGGGCTCTTAATAACCCATATAGATAAAAATGGGTTTTTATACTTCGGTCCGCTTGGAGGATTTGATCCTCGAATTCTATATGGACAGAAAGTAATAATAAAAGGTTCAAGAGGACATATTACAGGATATATAGGAGCAAAAGCCCCGCACCTAGTAAAGCCGGAGGAGACAAAGCAAACGATTCCTCTGGAACAATTATTCATTGATATTGGGGCGTCTTCCAAGGAAGAAGTTATAGACTTGGGAATTGATATTGGAAGTGTAGCTACTTTCGGTACAAAATTTGTGCGCTTAGGAAAAAACAGAGTTTTGGGAAAAGCCTTTGATGACAGAGCAGGCTTAACAGTCATGATATCTGTTGTTAAGGCACTTTCAGATTCAGAATATAATATAATTGCTGTAGGGGCTGCACAAGAAGAAGTTGGTCTAAGAGGCGCGAGAACAGCTGCATGGCAAGTGAAAGCGGATTTTGCTTTAGCTCTTGAAGGAACTGCAGCAGCAGATACCCCCGGAACTCCAGAAAATTTAACATCAACAAGTCTCGGTGCAGGGCCAGCTATAACAATAGCAGATAGAAGTCTTATTGCTCATCCAAAAATAGTTAAGGTGCTTATCGAAGCTGCTAAACAAAGAAATATTCCTTATCAATTCAAACGAGTAATTGCGGGCGGAACAGATGCAGGGGTAATTCACTTAACGAGAGAGGGAATACCTGCGGGGGTAGTAAGCGTTCCTAGCAGATATATTCATAGTCCAGCAGCCATTTTAGACTTAAGAGATCTTGAAAATGCCATAAAGCTTACAATAGGTTTTATAGAGGATATCAGTAAGATGCATGGGAAATAGGGGGTTTCTTTGAGAGCGTATATAATAGCTATTGGAGATGAGCTGTTAAGTGGAAAGACATTAGATTATAACTCGCATTGGATTACTAAAAGACTGACTGGTCTTGGTGTCCATGTTATCAAAATAGCAATAGTTCCAGATGATATGAGCGCGATAGTAGAAACTATAGAGGAAGCTTTGAGAAAGAATGTAGAAATAATAGTAACTACGGGGGGATTAGGGCCTACTCCGGGCGATATTACATTAGAGGCGATTGCAAAAGTGCTTGGAAGAAATCTGGTGATAGATGAAAAAGCACTAAAAATGATTACAGATCGTTATAAGCAATTATTTGAGCTCGGTTTTGTGTCTTCTCCTCACATAACTCCAGAAAGAGAAAAAATGGCTAAAATACCAGAAGGAGGAATTCCGTTTTACAATCCTATTGGCGTGGCTCCAGGAGTACTAATTTCTCTAAACGAGAATAAATATATTATTGCATTACCAGGAGTTCCTTCAGAGATGATGTATTTACTAGAACAGATAATCCCCCACATAACTAAAAGTGCTAGAAAGGTCTTTGTAAGAACAAAAGAGAAGGTAATTAAGGCCAAAGATGAATCCATGTTAGCTAAAATATTAGAGAAGGTAATGGCACGCTATCCAGAAGTGCATATAAAAAGTTATCCAACGGGATTTGGAGAGGAGATTTACATGAGAGTGATTGGTATCGCTAAATCTGATAATCCAGAAAAAGCAGATAATATTCTTAATGAGGCTTTTACCCTTTTGGAGGAGTTACTTCAAGAGGAGAGAGATAATCTATAAAGGGATATGCATTCTTTGGGTAATGCTTTAATTTCCCTAATTTTTTTGATAGTATATCCGAGCTTTCTAGCACAAGCGAGGAGAAAATCTTCATCTATCAAGCTTGAGAGTGTTATGAAAATCTTTCCATCTTTCTTTAAATGCAATTTTGCTTGTTTTAGAAATCTCAGAATAGTGTTGTACCTTTCTCCGCAAGCGTACATGACTGAGAAGTCATCCTTAATTTTCATAGGAAAATAAGGAGGATTAAAGAAAATCACATCAAACAATTCCTTTGGAGTATAGCAATCAAATAAATCTCCCTCCCGAATATCGATGTTAACATTATTTAAGGAAGCATTTATCTTCGCATTTTTGACTGCAATTTTACTGATATCCGAGGCAATGACTTTGAACCCTTTTATGGCAGCATATATTGCCAAAATACCAGTACCAGTGCCAATATCACAAATTATAAGGTCATTCTTAACGCTTGAAAGTTCATCAATGACATCTAACAATAATTCAGTGCTATAAGTCTTTATTGGTGGAAAAACGTGTTCAAGAACTAAGATTTTCATTCCTCTTATGTAAAAAATTCGTCTCTGAATAGCAATCATGTTTAGGCGGAGTAAGAGCGTAATTATGAACCAATATATTCTATGTAATAGGCTAATTGTAAACTCCCTCACTTTTTTGTCTTGCTCCCTTCAACTTTTTATTCTTCACGTTTTATAAATGTTCTTTTCTTGCCATAGAGAGCATTAAATATGCTTTCTTCTTCCTTCTCTTTCTTTATTTCTCCTTCTTCTTTCTCCTCACCTAATTTTATTTCAACACGTTTTTCTGGTGTTCTCTCATTAACTTTAAACCTTTCCTCAGTTTTTCCTCCCTTTATAACAATTTTTGCTCCAGGATATTTTTGTTCAAGCATTTTCCTAAATTTATTTGCATCAATATCATCACTTAACTCTGCATAAACTACTGGTCCTTCATCAGTGTATGTAACTTGGATGGAATAGCTACCAGAAAGACCTTCCTCTCCAAAATCTGAGAAGAATCCCTCGAAGATATCTTCCATATCTTCGAAGAGAGAGAATCCGAAGAGGTCATCAAATAGGCTTTTTCTCTTTTTTCTCTTTTTCATAGAGACACCATTGTAAGTAGCGAGCGTTACATTCTCGTTAATTTATGTTAAGGTAATAGTATCAAAGGTAAATTTTCTTAAACGCATTAATTCTTAAGTTTTATCCTCTTTAATTTAACTCTAGAAAAACTTCCCTCTAACCTATTTTTATAGAGTGGGTATGTTAATTACGTGAATGTCTTAAGTAAATTCTCGTAGATACGCTTAATCCTACTACGTATATTTGATTATGCTTAAGACAAAACATTAAAAAATGAGATTAGCGATGATTTCTTTTCTGGTTTATGTAGGAGGAAGCTAAAGATGAATGAAGTTCTTATGGTAGAACTCTTTATTATATCTTTTATAGTAATTTTTCTACTGCTTCGGCTACATATTTCAATAGCCAGAAAAAGGGGGATCTTAGCTCCAGATGTACACAAACTTGGTCAGCCACAAATACCTACTATGGGGGGAGTTGTATTTTTTTCTTTAATCCCCATATATCTATCTCTAATTTACGTTATAGGAGAAGTTACTCATAGACGTGTGCCGATATTTAATGAAATTCTGGCCATAATAGCCACCATTACTATTGCAGGATTGATCGGTTTAATAGATGATCTTCATGATTTAGGTCTAAAGAAAGTTCCATTGACAATTGTATGTGTCATTCCAATATTAGTACTCCGAGCATATTATCCAAGGCTTATAATACCCTTCATAGGTCCAATAAGAATAACAATTGTATATCCCCTTCTTCTGATTATCGCATTTCCAGTGGTTATTAATGCGATAAACATGATAGACACGCATAACGGGGTAATGCTTTCTGCTGTAATGAGCATCTTAACGCCTCTCCTTATCTGGGCATTAATTAAGAGAGATGTTATATCTGCAACATACATAGTTATTGCTCTAGGGGCAACTCTGGCGTTTTTTGTTTGGAATAAATACCCTGCAAAAGTTTTTCTGGGGAATGTAGGATCGTATTTTATGGGCGGGCTTCTCATAATGCTTATTGTCATTTCGAAACTAGAATATATAGCACTCGTAGCCATGTTCCCCATAATCCTGCATGCATTTTATTTATTAACTAGTATCAAGGGATTGATGACAAGAGAAAAAATTGGTGAAAAGATAGGACGACCTGTTCTTATTAAAGATGCAGTCATATATCCCAGTCTTGATCCGAAAGCACCCCTCGTGCTTGATAGAATAATATTGATAGCTAACGGACCGATGACAGAAAAGGAGTTAATCAAAAAATTTTACACAATATTTGCTTTTTCAGCAATCCTTGCATTACTAACTGGATTTTTATTGCCATAATGGAGATGAGGAAGATGATCGTAGAGAAGATATTTCGTGCTTATCTTGATTTTGTGCAGGAAAAATATAAACACGAGCATTTGAAGGATAAAATTCATGTGCATGACTTAATCCGATGCAAACATAAATCGCAGATGGAAGCAATATTTCCTGAATTAGCATCTACAGCATCTCCCATCTTCTTATTAGGCGAAGCACTGGATGAATTCATTAAAGCTCTGGTTCTAAATAAAAAAGAGATGTTATTCGCGGATCTTGAAACAACAAGTGGAGAGTTTACAAAAGATATCACTTTTAAGGAGAGCAAAATTACTTTAATAGGGAAACCAGACATCGTTCTGAAGGACATTGTTATAGAAATAAAGTATTCTAGGAATATAGAAGATAAGCCTTTAGACCATCACATAAATCAATTAAAACTCTACATGTTCCTAACAGATAAGAGCAAAGGTATTCTAATATATTTTACTCCACAAGGATTAAGAGAATACGTTTTTGACGAAGTGATAAGTGAAGAATTTGTAAGGGAACTTCTCGCAACATGGGCATCACCTCGATATGAGTGGGAATGTCAATATTGCAATTTCAGGAATATATGCCCACACCGCATAATTCCGACAGAAAAGCGTGAAGAAGAGAAAAAAGAAAACAATGAAACTTGATTTGGTTTATGATAGATGGATAAAGAAAGGCGACGTAGAATGACTTTTTCTATACTCAAACTCTACGAAATATTCGAAAAAGAAACGCCAATAATCGGGGTAGACCATCTGGAACCTCTCCCTGGCTCTCCATTATATAAAGGAGATTTTAGTAGTGTTATAGAGAGAGCTATTAAAGATGCATCAACGCTTGAGGATGGCGGGGTTGATGGCATCATAATTGAAAATTTTGGAGATATTCCGTATTGGCCAAGAGTCACAGAGCCAGAGACTATCGCAGCAATGGCCATTATTGTAAGAGAAGTTTCAAGGGAAGTCTCAATTCCGATTGGAGTGAGTTTCTTAAGAAATAGTGCTGTAGAAGCTTTGGCAATTGCTCATGTTTGTGGAGCTAAATTTATTCGTGTAAACGCGTATGTAGAGAATGTATCAACAGATTCTGGGATAATTGAAGCAGCAGCACCGGCTGTAATAAGATACGCTAAAAAACTTGGGGCTAAAATTGGGGTATTAGCGGATGTGCATGTAAAACATGCATCTCCTTTAGGAGAACGGCATTTAAAGGATGTGATTTCTGATGCTTTTGGAAGAGGATTAGCGACGGCAGTAATACTAACTGGTTCAAAAACAGGTGAACCACCATCAAAGAAGGATCTTCTTTTGGCAAAAGGATTAAGGAAAGGACCCATTCTTATTGGAAGCGGCTTATCACTTGAAACTATAGAATTGCTAAAATATGCGGATGGAGCGATAGTCGGTACATTCTTTAAGAAAGAAGGAAACGTGCATAATCCCGTTGATGTGAATAGAGTTAAGAAATTTATAAATGCTGCTAAGGAGTATCTAAGAAAACATTAAAATTATAAGCTGTATGAGCAAGTTTAAAGATGAATGAGAATATGATGAAGGGTCGTATTGCTGAATTAATGATGAGCTGCCCGACTCTGATCTCCTTTTTCTTTACGGAAATGGAATTTGTGTGGAATCCAATAAATTTTGTCATCAAATGGACAGATTTGTTGACTTTTCTTTCCTTAAGATTAGAAGTTAGTTCTTCTAGGAAAATGATTTGTATGCGTGACTTTTTTATTCCACTATTATCTTTTCTTATGTAAGGTGATATTATTTGAATAAAACATCACAGACTAGAATGCTTGAAGTTATTAATAAGGGAGACATCAGAGAGATAAAAAATTATTTAAGAGAAGTAATTAAAACCACTGCATCCAAGGAATTTTTTTCACTATTGGAATACGCATTTAAAAATATTAGATTTGGTAAGAAGACTGACCTTTGTGGAGCTTTATCAGAGCTTGGGGGGATTCTAGAACTATGGGATGATAGGATAGAAGTCATAGCATCGCTACTAAGCGAGTATTGTGGACGTTCTTACTTGGCTGATTTCAAAGTCTGGCTAAAACACGGGACGTTTCTTAGGAAAAGAATCTGTGACACTAGTTTCCTGGAGATCGCGGGAAGAGATCTCATAAGGGTTTTCGAGCATTTGTTGAATGCTGATTTGAAATTAGATGAGAAGTTATTCAAAACGTTAGAAAAATACTTGGGTGATAACGAAAGATATCAATTAGTGAAGACCGTGGAAATTCTTTCAGAGCAATTTATGAATATCAGAAAGTCCATCATAAACTCTGCTGAGCTTTTAAGATTGTGTCTCGAAAAGCAAGTCTTGCTTTATAGAAAAGACTTTGCTAAAGTCTTCGTAGAGAGTTTTGAGAGAATTCACGAAGATATTGGCTTTGAAAAAAGTGTCATCATTTCTTATATTCTCTCTTACATAACTAAACTGGATTTAGCTTCTTTTAAGAAGGTTTTGAAAGTTCTTTTCTCCTGGCCTAATTCCTTTAAGGGATCATGTTTAGGGTTTACGATTGCCTTATACAGACACATCCTGAATATAAAACATCCAGACATTACTCCTGCATATAGTAGTTTTCTTAATATTTTAAGCGAAATTGTGCATTCTGATGCAAGCGAATTCATAAGCGTTTTTGAAAGTCTTAGAGATCAAAAATTCGAAGAAATAGAGGGGATTATTGCTGCAGAAATGGTAGATTTTTTGTACGATGAACTCGATGAGCATCAAAGAATAAATGTGCTTGAAGGTCTAAACTATTACATCAATAAAGCACCAGAACGCGTTCTAATGGCACTTTCGAGAATAATCAAGAAGGGGGTCGATAAAAAGCAGTTACTCGTAATATTTGACGGCATAGCCTATAAGCTTCGCACAGAAAATATTAGAGTAAGAAATCGTTTAATTACATTGATAAGAGATATCATTCTGTATATAAGCCCGCAAGTAGCTGCTAACTTTTTAGCTGGCGAAAGTGCTATCAAATTTATATTAGGTATCTTCGCGAAATGTAACGATGCATTGCTAATTACTGAACTATCAAGATTTATAAAAATGTTCTCCATGTCTCGCTTATTGCCTAAGGGATTGAAAAGCTCGGATTTAAAAAATATTATTGATAGGGATACCTTTAATAGAGCCATCGAAAATTTAGAGGCGGCATTAGGAGATAATGAGACTAAACTTTTGATAGGAATGCTAGGTATCGAGGGAATGTTATGATCAAGAAACTTGAAGATCAACTGCGGGAGAAGGTCTGGAAAGCTATTGAGATTATAGAGAAGGAGAAATTCTTTATTCACAGTGAACCCATAAACATTCAGATCTCCTCAGAGAAAAATTATTCTCTACCCATGGTATCCACACTTGTTGTTCTTAATGCACTTGTACCGAGAGGAACAATGATTCTCTATGGTGGATATGGTGGAGGAAAAACTACTCTCGTCAAGTTATTAGGTAGAATGTTAGCGGGATTGTCTATTAGGGACTTAGAAGCGTCAATTATACGAGCCCATCCTCAGTTAACGGAGGAAAAAATGATAGGACGTTTAGATGTTGGGAAGCTACTAAAAGAAGGAATGGAGAATATTGTTTGGAGAAATTTCATTCAATCATTTTGGAAAATAATAGATGAAATAAATAGATTATCTCCAAGCGCACAAGATGTCATTTTCTCCATATTGAGTGAGGGAATTGCGAAATATTTTGATGGTATTTATGAAACTAAATCTTTTGTACTTTACGCCACTATAAATCCAAGAGACGTTGGAACATATCCTCTAGGACTGCCATTCTTAGATCGCTTTGGAATCGCGGTGCCTATATCTTCACCATCCTTTGATGAGATATCGGACTTAGCTGAAACTCAAGATGAAAAACTGCACGAATACGATGATATTAGAGTTCCAGCCATATTATCCGTTGAAGAATTGAAAATCATTTGGAACTTAGCTTCAAGAGTTCCATTAACAGAGGAAGCAAGATTATTTATAAGTGCGCTTGCCAGAGAATTTTCGTTGTGTGCTAGGACAAAGAAAGAGATTGGTGCTTTCTTACAACTTGCAGAAACTATTTGTCGTGGTTGCCATTTTAATACTGAAAATGCGATATGCAATAAGGTGTTTGCTCCTATAAGTGTTAGAGCAACCAAGGATATCGCAAGATATTCCCGTGCTCTTTCTTGGCTTCTTGGCTTGGATCATGTTCCATTAGGAATCGTTGTAAGCTTATCTCCTTATATAATTTGGCACAGGATTTCTCTTTCTCCCAAGTTCATTGAAACATTTTACGGAAATGCTTTTTATGCCACAAAACATTTAGTGGATACAGCCCTTAGGAGTTTCATTAGAAGATTACCCTTATATAGGGGATTCATGGATCTAGAAAACGGTGTTGGCGAGATTACAATACTTAATGTACTACGAGAATCGTCACCAAGCGATCTTATTATAGCTATGGACTTGTATCCTAATGCTGAAGTAATAAGTAAACCAGAATATCAAAGCCTTGTAAGAGAACTAAAGGCGGCTTTTTCTAAGAAGAATCTAGATAAGGTTAAGAGCATTATGAAGAAAGCAAAAGAATCTCTTCCCGCAAACGTTTATGGAAGGTTTATGCGTGTGTTTGAAAGGTTTCTCAAGCAAAATTCAGAAATTTATGAAATAACTTTTGAAAAATGGCATAATAAACTTAGTATCATCAAGCAAATTCTTACAAATTCAAAAGAAGTTCTAGATAGAACAATTAGCCAAGCTAGACTGGAGAAAATAAGCTTAGATATGGGAGAAATTGTTATCCACACAACGGGAATGTTACCAACAGCACCTGTATATATAGAGATATATGGTTTAGGGGAGGCCGAGAAAGTGAAACAAAAAATTGCTGAAATATTTGGTAAGAAGTAGTGTGATCTATAAATGATGCAATTAAATTCACTTGCGAAGGAAGCATTTAAAAAAGCATTGGCAGACATGTTTTTTCCTCCTCTTCCCGAACCCGAGATTATTCACTCCAAAAAAGAGAGAACATTAATATCAATCGATAAAAAGACATGGAAACTTAGATTAAACACCGCTTTCCCTCTCCCCGTTGATCAGGAAAACATCATAAAATTTTATCGGGTTGTATGGAGAAAAGGTATTGCTTACTATACTGTCTGTCCTTATGATTCGGAGACGGCTATAAAAATAGTAACCGCGGCAACATCAGAGACCGGAGTAAGAGTCGGTACTTTAGCAGCAAATCTATTAGTAGAGTTGATAGTCACGAATTATCTCTACAGAATTTTTAGGGACGATACCCTCTGGTTCTATCAAGCATTATACTCAAAAACAAACTGGAAGCAAGTTATTGAAAACAATCTCTTAATTCTATCAACGCTTGTTTTAGAGAGAATTCTTGGTATAGTACTAGTTCCCAACGAAATTAGGAGAAAAATCAACAAAAAAATTATCGAGGCAAGCATAGAAATATGTAATTTGCTAGAGCGTGGAGGAATGCTAACTCAACAAATGTGGCCGGATAAGGCAAGGAGAATTGCTATAATTCTCAAAAATTTAATTGAGCCAGATATAAAAGTTAGTTATAGGAAAAAACAAGAGTATGCAGAAAAGTTTTTAAGAGATATAACGGAACCAGACATTTTCTTGGCTATTTCTAGGTCAAATATTAAGGAACTGCAAGAGGAAATAATGGAGAAATTTGCTAGATCTATCTTTGAAATTACAGGAGAGAATATTGTAAAAGCAACCAAGGCTGTTCTTGCTCTCAAGATATTTAGTCGACCACGGGATATTCTAAGGTACTGGTATAGAGATAGAGCAAGAGGAAGAGTTAAAATAGAACTTTACTTGAAGAAAGAAAAAGTCTCAGATGTAATTATCTATCCAGATGTTTGGAAGATTGAGGATTCGCCTGAAAGTCTCGACGTGATTCTATCGCTTTCTTCATTTCCAATTATGATACCAAATATAACAACGAAAAAATGGATTGAAGCACAGATACAAGTCGGGGAACGACTAGGTCAACCGCCTGATCTTCTAATAATACTAGATAGTTCGGGAAGTATGCGATATTTTCCTGGGTGGAAAAAACCCTTTGTAGACAAAAAATCGGAGGAATACAAATACATGAAAGCTCTTAAGCTGAAATATCATGTAGGATCAAAGTTTGATATAGCCCTGGTTTCTGCCTTTGCGGCTTTAGAGTATGCAGTAGTAAGAAATGTGAAAGTTGCGGCAGTTAATTTTTCTGGAAAAGGAATTGTATGTGATTGGACACATGATAGAAGGAAAATCGAAGATACATTAATGATTTTTCAAGGAAATGGAACCGAATTACCTCGCAAGAAAATATTAAAACTGATAGATAAGACAGATTCTCGCCTCCTAATTCTATTAATAACAGATGCTGAAATATACAATGAAAAAGACGCAATGAGATGTCTAAATGAAATAGTAGCCAGAGATCATATTCTCTATATCTTTCACATAGAGGAACCAGGATATTATCCAGTTTTAGAAACAGCAAGGAAACTAGGTGGGCGGATAATTAGAGTTAGAAAGTTAGAGGAATTAACCGATATCGTGATAAGAGAGATCTCAAAATATTATACCATACTCTAAATGATTATCTTTGCTTTTTGTGATACTTACAGAGATCATTAAGAGGACATACATCGCAAAGAGGATTCTTAGCCTTGCACCATCGCCGTCCATGTGCGATCAAGTATTTATGAATCGTATCATAATTACCTAAGCCACGAAAGGTTTTCATTAATGATGATCTTATTGTTTCATATCCTCCCTTTTCTGGAGCTATACCTAATCTCTTGGAAACACGAGCAGCATGAGTATCAACACCGATCGTATCCTTTCCATAAATAGCAAGAAAAACATCTGCTGTCTTTTTTCCTATTCCCGGAAGAGATAAGAGGATTTTTCTAGCCTCTTTGGTAGGCTTTTTAAGGATATCTTCCAATGATATTTTTTCCATTAGGATCTTAGCTAGCTCTTTAAGTCTCTTAGCTTTTTCTTTATAGAGCCCGCCAGGTTTTATTAAAGCCTCTAATTCCTCATCACTCAGTGATAATATTCCCTCCGGCGAAATAGGTATTCTCTGTTTTAAATTCATCAGCGCCTTGATCGAATTTTTATCACTTGTATTCTGACTAAGTATTATAGCCACTAAGATTTCAAAGGGATTCTTTAGATTGTTTACTACAAATAATTCTCTAGAGAGATCTATAACCTTAGATAGTCTTTCTACAATAACCTTACCCAAGTTTTTAGAATTCATAGCTTTCCTCTCTGACAATGTTTTTGGTATAACTGCAAAAGAAAGAGCTATTTTTTCTTTACGTAGCTACCAGCATCCTTTAAAGCTTTCCGGAATGCAACTTCTATTTCCTTTTCTGTAGCTGGCTCTAAAAAGCCGCCCTTTCTTGTTCTGTGTCCAAGAGATAACTTAGCTGCAGTAAAGATATCGTTCTCAATAACATGATCCCTTTTCTCAAATGCCGCAATCGTTTTTGCGGTCATAGCGATAACAATATCCGGTCTATGACCATCAACCTCCAAAACTGAGCACATTCGTGCAATTGTATATAGAAGACGCTCATCAATTTGGACTCTGGAAAGAATTTTGCGTGCATTAAGGATTTTTTCACGCAACTCAATCTGCTTACGGGCATATTCATTATAAAATCCTATGGGATCCTCAGCATACTGAATATTTCTTCTTATTATTTCTGCGCGAAGTTCTTCATCTTTTATAGTATGTACTGTTACGCTTAGGGCGAATCTGTCTAGGAGCTGTGGCCTCAATTCGCCTTCCTCTGGATTCATCGTGCCCACTAATATGAATCTCGATGGATGAGAGACACTTACGCCTTCTCTTTCAACAAAATTCCAGCCCGAAGCAGCAGCATCAAGAATAACATCGACAATATTGTCCGGTAGCAGGTTGACTTCATCAATGTATAGAATATTTCTGTTTGCCTTAGCCAGAATGCCTGGCTGGAGTGCTTTTATGCCTTCCCTCAAAGCTTTTTCTATGTCTAGGG
>Ga0180302_10000159_pt1 | contig 28124 bp, 29 predicted proteins | sample GuaBasSediGuay17_FD_121794 | JGI IMG/M metagenome (GOLD analysis project Ga0180302, IMG submission 121794) | Subseafloor sediment microbial communities from Guaymas Basin, Gulf of California, Mexico - Guay17, Core 4571-4, 12-15 cm | ecosystem: Environmental > Aquatic > Marine > Hydrothermal... | reverse complement strand
GGAGGAAGCTGAACGATTGCCTCATGATGTCTAAAATTCACGGGCACATAGAGCTATGCAGAGTAAGGTTAGAGGAGGTTGAAGAGGCTAGGGAACGAGCAATTAGACTTAGCCGTGGTCTCCTTAAGCTGGCGAGGAAAGCCGTGTCGCTAGCCCACAGGGGGGAGCCCAAGGAGGCCCAGAAGATCGCAAAAGAGGGGCTGAAGACCTACTGCGAGTTCATGTCCGGTCTGAGCGAGACTACCCGCTCGGTCTGCCTGTCTGCTCTGGCGCCCTCGGTTCAAGAATTGGTTGAAGCCACCGTACTGAGCCAACTTCTGATCGGGAACGAGATTTCTGGCCCAGATGAACTCGGAGTTGGTTGTCGAGAGTACTTGCTGGGATTAGCGGACGCCGCCCTTGAGCTTAGGAGGGCAGCCCTAGACGCTCTGAGGAGAAACGCGCCGGAGCGAGCAGAGAGGCTCGTGGAAATCATGGAGAGCCTCATGGACTCGCTGTCAATTCTAGTGTTCCCAGACGCGATACTTCCGATAAGGCATAAGGTGGATACTCTGAGATCTCTGATTGATCGCACCAGATCCGACATTATAGCCTCTGCGGGGAGGGAGATTCGTTGAGGGGTAGGAAGATAGCTAGAGTACTCTTCTTACTGATATCGATTGCTAAAGCTGGCGGGGTAGCAAGACCAGTCGGAGTTCAGAGGCTCAAGGTAGATGTGAGGGCCCCTCGAACGACCATCCTAAGGTGGATCTCTGAGGCGGCCGAACTAGGTCTAGTTGAGGTCAGATCCTCTGGGAGGAGCAGGGAGGTCATACTCTCCGAGAGAGGAAAGGAGTTCTTGATTAACCTAATTGAGGAACTTCAAGCAGCGTTGGAATCCTCAAGAGTCTCTGCGACCGTGACAGGGATGGTGTTTAGCGGGTTGGGGGAGGGAGCTTACTATGTATCCCGAGAGGGCTACAAGAGAGGGTTCAGAGAGCTGCTGGGATACACTCCCTTCCCTGGGACCCTGAACCTAAGGTTAGCCAGCAGCACCGACGTAGAGGCCGTGAGAAAGTGGAGGGCCTCGACGGCCTCCCAAGTAATACAAGCATTCAGCGAGGGCGGCAGAACCTTTGGCTCAGTGCGGATATACCCAGTGAGGATCGTCGGGTGCGATTACCCGACTCACGCCTTATTCGCTGAGAGGAGACACTATGGGGACGATGTTCTTGAGCTTATATCACCTGTCAACTTAAGAGAGACGCTTGGGATTAAGGACGGAGATCTGCTGAATGTGGAACTCCTCTGAAGGAAAATTGGTGGGCCGGGTGGGACTCGAACCCACGACCTCCGCCGTGTGAGGGCGGCGTCATAGCCGCTAGACCACCGGCCCAGTCGCCTTGTAGGGAGGGGGGACGTATAATAAACGTTGCATGAGGCGAGGGTCACGACTCAAGATCCTCGTCCTCTGGCGCTCCGCGGCTTCTTTAGCTCATCCCCCCGCCAGTAGAGTATCTTAAAGCCCAGGTGGTATTAAATATGGGTTAAGGCGATTCAGGCCAGATGGACCGCATCGATTTGATCGAAGCCGTGGCGAGGGCAATTATTGCCGCGTCTGAAGAAGCAGGTCAGTCTCAGGAGATAGACGCATTGCTGCAGATCGTAAAAGAGATGGAAGAGAAATCATTACTCAAGCCCGGGGAACTTCAGGCCGTTAAAGGGATAATTGAAGCTCTAAAGGGGAGATGGAAATCTACATTCGCCCAAAAGCTAGTCTCTATCGTTAGAGAGGGAGGAGAAGGCCTAGATGAGATTAAGAATCGGCTACTAGTGTGGAGCACCGATCTGACAGATCTATCCGACGTTGAAGAGGAGTTCCTTTCATTCTGGGTAGATGTCGTCGCCGCTATGAAGTCAATTCTCACGCAAGAGAGGAAAGAAACGCCTAATGGGCCGTAAGGACATACCTCCCCGAGCTATCCCTCTTTATCAGGCCAGCTCGCTCTAGACTCCTAATGATTGATAGGGTCTCGACAATTCCCTTCCCAAGAGCCTGCGCGGCCTCTCTCAAAGTAAATGGGCCAGACGACCTGTAGAGTTCAACGAGCTGATCAGGTAGTGGGCTCTCCTTTTTCCGCTCTTCTCCTCCAAGTAGGCTTAGCATCCTCCTCTCATCTATCGCGATCCGGCCTCCCTCGCCCACAGTGACGTGGGATAGAACGGTCCTCGCTATTCTGATCATCTCCCTAGGGTTGTACCTCGCTTTCTCAGCAATTTTCAGTACAATTTTCTCCGTTAGAGGATAATACGGGTTGGGAGACTTAACCCCTTCGACGCGGTACTTGCTCATTCTCCTCCTTATAATCTCTGATGCTTCTCGCGGGGTTATTGGACCCACTCTGAGTATGTGAGCCCCCAAACTCTCTAACACTCTACCTATCACGCTAATTGCCTTAGGAACGCAGGCAATCAGTATTACCTTCCCACCTTCGAGACGCTGGTGAAGAGCCTTCAGAAACTTGGCGAAGGCCACAGCATCTTTCTTAGTTCCAGTCAAAACGTTCTCAATCTCATCTAGCATGAGGATAACCCTCTCTCTTGCGTTTAAAGCGGACGCTACCTGTTCAGCTACAAGCAATGGGTCAGAAAGAATTGAATCATTCACTTTCCTCATCAGCAGCTTATCTAATAGGCTCGACCTAATTGCGCCTAGTATGGACTTAGCTACGTCTACCCAGTCGTCAGAGTCTATTTTCACATAGATCCGATCAGCGTAGTCTATTCTCTCAGCCACATACCTCAATCTTTGCGTCTTTCCGCTGCCGAACTCTCCAACTAGTACTACGATCTCGTGCACGCCCTCGTGGAGCGCCTTCTCGATAATCTCGAGTACCTTTCTGTCAACTTCGGTCGGGACGTGGTAGGAAGAAACCTCGTCTAGCCCCTCGCTGGACAGATGGGCAAAGGGATTGCCCACCAGCAGCCATCTAAGGTAACCCGCTTGTGCTCCACGCGGCGTGCTCAACCTGGCCACTCAGGATGCACAGCGATCTCCCCCTAATATATCCTCGCCACGCAGCGGCTTAGCTCAGCTCGACGCATTTCAATACCTTTAATTATCTGAAGTCTTGGAAACGGCTCGAGATGCAGGAGACAGTGCTAGGAGGAAGTCGTTCGACAATATTGGCTCTATTCGTGTTGACGGTGCTCGTATCGGCCTTCTCATACGCCTCAGTTTACACTCAACCGTCTGGGCCGTACTACTATCGAGCAGAGGCGCTTCTGGAATTTCACTCCGAGGACAGGGGAACCTTCACGCTAAAGCAGAGCCTCTATGGAGATCTAGCTTTAGCCTTGAAGCAGACCATAGAATCGCTAGGGGAAGAAGTGTACGTGAATTCAGTTAGGACCATTCTGCTCCAGTCTCTAGTGAACAGGACGCTCATTACTGGGTACTACGACTTCACTCTGGACGGAGAGCCGTCAGTCAAAATAGACTTTTCAGGAGCCGAACCTCCGGTTGCGACGGTAACAATTAGCTTCGATTTGATAGGCAGACCTCCCAGCGAGCCCATCAAGGCCCTGATTTATCAGATGGATCCGGACCACCCGTGGCTCTACAGGCTCTATACTGAACCTCTGGCTGTTCGCATGGGAAACTCGACGATAATAACCCCCTTGTACGAACTGAATCTAACGGTAGTACTCCCTGAGGGCTACTGCATCGAGAGCGGGGGCCCGCGAGCCACCATGTTCAAGGTCGTAGGGACCTACCCAAATCAGAGAATCGTCCTGAACTGGTTTGTTACGAACCCGGAGCTGGAGAGTAGGGGGACGGCTCTACGGGGATTTGGGCCAATGTACTTCATTTTGGATCGGCCTGATCCCGAGATTATCTCTAGATTCAACGAGCTAGAGGGAAGGCTCGCCTCAGCGAGGCCTGTCGACCCATCTGCATACGATGAGCTGCTTACTACATTCTACGACGCAAGGGAGAGAGTTCTAGCCTTCTGCGCAGTTGAGCCTGATCTGCTGAATCAGCTAGAGTCTCAACTGGCTAATGTTACAGGAACGAGTGGACAGCTCAGCCCTGCTATGATCTGGGCTGCATCGCTAGGAGTCTCCGCCTTGCTGCTCGCAGCTGCGGCGTTCCTGAGGAGAGGCCGCAGCAAGTGAAAACTTTCACCATGCTGCTCTACTCCTAGAACTACCCACGAAAATATTATGGTGTGTGAGCGGATTCCCCGAGGGTCCCAGCTGCCCAAGATAATTCTGGATAGGAGCAAGCTAGACCTCAGCTACATACCTGCGAGACTCCCCCATCGAGAGACAGAGCTTAGGGAGATAGCTGAGGTACTAGAAAGGGGAACTGGCCCTCTCCTGATCTACGGCAAGACCGGAGTCGGCAAGACCGCTGTGTCGAGGCGTGCTCTTAAGGAGGCGGCTAAATCTGCTGGGTTAAGATATGCATACGTGAACTGCTCGCGCTTTCCGAGGACGGCATCCAGGGTTATGAGCGATCTGCTCAAGCAGCTCGGCGAGGGACTACCAGATAGGGGAATCTCTCTCTACGATCAGCTGGCTCTGCTAGAGAACTTTGTGATCGAGTCGAACGGCATGATAGCGATAGTACTAGATGAGGTGCAAGATCTCGGCGACAGAGCGGAAGAAGTTGTATACTCACTCCTAAGACTTCATGAAATCAGCCTTTCGCCTCAACTGACTCGCCTCATTGTTATATACAGGGAAGAAAGCGTTCCACAGTTTCTACTGGAGGAGTCCACCCTCAGCTTCTTCACGCGGAAGCTAAGATTCAAGCCCTACACTGAGTCTCAGCTTGTAGACATAGTTAGAGCAAGGGCTGAAGAGGCGCTGCGTTCAGGCTCGTTTGACGGCGAAGTTCTTCGAGAGATCGCTCGCCTGACTTCTAAGTACGCAGAGGGCAATGCCAGGCAGGCAATATTGCTTCTCCGCTTTGCCGCAGATATAGCGGAGAGAGAGGGAGCCGACGCGTTAGAGGTTCGTCACGTATTGCTGGCCGACTCTATAGAACACCCTGCCTTCGATCTCTCCATCTTGGATGAGCTAGATCTCCACGATCGACTACTCCTCCTTGCGGCCGCACGCGTTCAGGCTAGGAGAGGGAGAGGATGGCTCACGATGGGCGAACTCGAGGAGGAATACCGCCTGATTGCTGAGAGCTACGGCGTTCCAGCGTACAAACACACGGCCACATGGCGGCGTGTCAAGAACATGGGGTCTAGAGGAGTGCTGGAGATTCGGAGGTCAGGAAAGGGCCTGCGAGGTCAAACCACATTGATATCAGTGAGGGCGCCCGCCGATGAGTTGGCTCAGACGATAGAAGCCGTGCTCGATAGGACCGTCGGGAAGTGGCCCCCCAGAGGTCTACACGCAATTTAGCCCCCTAATTCTCTAGAGGTTCGCCTGAGGTCTTCATGCTTAATGAACTCCAGCGCAGTGTGCAGAGATTCAGGATCTATTCCGTGCATCGAGGCAAAGCGAGATAGAAGCGCTGGCTTGTCTCCTATGGAGACCTTGATCACGGGGAGGATCTCCCTAATTACGACCTTGGAAGACACGTGGTAGTGGGCTGCCAGCCGCCTGGCAATCTCTCTAACAGCTCTTCTGGCTGCTGCCGTGGTGTACGCTTGCTTGACCCAGGCCGGAAACCCTAGTTTAGCGTATCCCGTCTGCTCTCCTGTGACGATCTTCGCGGAGCAGACCCCCATGGTTGTCAGCTCGGTGGCATAACTAAGGAGCTTCCAGTTCTGAGTCTTGATGATCCTCCCCAAAAAGAGATCTGCTCTAGATAGGTGCTCGTAGGCTAGCGCGAGGGTCTTGGGGTTCTTATACACCGCTGGCACGTTTTCCTCTATCCACCGGATTAGCATGTCCGGATCCACATCCACATTCATGGCAAGCCACGATGTGGCCCTGCAGGCCTTCCCGAGGAATACTGCCCTCATGAGTTCAAATATGTTCCTCTCTACATCTCTACTCCCGAATAGCTTACCCAACTGACTCACAAGTTCGATAGAGCCTCTTGCAAGTCCCTCAAAGTCATTTATAGCAGCCCTGAGGTCACCCTTCGAATTCCTGGCGATGGACCTTAAGACTTCGTCGGGTATCTTGAGTCCTTCCTCACTGGCTATCTTCCTCAATATCCGGTAGATGCTCTGCCACCTGAGTCTGTTAAACCGGACCATAGTTGCGAGCCCTCTAAATTCGGCCATTCCCTGCTCGTACGGATCGTTTGCAGTCAGTATTATAGGGACTGGAGACTTCTTCAGGACTTCTTTCACGATAGAGGCAATGGTCCTGGCTTCTCCAGGGAGCGCATCGATTTCATCGAATAGCAGCAGCCTGGGCTTGCCGGACAGGAGGGATGCTGCCCCGAGGCTCTCTAGAAGCCTTGATAACCTCTCTCTGTTCCTAAGGTCGCTAGCATTGATCTCTAAAACGTCCATATCCAATTCTCGGGCTATGGCATAGGCTGTAGAGGTCTTACCCGTTCCCGGCGGGCCGTGGAGGAGCAGGGGCTTGACCTTCTTCCCAGCTCTGACGTCGGCTATCCATTTCGTGATTACCTCAATCGCCTTGCTCTGCCCCACGATATCGCTGAGCCTCTTGGGTCTGTACTTCTCGGTCCAAGGGAGGAAATCTACCTTCTCACTCAAGATCTGCCACCCACCACGGCCAGTTTTGCGAGCAGAGCGGAGAGCTGTATGTCCCCGTGCGAGCCCTCCGTGATGCGGAAGTCCGTCTCGCCAATGTAGTAGGCTAGTTCGGCCTTCGCGGCATCGCTCAGGTTGGGCAGCGCCATGATCTCTCTGTGAAGCTGCCTAACTATGTCCTCTGCCGACATTCCGTAGCTGATCATGAGGTCCCTTAGCGTAGCCCTCGCCTTTACGAAATCGCCCTTTAGGGCGAGCTGAATCATATCCCTGACCTCCTGAGGACTGGCTATCCCTGCCACCCTGTATACCAGATTTGCGTCCACGACCTTTCTGAACGCGGAGGCCGTCTGAAGAATGTTGATAGCCCTCCTCAGGTCCCCTTCTGCTACGTAGACGATGGCGTCCAGTCCCTCCTCCTCGTAGCTCACGCCCTCGTTATCGGCGATGTACCTTAACCTCTCCTTGATTGCCTCCTCTGGAATGGGATTGAAGCGGAAGACTGCTGTTCTCGACTGGATCGGTTCAATTATCTTAGACGAGTAGTTGCAGGCGAGTATGAACCTAACGTTCTCAGAGTACATCTCCATGACCCTCCTAAGAGCGTGCTGAGCATCGGCAGTCATGCTATCTGCCTCGTCCAAGTGAATTATCTTGAACGGCGCGTCCCCAAAGGGCATCACTCTCGCGAAGTCCTTCACCTTCGTTCTAATTGTGTCTATGCCCCTCTCGTCTGAGGCGTTCAGCTCAAGGTAGTTCCTCCGGAAGGACCCCTCGTCCTTGAAGAATTCGTGAGCAAGAGCGACGGCCGTCGTAGTTTTCCCGGTCCCGGCTGGACCAGCGAACAGCAGGTGTGGAATAGACCCTCTCTTCACAAAGCCCTTGAGAGCCTCAACAACCTCCTCCTGGTCAACGATGTCGTCGAGGCTTCTCGGCCTGTACTTCTCTATCCATAGCTCGAAAGCCAACGCTCATCCCCCTTCTTTTCTCACATTCTTGGGGGGGCCAAATAATTAGATGATGCCGCCAAAGTCAGGAGCCTCACATTTATAACCCGCCACTCCGGCTGAGCGAGAGATGTTCCCGATAAGGTGCTTCACGTGCGGGGCTGTGATCGGTGATAAGTGGGAGGAATACATTAGACGGGTGTCTCAGGGCGAGCCCCCCGGTAAAGTGCTGGACGATATGGGGATAAAGAGGTACTGCTGCAGGAGGATGTTCCTCTCACACATCGACGTGAGCGACGAGCTAGTGAAGTTTGCATCTATGGCCAAGATCAGGATGGCCCCGCCGTGAGGTGGATCCCAGACTAAGGTTTATACGACCCAGTAGAGATCAGGGAGATGAGAAGGATGCCAGATCCACGAGATGAGTTCATGACAATTCCAGTTGAGGACAAAGATCTGCTCGTGCCGAGGCAGAAGTACCTCTCAGCAGGCATCCACGTCGGTACTAAAGTGAGAACGAAGGACATGAGCAAGTTCATCTACAGAGTTCGGCCTGATGGTCTCTGCATGATCGACATTCGGAAGACCGACGAGCGTATCAGAGTTGCCGCAAAGTTCCTGGCTAGAATGGACCCCGAGAAGATCTTAGTGGTCTCCGCCAGAATCTACGGATTTAAGCCCGTCAGGAAGTTCGCAGAGTACGTCGGGGCCAAGGCCATAACTGGGAGGATCTTGCCGGGCCTATTAACGAACCCGCAATCTCCTTCTTACATCGAACCCGATGTTGTCGTGATCTCCGACCCACGAGTCGACAAGCAGATTCACGACGAGAGCGCCAAAGTCGGGATACCCGTTGTAGCCTTAGTGGATGCCGACAACACGTTAGAGAACATAGACCTAGCCATACCGGCCAACAACAAGGGAAGGAGGTCTCTAGCCTTCATATTCTGGCTCTTGGCTAGAGAAGTCCTCCGAGCCAGGGGAGACCTGCCGCCAGACGGAGAGCCCCCAGAAGGATACGAGGCGTTTGCCACTAGGATCATGGGGATCGTCTGAGGAGTCAATTCGGCAGACCATAATCGATTTTTTCTGGCAGAAAGTTCCCGTCCTGGTTGTGAGGATGGCAGTTAGGAGACCAGCCGTCGCCGGGATGTTTTATCCCGGCACTAAAACTGCCTTACTGAAGTCGATCGAGGAGGCTTTCAGGAGGGCAGGAGTTCAGTCAATCCCGCGGCCAGCGAGCGACGGCCCTAGGAAAATCGTCGGTCTGCTCTGCCCTCACGCTGGCTACATGTACTCTGGTCACGTGGCAGCAGCTGCTTACGCCAAGATGGCAGAAGACGGAAGTCCTCAGACCTTCGTTGTGATAGGCCCAAATCACACAGGACTGGGAGCACCGGTCTCTGTGTTCGAGAGGGGCTCTTGGGAGACCCCCCTTGGCTTGGTTCAGATCGATGAGGACTTAGCTGGAGCTATTATAGATGCTTGCCCTGTGGCTGAGCCAGATCAGATAGGACACCTAGCCGAACATTCTGTTGAGGTTCAGCTCCCGTTTTTACAGGCGATTTACGGCGAGGCAAGGATGGTTCCCGTGGTGATGCTGGACCAGACTATGTCTGCCTCAAGAGAGCTAGGAGCGGCTATAGCCAAGGCCTGCACGGCACTCGGGCGGGATTGCGTTATCATAGCGTCTTCAGACTTGACGCACTACGAGCCAGCAGAGACTGCGGAGAGGAAAGACAGAGCTGCCTTGGATGCCATCTTGAAGCTTGACGAAGAATTCCTGTACAAGGTTATATCCGCCATGTCTATCTCCATGTGCGGATACGGCCCCACAGCTGCCATGCTGGTGGCCGCTAAGGCCTTAGGCGCGAGAACGGCAGAACTAGTGAGATACTCGCACAGCGGCGAGACCACAGGCGACTACGGCGCCGTGGTGGGCTACGCTTCGGCGGTGGTGAGGCGTTGAGCACCCCCTCTAGGAAGCTAGATCACCTACTCATAGCTAGAGACAGGAGCGTCGAGTCCCTGCCCTTGAATTGGTTCTCTAAAATTTCCTTACTTCACGAAGCCCTCCCAGAGGAGGATCTTCAAGAGGTTGATCTGGAGGTAGACTTTCTAGGCCACAGAATATCGGCTCCCTTGATTATAGAGGGAATAACAGGAGGCCACAGTGATGCAGAGGAGATAAATAGAGCCCTCGCCACGGCCGCCCAAGAGTTCAATATTCCGATAGGCGTAGGAAGCCAGCGAGCGGCGCTAGAGTATCCAGACCTCGTCTCCACATTTCGCGTGGCTAGAGAGGCCGCATCAGATGTGCCTCTAATCGCTAACATAGGGGCCACTCACATACGCGGTGAGAGGGGAATAAGGAACGTACAAGAGGTCGTTTCAATGATAGACGCCGATGCTGTGGCTATACACCTGAATGCGTTGCAAGAGGCGGTACAGCCGGAAGGTCAGCCAGAGTACTCTGGAGTTCTATCGGCGCTTAGAGATCTGGCGTCTGATGTGGGCGTGCCCATAGTGGTAAAAGAGACTGGCACGGGCATATCCGCCCAGACGGCGAGAGCGATCGAGAGAACAGGTGTGGCTGCCATCGATATTGGGGGCGCCGGTGGAACTCACTGGGCCATAATTGAAGGGTACAGGTATCCTCACGACCACCCGCTGGCTCCTTCACCCTTTACCTTCTCTAACTGGGGCATACCCACCGCCGTGAGCATAGTGGAGGTGTCTTCTGCAACTCGAAAACTAACGATCATAGGATCTGGCGGAATCAGGAGCGGCATGGACGCAGCGAAAGCCATAGCCCTGGGCGCTCACATAGCGGGTTCAGCCCTCCCATTCCTGAGGGCTTACTACAGGGGCGGGCTCGATGCCGTGAAGGTTCTGTTGAGAAGATTCCTAGCAGAGCTTTCTTGGGCAATTTTTCTTACAGGTTCTAGGTCTCCTGGTGAGCTAAGACTCCGAAAGCCAATAATTGCGCTCGGAGAGCCTCTAGAATGGCTCACCCAGAGGGTTGGAAGGGAATGGCAAGTTTATAAGCCCGGAAGCGTGTCCCGCCGCTGGCTCATGGGGTGGGGATGAAGGATGACCGCTGGAGACAAACCCTTCTATGTCAAGTTCGAGGTGCCCGAGGATCTCGTGCCCAAGCTGTATGAACTGGTAGAGCTGGCGAGAACCACAGGAGGAAGGGTACGGAAGGGGGTTAACGAGACTACCAAGTCAGTAGAGCGGGGAGAGGCGGTCTTTGTCATAGTAGCGGAAGATGTGGACCCCCCGGAGATCGTTGCTCATCTACCGCTGCTGTGTGAAGAGAAGAACGTGCCTTACGCCTATGTACCCAGCAAGAACGAGCTGGGTAAGGCGGCTGGTATCGAGGTTGCCTCGTCCTCCGTTGCGATAATAGACCCAGGCCAGGCCAAGAGCTTGATGGACGCTCTAATAGAGAAGATCAACGAAGTCAAGAAGGCAGCCTGATGCTTAAAGCCACGAGCGTCGCCTTAATATACCCTGAGCGCTAGGGCGAAGTCGGGAGGGAGAGAAATTGTCTTCCGAGGAAGACAGGGCGTACCCAGCCGAGGTAGTGGAGATAATAGGCAGGACAGGAGTTGCCGGTGATGTTATCCAGGTCAGAGCTAAGGTACTGGCTGGCAAGGACAGGGGAAGAGTCCTTACTAGGAACGTTAAGGGACCCGTGAGGATGGGTGACATACTCCTCCTCAGAGAGACTGAGATGGAGGCCCGTAAGCTGAAGCCGAGGTGAGGGGATCGCCGTGAGTAAGACCGCGTATCGGGCTCTGAAGGTATGCAAGTTCTGTGGGGCTGAGATAGAGCCAGGTACTGGCTGGATGTACGTTCTCTCAGACGGCACAATATGGTACTTCTGCTCCTCGAAATGCGCCAAGAACATGCTCAAGCTTGGGCGCAGGCCTGAGAAGATTCGTTGGACCCTAAAGGCCAAGGAACTCAAGGAGAAGAGGAGAACTGGGCACAATGTCTGAGCAAAAACCCCAAAAGAAGTATAGGCAGCCGCTCGTAGCGGTCTTAGGGCATGTAGACTCAGGAAAGACCACTCTCCTAGACTACATCCGCAAGACTAGGGTTGCGGCAAAGGAGCCGGGCTCTATAACCCAGCACGTTGGCGCTTCTGAAGTTCCGGCTGACGTGATCGAAAAAGTCTGTGAGCCCGTATTCAAAGCGTTGGGCGTTAGATTCGAGCTAAAGACCAAGGGGCTACTCTTCATAGATCTTCCAGGTCACGAGGTGTTCTCTAACTTGAGGAGGAGGGGTGGGTCGGTTGCGGATGTGGCTATCCTCGTCATTGACGTCATGGGGGGCGTTCAGCCGCAAACGATCGAGTCGATCAACATCCTGAAGGAGAGGAGGACTCCTTTTGTGATAGCGCTGAACAAGATAGATCTGATCTCCGGCTGGAAGAATCATCCGGACGCTCCATTTATAGAGTCCATTAAGGATCAGCCCCCCAGAGCGCTTGCTGAGTTTGACAGGAGGTTTTACACAATACTCGGCCAACTGGCGGAGCTGGGAATAAATGCTGACAGGTACGACAGAATAACAGACTTCACAAGGACGTTTGCAGTAGTTCCGATAAGCGCGGTCACAGGAGAAGGGGTTCCAGATCTCCTAGCGGTCCTCCTAGGTCTGGTTCAGAGGTTCATGTTAGATCAGCTTGAGATCACTTCAGAGGAAGGGAAGGGCGTAGTTCTAGAGGTAAAGACAGAGCACGGACTTGGAACCGTGGTAACGGCGATAATCTACGATGGCGAGATAAGGGTTGGAGACACAATAGTACTGGCCGGGCTCTCAGGTCCTATAGTCACGAAGGTCAGGGCTCTATTCAGGCCCAGACCTCTAGATGAGATGAGAGCCCCGAGAGCCAAGTTCCAGAGGGTTGAATCGGCCAGCGCGGCGGCGGGCGTCATGATCTCCGCAATCAACTTGGACGGCGCCATAGCAGGCTCTCCGCTGCTGGTAGTTAGGGATCCAGAGAAGCTGGAGGAGGCCGTCGAGACTGTGAGGGAGGAAGTGGGCGCAATTCTGATCAAGACGGATAGAATCGGAGTGATCGCCAAGGCGGACACGCTCGGAACGCTTGAGGCCCTCGTGGCCCACATCCAGTCCAGGGGGATACCTGTCAGGAGGGCAGACATAGGCCCGGTCACTAAGACGGACGTGTTTGAGGCGCACACGATGAAGTCAGACGAACCGAAGTATGCCGCGGTTCTGGCGTTCAACGTGAAGATCACCGAAGAGGCGGAGTTAGAGGCCAAGAGCAGAGGGATCCCCATATTTCACGACGTGATCATATACCAGCTGATCGAGAGGTTTGAGGAGTACCTAGAGGAACTCAGGCGTAAGGAGATAGAGGAACTCCTATCAACGGTAGTCTACCCCGCCGAGATCAAGGTGCTCCCTGAGTTCGTATTCAGGAGGAGCGATCCAGCCATAGTCGGGGTCGAGGTATTGAGGGGCAAGATCAGGCCAGGCTACCCTCTGATCAATGAAGCAGGGCGCAGGGTTGGCGTAATACTAGACATCCAAGACAGGGGGGTCAGGAAGCCAGAGGCTAAAGCAGGAGATAAGGTAGCCATATCCATCAAGGGAGGAGTCGTCGGCAGAGGGATAAAGCCAGGCAGGGTGCTGTACACCGAAGTGTTTGACGTATATGATCCTAAGAAGAGGGCCATGTTCTTCGCAATGCTCTCAGAGGAGGAGAAGGAGCTCTTTAGAAGAATTCTCACACTGCGCAGAGGGAAGTGAGCGTCAGCTTTATTTTGCCAGATCTCACGCGGGCGCGTTGTAGGAGGTGGAGTGGTTGTACAGGAAGAAGAAAGAGGAGAACGTCATAGTATTCGACATAGCCGACCCCGAGACGGGGCGGACCTACCACTTCCAGGTGCCAGAGGACAGGCTGGTCCCTCTGATAGGGAAGCGGATAGGTGAAGAGATAGCGGGCGACTTGATAGGATTTCCTGGCTACAGGTTCAGAATAACCGGCGGAACCGATAAGGACGGCTTCCCCATGCACCCAGGAATGCAGGGCCCGGGAAAGAGGAGGGCCTTACTGTCTGGTCCTCCTGGCTTTCACCCCACTCACGAAGGGGAGAGGAGAGCTAAGACCATGCGAGGTAACGTAATCTCGGAAGTCAGAAAGCAAGTCAACATGAAGGTGGTTCAGAAGGGAGAAACCCAGCTTGAGGAGTTCCTCCCCAAAGAGGAGGCAGCCGCTGGGTGAAGAGGGGGTTTGAATTGGCCGAGAGGGGGCCCGACGGGGAGCCGCTTCAGCCTGAGATGAATGTGGGGACTGCTGGACACGTAGATCACGGAAAGTCGACCTTGGTCCAAGCCTTAACTGGGATCTGGCCAGAGCGTCACAGCGAGGAGCTGAAGAGAGGAATCACAATCAAGCTGGGATACGCGAACGCAGAGCTCCGCAAGTGTCCATCTTGTGAAGGTGACGCCCCCTCTTGCTACACTACGTCTCGCGAATGTCCGATCCACCCCGGAGAAAAGACCGTCCTCTTGAGGAAGATTTCATTCGTCGACTGCCCTGGACACGACACGCTCATGGCCACCATGCTAGCGGGCTCTACTCTGATGGACGCGGCGCTCTTGGTAATAGCGGCAAATGAGGACGTTCCGCAGCCCCAAACCAGGGAGCACTTGGCGGCTCTTAAGATAATGGGCGTCAAGCAGATAATAGCCGTTCAGACCAAGATCGAGCTGGTAGACAATGAGAAAGCTATTGAGAACTACGAGAAGATAGTCGAGTTCCTGAAGGCCAACCTAGATGAGGTCCCGCCAGTAATCCCCGTCTCTGCGATCAATGGAGTCAACATCGACTACCTGATCCGAGAGATGGTGCGGAGGTTCAAGCCGCCAGAGCGTGACCTGACGAAGCCGCCGAGGATGTACGTTGCCAGATCTTTTGACGTGAACAGACCTGGCACCCGACCCGACAAGCTGGTTGGCGGAGTTCTGGGAGGCACGATAATCCAAGGGAAGTTCTCCGTCGGTGATGAGATTGAGCTTAGGCCCGGAGTGTATGCGGCAGGTAAGTTCCTCCCAATAACTACAGAGATCGTCAGCCTGCGCAGCGAGACTACGGAGCTGCACTACGCCGTCCCCGGAGGGCTCATCGGTGTGGGTACTAAGCTGGATCCTGCTATCACTAAGGCAGATAACATGGTCGGAAATGTCGTCGGACTACCTGGCGAACTTCCGCCAACTTGGCAAGAACTCGACATAAGAGCTACGTTCATGGAGCGTATCGTAGGACTGAGAGAGGAAATAGAGACTAGGAGGCCGAAGCCTAGGGAGCTAATAACGCTAAACGTGGGAACCGCGACGGTTCCAGTAATAGTCAAGACGATTGACCAAGAAGACAACTTAACGGCCATCCTGAGGATACCCGTGTGCGCGGAAGAGGGGCAGAGGCTGGCCATCTCGATGAGGATAGGGGGTAGGTGGAGGCTCGTAGGTTACGGCTTCATAGAGGGTGGATCCGAGTATAAGCCCGGGTAAGAGTAAAAAAGAGGAGTGAAGTAACTCCTTCTCGAGCGGCCGTGGTCTAGCCTGGACTAGGATGGGGGCCCTCCAAGCGCAGGTCGGCGAGGTAAGCCCCAGACCCGGGTTCAAATCCCGGCGGCCGCACCATTCGCGTTCTTAACCTCACATAGCGCAGCAGACTGCTTGAGTTATTGGTTCTCCCTACGCACTACTGCCCTGCACTCGTACTTTCGAGTTAACGAATTCGCAGCTCGTCCATACGACACCAGCTCTTTCCCTAAGATGAGAATGTGCCTCCTGTTGACGTTATGTTCCCATGGAAACCGGTGCGTCGACTTGAAGATTCAGGTTGATATTCTACCTGTCGTCTAATGAGGAGGCGATCCCGCATGGACAAATCAGGGGACTTGTCTACTAGGAAGAGGTTGAGAGAGCTAATTATGGAAGTTGCCAGAGAGAATGGACTATCTCAACCAAAAGCCCTTGAGCTCGCGGCCGACCTTACAATCACGTTCTTAGATGCTATCACCACTTCTCCGAGGTTTAAGGAGCTAAGCGAAGAGTGGATGAGGGTGGCGGCCTCAGCAAAAAGACCACCAACGTGCAAGGCGCCCTGCGTGTTCTCCGATCATTTAGAGTACCTCTTGAGATCCAAGTATGGATTTGGCGACTACCACTTCCTGCTGGTTCTTAGAAAATTGAGTAGACATCGCTAAGAACTAAAGGGACCATCTGCCAAGCTTTAAATATGGAGACGTGACTTCTCGCTAGGTGCCCCGGTAGCTCAGCCCGGCGGAGCACCGCCTTGGTAAGGCGGGGGTCGCGGGTTCGAATCCCGCCCGGGGCTCCACGATACGTCCTCTGATCCTATCTGTCAGCGTTTTAATAGTCAAGGCGGATTTAACTCATCGGAGGCGGTGACCCAGAGTGTTAGCCACGGCGCTAGGTCTGAAATTCAAGAACGGGGTCGTACTGGCTGCCGACAGGAGAGTGTCTTACGGGACATTCATCTTGAGTAGGTCTGCAAGGAAGGTCTTTCCCGTAAATGACAGGGTGGGGGTTGCATTCGCTGGCTTACCCGCAGACTTCCAGGAACTCTACGATTCCCTCATCTACAACATCAGGATATACGAGCTGGATGAGAGGAAGAAGGCCACCCCGGCCAACGTAGCCAGGCTCCTGTCTATTCTGCTGTACAGCGGGAGGTTTAGCAGGTTTTTCCTAGCGGAAATCGTCGTGGGAGGCCTGTCACCCGATGGACCTCAGATTATAGCCGTGGACGCCGCCGGCGGTATGCTAGAAGACGATTTTGCGGCAGAGGGTACCGGCGCCCAGCTGGCGACTGGTATTCTGGAAAGGGAGTTCAGAAAGGACATGGAGGAGAGCGAGGCCGTAGAACTCGCGAAGAGGGCCATGATAGCAGCCATTGAGAGAGATGCCCTCTCGGGTGACGGTATTGACCTCGTTGTGATCACAGAGGAGGGCGTGAGAGAGGAATTCGTTCCCGTCAGAAAGCCCTGGAGGGCGGCCGAGTTGGAGCGCTAATTATCGCTCTTAAAAGGGGGAGGAAATGCCGCCCGGCTTCTCTGTAGATCGGGAGTCTGTGAAGAAGACCTTGCTAGATCTGGTGTCGATAAAGAGCTTCAGCGGAGAGGAGGGCCTGATTGCCGACTACATAATAGACAGACTGTCTTCAGTCGCCGACAGAGTCGAGCATCAGCCCGTCCCTGACTGTGGAGGAAATGTGATTGCGTATTTCGGTGAGAAGGCCGAGAAGAGAATGATATTCATGACGCACATGGATACTACCGAGGTCTTTGCTGGCTGGACGAGGAGCCCCTGGGGTGAGGTTGAGGGGGACAGAGTGTATGGATTGGGGGCATTGGACGCAAAGTCCTCCCTAGCTGCCATGCTCGAGGCGATCTTAGAGGCGGTGAAGAGGTTAGGAGGAACCCCAAACATGAGTACCGGGGTTATGCTAGTCGCGGTGTGTGATGAGGAGGGATTCAGTCGAGGGAGCTACGAGTTCGTCAAGAGTGGGAAGGCTAATCGAGCCTTAGGCGCTGTAGTAGGCTCTCCGACCGGACTCAAGATAGGGAAGGGTGCTTACGGGAGGATCGTGTTTGACGTAGAAGTGCGAGGTCGCGCGGCCACAGATGTTGAAGAGGAGGGCATAAATGCTATCGTAGAGGCAGCAAAGCTGGTTCTTTGGGCAGTAGACTATCCTAAGCACAGATCTTCGGGAGGAGGGTCAGTAGCCCCTCTCAGCATTAAGTCGAAGGAGACTGTGATGGTGCATCCAGATCTCTGTCTCCTTAGGCTGGACAGACACTACCCGCCTGGCGAGAGTGAGCAGTCAGCAAAGAGGAAGTTCCTATCTTACCTCAAGAAGATGAAGGGAATGAGGGCTGGGATAAAGATCACTCCGACCAAGAGGCCGACCCCCTTCCTCACTCCCTATGAGCTCGCGGCTGATGATGAATTTCTCGTGAAATTCATGGAGGCCCGCAAGAAGGTCTTAGGAGAGCAAGATGCCGAGCCCATAGTAATTGGAACTGTTAGCGACGCCAGCTACCTATACAACTTCGCCAACGTCTCTCCTGTGATCTTTGGCCCGAAAGGAGGAAATAGGCACTCTCCCGATGAGTACGTGCTTCTAGATTCAGTAGTCGACGTGGCAAACGTGTTAGTAGAACTCATTCTAAGCCAGCAGACCCCTACATAGCGTGGAGACGGGAGTAAAAACGTAAGGAAGGGTTTCATTATGCCGTTCGTCGAGATCCTCGGCTTGTTTGCAGGAGTATCCACACTAGCTATGCTGGCAGGACGAGCCCTCAATCTAGACTGGCTAGAAGCATATCCACTGTTCATACAGATTAGCGCTCCTCAGAGAGTGCGAAGCCTTCTCATCAAGCCTGCCCACAACATGAGGAGACTGATGGGGCTTCTTGGTGACGCCTCCCTACCCGTGTCCGCTATAGTGGGGGCGTGGGCTCTAGCGTGGCTTGTAAAGACGACTGGTCAATTAATCAAGTCTTGGGGAAGAGGACCTCCAACGGTACTGCCCCCAATACCGGGATTCACGCTTTCCTTCAGTGGAGAAGTTCTATTCGCACTGTTCTTCACACTGCTGGTTCACGAACTTGGGCATGCCTACTCAGCAGTCAGTCAGGGTCTCGAGGTTAAGAAAATAGGATTCTTCATGCTCTTCCTAATTCCAGGCGCATTTGTAGAGATAGACGAAGAAGCCCTGTTTCGCGCCCCGCTTAGGAGGTCTGCGAGGATCCTCTCCAGCGGAGTAGGTGTCAACGCGATAGCAGCCTGCCTCGTACTGCTGACTGGTTTAGCAGCCTTCCACGGGTTCCCCACGATGCCCTCAGGAGTCTACGTGGAGGATGTAGTAACTAACGGACCTTCCTGGGGCCTCATACCCCCAGGAACCGTGATTTACGCGATGAACTCTACGAGGACGCCCACGCTCGATGACCTGATCCGCTGCCTTCGGGAGGCGAGTCCAGGCGAGCTTGCTATTCTCGAGACCAGTAGAGGAACAATCACCGTAGAGCTTGGAGCTAGGCCAGACAACTCCTCGAGGGCCTGGCTCGGGGTCTTACTGTCTCCCTTCGGTTACTACAGCCCTCGGCTCAGCTATCTAAGTCCAAGCGTGGCATTCTCCTTGGCGAGGATCCTACTATTCTTGGTAATATTCAACCTGAGCGCGGCGGCCATAAATGCGCTCCCAGCCCTTCCACTAGATATCGGAAGAATTCTGGCGATCTTATTCAGTCGATCAGCCCGCGATGAATCTCTCAGCTTCTCGACCCTCTCCAAGTTACTCTATGCTCTATCAGGCGCTATATGGGGAATGTTAGGTCTAAATCTCGTTTACTCGGTGATAAAATTTGCCGGAATATGAAGGAAAAGAGAAAGGAAACCCCTTTGCTGAATCGATATCCCCTCCGCAGGTCGATAAGCTAATTGATAGAGCGTTCAAGAGGGCTTTCCAACCTAAGAGCGTTCCAAAGGGTCTCGATCCACTTACAGAAGCTCGTGTGAGAGAGAAAATGAGGATAATGGCCTTTAGAGACGTCATGTGGGACACGTTAAGATCGTGTGTGAGATCTTTCCCGCCTCTCGAAGCGATCCATCCATTCTATAGGGACTTAGCAGAGGTTCTTGTCGGTATCGATCGCCTCAAGCACTGCTTAGGCGCGCTAGAGTGGGCTGCAAAGGTCGTAAGACGTGTAGCCGCGATAGAGATCCGAAACCTAAGCCGCTCTAGCGACTTCACTCAGCTAGAGATCGTTAGAAAGCGAGCCATGGCCCGGATGACGTCCGTTGTAAAGAGAGTGTCTGAAGAAATAGAGTGCGTGAGAGAGGCTGCTGCCAAGCTCAGGAAACTCCCTTCGGTCGATCCCTACACGCCCTCGATCGTCATAGCGGGGGCGCCGAACACGGGTAAGAGCACGTTAGTCAGGCAGATCTCGACTGGCAGGCCTGAGGTGGCCGAATATCCATTCACGACGAAGGGAATCTTAGTCGGGCATACGCTATTCAGGGGTGTGGGGAAGGTGCAAGTGATAGACACCCCGGGTCTGCTCGACAGGCCGATCTCTAGACGTAACGTAATCGAGCGACAAGCCATCGTTGCTCTGAGGAGGCTGGCAAGCGTGATACTCTACGTGGCAGATCCGACCACTACGTGTGGATACGGAATAGACCATCAAGTCAATTTACTGAGAGAGATTCTCGCTGAGTTCCCTGAAATTCCCACAGTAATGGTGTTGAATAAAGCAGATTTGAGGGACCTCTTCAAGAACGGTGAGCGACCCCTCAGGAAAGTTTGTACCGATCAAGGCGTCCGCTGCATCTCTATCTCGGCTAAGAGGGGAGATGGGCTGGAAGAGCTGCTCCGGCTCCTCTGGGAGGAGCTAAGATTTGCCTCCCAAAACTAGGCTCCTTGTGATCCTCACCGGAGAGCACCCTCACCTTCCATTTGCCGAGCTTAGAGGAATACTCGAGGCATGTGGATTATCTGCTTCGGCAGAATTGGCGGCCCCTCAAGTTGCCATAGTCGATGCAAGCGATGCAGAGTTGACGGTCACATCTATAGTCGATAGGGCAGCTTATTCGAGATACGTCGCTAAGCTAATCTACTTTGGTTCAACAGCAAATCTGCCAGAACGTCTGGGGGATCTAATCAAGGACGTGGAGTGGCCAGAGATCTCTGGCTCGTTTAAGGTGATGGCAGTAAGGATAGGTGGCTCCTCTAAGGAGATCAGCGGAACTCAGCTCGAGGCAGCCATGGGCGGAGAGATTCTCAAGATCAGTCCGAACTTGCGGGTTGACCTTATGAACCCAGAGCACATCGTGCTGGTAGCCCTATCTGGCGGAAAGGTATTTGTGGGACTACTTATGGGCACGATAGACCGCTCCAAGTTCTTATCTAGGGAGATACCACGGAGGCCGTTCTCCCATCCTGCGTCCATGAGGCCTAAGCTGGCTAGGGCCATGGTGAACCTAGGTCGCGTCAGACCCGGTGATGTGATGCTAGATCCTTTTGTGGGGGCTGGCGGTATTGCGCTGGAAGCCCTGGAAGTGGGGGCCTTCGTGCTAGGGTGCGATATCGATGAGAAGATTGTGTGGGGGGCGGAACAGAATCTAACGTACTACGGATTCAAGGAATCCTTCAGACTGTGGGTCTGCGACGCATTGAACCTCGGGCTTGAGGGAACTGTGGACTCGATAGTAACTGACCCACCCTACGGGAGGGCGAGCTCCTCAAGGCGTGTAGATCCGAAAAAATTGATCTTTCGCTTTCTAGAGAAATCCCTAGATCTACTAAAGCCAGGCGGTTATCTCACCATGGCTGCGCCCCGAGAATTCGGCGTCGACGACTTCGTGGAGAGAGTAGGGTACGAACTCGTGGAAGTAGTCGATTACAGAGAGCACAAAAGGCTAACAAGGAGGATCGTCGTCGCAAGGCTGAGGTGATCCTTGCTTGAGAGTGATCTTCTTAGGAACCAGCAGCGCCGTCCCAACGAAGGACAGGGGGCTAACTTCTCTGGCCGTGATGTTTGACGGAGAGTATGTCCTCATAGACGCCGGAGAGTGCACTCAGCGCAGGATAATTGAGGCCGGGTTGGGCTTCGGAAGGCTCAAGAGAGTGTTCATCACGCACCTCCACGGGGACCACTTCTTAGGACTCTTTCCTATGATTCAAACTCTGGGCATACTTCGAAGATCATCTCCTCTCGAAATATACTCCCCTCCGGGGCTGGCCGCGTTGCTGGAGTGCCTGAAGGAGCACTCATCATTTCGAGTGGATTTCCCACTTACGCTAGTCGAATTTAATAATGAGAAGATATTTGAGTTCAGGAAGTATACTGTAAAGGTTTTCCCAGTAAATCACGGAGATACACCAACTTTTGGAATCAAGATCTCAGAAAAGCCCAAGCCTGGTAAGCTAGACGTCGAGCGGGCCGACCAGCTGGGCGTGCCCCCAGTTCTTAGAGGGTTGTTGAAGAAGGGAATTGAGGTTAAGCTCCCAGACGGCCGAGTAGTTAGGCCTCAAGACGTGCTGGGTCCTCCACGGAAGGGCAAGGTCCTAGTCTATTCTTCAGACACTAGACCAATTGAGACAGTAGTAAAGGAGGCGGCAGGCGCAGATCTCTTAATACACGATGCCACCTTTACTGGGGATTTGGCTGAACGTGCCGTTGCCACGGGGCACAGTACGGTAGAAGAAGCCTGTCAAGTGGCTCTTAAGGCTGGCGTGAAACGGTTAGCCCTTACACACTTCAGCGCACGCTACAAGAAGGAGGATCTCGCCAGAATAGAGGAGATGGCTAGGCGAATGTTTCCTAACGCGTTCGTGGCTAGGGACCTCATGATTGTCGACCTGTAGTGGTCGTTTCGGAGCTCTTCAGGGCGGAGGCTAGCTCCCCGTACCTCACTTCCTTTACTATCTTTCCGCGAGACGTTTTTGGGGCCATCCAGTCTAAAAACAGGTTCATCCTACCAAACATATGGGGAGGAAGGGTTATCTCAACTCTTATCACTCCAAGGGGGCTCTCATCATTGCTTTCGCATAGGACTATGTGGCCTTTGAGCGCAGCTTGCTTGTGCAAAAGCAGCTCCATAGTCGTACCTCTTGCCGAGGCCTTCAGCAGCATCCGGGCAGTATCTAGCACTCTATTCGATCTAAACGCATTTCTCAGCTTCAGTAACTTGTCAAGCCCCTGCGTCTCGTACATTACTAACCTGGGCCACTTAACATACCTTGCGCTGCTCTCAAGAACTTCATCTTCTTCGCTTACTGGAATCACGTTTCTTATGGCCATGAGAATTTTCAATGGATCTTCGGTTCGATTAAGGTACGTATAGACCCTTATTGTGACATCCTCTGAACCTTCACTCACTTCTGGTCCCCCCGGAACTAGCGGATCTTAGCTTCCTCTATCCTGGCAGGGAAGCCCAACCTGCGATACTCTTTCACGGGCCACCTAATTATTACCGCGCCCAGCTCAGAGAGTTCACGCTCCAGCTTATGCCTAATCCTGTTTCCCTCCGAGTCAAAGTCTGTTAGTATGACGTAGCGCCGGCCAGCCACAGCATCTGCCCCCTTAACTCTGATCTCCTTTTCCAGGTCGCCTACAGTCATGAAGATAGCCCTCACCCCTAGTTGCACGAGAGCTCTCACGTCTCTTCTTCCCTCTACTACAACTATAGCCCCGCCTCGCAGAGACTCCTCGGTCAGAGCTCGAGCCCAAGTGATTACATCCTCTGTGCGAGCCGCAGAGTTTCTTGGGATTTTTCTCATACTCAAACAACACCTTCCCGATATGTTTCACGCGACGGCTTCCTCGCCTTTCGCCAGGTTAGGCCACTCTCCCTCGTCGATAAACGGTGATGAACAGTTAATTAAGTTCTTCTGATCTTCGCCCTGATGACTGGCAGGCACCGGCTTGACATAGCTAAGCGAGTTTCAACAATAATCTTGGCGGTCATGTTCGGCTTTGCAGTTCTAGCCATGGCTTCCTCAGCTGAGCCGGTTCAAACCCAGCAGATGGAAGCCCCATACCTACTTCAGTTTGGTGCGTTCGTAGAACTCTTCGGGAATGATACATCTATGGTCACAATCTATGGAACCTTTGTGAACCCTGCTAATCACGACACGCCGGTTAAAGCGATTATGCTCCCCCTGGGTAGGGCATCCTCCGTCCTCGTTGACTTTAAGAGGGGCGTGCGAGCCGAGGGTCTTCAAGCCGAGCTTGTCAACCAGTCAGACGTGGTATTCATCAAAATGGTTCTAGTGGAGCCTGTCCCACCCGGTAGTGTTGGCTCCTTTGAGACCACCTATTGGACGACCTCAGGCGGGTATGTGGAGAAATGGGTCCCGCCGGGTAGCAACACATCTACTGGGGAGTATAGGATCTTCTCATTCAACCTCTTGAAGCCAAACCTGACGCTAGTTCAGGGGGTCACGAAGGTAAACGTAGATGTTCTTCTTCCTAGAGACGCTCTGTTGACCCAGCTTCTTCCAACAATGGATCTGTTTTACCCAAATCGACCGCTGGTGGACGCGGATCAGTGGACCAGGAGAACCCTCGTGAGCTGGACAAACCTAACAGTATTTCCTGGAGAGGGTAGGGGCTTCGTCGTAACCTACTCTCTGACTAATAGCCTAGCACCCTTAATGTCTCCCACATATCCTCCCGAAAACAATCACCCAAGTCGCCCAAGTGGATTTGCAGGCAGTATTGCTCTCCTTCTGGCTTCTAATACAGCATCCTTCTCCGCCGCTGCGCTACTAGTCTATGCCTCAACCCAGCGAAGGGCGAGACTGAAAGCGGCTCCTGAAGGAAGAAAGACAGAAGAAACCACCTCTAGTGAGGTACAACTTTTGCCAGAAGAAATACAAATGCTAAAGGCGATCGAGGGAGCGGGTGGGTCTGTGACTCAACGAGATCTCCCCTCATTGGTTGGATTCTCGAAAAGTAAAGTGTCTAGAATACTGAAGAGACTCGAAGAACTTGGACTGGTGAGCAGAACCACACTTGGTCGGACTAAGCTCATTGAGATATCGGAACACGCCAAAAGGCTACTTGAAGAAGAGGGCGGAGAGACCTCGTAGGTAGATCTTGGTGCGGGGGGTGGGATTTGAACCCACGAACCCCTAAGGGAGCGGATCTTGAGTCCGCCGCCTTTGACCTGGCTCGGCCACCCCCGCCCAGCTCTACTACCAGCGTGCGTATATGAGGTTTTTCCCTAAGGCTAAAGATTGACCTTCCGCCCGACCCTCTCGACTATCCGGCTGTAAAAGCTCTCTGGCTCGCGGTACACGTGAGCGAACCTCACTCCCTCTCTCGTTAACCTCACTCTGGCTTCAGTCCCGACGGGTACTTCAACCTGTCCATCCACTATTGCCACGAGCCTCCTAGTTGACTTCACAGTCACTTCCGTGCTCGGAGGGAGAACTACTGAGTTTACCGGGATTGTCATGCTGGGTGGCCAGGCTGCGAGGGGTGTCACGACTAGCGCGTGGACCCTTGGATCTAAGAGGGGTCCCCCAACCGAGAGAGAGTAAGCCGTGGTTCCCAGCGGGCTTGCGAAGATTAAGCCGTCAGATATGAATTTATTAATCAGAATATCTTCAATAAAGACGGAGATTTTACTCGCTTTGCCTCTTATACCACAAGCTAACAGCACTTCATTCACGGCTGGGGAGATGTCGGCTCCAACAAGGTCGACTGAGGGATGGATCACTACCTCGTAGTTTCCGTTACATAATCTCTCGAGGCCGAAGAATAGATTCCTCTCGTTGAGCTCCATTAGAAGGCCGTAAGTTCCATCCTTTACTCCTATGATGGGCAGGCGCCCCCTCGTGGTGTGATAAGCTTTCAATAGAGTCCCATCTCCCCCGATAGCTATCACAACAGAACCTCTATCGGCTTTGGGTGCTTCTTCACTCTCTCTGATGACCTCGACCCCCTTCTCCACTAGGAACTCCGTCGTCTTGTTAGCGAGTCTGAGAGCCGACTCGTTGTCCTCTCTGACGAATATGTAGGCTTTTGCTATGGGGTCACCACGCATCTCGTAGAACAGGGGAGCGCTTCCTCTAATTATTAGCAGTAAGGTAACCGGTATGCACGAGGATAACATTGGGCCTACTAGAGACCCTATCTAGCGAGCAGCTCGAGGTGCTCCTGCAACTCACCACAGTCAGGGTGAAGATTAGAGAGACAATCCAGGGTCTTCCTGAGAAGTTTCCTTGGCTTCTCCAGAAGGGCCTAGAGATCGATGTTCCTCTGTGGCTGGCTGAAGAGCTGGTGGCCAAGGGTGTAGCCGAGTACTCTGAATCTTATGGATTGAAGGAGCTGGAGAACTTACTAAGCAAGGAACTGATAACTACCAGGCTTGTTAAAGTCCCTCCGTCACTCCATGCTTGGATACTCAAGGCGAAGGAGGAGGTAACTACGGAGGGAGCCGACCCGCTAGCTGCTAGAAGGCTCTTCCTGACCAGCAGAGATCTCCTGAAAAAGAGGCTCTCAAAGGCCCTCAGGTACGTGGTTCTCTCTACGGACTCTGAGGCAGTGGAATCCAGGCTCCTAGAGAGGTTAACTCCACTGGAAAGAGTTGTATATGCTCAGATCAGGCTTATAATCGACCGCTGGCTGCAGCTCTTCATAGGCGAGAAGGGAGAGGATGCGGGTCTCTGAGGAGATTCCAGAAGAACTGATATGCGCATACGAAGATTTCATATTGACATTTACCGATGAGTCTGGAGAGCGGAAATACTTTGAGAAAATCCCAGAGCTTATCGAAGAACGAAAGAGGTCCCTCCGGGTGGACTATGACGATCTATTCTCCTATCTTCCCACTAGAGAACACGCGAAAGAATTACTCGTTAATCCTAGGATGCATATTGAGGCAGCCTCACAAGCTCTGTCTAGAATAATCAAGCGATACGGGGATATATCCACAGAGGAACTCGAACTCTACGCGAGGGGAAGATTTCACGTCAGGTTCTTCAACTTACCCACGACGGCCGCAATACGAGATCTACCGTCCTACTCCCTCGGGAGATTTGTGCAGATCTCTGGAATCGTTATCAGAGTCTCTGATGTGTTCGATAAGCCCTTGAAGATAGCATACATTTGCACAAACTGTGGGGCCGTAGTCTTCGCTGACCCCAATGAGCCGAAGCCTAAGGATTGCCCAGGGTGCGAAAATCCAAACTTCAGACGCGATTTGGACAGAACGGAGCTAGTGAGTTGGCAGTTGATAAGGATCCAAGAGCGGCCAGAAGATCTCCCGCCTGGAGCCATGCCAAAACATGTGGATGCAATTCTACTGGACGACCTAGTTGACGAGGTTAAGCCGGGAGATCGTGTGACGCTCACAGCCGTCATAAGCCTGAGACCCGCGAAGCGGAGAGAGGATGCCGGTTACGGCATTTTGTTCAAGAGATACCTAGAGGTAAACGACGTAGAAGTTCCGTCTAGGGTTTACGAGAAGATAGAGATCACACCCGAAGATGAGAGGAAAATTCTCGAGCTATCTCAGGATCCCAAGCTGGAAGAGAAGATCATCGACTCAATAGCCCCATCGATATATGGTCACAGAATCAAGAAGAAGGCTATTGCGCTAGCTTTGTTTGGCGGAAATCCTGTAACACTGCCGGACGGGACCAGGGTAAGAGGAGAGATAAATCTACTCTTTGTTGGCGATCCGGGAACGGCGAAGTGCATATCTGGCGACACGCTGGTATTCACATCTGATGGCTTAGTCCGCGCGGATAGGTTGATAAAGGAGGGAGAGACTGCAGAGACCCCAGATGGGTTCATAAGCCCCCTAGAGTCCCGTGTTCTCTCTATGACCTCGTCGCTCTCCTTAGAGTGGGCTGCCCCCACCGTGGCAGCCAAGAGAACCCAAAATAGTGACCTACTTGAGATCAAGACAAAGAGCGGGTTGAGAATCAGGGTAACGAGAACTCACCCGTTTCTTACGATAGGTAGAGATGGCTATGTGAGGTTTCTGCCAGCCAGTGAGCTGAAAAGAGGCATGTTCGTTGCCGTGATCGGAAACTTCCAGCCCTCAGAGGTTCAGCCGCCGGTTACAAGCACTCTGACGCTCGACGAGAACACAGCCGAATTGATAGGCATGGTGCTTCCTAGGGCGAGGTTCTCTGAAGAGCGTGGTAGGCTCTTCCTCCGCCTGATGCTCCCAGCAAGCTTAGCAGATCGATTCAAGGAACTAGCTGAACCTTTAGGACCTGTAAAACTCGAGGCGCACAGCGCTGCCCTCCATGCGACTGTTCGACTAAAGAGGAATGTTGCGAGCGACTTATTCTCGCTGCTGCCTGCTCTGAGACATCATCCACAAGCTAGGGAAATTCCTCAGTGGCTGATATCAGCAGATCTACCCGTGCTTCGTGGATTCCTGAGAGGGTACTGCTCGGTCGAAGGTTCATACCTGCAGAAGTCTAAGCGCGCTGCTATACTAGCGAGAAACGCTCAGATACTCCACCAAATTAGGCTAATACTCACGCGACTTGGCGTGACGCATCCTAAGATCACGAGATCAAAATCAGGCTTCCGACTCTTGATATCGCCAGCCCAGGCCGACATTCTCCGAAAGTCCTTGGCTGAGGGTGGTCCGGTACCAGAACCATTGGTAAAGGCGGCTGCTCAGAAGAAGGCCGACGACCAGGCTGACAGGATACCCTACGTCGGCGCGCTGCTGTCAAAGCTGAGGAAGAACTTGGGCGTTCCTAGATCTAAGATCGGGATACCGACGCCCACACTCATCAGATACGAGAAGGGTCTCTCTCACATCCCCAGGAACCGGTTAAGAGTGGCGCTCGAAGAACTGGAGAAGGCTGCTAGGGACCTAGGCCCCTTCCCAGCGAACAGAGAGATACGGCGAGAGCTAGCCTACCTCCGGATGTTAGCCGAATCTG
>Ga0180302_10000158_pt1 | contig 28168 bp, 31 predicted proteins | sample GuaBasSediGuay17_FD_121794 | JGI IMG/M metagenome (GOLD analysis project Ga0180302, IMG submission 121794) | Subseafloor sediment microbial communities from Guaymas Basin, Gulf of California, Mexico - Guay17, Core 4571-4, 12-15 cm | ecosystem: Environmental > Aquatic > Marine > Hydrothermal... | reverse complement strand
CGCTCTTGGTTCTCTGTTGCATGGTTCTTTATAACCTTTATCATTACCTTGGTGTTTCCTATACAAACCATATAACAGAGAAATAAGAGCGAATAAATGAGCAGTTAATTTTATTCATTAATAATAGTCTCATCATTTACCAAATGATATTAGTGCAATATGTTTAGTGGAAGGCAGAGATAGAGGATAGCGATAGCTAGAGTGTTAGCTCTGAACCCAAAGTTTATGGTACTTGACAAACCTACGTCAGCGCTTGACGTGACTGTACAAGCCCAAATACTCAACATATTAAGGGATTTACAGTCTCAGAGGAAGTTAACCTGCTTGTTCATATCACATGATTAAGTGTCGTTAGGTACATGGCTAATAGAGTCACTGTGATGTACCTAGTAAGATCGTCGAGTTAGCTGAAGTAGATGAGCTGTTTGAAAGACCTCTTCACCCTTATACTCAAATGCCCTTGTCGTCAGTTCTAGTCCTGATCCCAAAGTAGCTAAGAGTAAGAAGAAAGTAGAACTTGTAGGAGAACCACCAAGTCCGATAAACCCAGCTAAAGGGTGTAGGTTCTTCTCTAGGTGTCCTTAGGCGACTAACAAGTGTAAAGAGGAGCTAAAGTTACTTGAGGTAATTGATGGTCATTATGTAGCCTGTCATTTATACGGATAATAGTTCATCAGTTGCCTCTCTAAACCCTTCATCGACTTCATAGAGCTTAGAGTAAGCTTTATCCAAGCGCTTATCATAACCTCCTAGGAATAGGACTTTATCCCCTTCTCGCTTTAGACATATTACGCGCCACAAAATCTCTTCTCGTTTGTCAACTTCAACAATCTCATCTAACTCTAACTCTTTTAAGAGGCTGTGAAGCACTTTGTATTTGATGTACTCTTTATCGACCTCAACTAAATTGCCAATTAACCTTTGAGGAATGAGTCCTGATAGCGCTAAGAATCTATAGTGGGGATTCGCGAACTTACTTAGCCTTATCCACTTACTGAGTCTAGCGAGCTTATTAGTCACCATCGAGTGAACTTCCTTTAGTTTGTCTACAATTTTGTAGTTTTGAGGCACTTCTCTACATCGCGCAACTTTTACTTCTTTAGGTACATTATGAGCGATATTAGTTATATCTCTACGCAACAGGAAAATTAAATTAGTAACGTCCTTAATGCGGTTGAAGTAGTACACGTCGATGAAGAACTCAGTAACTTTGGACTGTGTAAAATACCTTATTCTTTTGTAAGGAAGTGCTATCATAGCGCAGTCCGGAGTGTTTAGAGAACTCAACTAGACTCCCTCCAGTCTAATAATACTCCGAGGACTTTGTCCTTTTCGTGAATTAACATGTGATAAGCTCTACTAGCTTCACTGTACTTCAACTTCGCAGTTATTAGTTCTTTTACTTTAACTCTCCTCCTAGCGATTAACCTTAAGGCAATCTCTTGATCTTCCTTAGCAGTTCTCCAGAATTTATATGAGTCTACTTTAGGTCTCAAAGATGCATGAGCTCCTATTATAATGAGCCCTTTCCTATGAACATCAGTGTAAAAGTTTATTCCATCTGTGATGCCTCTAGGACTGCCGAGAACTATCACTCTCCCGTATTTCCCAGCTAACTTCAGGGCTAGTGGTATGGCTTTTGGATTACCAGTAGCCTCTATTACTACATCGGCTCCCCTCCCCTCAGTTACTTTCAGAACTTCGCCTATCACGTCTGACTTATCGGGATTTACTACGTAGTCGGCCCCTAGGTCGCTAGCTACTTTACATCGGTAATCGTATAGGTCGATTCCTATTACTGGCAAAGCTCCTGCGAGTAAGGAGAGTTGAAGAGCTAGTTGACCAATTATACCGAGACCTAGCACTACTACCGACTCTCCTATGTCAATTCGTGCTTTCCTAACCCCCTGAAGGGCTATTGAAGTTAGATTAAAGAAGGTAGCCTCATCCGGCGATAACCCTGTAGGAACTTTTAGTACATCTTCGCCTTTGACTAAGACATAGCTAGCATGTTGAGTAGGAGAGGCGATTAACTCACCTACTCTAAAGTTAGCACTTGAACCTGTCTCGACTACAACTCCAACATTTGAATAGCCTGGATACATCGGGTATTTTCTTGGAGTATTTGGTAGACCCATTAGGAAAGCAGTTTCTGTTCCTGGGCTTATCGCTGTAACTTCAGTCTTTACTAATAACTCATCTTCACTTGGTTCTCTTAGCTTAAAGTCCTCAACAACTACCTCACCAACGCTTTTGAAGACTACTCGTCTTCCTATTACCAAGCCCATCGCCCACTCGTTAAATATTTCTCATAAGGCCTATTTAGAGACTTTGACTCTGTTATAAATTCTATGAGAAATATTTATTATGATCTAAGTATGCTACTCTTACAGCCTTTTATTCTTCAATTAAACGATTTAGTTCTTTAGTTATAATTCGTCTTAGCTTAGCAGCGTTATTCTCCGGTAGCCCGTCGTAGGTGAAGGTTCCAGCTCCCCATTCTATCCCAGCAGCGTACTTGAGTTTATCCTTGTCTCGAAGTATGGGATAGAACTCCACGTGGAAATGATAATAACTATAGTCCTTACCATCAGTTGGAGCTTGGTGAAATATCATCATGTAAGGCATGTCTTGTTCGAACACTTTGTTGTAAGCATAAGTTGTCACTTTTAAACACTTAGCTAAGTCTACTTTCTCAGGTTTACTTAATTGAGGTACGGCTTGTACATGTCTCCTTGGATACACGTGAACTTCAAGAGGCCACATAGCGAAGAAGGGAACGAAGGCTACGAACGAGTTATTGTCATAGATAATTCTCTCTCCTTCCTTCAGCTCAAGCTCTAAGACGTGACAAAACAGGCACTTGTTCTTTCTCCTATTGAAAAGTCTAGCAGATTCTAATTCTCTCTTAATTCTAGCAGGGATGAAGGGTAGGGCGTATATCTGAGAGTGTGGGTGTGACAGCGAGACGCCTATAGCCTCTCCTTTGTTACGAAATTCCATTACGCACTTGATCTTAGGGTCTTTTCCTAAAACTTCATATTCTTTAGCGAACGCGTCGATTACCTTAACTAGCTGAGCTATACTCAAATCGCATAGGTCTCCTTCGTGTTCTGGAGTTTCAACTAACACTTTACAATAACCATAACCTGGCTTAACTCTGTAAATACTTTTAGACTTTCTACTAACCTTTGCTTTTTGAGTTAACGCTGGGAATCTATTATCGAGAACTAAGACCTCCCAACCAGCTCCAGTTTCTTCAGTTCCAGGACAGAATGGACAATATCCCTTTGGTCTCCAGGGTCTTTTCTCCCTGCCTGAGGAGACTATTATCCACTCCCTTAAAAGAGGATTATAGCGAAGCTCGTTAACGCTCATTTTTAGCCCTCCTATGGTTGATAAGTAAATCAATAGTAATAAATAATATAGTTTAAGAAACTCAGACTTGTGGGTGTGCTTAATGAGTTTAGAAGTCACATCACTTAGGCCAGAGGAGTATAGTGAAATGATGAGGTTTTTAGAAAAGAGTTACAGACACTCGCGAGAGTACTTTCAGACTAGATATCCTCATGTTTGGAGACGTGATACTGTACAATACGATAATAAGATAGTGCTCAAACTCGACGATAAGATAGTATCTCATGTTGGAATATTCCCACTCACTATGGTCGTTGGAAAGGCTAAGGTGAACATTGGAGGTATAGGCGCTGTTGCTACTTTACAGGAATACAGAGGTAGAGGGTTCATGACGAAGTTAATGAAAGCCGCTATAAGGAAGATGAAAGCTGATGGGTATTCTCTATCAATACTATGGGGAGATCGTCAAAGGTACGGGCACTTCGGCTATGAGACTGTAGGGAGGTTAACACTCTTTAGAGTCTCATTAAGGTCTCTAAAAGTAGAGGCTAAAGTTAGTGAAACGCCCTTTGAAAGGTTTTACGGCGAAGACGAATTATTGAGTAAGATAATACAAGCTCATGAAAGAGAACCTATTAGGATACTGAGGAGTAGGAGGACTTACGAGCTTCTCTTCAACATACCCTACTTGATGACTTATGTTAGCGACGAAGGGGCTTATATCTCCTACATGAGAGAGCGTACTCCTCAAAGAGTAATCGAATACGGAGGTAGTGGAGAAGGAGTTGTTTCGCTGATTTATAGCATATTGAAAGCGTTTAATAGGGAATTCGGCACTTCGAGCGTTGAGGTAATGACTCCTTACTATCCTTACAATACATTCCTTAAGCTTAGGAAAGTCTGTTGCTCACTCACTACAATCCCTGAAGCCATGGTTAAGATACTAGATTTAGTTAAGTTGTTTAAAGAGTATTCCCCATACTTAGAAGGGATTTCTGAGAAACTAAGGCTTGACGTAGTGTTTGAAATTAAGGAGACTTCAAGTAAAGCGAAGCTAACTCTTGATCACGGTCAAGTCTCTGTAGAAGCAGGAGGAAGTGCAGACTTAGTCGTGTCCCTTGAGGAGAGAGACATGGCTAAGTTAATTTTCGACGGTCCTGAAACAACTTCACTACCAAGTAGCAAACGAGCGCTACTTAAAACGTTCTTACCCTTACCACTACACGTTTGGCCACTAGACCACATTTAGCAAAATCCAGTGGGCTTCAAAGAAATAAGTTCATGATCTTCAGAGTTTCTAGGCCAAAAGTCAGCAGATGTGAGTATAGAACTCCAGGGGTCTCAACTCTTTAAACTCCTTAGTTAGGGAAACTATATGTCTGCGTATGTCTAAGCATAAGTGGCACTTTGAAATATAACCTTCCTTCCTCTCCTCGTAATTGTACTCCTTAACAGCGAAGTTGTAAAGCTCGCCTAAATTTATAGTTAAGGCCTTCAGTATAGGTCTATCTTCGAGTTCTACGCCTTGTACTATGTCTTCTAGTCTCCTCGCGTCTCCCAAGCTAATTCCAGCACAATACCCGGGTATGTAGTTGTTATAACAGTCTATGTGAACGTGCCATGGTCTAGTGAGGTCTCTTAGACAGGACTCTTTAAAGAAGGCTTTAACTGGTAACTTTGAATAAATGAAGGCTAACTTGTAGACTGCTCTCCCCATGGGAAGTACTATTGAGGGATTGAGGGCTTGCACTAATGAGTAGGTGTTTAGGCGAGTCATTCTGGTTAGATATTCTTCGAATTTAAGGGTTCCTTTAGCCCCTAACTTAGTTAATTGTCCGTAAAACACTGGGTGATATATCATCACGTTATCTTCACCAAAAACCTTCTCAGAGAGTCTCACACCCCTCACGATCCTCTCAAAGGGGACGCATTCGACGAGAAACGGGTTAGCGCTAATCAATATTCCATCTAATCCCCTCTTTCTCAACTCAGCTAATCTCTCTATCGTCGTGTCATCATCGATACACCAAAAACAGTTAGTTTCAACAAATAGTGAAGGTATGTTGTAACTCTTAGCTAACTCAACTGCTCGTAGAAGTAACTTGAAGTTCAAGAATGGTTCACCGCCTGTAAAGTGTAGTCCGTAGTTGAGTCCGAGCACTCCCTTGACGTTCGGAGGGTATTTTTCTGAGAAATACCTTGCTAATTTCCTAAGAACTACGTCTAAGTCATTAACACTCATCCAATAATTTTCCCACTTTGGTGAACCTGCGTACATACAGTGTCTACACTCACAAGTACATTTGTAAGATAGAAGAATTCCAGCAGAAAGCGGCTCTTCAACGCGTAATAGGTCCATGACTCACTTTCAGGTTAAAGAATTTAAAAGTTTTAACACGTTGAACAAGAAACAACTGCTTGAAGCTTTATTACACTTTTCATAGCGAAGCCTTGTTGAAGCTTTATTATATAACTAAGTGAGTATATACTGATTGTTAATGAGGTGGCGTTATGGAGTCAGAGTATGTATGCTCGTACTGTGGAGCGCCTCTCGAGGTGACTCCAGAGACTATAATTGCAATCTGTAGTTATTGTGGTAAACCGAAAGTGATTAGCGGCATCGTGTCTGTAGAGGACGTTTACATCATGCCAGCGCTCGATAGATTTTCTATTGAAAAAATATTTAAAGAGACTATAGAGCGAGACTTTGACCTTAGGAGAATTAAGAAAGAGATAGAAATCCACAACTCCGTTGGAACGTATGTTCCAATTTGGGTTAGCAAGGTTCACTTAAAGGGTAAGGTTTCATATTATCGCTATAAGAGCGAAAACAAAGGGAGGAAGAAAGTCTATAAAGTCGAAGTAGTAGATGAAGTGAGGAACGTGCCCATAGTGGCTAGGAGACAAATTGCTCCTCTAGGAACTAACGAGCTCTTAAACCTTATCTCAAATAGGGAGTTGTCTCCAAAGAGATTAATTGACGTTAGCGTTGAAGAGTGGAGAGAGATTAAGTTAGAGGTGTTAAACACGGAGTACGATAAGAGGAGTGCGTTGGAGAGGATTCAGGAAGACTCTCTTGACCGCTTAAGGGAAGATTTTAAGAGGAGAAGCGATGGTATTGACGGGTTTCAAGTAGAGGTAGTCAGCTTGAGTGACCCTAAACTACTGTTAGTTCCTATATGGAGAGTCTATTACAGTTACAAGGACTCCGTGTACCAAATAATCTACGCTGGCTGGAACGGAGAGTTACTGGTAAAGACAGAGCCTGTAACAGTTATAAGGCGAGTCGCTTACATACTAGGTTCTATTGCCTTAATATTCATAACAGGACTTGCTACAGTGTTGTTATTGAGTCGAAAGGAAGTCGAATTGAGCTCGCTGATCTTCCCTCTCTTCTTAATGGGCATGACGTATTACACGGCTAGAAAGATAATAAAGGGTGTTAGACTTGAGCGCTAGGGAAATTATAGCTGAGTGTCCAACTTGCGGCGCTAAGTTCTCAGTCCCAGAGACTGTAGCGACTACGGAGTGTCCCTACTGTGGAACAGTGTTCAATGTCAAACGTAAGGTAAAAGTTGAAGTTGACCACTTCTACTTCCCCTTAAGTAAGAGAGACCCTTATGACTCACTTCTGAGGTTCATCGAGTGTCAATATGGGGTCCCAGTTGACATTAAGAGGAACTTCACAATAACAAGAGGGACGCTACACATTATTCCCGTATACTTTTATCACTTACATGGAAGAGCCAGAGTAACTGTGAGATCGAGGAGGCTTAAGACGTTTAATGCTGTGGTAGAGGAAGTCGACGACGTTGGTATTGTAGCGGTCAAAGGCCCGCTAAGAGACCTCTTAAAAGACTACCCATTTCCAATAAGGGGAAAGAAGTTTTTCGAGGAGAGGATAAAGAGAATAGGAATTTACTATGATCCGGAGATCAGTAGAGAGGAAGCTGAGAGAATAGCTAGTACTAGACTGAGTAGAAGGCTTAGAGAAGAGGCTGAAGAGTTAGGGGAGAGAGTGAGAGACTTTAAAGAGGAGTTATTCAAAGTCGAGTTCAAAGGATTAGTTCACTACCCAGTTTGGGAGTTAGAGTACGGGTACAAAGGCACTACGTATAAAGCATATGTAGATGGAGCTACTGGAGTAATCATAAGAGCTGAACATCCTCTTTCAGTTAAAGGGAGAGTTATTCAGATAGCGATAGGTGGGTTGTTGTTAGTGATAGGGGTAGTAGCAGCATTTACAATTATCAATCTCGGCTTTAGCGAGAACGCAAAGCTTTTCGGTACACTAGCGTCTTTAATAGACGGAGTTGTTGCCTCATTGCCGTTGTTCACTAGGAGTGTTAGACAGAAAGTAATAGCTTCTGAAGTAGAGGTCATTAAAGAGAAAGAGTAATGCTTTATGTCTACCCTAAAGTTCGTTGCAATGCTGAAAGTCAGTAATCGCCTTAATAAAAGCTTATAAACTTTTCACAGTCACTATTACCGTGGAATAATGTCAGAGTCTGTTGAGAGTATATCAATTGGGGCTAACACCGCTCTCAAGAATCCAGTATTGTTTGTACCTCAATTAGTGCCCTTAGCTATTGAATTGTTATTTGGCTTCCTAGCCCATTACGTATTTCCGACAGAGTACAGAATACCAACGATAGCTGGACCAATAGTTCACAGAGTTCCCAATTTTACATTGATAATGGTGGGAGGGTTCATAGCAGCGATTGTAGGTTTTATAACAGCTTGTATGGTCGTTGACATGGCTAACGACGCGCTAATAGGCGCTCGAGTAAACATGAGTAAGAGCTTAAACTTAGTGTTGGGGAGAATAGGTCCTCTTATAGTAGCGGCCATAATAGCCGCCATATTGTCCATTACCATAATACTATTACCAGTGGCCATATTCATTCCTATAACAGCTATAATTGAGAGACTAGGACCTGTAGAGTCTACTAAGAAAGCCTTTAGCTTCGTCGTCAACAACTTAGGAGAAGTGATAGTCTTCATCATAATAGTGATAGTAGTAAGCATAATATTAGCGTTCATTCCATTGATAGGCAGAGCATTAGTGTGGATTGCTGACGTAATCTTTACTGTAGCAGCTATTGACCTTTACTTAAAGAGAAGCAGAGCTTAAGACGGAAGCTAATAGTTAATTCGATTTTTATTTCTTTTACTTGATACTTAAGTATTCAATGTCTACTAAGGTCTACTTTTTAGCTTACTAAGATTAAATAGATCGTAAAACGCTTATATAGGGAATATTAAATTAGAAACAGGCGGTGAGGACTATGGTTAGGTACAGAGGTGTTGCCGCAGATCCTCATGTCACTGCTGAAAGATTTGCAGAGATCATAAGACAGATGGGCTACAAGACAAAGATCGTTAGAACAGTTACCTCAAGTCGAGTTGAGTTTAAGAAAGGGTTCTTCGGCAGAGAGTATTCCTTAGTTTTCAGGCGTATTGGTGACGACCTGCTAGTTGAGGGAAGTTTCTCGAAAGACGTAATCCAAGCCTTAGATGACGCTGTTCTCTCTTGTTCTTCAAACCCATCAGCCTTTAAGCCATTCCACGAAGCTATGCGAGAGGAAGCAGCTGCAGCATTATCTACTTTCGGACAACTCTTCGGTAAAATCATCCCAACGCCTACTCAACCCACTCCTCCACCTCCGCCACCGGCAGCGCCTCAACCCCCACCTAAGCCTAAATTAGAGGCCTGTCCGAACTGTGGAGCTCCACTCAGGTATGATCCAGAGGAAATAATCGTCACTTGTTCCTACTGCGGTTATACAATAAACGTGACTGGTGAAGAGATAAGGAGACACAGCATGTTACCGTTGCTCGTCTCAGGAGCAGAAGCCATCAAAATAGCTAAGGATTATGTAGCTAAGTCCATATTCGTAACCAAGAAGGCTGCTGAAGAGGCAGAGTGGGGAGATGTGAGACTTTACTGGGTCCCCCTATGGCTTTACACAGTAAACGTGAGAGGATATGTAGTAGGTAGGAAGGCGTTAATAGCAACTAGGGATACGAAGAAACAAGTACTTCAAGAGGTCGGAGTCGGGATATTAGGAGCAGCTCTCAGCTCAGCTTTTGGAGGTTTTGGAAGGGCTGTAAGTAGAGGACTTCAAGCTAGGCAAGAGAAGGCGGAGATATCTGAAACTCTCGATGTCCCTGTAATTGCTAGGAAATCAGCTATGTTCCAACTAGAAGCTGGGAAGTGGAGAGTTCCTGTCGAGAAGAAAGAACCTTATAGTAAAGCTGTTCAAGGAGAGGTATTGGGCGCTGAATTAACGGAGAAAGAGGCTAGACAGAAGGCTGTCTCTGAAGCTTTAGCCACAGTAAAGTCTAGGTATACTGTCTTACTGAGATTCGATGTAGATGCACAAGTATTGGGGGAAGGTGAGTTAGTTCATGCGCCGTTCTGGTTCATAAAGTACACGATGAAGGGGAGAGAGTACGCTGTGGTGGTGGACGGTTGCTCTGGTCAAGTGATCTCTGGGAAGAGACCATGGTTGCCACCATTGAGAAAAGGTGGTAAGGTAGCGTGAAGAAGGAGATATTCGTAGGCGGAGTAATAGCCTTCATAGGTATCCTGATAATACTAGCGGCTCTTGGGATAGCCCCACCAGACCCTCTCTTAATTGGAGGATATATGTTCTCTGGAGTTGGAGTAGCTTTGTTACTCTACGCTCTCCTCAGCAAGGACATCAAGTTTCACTTAGCATGGGGTTTTGTGTTCTTGTTGCTAGGCTTAGGCTTAGTCTTTAGAAAGGAGATAAACCCATTAATATTCTTAGGTGTTCTCTTGGTTGTCTTAGCGATCATAGGGGCTATGCCGATCAAGAGGAGGAGTTAATTATTTCTAAAATGATTCATTTATTGTCTTTTTATCACTATACTTATTAACCCTTTCTAATATTTTTCTCTGAATGCTTGAGAGGAGGTAGTAGTCATGAGCAAAAAAGTAGAGAAAGTAAAAAAGGAAATGGGGCTAATGGAGAGGATACTGAGTTACATTCCGGGGTACAGAGGTTACAAAGAAAAAGAGCTTAGAAGGGAAACTGACAGATTAGTGAGAATGGAAGTCGTTAGTAGGCTCAAGAGAGCGAAGTTCGAAATTAGGGCTCAACTTTCAAACCCAATAGTGATATCCTCGTTAAAGTCTGAGGACATGTGGTTATTTGATCAACTGATGAGCAAACTTGACAGGATCACTCAAAGGATAGAAAGAGCAGTCGCAGGGTACGCAGGCTTCTTCGATGCCGTGAAAGTTAGAGAGGACAGACTTGATAAAGTCCTCGAACACGACGTAATGTTGATAGAGAAAGCTGATACTATAAAGGAAGAGGCAATTAAGTTAAGGAAGTTGAAGCCTGGAAGTGATGAGTGGAGAAACGCTATGTTCAGCTTGACCTCTATGGTAGAGGAGTTTGACACCTTAATAGATGAGAGGACAGAAATATTAAGATCATTAGAGAAATGATAGGTAGAGGTGTTTCGTATGCCTAAGGTAATTCAGTGGAAGAACTATAGGGAAGGAGACATAGTCTGGAGGTATCCCATTGACGAGATAGGCTGGGGCGACGTAGTCATCGTAGAGGAACACCAAGCAGCCGTATTCTTCCGAGATGGGAAAGCATATGACGTCTTAAGAGCTGGAAGACATGTACTGACAACTGCTAACTTACCCCTCATAACTAAAGTATTGTCTAAGATAGCTGGATACGATAAAGTGCCGTTTAGAGCAACTGTAATCTTCGTCTCACTAAAACAGTTCCAAGGGAGGTTTGGAGCTAGAGGCCAGACTTCAGAGTTAGCTCCGATAAAGTTCTTTGGAAGCTTCTGGTTTAGAATTGAAGACCCCAACCTCTTCGTCCAAGAAGTAGTAGGAGGTCAAGGAGCTTACACCACGGCACAACTTCAGGAATTCCTAAGAGGATACTTCAATGAGAGGTTAATCGATACTTTAAGTCAGTATAGCTTAGCTCAAGTTTACGGTAAACTCGATGAGACGAGCTTCTTAGCTAAAAACGCGCTACAGGATGCCTTTAGGAGGATAGGTTTAGAACTGATAGACGTTAAGTTTGAGGGGATAGATACTGAACCTGAGTGGAGAGATAGAATATTCTACCTCAGAACTGGTGTCAGCGCAGCAGACTTACTTAGATTAGAGACTGTTAGGAGGAGCACTGAAGCCTTGTCAAAAGCTCCTGGAGCTGCCGCTGGGGCAGGCGTAGGAGTAGGAATGTTACTGCCAATGATGTATCAACAACCAATGCAACCAACACAGCCCGCTCAACCTCCAACTCAACCTGGGGTTAAGTGTCCTAAGTGTGGCTTCGTTAACCCGGCTAGCGCTAAGTTCTGTGCCAATTGCGGTTCTCCTCTAACTCAATCAACAGGGGGAGTGACGTGTCCTAAGTGTGGATTCCAAAATCCGCCTGGCGCTAAGTTCTGTGCCAACTGTGGCGCGCCTCTACAGCAATCTCCGTCAAAGTGTCCTAAGTGTGGCGCACAAGTACCGCCAGGCGTTAAGTTCTGCCCTAACTGTGGAGCTAAGTTGGTTCCATAAAAAGAGAATATTTTAACTTAATTTTAAACTATTTTTATCTAAAGATGATACACAAGTTAAACATTTTGATACTCTTTCTAATATGCGTCAAAATACTGACGGCTATGAAATGGCATCATAAGAGATGCAAGTATAAGGACCTAGGTGACTTGGCCTATGGTATCTAAGAGGAGAGCATTTTTTCCTCAAATTTTAGGTCAAATAATGACCTAAAATTTGTACTGGTGAATGAATAATTTTTGCCACCAAATTTGGTAGTAAAAACTAAGATTAGGAGAATGATAAGCTTTTTCACTTCTGCTTGTATCTCTTGGTGTCGCTCTTACCACCTATAACTACTGTCTTCACACTTATAATGGATTTCTTTGAGGCGCCTCAAAGAAATTAGGCTAACATGCTTCGGCACTTCACGTGTTGAATACTTTTTAAGATGTATCTAGAAAGGCTTTACTCATAGTTAAATATCGTAAGCATAAAGAAAACAGACATGATTAACGACAATGAGTTGAGTGTATCAATTCTCAAATACTTATACTGGTTAAAGACTTGGAAGCAAGGCAAGGGGATATACGGTGGTCTCCATGTACATCCCTGTTGGAAAGTCATCTCAATAATTGAAAGGAAATACCAAGGCGTAACAGTATCCGAGTACTCCGGGCTAATTAGAGGTCTCCTTAATCTGTACAAGAAGACGGAAAATGAACTTTTCTTGAAGGAGTGCATGGATATAGCTGAAGCCTTGAGGAATTTACAAGACGAAGATGGGTGTTTTGAACACAGTGCATATGAAAACGAACCTGGGAAGGGAGGGTGTATTCACAACGCTTTAGCCGACGTGGCCTTGCTATCGTTATCTTTAGTCTTAGAAGACGTGGGAGGAGATGCCTCTCCATACTTAGAGACGGTTAAGAAGAACTTTAAGTGGTTTGAGAAGTTTTGGTGGAAGAGGGGCAATAGGTGGGTTAAAAATCCTGACTTTCCATGTTGGTGTGGAGTCACTAATCAAGACTTAGCTGTATGTTGGGCTATGGCGTTATACGCCGAACTTAAGGATCCTAAGTATTGGGAGGAATACGGCCTACCGGTCGTGGAGTGGTACGTAGAAAACTACTATTTGCCTGAGTACAGGAGCTACTTTAGAGGAGATGCCCCTAACTTCCTCGAACCAGCAGTTTATAACGGCCTAATAGACTATGAGCTAGTGAACATTTACACGTACACAAGGGACAGAGAGTACCTAAAAGTCGCCTTAGAGAACTTAGAATACTTGAGAGACAACTCGTGGAGAGACGAATACGGTCTCGTGAGAGTTCATTGTAACTTAGACTTGAGTAGTAAGAGAGTGATGAAGAGACCGTCGATAGTGACTCAGGGGACTCTAGTAGCGACTCTTCAACTACTTGAAAGTCTAAGAATATGCAGATTTGAACGATTTAAGCGCGACTTACTAGAGACTATGGTCTTTTATCAATCTGAACGTGGCTACTTCAGGAACTCCACTGACTATCAAAACCTCTTCGACATAGTCCCCAGGCTATGCTCTGGAGTCTTCGAAGCCCTAACCATGGTCTGGAATGGGAGAGAATTATGCGCTCTCAAAGAGAGGTGTGACTTAGGTATCGACTTCTCTGGCAATGACGTGTGGATAGACTCAGACAACTGTTGGGAACTGCTGAGAGGGAAGAGTGTAGTGAGCGGCGTTAAGAGTGAACCCTATGGGATATATCCTGTAGCTATGGTTGAGGGTATTGAAGATGTGAAGTTAAGGGGTTGCACACTAGAGTTCAAGCTAAGATCTTGTAGTCCTACTTCAATAAGCATAGACCACGTACTAGGGGAAGGAGAGACCGTAATAGTAGAGACGAGGAGCAAGGTCATGGTGAACCTGAAATTACGTGACAAAAGGAGGGTAAAAGTTGCTTTGAAGAGAGGACGAAATCAAATTAGCTATGAGTCTTTATAGCTCTAGTGCTATCTTTCAGTCTTCTTTCATCATTATCATCTAGAAGTTGTGTCAACCCTAAGTGGGTTATGGCTTATTAGTGGAGGCCTCCCCTTCAATAATATGAGTCAAAGTACTAATGAGTTGGAGAGCAGAGTCACTGCGCTAGAGACCGCAATTTCTAGAGTTGAGGGTAGCTTAAAAGAACTACTTGATAAGACTAAGACTATAGAGGGGAAAGTCAACACTCTAAGCGAACGAGTAAGCAAGCTAGAGGAGGAGTTAAAGAACATTAAAGCCAGCCTAAGTAAAACAGAGAAAGATGTAACTGGATTTAAGGAGGAAGCTAAGAGGGCTATTGGCGAGCTTAAACAAGAGGTAGTTAAGTTGAGGGGAGAACTCTTAGGAGAAGTTAAGAAGCTCGAGAGCAAGATTAGGTGGATGTTTGGAGTCTTTGTGATGACTTAACCACAAAGAGAATGGTGTGTCCACAAATTTAGTGGGAAGTATTTGACCTAAAAATTGTAGGAAAAATAAAAAAACTATTTTACCACTAAATTTAGTGGTAAAATGCCTCGAAGAAGAGAGTTTAGAGGTATATGCCCTAGGTGTGGCAGACCTTACAACTGGATTGAAAGTTATGTAGTTAAGGGAAGGCGCTATTACAGAGCCGTTCACTATGAAGGGTGTGTAAAAAAGGGCAATAAGGTCAGGAGAATAGTCAAGAGGTGTTACTTAGGTCCACAGGAATACATATACACTAGCGTAACTCATCCATTCATGTTACGAGGAGCTGTCTCTAGTGGTAGGCTAGTAGACTACTTAAAAGCCATAGCTGACTACATGGAGACAATTGAAGAGGCCGAAGATGTCGAGTTAGAGGCTATGATCAAAGAGCTTGAGAAGATAATAGTTAAGTTAAAGAGAATAAGTAATAAGTAAAATTAACAGCTATGTCCTGAGTTTCCTAATAGCGTTCAGGAGCAGCAATTGTTAATTCTTCAATCCAAATTCATTGTAGTCTTTTCTCAAACAATGTCTCGCTTTTTACTCCCTCCACACACTGGGCATTTTGGGTTCCTACGGACATCAAGTACCTTAAAGCTTAAACTCTTACCATCAAGTATCAACAACTTATCCACAGCGACCTTTCGTTTCCAGTTAACAACTTTATGACCTCCAATGCCCTTAACGCCCCAGGTGCCCCACGAGACCGGCCCGAGTATTGGAAAAGCCCTTCTCTCACTCAACCCGCATAGAAACACACATTGTAAGCAAGGCCCTTTTTCGGAATTATTACCATTAACTGACCATGATATTCACTGACTCTTGCGTGAATCAACGACTTCTCATGTTTCATGCAACACTTATTTAGAAGAACTCTGGTCTTTCAGTTGTCCAAAGCGTCAACAATGACATCTACCCCAGGAACAAGTTCATCAGGAACAAATTCAGTCTAATATGAATTTTCATTCATATTAGACTGAAGAGCGATCAAAAATTTTTATAATGAAAATTCACTGATACATGAGACGTGTTGAAGAGGAGTGAGTTTTTAAGGTTCGCTATCATAAGCATGTTATTCTACTTCAGTAACAGCTTATGGCAATCCTTCTTCTCGTTGTTCTTGGACTTTAAGGGGTTTAACGTGATTGAAATTGGAGTGTTAAGGACGAGCATCATTAGCTTAAGATTCATATTGTCTTTCTTAGCGGGCCTACTCGTTGACAAGTACGGTTCTAAGTTCGGGGCGTTATTCTCAGAAGCACTTTTAGTCCTGTTTCTCTTTCTAGTTAATTACATTACTGTGTTTCCTCACGCTTTGCTTCTATGTTTTCTAGCTAGCTTCGCTTTATCCCTCTACGTTCAGTTAGCTGTTAAGTTCGTCTCTCTCATCAGCGAGGGGAGGTCTATGGGGTTCCTGTTCGCCTTATATTACTTCGCTATCAACTTAGTTCAGGCTCTAGGCCCTGGATTGTCTGGAGTCATCGTAGAGTACTATGGGTATTACCTCTTAAACTGGCTCACGATGTCTTTATTCATGGTCGTATTCGCTTTGACTATCCCCATTTTCCCGAAGACTAGCTCCTATACCTCTAGTCCTGAGACTGGGGTTAGGGTTAGCGCTGTCTTGAGAAGGAAGGAGGTCTTGTTCTTAACTCTAGCGCTAATCTTACACGACTTCTCAATTTTCATTTCTGTCTCCTACATTCCACTATTCACTAAACACGTCCTACTTTTAAGCGAGGCCTCAATAGGCCTTCTACTCGTAATCAAGAGCTTCTCTAGAATAGTTTTTCAAATTTTAAGTGGGAAAATCATCGACAGAATTGGAGGGAGGATTACCCTACTCTTGCACTTCATCTTCACTAGCATCGGCTATATCGGTATTGGCTTAGTCAGAAACTTCTCTGAGATGGCTATCGTGAACGCATTCATGGGCATCGCCATAACGTTAGACTTACCCGCCAGACGATACTTGTTGTCGAAGTACGCCCCTAAGTCTTTCGTCGCATCCGTCTCTGGTTTCTCAGACACTCTTGTAGGACTATTTACTATTTCATCTCCAGTGATCGGAGGTTATTTATGGTACACTACTGGCTCTAGATCTGTTTTCGTCTTAAGCGGTTTAGCTAACTTCTCTGCAATAGTCCCCTTATTGTTTCTCAGAGTAAAAGCGCAGGGACAGAAATCTCTTGAGCGATGATTAGTGAGAGGCTTATAGTTAAAAAGAGAATCAGTCTGGGTCACCTTCCTCACACTTCAGTTGAAACCTTCCCTCATCACTCACTGCTATGAATTTTAAAGTTATATTTAAGCTTAGTCAATATTACGAGACCGTCCTAGATAGAGTGGGTGGTAGTTGAGTTGAGGAGTTCTAGCTTATACCACTAAACTCTCATATCAAGGACTACGCATCTATGCGAAAAGACTCCTAACCTTACTTGGGACAGTCTCCCTAAGTTAGGCTTAATCCAATGAACTCCATCCTCAGAATAGGCATAACATACTCTAGCCATTATTAACCTCTTACCATTTACCTTCTTGAGACTTTCATAAGCTGAGTACCAAATTCTGTAAAGACCATCATCTTGAAGGACACTGAGCCAAGCTATACCAAGTCTCTCCCAAGGTTTATCAGGCTTTATCAATACTTCACCAGTAGGTATGGGCCTTTGGACAGTAAGCCTCACATTCGTTCGGCATTCAAAGAGCTTTTCATCAATGAATAATTGCTTTCTAGAGCCTACATCTATGACCTCAGATTTCATGATCTATTAAAGTTAAAAAGTAAATAGCTTCTTTGGTTAGAGAACTCTAATTAGTCTCTCAAGGATTAATTAAACGCTTCTCTAGCAACTTCAATGTAGTTCTATCTCTTTTAGTTCTCGGAATAGTTACTGCTTTAAGAGACTTCGGAAACGGATGTCTTTTGATGTATTCCTGAACTCTTTTCGGCCAGTTCTCAGGGTTAAACCCTTTCTGCGCCAAGAAGCCTAGTGTCCACCTCTCAATGCCAAATCCCGAACAACCAGTCCATAAAACCTTGCCCTTATTATGCTTTATCTTGAATGGACTTGTAAACTTAGTTCCGTGTACCGATATATTGCCTACTTCTAGCCAACTCTTCTTGTCATTCCTTGAACCCTTATAAGGCAACCAAACTTCAAAGTCTATAGTTCCTGGTCTGTTTAAATCAATCTCCTTTAATTCCACAGTTACTCCTTCTTGTTCTAAATACCATGGAGTTACCCAGGCCCACCTCCACTCTAAGTTTAATACCTCATCCATGAAGACTTCGTAACGTTTCAACAACTGGTCTCTTATCTCAAGGACTTGTTTAGGCAAACCGAGCCACACGACTTCCACTCTATGAAACTCTATTAGTCGCTCAACTCCATACAACCCCCCAGCCTCCCACCTGAAAGAAGGTCCACTATGGTCATACCACTTAACAGGGAGAGAATCATCATTAAATATCTCCTTGCTTAAAAACTGATAAAAAGGCTCACACTGTGCAAAGCATAGGAAGTGAGACGGTAACCTTAAGTGTCTCGCTAACTCTTCTCTCGGAACCTCATCAAATACGCTCATGTAATCTATAAGTTCCTCGTATTCAGAGATATCGTAAGTTCCCGGTAGAGAAGCAAATAACATAGAGTTCACAACTCCCTTCAAATGACCTGTCTTTAAGCCCACCTCCACTGGGTAAATCTTTGGAAATATTACCTCTACGAAGCCAAGAGGTTTGACGACCTCTTCCAAAAAGAGACTCTTAACCATGTTAATCAAGTAAGCAAAAGGTGGTGTATAGACCCACTGTCTGATCAAAAAACGCTTAATCCACCCAACTCTCTCCAAGATATCATTGGGATCCTCTAGGAGAGGCTTCTCGAGTTTCACTTTGCTTTGCTTAATCAAATACCAATGTTCAGCCTTACCACTCCACTTAGCCTTAACCTCTTTCTCATGAAGAAGTCGAATGAGCTTAAGCAGTAGAGGTCTCTTCAACTCACTCTCAGTCATATCAGCTAACAACACTAATGTCTTATCTTCTTTAACTTCTACAGACTTAACAAAAGGCAATTTAAGAGAAACTCTCAACTCTCCTTCTAACTCAATAATTCCATCCTTCAATATAACCTCTCTAACCCCAACTCTGTAAAACTTCCCCAAGTAATTAACTAACCAGTTCCGTATCCTCAAAGAGGCATCATCTATCCTAACACTTTTGCCAGTCTCAAGCGATAGTGCGAGTACTTTTCCCTTCCTTAATTCATAGTTAACTATCTTAGCGCCTTCCTCTCGTGTAATTATCCCTTTAGCCAAGACCCTCTCATTCAACTCTTCGACTATTTCATCTAAATGGTCAACGAACTCTCGTGGAACTTCTCTGTTTAATACATAGTGGACCTTACCCCTAAACCTCACTCAAAACACCCTCCTTGGAATGCTGTTGTTAAGAAGTCGGCTGATTCCTCTTGAAACGTTAACTTCCTAAAGCTCTTATGTAAGGCTAATAATCCCCACCTCTTCCTATAAGTACAGAAATAACTAGATAAAGTTTTCTAAACTTTAAGTAATTGGTCTTCAACTATCACTTTGACGAGCAGTTCTTGAGAAAAGAAAGATGTTATGACAACTGTAATAGCTAAGCTTCATCAATTGCTTCTCAGTTTATTACTACCCTAAACTCATCTTCCTCTTTAAGAGTAATGAGTCTCCTAAATCCAAACGTTTAACTTGTCCTCAGTGACCTTTATCATGTGCACATCATCCTCCTTTAGTCCTATAGGCTTTCCACTCACTAATAACTTTAAGGTCACCTTATCCTTTTGAGAGCACTAGTTGATATGGGGGCAAGTAAAAGTGTCATCTCTAAGAAGCTAGCAGGAGAATACCCATGAGGAAACCGTATGAGTTAAGGACAGCAAATGAAGAAGGAAAGCTGAGGATTATAGGCCAATGTACTGTTGAAGTTAAGTCTCAATGTGTTGAAGTCCCAGGTGGAGCTGTCTTTGAAGTAGCTGGGAATCTTGAGAGGGCTTAGACTTGACCATTGGGAGATATAAAATAAACTCTTGGGACATGATATCTTTAAATTCTGTTTCTATTCCAATCATCAACTCTTTTATCGCATTAATAGGGTCCTTACCTAAAAGCCTTGCTAATCTCTTTCTGTCTATTGTGTCATAGTGAATTAACATTAACTCGACTGCATCCTCTAGATCCTTCAACGACTCTAAAACCATGATTTTAGCGGCTATGTTCTCCTCTAACCTAGTCAAGATTACACGAACTCCATGTATCTCTAATTGAACTGTTCTCTCCAAGCTCTCATAGTCTAATGACGTCCTAGCGTATTTGAAATCTATCCTAAAACCATCCTCAGTTATTACCGTAAAATGACCTTCGTCACGAAGCGCGCTTAAAGCCTCATATAAGGGAAGTTTATATCCCTCTCGTTTAAGGTATTTCACAAGAAGCTCGATAGTCTCCTCACTAAGCTTCTCTAATATTACGTCTATGTCTGTCGTCAATCTCCTCACACCGTAGAGAACGCAGGCTACTCCACCTACTACAGCATAACTGACTCCTAACTCGTTCAACACTTTACAAACCTTCACTAAATGCCTTATTAGACTGGCAATTCAGCATTTGAAGAACTTCCACAACTCAAGTTCACGCCCCTCCTTTTTTAATCTCTCATAGTACAGTTGTAATAGCCATCGCATTAACTGAGCTGCTATTATTCTCTCATTAATCTCCTCGTCAAGGTTAAGGACCTCTTTAAATATTCTAAACTGTAACTGAATCAGACGATCTAACTCTTTAGCCACTACTTCTAAGTTCCTAATGTCGGTCACATAGGTACTGTGATGCATTTAAAATAAAAAGTTGACCCCCTGAGTAGTGTATTCGGCAAGAACGAATGACTTGATTTAACTTGTACTTATCTTTTGTCGGTTCAAGGTAATGTCATTGATGGCAAAGAAGCTAGGTAGTCATATATTTCTTTTAATGATATTATAGTGACAACATAATTCACGGTTCCTGAGTTTAAATAAGTGAGAAAATTAGTCTTCAGAGCTCTTACCACTCAATGTCTTAGATATTCTCTCCAAAGGTCTAATTAAACCGAACAACTCCATAGGGAGTACAATCTTCGTAGAAGGAGCGGCCGCTATGTCCTTTAAAGCCTCTAAATACTGTAAGAGAACAGTCCTAGAGTCCAACTTCTCTGCTATCTTGTTGATCATGTCTAAAGCTGTAGAAACACCTTCAGCCCTCAAGATAGCAGCTTGTCTTTCACCCTCAGCCTTAAGTATCATTGACTGTCTCTCGCCTTCAGCCTTTAAGATGGCTGATTGTTTCTCTCCCTCAGCGACTTTGATCAAGGACTCCCTCTTACCCTCAGCTTCAGTGACCATAGCCCTCCTATTCCTCTCAGCGCTCATCTGCCTTATCATGGCGTCTTGGACAGATCTTGGTGGCAATATTTCCCTTATTTCGACAGCAGTGACTTTAACTCCCCACCTCATAGTGACTTCATCTAGCTTAGTCCTTAAGACTTGATTTATATACTCCCTCTTCGCTAACACCTCATCTAAATCTATGTCACCAACTACAGCTCTTAGAGTAGTTGTCGCGATGCCAATAGCAGCTCCCCTAAAGTCGCTAACCTCTAATACGCTCTTCGACGGGTCTATTACCTTAAAGTATATTAAGAGGTCGATGTCAACTGGGGCGTTGTCTTTAGTTATACACGTTTGCCTTTCGACTTCTATGTAGCTCTCCCTCAGGTCTATAACAACTCCCCTATCTATTAAAGGGACTAAGAAGACTAAGCCAGGTCCCTTAACTCCAATAGCCCTACCCAACCTAAAGACTAATAGTCTTTGATATTCTGGCACTATCTTTATGCTAGTAGCTAATATCGATATTATGAATACTGCAATGAATATTAGAATTATTAGCTCTATCGAGATAACCATGCAAGGTCACCGAGATACTAATTAGTGCTCATATATTTAAGTCTCCTCCACAACTCTCTTGAGATAGTATGGTCTTGTGTTTTCAACGAACTTGTTAATTCTACTTACTTATTGGACTTCTTTCACGAAGAGTATACCGTCCTTATACTCAACTACAATTACTCTCTTACCAGGCTTAACTTCACCTTCTAATGAAAAAGCAGTCCAATCCTCTCCCTCAACAAACACTACTCCTGGTCTCTCAGTTGAAAGAGAGGTCTTAGTTGTCCCAACTTTCCCCACGAGCTTCTCCCTCAAAGTCAGTCTCTTTAACCTTATAGCTTGACTAGCTTTTACCATGATTAACAGTAGAAACCCTGAGACGACTCCAATAAACACTCCTGAAGGAATAATATAACGCCAAGTCTCAATGAAGGGTTGTCTCATGTAGCTTATGACGACAGCTAACACTAATAACGCAATGCCTCCAACGCCGAAGACTTGTATGCCTGGCTTCTTCAACTCAACGATGATAGCCGTAATTCCTAAAACTATGAAAGTCAAGGCTAAGACGTTAACTCCTATCATCCCAAAGGAGTATAAGCTCAGAGCTATGAACATCCCTCCAACAATTCCCCAACCCTGAAACCCTGTCACCTTGATCTCTAAGAGAACGAGGAGAATTCCAAGAATTAACATGATCATAGCTATTCCTGGATCTAATATCAAGCCTACAACTTCGCACAGTAAGTCTCTTCTCAACTCGACTATAACAGTCTCCTCAGGCTTAAGACCCAACTTGTTGAGCAAGTCGTGAAGACTATCCGCAAAATCCTTAGCTAAACCGAGCTTAACTAGCTCTGACCCAGTAAATCCCCTATTCTTAGTAACCATCTCCTCTAACAACTTAACGTTTGACTCGTCAGTAACATTAGCCTTAGATAGTAAAGCCCTAATCCTAGTCTTTACATAACTAATTATCTTCTCATCATAAGGTCTCGGTTGACAAACTCCAAAGACAGAGTCCCCCCCAACGTACATCTCATCACATGCTAAGGCGATCAAGGCGCCGGCGGAGACAGCCTTTGAACTAGGAGGTACCCACGCTATTCTTTTACACGAAGACTTAGCTAATGACTCAGTAACCTTATCCATTGAATAAAGGTATCCACCATAAGTGTTAAAGGCTAAGATTAGGTAAGTGGCCCTTCGTTCAACACAAGCCGACACTCCTCTTCTAATCAATAAGACAGTTCCCTCATCTATCCTCTCATCTATATAAACTATCACCACCGTCTCATTACTTGAAAAGTTAAGTGTTCTCACTGGTACAGTTAAGACTATAATGCATAATGTTATTGCTAATGTCTCAAACAATAGGTATATTGACTTCATCAACAGAAATACTGTTAAACTAGATAATAAACTGTTCTTAGAGTCTCAGTGCTGGGCAATTAAAGAGTCTATTTTAGAGAATATCATGTTAAGTATGGATTTATAACTGCAATACCTATTTTCGTGGCTTGCGATAGGAGCTTTTTGTCAAAACTTAATATGGGTACCTTCACTCTTTTAGCTATGGAGAGTATTATTTTATCATTGTACCTAGTTAGCGATAGATTCTCTTCCAATACTTTCATTGTAGACCATGTTATATCTTGTTTTGTTACTGGAATTACATCCACCTTTCTATGTGACAATAATGCTTTTATATAGAGTAATGTATTTTCTCTACCTACTAACTCTAATAGTGTCCACACTACTTCATGCACTACTATTGTAGGCGTTATCCACTTAGACAGACTATCTAACAAATCTCTAGACTCATCGTGATATCGTGAGTCCTTTATCGCCCTATATACATACACGTTTGTATCAACAACAGCTGACAAGTTAGACACCACATAATGATTTCTTAAGTCCTCTGAGTAGTGCCTCCTCAATCTCTCTTTCTCCTATCTTTCTCCTTAATTCAAACGACGGAAGTTGATCCTCCACTTTCTCTAACACTATTTTATTGTCGACTACACTTACCGAGAGAACATCGCCTATTTCAATCTTAAGCATCTTCCTAATTTCTGCTGGAATTGTAATTTGATAACTCCTAGAAACTTTCACACGTTTCATATTATAGTAGAAAGAATACTATAATATAAAATTTTCTACTATCTTTACTCCTCCTTAATACCAATGACCTAGCACTTAAAAGTAAAAGTGATGGATGTTAAGACATTTACCTTTATGGATACTAAAACACTTTCAATTAATGTAGTAAGCGATTTAGACTGGAAAGAGGGCTACGCAATGGTGATAAGAGGATGGGTTGAGGAGAAAGAGGGGAGTTATGAATTTGCTCTCTCTTATGTAGTAAAGGTTGATGAAATAGTTTACTGCTATCCACAATTAAATGTCTCTTTATCGAAAGTGTTAAGAGTATCTATTCTAATGGAGCCCTATCATCACCCTATAGGTTATTACCAGGAGTAAATATATCAGATAATATACCGTTCAGAAGATTCTTTCTAGTTACAGTACGGATATCAAATTTAGAGAATACCTCTCTTCATTTAAGAATAGTACTAGACGAACATACTGACTTTCAGGCTGGTGAAAAGTATGGTGATGGGGATGAAGAAAGGAGTATAACGATAAAGCCTGGTGAGACTAGAGTACTCAATTTTAAAGTTAAAGTTTATGGAGTACCTCGAGATCATGAAGTAGCCATAATTAAAGTATATGACTCGAATAATGAACTCATAGCTAGAGTTGATAAAGAGTTTAAGATAGTAGTACCAGTAGTCCATCGGTTCACTTATCCAACTTTGATAAGACTCGAGTTGAAGAGTGAAGAATTCACTAAAACAGTTGAGAAGGAAGTAGTTAATTCAGGTATAGAGTTTTTCAGTTTAGATGTAAAGAAGGACTACACTAGCGAACCAAAAGAACTCGCCTTTACGTTAAGGTTACGTGTCTTTTACCCAGAAGAAGGCATGATTGAAGTTAAGTATCCTTATGAAGACGTTACCAGTTATTTAAGGAAATTTAAGATCACTGTTGGAGTGAGGACTGCTAACAATCCCTCTTCAAATCTATACCCAACTAACTTCATATTCCATATAAAGTGGAATGGAAAGGAGTACGTTGCTGTTCAAATGTATAACTATGGTATTGAAACATGTCTAAATTCAATATTGGAGAAATTCCTTTAACCTTTCATAAATTCTAAGCCTCTTACATAGACTCTTTACAAGATCTAAGTCAATCGTCTTTCTATACTTCTTCAGTAAAAATAGTGCATCATCACGCCTATCGTATAGTATTAAATAAGGAATTAAATCCTCAACCCTTATGAGCCTCACAGGCGTACACTCGACATGATAAGCCTTAGCCCTCCTCAATCTCTCCCTATCGAGTTCATCAGCAAACACTACATCAAGTCTAAATAGAGGAACCTCTGAATGAATGCCTGTTGCCCTTGAACGCTCCTTAAACGCCAACATGAAGTCATAGTTAGAGACTACAAAACCTACAGACCTCGCTATTTCAAGAAACTTATTCAATTCGGTAAAGTTACTTATGTCAACTATTATATCAACATCTATAGTCGTCCTAGGTCTACCGTACATTACGACAGCGAAACCACCAGTTATAGCATATCTTATCTTACCCTCATTTAGCTTCCTAATCAAACTTAGAAATATCTCCTTAAGCTTATCCCATGAACAATCATCCTTCCTCAACGAAGAGAGGAATTTATGAAAATTAATCATCACGTCAAGCATGTCCTCAGGCGATAAGTCCTTCGTCTGATGTATTTCTAGAGTAATCTTATCAACAAGCCTACCACGATAATACGCTCGCTCCATTTCAAAGTCCTTACCACTCACTAAACTATCAAATATATCATTATACAAATATTTAACGTTCAGGGAACTACAAGAAATCTAACATTAGTCATTTATATCTTCTGTTAGGCAGTAAGAAATATTGAGACAATTGAGAGCTATGCTTATATCAAGTCTAAAGCATACATAGATTAGGCGCTCAATTATGGATCACACTATTGCTGAAGTAAAAATCTATAATCCTTGTGACATTTCTAAGTCCAAACGCTTAAAGTTACTCGTTGATACAGGGAGTACATATACTTGGATTAAACGGAAAAAGCTCAAAGAGTTAGATGTTAGACCTTTAGACAAGAGGAAGTTTAGGACGATAGATAATAGAATTATTGAACGCGACATAAGTGAAGTAATTATCGAGTGCCTAGGTAAAAAGGCTACATGTATTGTAGTACTAGCTGAAGAGAAAGACCATGAAGTACTCGGAATTACAGCGTTAGAGAATCTAGGTCTTGAAGTTGACCCTATAACAAAGCAACTCAAAGAAGTTGAAGCAATACTAGCACTATAATCTCCTACAGAACTTCTACCACTAGCGAGTTTTCAATAAGTTCAAGTCCACATTAGACAGTCTAAACCTTTACAAAAACGTTTAGAAATATTAAGGGAGGTCTAGTAAGAAGTACTGTATGTGGGAAAAAGCTACTAAGAGACTCTCAAAGTACACAATCCCCGGGCTCAAAATAAACTTCATTAACAGAGAACTAGAGTTCATAAAGTTAATAAATTGGGTTACACAAAGTGAAATTCCGTGGAACTTCGTCGTCTACGGCCCATGGGGTTGTGGAAAGTCTGAGTTCGCTAGAGCCTTCACATGGAGCCTAAGGGAAACAGAAGACATAAACGTCATATACATAAACTTAGCCGAAGAGCTAACTGACATAATACTATTCTCTAAACCTGAGATAGAAAAGTATGTCAAATCAATTTTCAAAGAACTATTCAACAAGTATATAGACGTAGTACTAAACCTATACAAGCTGATTAAAAACGTACATAAACACATTAACTTAAGGGGAACTAGAGTAATAATCATAGTTGATGAAGTCAAAAAAGCACTCAACACTTACGGAGAAACCATAGAGTACTTAATAACTAATGCAGAATCAACCATCAGACGATCTACAGTAGAACTACACTTAAAGTCCATGAACATAATATTCATAACGAGCGAACAGACATTAATTGAAAACATCTTCAAATACGAAGGAAAGTCACTAACAACACTAATGATGTGGCACTTACCTAAAAGAGAATTCTTAAAGTTACTAACGTCATTAAAAATCCCCAGAGAAATGCATGAAACCGCAACAAAACTCTCTGGAGGCTGTCCAAGAACAGCCATAGAACTAAAGAGAGTCTACACAAACGACGTAGAACTTTGGCTAATAGGAATAATTGAGAAAGTCATAACTACATTAGTAAAGTACTCAAGAACTCACAACAAGACAATAGACGAGATCATTAACGAACTAAAAGCAGTAGTTGACAACGTAGACAAAATCACCCTAACAAAAGCATATGACATACTCCTAGAGAACAACATAATAACACCATTAACTGTAAAATACAAACACTTAAGCACAATAGAAGAGAACCCAAGCATAGGAAAAAGAGTAGCATTTCAAATCCCAGCATATTATTATTGTATTAAAGCAATAGTCAAAAACAACTCATTCGACATATTAACAAAAGACATACTAAATGAAGTCAACACAAGCTAATAACTTAAAAGAAAATAATTTGACTAAACTCATTAACTTACATAAAAGCTTCAACACGCCTAGTCCTAGTTAATAATTCAAGACTCCTCTTACACGCCTCCTCAAAAGGCTTAGAGAGTTTCTTAAGTTCAGTTAAATCAAAAGCAACCCCAGTTATCTTAGCAATAACATCCAAAGCCCTGCTAACAGCATCAGCATCAAACCTCAAACTAGACAAAACCCTTCTAACAGTCTCCTTATCAATAGTCCCAGCAACAATTCTTTCAGACAAACCGCCCAACACCTTATAAGCCTCAGACTCAACCATTAAGAGAATACCATCGATTCTCCTCCTCATACACTCATCCAAGAGAAAAGCAGCCTCAGAACCAAAAATGCCAGTATAAGGCTTCAAACCTAACTCAGCTAACTTACTGACTAAGTAATCCTCAGTAACAAAGAACACGTTCTTAGCCTCATCAATAGGCGGAACGTAATCAACAGCAATAATCCTTCTAACCTCATTAACCTCAGCCCACTCCATCAAAGGACTAACGATCTTAGGGAACTCCTCCAAACTCTCTCTAAAACTAAAACCACCAACAACCTTCAAAGCCAACAGAGAACTCTGAGGACTAAAATAAATAGTATAGGGATGAATAGTCCTCCCACCCTCGGAGTAAATTAAGTGATGAGGTCTCTTAACTCCAATAAAGGCAACAGGAATCATACCCAAACTCCCAATCACAAAATCAACGGTTAGATTAGAGAGGTTAATCGGCGAGTAAAGAGGCACAATCATACTCTTATTCTCAAACCTCCTCAAGTAAATATCGTAAACTCTATACTCAGACAATTTGACACCTGAACATTACTACCCTAATTACACTTATAAGTCTAAAGATCAAACAGCGGCAAACAACACATTAAAGTCATCAACATGATAAGATACAATTCCTGCTTTACTATAAAATATGGTTATAAAGTCCTGTAGTTAATAAGAGTATTAATTTGCAATCCACTTGACTGGAATGTTAAACCACGTTATTTTACCCTCACTCACAGTAAAAGGGATCCAGACAACAACTAAATCGGTAATCTTAACATTCCTAGAACTTAGTCTAATTTCATGACTCTTCACTTCAAGCCCTTCATATTTACTAGCTATTCTATCTTTAGCTTCCTCTAACTCTAAATAGAGACGCTTGAGTCTCTCT
>Ga0180302_10000157_pt1 | contig 28177 bp, 25 predicted proteins | sample GuaBasSediGuay17_FD_121794 | JGI IMG/M metagenome (GOLD analysis project Ga0180302, IMG submission 121794) | Subseafloor sediment microbial communities from Guaymas Basin, Gulf of California, Mexico - Guay17, Core 4571-4, 12-15 cm | ecosystem: Environmental > Aquatic > Marine > Hydrothermal... | reverse complement strand
GGTTCGGGAAGTCAGCTTAGGGATGGGTAACTTAGTTGCATCAGTTGCTGTATGTTCTGTTGTTTTACCATACCATACTATTCTCCCTCTATCCAGGAGTACTAATTTATCAGCTAGTGATAGTACATTATCAAGATTATGTTCTATAGTGATTACCGTTAGCCCCTTCTTAGTTAAATTCTTTAATGTTGTGTATAAGCTTCTTGTTGTTTCTTTATCAAGAAATACTGATGGTTCATCGAGCACTAGTGCTTTTGGCTTTAATGCTAAAAGTGATGCTAATGATACCTTCTGCGCCTCACCTATACTTAGTTCAAAAGTACATCTATGTCTTAAATGCTCTCCATTAACTACTTTAAGGGCCCAGCTAACTCTCTCTCTAATCTCGTTAACATCTAAACCTAGATTTGAGGGGCCGAAAGCAACCTCGTCCTCAACAGTTAATGTTACAATTTGTACTTCAGGATCCTCACCCAGGTAGCCAACTATCTTAAATGCCTCCTCTGGATTCTTACAAATATTGATATTATGTACTTCAACATCACCCTTTAATTCTCCTCTATAGAATGATGGTATAAGACCTACTAGTATTCTTGCTAATGTTGTTTTGCCACTAGCATTTGGTCCAGCTACTACCACGAACTCTCCATCATCTATGGTTAGATTAATGTTTTCAAGAGTCCACCTGCTACTATTCTCATAGCGGAACCATAGGTTCCTTACCTTTATCAATTTGGTGTTGGCGCCCCCATAGCCTTAACAGTTCTAACTAATGGTATCGACACCAATAGTCCTATAGATGCTTGTCCCAGATTTACAGGTATCTCTAGAGCAGCTACTGTTGGTAGGTACCCTAGAACAGCTACTTGGTAAGTAAAGTATCCTAGAACCATTTCCAATCCTCCAATAATGACTGCTATTACTTCGCCACCTATCTTTGGGTCACTCTTTAGCCCAACATAAGCTATTACTAATGCTAGAAGTATTCCTAACACAGGCCATAACATTCCAGGTATGCTAAAGGTCGTAGTATGGTTAAGGAAGTATAGTATTGTCTCTCCTCTATAGTATGTGTAACCCAAGCCGCCGACAAGCCCAAGAGATAATATGGCAGTCACTAAAGTTACCAGCTTCCACTGTTTAAGACTAATACGCTTAAGTGACCAAACCAAATAGCCTACAAGGAATCCCTCAATACCTTTTATCACTAACGTTCCAGGCGCGTAATGTGGGTAACCAAGGTATAGGTCTGCTAGTGCCGAGCCGACACCACCAGCAATAGCCCCTATAATAGGTCCTCCTAGTAACGCTGCTGTATAAACCATTGTTTCTCCTAAGTTAAAGAACCCTTTTGTTGCAGGTGTCTCAACAACTATAACTGATGTAGCAATAAACACTAGAGCTGTAAATGTAGCTAAATATGCTGCGAAAAGTGATTTCTTAGCCCTTTGGCTCATCATGTCATCACCTAGAATCTTAAAGAAAAAACCTGTATTAAAGTTTTTTCTTTAACCTTCTTGTGGCATAGTAATCCTTTACGATTGACAAATCTATATAAAAGTGGATAAGATGACTTTAAATAATGGTTATAAGTGACCACCGAAACTCATATATTCATGCACTAATAACCTCTTTAGTGAAGCTCCTGGACAGGCCTACTTCTAACGGCATAGGAAAAGCCCATTAGAAGTAGGCTCTTTTCTGGGAGCCTCTTGAGGGCAAGGACAGGGTTAGAGTAGCTTGTCTATAGAAAGAGTTGAAATGTATAGATCCTATTTACGGAGAATAACGCGAGAAGGTGGAGATAACAATTTCGTAATCATCACAGCTACGAAGTATGATGAATACACAGGTAAACCTATTGAGAAATTTATACAATTCGCTGGTTGGAAAGGTAAAGAAGAAGTATTGTTAGATATACCCCTCCATCAATTAACAGAAGATGAAATAGCACGTCTGAGGGGACTCTTAGAGTCATACCCTAACTTTGAGCTTGAAGAACTATATGATACTACAAGTGGTGAAGAGATAGAGTCAATAAGTGGATATATAGATGTAGACGGAGGAGCTGAGCTAGCTGATCGAATATTTAAAGAAGTTTTAGGTTTTCCCGAAGGTTATAAGGTTAATATAGAATTGAATTTAGAGTAATAAAGCAGTAAGTGAAGAATACAAACATACATTTTCTATCCTTTTTTCTACGCCTTGAAAATAAGTTCGGTTAGAACTCTATGATCTCATATAGTTTATTATAGTTTCTACATCTCCTTCGATGAGCTTGATTAATCTGTTGACATTCACTCTAAATAACATTATTTTTGATATGTTATATCCTCCCTTTAACCATAGGCTGAAATATTCCTTTAGATTCTCTACTTTACCTACCACCTTAAAATATGGTCCTGTGGGATCAGCTATTATCACTTTACATTTATCAATCTTAATCAAAACTATCATATGGGCTTTTCTAGTTTCTTGTTTTTCAAGAGTTAGGTAAACAAGCAAAATATCATAGTCTACGTCTGGAACAAGACTTTTGTATGCCAGCAAAAGTCCTGCATATAGTATTGCCATATCCTCACAGTCTCCTTCACCTCTAGATAAAGTTTCTAGTGGTGACTGGATGACCTCTTGTGAGCTTACTCTACTAGTTATTCCTTTTACCAATAATGTGGTATTTAGTGGTACTGGTGTTTGTGGGTCTTTAGAATACTTAACGTTCATGATAGTATAGTTAAATAAGGCTTCTAAGATACCTAGAGGTTTATTTACATTTCCTACTTTCATTATTACATTCAAAACTATTGGCTTTAGCTTTTGAATTTCAGTTATATTGAATACTCTTTTACCAGTATATTCACATAACACTATATATGAATAAGCCCATTTATACCAATTCATGTAAGCATTAATTATTCTATTCATGGTATTATTCAATACTTTATATTTCAGTTCGTACTCTCCTATAATTTTATTATAATATTTAATTGTTTCAAAATAGTTACGAAGTAATCTATCAATATTGTTCATGAAAAATTCACTTCGATTCTTTGCAGCTTCATATTGAGCCCTTAGATTTATCAGTTTAATTATAGTTTTATTATATTTCTTCGCCAAATCTTCGTACTTTTCCTTTAAATCATAGTATTGTTTTACTCGTAACTCTAGTTCAGTTATTTTCTCATACAACATAACATGACATAGTATAAAACCTACGATAACACCAATAATGAAGAATACTATAGTCTTAGGTAGCAGCCTCATATAAGTCACCAAATGAAATATAAGCGTCTTCTTTAAATTAGTATTTATGTACTATAATTAAATCTAAGTCTTATAGGACCCTAAGGGGCGATGTTAATTTGGAATGGAAGATTGACTTTAGACCTTCATATTCAGTGCTCAAGGTTAAATTATCTGGGGGCGAAAGTATAACAGCTGAACCTGGTGCTCTTCTACTATACCGTGGTGATGTTGAAGTCGAAACCCAGACAGGCGGCTTACTGAGAGGTCTACTTAGAGCTATCGCTGGTGGTGAATCAATTTTTATGAATACATTCACTGCTAAAGATGATTCCGAAATATGGCTTGTACCCGGTATGCCAGGCGATATAGAGTATATACCTTTAAGAGGGGATGCATGGATCATCCAGGACACATCATATCTAGCACATCATGGTGACGTTAAGGTTAGTGTTGCTTGGAGAGGGCTAAAAGGAGTGCTTGCTGAAGGAGAGCTAGTATGGCTTAAGGTTGAGGGGCATGGAGGAGTATGGATTAATAGTTACGGAGCAATGGATAAAGTTGAAGTAAAACCTGGAGAAAAAGTGACCATAGATAACTTTCACTTCGTAGCTATGCCAGCAGATGTAAAATGGACTGTAAGAAAGTTTGGTGGATGGAAAAGCTTCCTACTTGGTGGTGAAGGATTAGTCTTTGAGGTTAAAGGTCCAGCAACAATATATGTACAATCAAGAATACTACCGCCACTTGCCTACGCTCTTAGGAAATTCCTAAGAGTAAGAAGATAAAATGATGAATCCATTGCCCGATAGTTTTATTCTTTAATTTTTATTTTGCCTTTAAACACTAACATCATAATTAACGCTATTGTAGTTGATGATGCTAAGCCTATTATGCCTAAAGGTGATGTATAAAGTTCATCACCAGGTATAGTTAACAGTATTAGTCCTGCCATAGCATTTATTGTACCATGTATTACACTAGGCGCTATAACACTTGAACTAAGCTCTCTTAAATATCCTAATATGATACTCCAAACAATACACATTAGGGTAAACATACCTAAACCTACGATGTTAGGATGATGTGGATAATTGTATCCAGCCAGTATTAGTGGTACATGTCATAAGCTCCAGATAACACCAATTATTATTGATGCTTTTAATAATCCTCTTTTAGATACTAGCTCATTAAGTAAAAGTCCTTTCCAACCCATTTCCCCCAAAGTTGCTATAGCATTAATGGTTAAGCCGGCTAAGAGGGATGTAATTATTAAGAATATTAATGAAAGCACTTGGATCTATTTTCCATATCTCTAATGGTCTAAGTTTACCTATATTCATTACAGGATTGACCACTTTAGCCTGAGCTAAATAAGCATATAATACGGAAGGCGCATATATACCAAGTACTATAGAAGGCAATAATTAAATAGAATAGTTATAGGCATTATTCGAGAAAGCACAAATGTCATTTTTGGTTTTATTCTTTAACACCTACGACTAATATATGGCCTGCTGACCATAATAGTGTTTCATTCTTATATTCCTTTAAGACTATTTTTAGTATATCCTCTTTTCTCTCTTCTATTACCTTATCCCGTATACTTGGTGGAAGTAAATCTATAAACGATAGTAAACCTGCTATTTCAACTATCCGTAACCCGCATTTCTCAAAAAGGCTCCTAAGTTCATCTGGTGTAAATGCGTGTATAGGGTATTCTCTTTCAAAATCACCCTTTTCAAGTATTTTAAGAGCTTTATTCATTCTTCTTAGTATATTCTCTATACTTTCCTCAGGTGAAGCTCGTTCAAGTATTCTTCTAATAATGCTCAATCTATTATCAACACTAATTATAACCTTACCCTTAAGTTTTGTAACTCGGGAAAGCTCCTTCAAAGCTCTTTCGTAATCAGTACAATAGGAGAGTGGATCCCCAAGAGCTAGCACTAAATCGAACGTTTCATCATTAAACATATCTAAGTATATAATATCACCTTTCAAGACGTCAACGTGGACGTCGAGATCCTCATTTTTGATTTTCTCTAGTGCAACATTAAGCATGCAAACTGAAGTATCTAGAAGGATAACATAGTAGCCCATTTTAGCTAATGGTACAGTTAACCTACCTGTGCCACCACCAGCATCTAGTACTTTAGCTCCTTTTCCTAATGGGCTAATATGTTTTCTTAGTATTTGCCATTCAACCTCTTCATATAGTCTCCAGTATGGGGTATTATAGAGTTCATCGTATAGTTTAGCCATCTTATCGTAGTATTCCTCAACCTTTAGCTTCATTTCAGCAGACCCTTATAAAATGCCATTAAGGAGATAATAGTGATATATTATTGTATCTTAATGTGAATATACAGAAAAAACTATAGTACCTCCTCTAATAAGAGTTATGGTGGAATAGACGTAATCTATGGTTTCTTGATTAAAGCGTAGAAGAATCCAGTGACACCATGTATGTGGGGCCAGGCCCTCATTGTTTCTTGTAGTATTGGTGACTTCTTGAAGGGTTTTGATAGAGCTATTAGTTTAGCTTTTCCATGTTTATTCATGAAGTCTTTAATTAAGTATTCATTCTCCCATGGCAGAACACTACATGTAGTATAAAGCATTTTACCATTTGGTTTCAGGAGTTTCCATCCAACTTCTAAAAGATCTGCTTGTAACTTTACTATTTCACTCATCGCACTTTCATCGTATCTCCATCTGACATCAGGATTTTTAGCTAAGGCACCTGTAGAACTACAGGGTGGATCAATAAGAACTAGATCCATAGACTCCTCTCCTAGAATATTTACTGCCTCCCTAGCATCCATAACATAAACCTTGACTTTACTACTAGTTCCCGTACGCTCAAGTAGTCTCATAAGTCTCTTTGCTCTATCTTTAAAGATTTCGAAGGAGTAAATACGGGACTTAAGTTTAGATAGCTCAGCTAAGTATGTAGTTTTGCCTCCGGGAGCGGCGCAGAGATCTGCAATTTCCATTCCTTCTCTTGGGTTAAGTAGTTCTACAGCAATCATGCTAGCCTCGTCCTGAGGTATCAATATTCCTTTCTCAATCATTTCTACAAGCCTTTTATGAAAGCCTCCTTCAACAATGATCGCATTCCTACAATATCTTCCAAGTCTAACATTACATCCTAGGGATAGTAGTTCTTGAATAATTTTGCTAGGTTCAGCTTTCAACCTGTTAACTCTTAAGGTATGTGGTGGCGGCTTAAGAGTAGATCTTAAAAATGCATCTAAATCCTCGTTTAATGCTTCTAGGGCTTTCTTTAAAGCATTATATAGGTTTGGCGATATACGGTATATAAGTATTATTTCATCATTAACATTGGTTGGCTTCCACTTCTCTTTAGTTATTTTATCTACGATTTCTTTGTAGAACTCTAGCTCCTTAGGCTTTAGTACGCCGCTTAGATAGCTGAGCGTATACCTTCTAATAAGCCTTTTAAAATCTCGAGAACTTCTTTCATCAACTTGGTAAATATAGGTTATGAGCCTAAGAGCACCTCTAACTTTAGGACTTACTTTCTTTACGTTCACTCCTGCTATATCCTCGATGATCCTGTCATTTAACCCTAGGTTTCTAAATACATTGTATACTATAGCGGAGGCTCTTCTATCAAAATCTAATCCAATGACATTATATTTTACAAGGCATCTTCGAATACACTTTTGAATAGGTTTATACCTTTCACCTAATACTATAGCCTCGACCATTGCGTATACTGGTCTCTTCCACATATTGCTAAGTTTTCTTGTCTCCTTTGACAATGTAGCTCGCTCTCTAAGACTTATCGAACTAGTAACTCTACTAATGTTAGCTTATCACATAATATTTAATACGGTTACCACATTATTTAAATACAGAGTTCTAGGATGAAGGTTTAGGGGGTGATCCTTATTAGTCTTCAGTACCGTGATGCTCTTGACGAAGTCTTGAAGATTGTTTGGCCTAGACCAATGAAACTATTTACTGCAGGTCCTGTAGCATGTTTCCCTGAAGTTCTCGAGGCTATGAGAATACAGATGTTCAGTCATAGATCCAAGGAGTATAGAGAACTACATAAAGATACCGTGAAGAGGCTTGCAGACTTTCTTGAAGTTAAGAAGGGCATTGTAATGTTATTCCCAAGTAGTGGAACAGGGATCATGGAGGCTAGTATAAGAAACTGTATCACACCTGGGGGTAAAGTTCTTGTAACAATTATTGGTGCCTTCGGTAAAAGATATAGAGAAGTCGTTGAATGGAATGGTAGAAAAGCTGTAGTCCTAGAGAAGCCTCCAGGCGAGCCAGTCCTACCTGAAGAACTTGATGAGGCCTTAAAGAAGAACCCCGATGTCGAGGCAGTCACAATAACATATAATGAGACTAGCACTGGAGTACTTAATCCATTAAAAGAGCTTGCTAAGGTAGCTAAGGAACATGATAAATTAGTATTCGTTGATGCAGTATCAGCTATGGGGGCAGCTGATATAAAATTTGATGAATGGGGTATAGACATAGTCTTCGCGAGTAGTCAGAAAGCTTTTGGAATACCACCAGGACTAGCTATGGGAGCCTTTAGTGAGCAGGTCTTTGAGTTAGCAAAGAAGATACCTGGTAGGGGATGGTACTTTGACCTTCTCCTATACCGTAAATATCAGGAGCAACAGTGGTCAACACCCTCAACACCGCCAATACCGCAAATCATAGGATTAAATGTAATACTAAGAATAATAGAGAAAAAGGGCGGCAAATATGTATGGCTGGGAATGTATCAGGAGAGGGCAGAAATGGTAAGAAAAGGAGTAACAGAAATGGGTTTAGAGTTATTTGCTAGACCAGGATATTATAGTCCAACAATAACCGTGATCAAGAGCCCACCAGGAATCAAGGGAATAGAAGTCTATGAAGCAATGAGACAAAGAGGTTACGAAATAGCTAAAGGCTATGGTCCGGTCAAGGAGTTTACCTTCCGTATAGGGCACATGGGATACATGCCAAAAGAGTACATAAGGGAGCTACTAGAAAATCTCAGGGAAGTAATAGAAGAACTAAAGAGAAAAACAAAATAAAGAACTCCCTCATTAGCACTCCCTTTTTACATTACACTTCCATAGCTTACTTAAGAAGGGTAAGGACGCAACATACTATCTTCATTCTCTAAGGATGCTATCTTGCACCTTCAGCTCATCACGATTTAAATAGAATGTTAACGTCGTCAGTATTTAATAGGTTAAAGTTTATAGCTAAACTTAAATGATGCTTGTTCAACTTGACTATATAGACGTAGGTTCATGAAAAGATATAGAGTGAATGTAAACAAGAAGGGATTATTGGTTACTCCTATTGAGATTAGAAGGAAGCTAGGTATCCGCGAGGGCTCTTTCGTAGAATTGATGAGTATGATACTATTTGAAGAACATTATATCTGAGAGTTTTAGAGTTGCTTTGGGGGTTGACGGTGAACGAGCTTTAGAGGTAACAAAACTCATTAATATCTTTAGGAGGGGAGAAGTTGAACAAGGACAGAGATTCTTGATGATAGATTCGTCTCTTTACATGCATACTTGATATATGTTTTTGTATGAATTGTCATTAACTACCATATGTTATTGCTCTTTAATACTTGTCTAAACGGATAGTCTTTAACCCCTCGGTTCCAGCAATGTCCGCTAGAATTTTATCTCCGGTGATAAACTTGTCGCTTTTGGATTTAGTGGCTGATACTATTTGTAGTGCATCTGCAACATAGATATAGTATTTTAATACAAGCCTTCTTGCCTACCTGAGAATAGAGGGGCTTACTCCTACGATTGTAAGCCTCTGTAGCTTTGTGAGAGTCTTCAACTCTCTTGATAGACTTTGTAGAAGCTTCTTTGCATTAAGACCAAGCCTTCTCTCATACCTATCGAATACAACGGTGGCTTCAGCTATATTCCAGTAAGAAAGAGAGCTTACTGACGCCACGGTATACACTACTGAATATGCGAACTACTGTAGCGCTACCTGGCTCATCAACATACCTTTTTAACTAGAGCACTCGAATCAAAGTAGTATACCTCCTCACCTCTTATCATGAAGGATCGCCCTAGCTCGACTCTCTCTAAGCTCCCTTACAATACTAGTCGCATCCAAGCCTGTAGGCCTTAACTCGGGCACCTCAGACTCCACCGTGGGTTCAAGCTTACCCAAGCCAAGCTCCTCTGCTAAAGCATTAATCCACCTAGTTGATACTAAGTATTCAAAGTACCCCTCAACTATGCTACTTAAGCTTCTACCCTCCCTACTAGCAAACAACTTAGCTTCTTCAAGTAAATCCTTGCTCACGCTTAAAGTAAGCTTCTTACTCATATTTGTCCCTTAAACGTACATACGGAATATAATAAACTTTAAGGACCATAGAGATAATATCTCAAAAACAACTTGGATAACATTAATATAAATCATTAAGTACAATAATGGAGGTGCTCACATAAGCTTCTGTCCCATTAATCCAATGACCATTATAGGTATAGGTGTTGATGGAAACTTAACTGTGAAGTAGCAAAGCTCAATCTCAAATACTATAACACACTATCATTGACAGACTGCTACCTTATACCTTTATCACCTGCTGGTGGAATAGCATACATCGGCTCAGCTAGAATTGCTTGGGAGCTTGGTGTAAGATTCAATCTCAATAAAGGTTTTCTACAAACAGAGTTCTATGGAGCATCATTACTACACTCTCTTATACTTAAAGCCTACAATGAGTTCATGAGGAAAATGGAGAATGTTGGACTAGGAGAACTTGTAAGTAAGGGTTTAATATACTATTTGGGTAATGCATTTAGTTATATAATGAGTAGTAAGGCCCTCACATACTTAGATCTAGTATACCTCACCATGTTCGAATTGACATTACTAGGTGATCCTGCACTGCAATTACCGGTATTTAATAGTGAATTCACTAAAGCCTATATCTCCATAATTAAGCCTAGGGAAGTAGATAGAATAGTATTTATAATAAGTCCTATAGTGTATGGCACATTACCACTATATGGTATAACAAAGCCTATCACGGCATTTGTGAAGAGTTATGCTGAGAATATTACGATCGAATTCTCTAAACTAAAGGTGCTCTATCAAGTACTTGTTGGAATTTACCAGAAAACTTCTAGTATTCAATGTGATATCGTAAGGGATAAGACTAGCATAGTGTTATATCCTAACAAGACTGTTTCGGGACTAGTATTATTGAAGGTAAGGATACCAGGCAGGTGTATAGCTAGATGTTACCTAGTATCCTATGGCGTTATGGTTAAACATAATAGAGTAATCTTTAGAGGTAAAGTAGTTATTGAGGGTTACGGGCTAAATATAGTTGCATATAGAGGTGTATTCTATGTTACTGGTATGAGTGTTCCCGTAGACTTGGTTATCGGTGGTAGGAGGTAGCAAAAATCCTCTTTGATCCCTATGGGTGCAGCTAACTGGACATTAGCATTACCATACTTAATGCATGGAGTTTACCACGTAATAGTAATGCCCGAAGGATACTATAGTTTACCTATCGAAGCTAGGAAATTATTACATAGTAGGATAACTATTATAGAAAAGTGTAAGCTTGATGTAATTCTCTCAACAGCAACAACATCATTGTACACCTAAAGACATTGTTCTAGAGCGTAGGGTTTTACATACTCAATATATAGTTTAGTTTTGATATTATTGCATCAAACCTTCTATGTGGTATAGGGAAGGATATTTAAGTATGGTCTTTCTCAAGACTAGGAATATGATAGCTCTCATATCACTAAGCTATTTAACCATTATAATATGATGCTGTAATCGTATATAGCATAGTGCCAAGAGGTACAATGTATAATGCATGATAGTCTAGATGGAAGATTCTATTTAGGGATTTGTTGAAAGAAAAAGAGAAGTAATGTTTTTCATCTGAATCCTATGTTGTTTCTCTTTCTTTGCTTAATCTTAATGTTATACCAAGTATTATTATTGAAATGCTTAGGTTTAAGATTAGTGAGGTTTGCTCTGTATCAGTGAACTTAAATGTTAGTTTGTTTGTTTCTATGTTATCCCATGTTTTAACGTAAATTTTTACTTCTTTTGGTGTAGTATCCTTAGGGAATTTGGGCATTACGAAGACTATTAGGTTATTGCTCCACTTTTTAATGTTCTTCTCAGGTACTTTATATGAGTAGACCCATAGGGATGCTTTGTAAGGTCCTCTCTTCATCTCCCCTATGTTTTCACCTTTAATTGTGACTATGTATCCTCCCTTAACTGATCCAAAGTTGGGTGTTACCTGCCTTATTCTCGCCCTCTCTATAGTGATTTTGATAGTGCATTCCTTGTTGTCAAGGTTTATCAATATAATTCTTGCTTCATCAAGATTCCTCCATGACTGCCTAGTGAAGACGAAGACTGTTTCACCTTTACCTATTATTGAACTAGGATACTTCTTTACGTTAACGTTTACTACTTTATTTCCAAGATCCTTACATATGATGGTGTAGAGATCTACATTTCCATGTTTAACTCTAACTCTAAAATCATCAATCATTCTATGTATCTTAATCTTAAAGGCATGTGATGTTAGTGATGGTAAGTTAACCTCATATGTGAGTGTAATAGTGTTGACTTTGAGGTTAAGCGTGTTAAGATTACCGCTTAGATCCCATTCATTTGCGTGATCGATCTTACTCATGTCTTGCCTCCAAAAGGCCTCAGCAAACTCCTTATACAATTCCTTTAAATCATATCCCATTCTCTTCAATGCTTCCTTGAAGCTTAGACCTTGGGGCATATATACTTCGAAGTACTCTCTTATAATCCCTGGTTTCTTCTTCTCAAGGAATTTAATGAATACTCTGGCTGTATAATAGTGGGGGTCGCATTGCCATTTATCAATGAATGTTTGGCCCATAAGGTGCTTTGTAGGATCATTAACCCCGTTGACAACATATTCGACATAGTAGAATCTATATCCTCGTCCAAGACTTTCAGAGAAGACTACATTTTCTGCCCAACTTGCTGTTGCCTCCTTAACCCATTGGGGGATATTCCTATTATAATGATCTTCAGTTATAAACTGTACTATATGGAAAACTTCATGGGCTACTGTAGTCTTCCAGGGACCTAAATCACCATACATTACCGTATATTGTTGACACTTATAGTAGTTTAAGTATATCCACCAGTAATCTGACATTCGATGTTTAGGCGTAAAGCCGAACCATTCTCCCGAAGTTGAACATATCATTACATGGATTTCCTTTTGGGGCACTCTAAAGCCCATACTACGATACTTATTTATGGATTTAATGACTGCATACTCTATTGCATGTACTATTCTAGGATCTACCCCTGATGGGTAATGTATTACTACACCTTTCCCCTTATGGGTATTGTATGTGAACTGTGTAATAATTGAGGCTAATCGTACAGTGAACCATCCATGAATCCATTTTGTCACTCCTTTAGGTATTAAGTTTGGATTCATCGTAAATCTCATCACAGTTCGTCCATTTTTGTTTGCAATGTTCCCTCTTATGAGGTGATGGCGTGTTAATGGAAGAGGTACATCTTCACCTGTAGGCGACTTGTCGACAACACATGGTTGATGTTTGCCCTTCTTAGTTACAGGTACTTCTACAACAACCTTTTTAATCTTCTTAGAAATTACAGGCCCTAATGGTTTAAATGAGAAGGTAACTACCGGTGAAGAATAATCCTTCTCATTTGGTGGCTTTTCAACCTTAACATTAACCTGTACTTTTTCCCTCTCTTTAGGTTTCTGAGGTTGTGTAGTTACATTACTTGTTGTTGTGGTTGTTGTAGTATATGATACTTCCTCCTTCTCTGAAGTTACTTTTATACCACCACATTGTGCCTCTATCTTTTCATCCTCATACAAGATTAAGGTTAATTGGGAGGGTACATACTCTTTAACATTAATTATCCATATTTGATGGTATACTTTATTATTACTTTTATACTCAAAGCGCTGTCCCCCTATAACTCTTACATTATAAAGGAAGATACCTGAAGAAACTTTAACCATACCCTCAGGAGTTATCATTATACCTTTTTCGGGAAGTCTGAAGATTAACCAATCATTAAATGCTACATCCATATATGAGATGTCGCCTTTCTCATTCTCCTTAGGAATCTTAGGGAATTTCAAGCTTCCAGCAGGTATACCTTTAACGTAGTGTGATGAACTCTTGCTATTGATTGCAACTTTAACTGAAGCTGAAGGTATGTATGATACTGTACCAAGTAAGCCGTATAAGCCATAGTACCATCTGCCCGGTTCTAATGCATGCTTCCATGGCACAACAACCTTTAAGTGTGATGCATTCCCAGAGATCGGAATAAGAAGTTTACCTCCATATGTTATGATGTTGTTTGCCGGTATTGGATGGAATGTGCCCTTTAATGTTAGAATTATACATGTTGATGGATGATTTGACATATGTAACTCTATTGGTTCAACTGAGGATATCTTTGGATTGAGTTTTCCATTAGGAGTTTTGGATACGCTTATAATCTTACAATAATAAGTCTTGGCATCGATGGCAAGAAGGTATAATTTGTCACCAACAACTGTTATTCCCTTAATGATTATATTTTGTGGAATCTCAATGTAACCTATGACTCTATCCTTTTTTACAGAGTAAACTGTAATACATGGATACTTGATTTTTGATATTTCTGAGATGGCTCCTTGAGAGAACAATGGATTATTAACAATGTATATATTATCATCGTCTATAGCCATAAACTGGCCAGGATAAGGCTCATAGAAGCCTGTGGCTAGAAGGGAATACGTACCTAATCCCATACCCGGCTTAACAAAATTTGCACGTACTAAGATGCTTGAGAGTTCATACAATTTTCCATCACTAGCAAATACCATGTCGTAAGATGGGCCTTTAGATGGTAGGGGAAGCGCTGAAAGAATAGGTTCGTTACGAATGTAGTGTATGTAATTCTCTATTGGTATTTTTTCTCTTTTACCACTACTGGGGTCTATGGCTATTAATTTCACAGGATAAGCTCTACCACCATAAAATTCCACAGTATAAGTGTACAGTTTACCATCAGTACCTAAAGCTAGGCCCCAAAAGTTGCCATCCACTATTAACTCTTCTTTGCCAGAAGGGTATACTCTGTATATTCCCTCACCTGTTAGTAGATAGAAGACATCCTTCTTAGAGTCATAAATTAATTTTAGTCTTCCAGGGAGCTCCCATCCATGAATTTCCTTAGATACACGAACCCATTTACCCTTATCTGTGAATTTAACTATTCTTCCGCTTGGTAACTCCAATGAGTAAAATTCTCCACCTCTATATATTAATCCATAGCTCCCATAAAGAGTGGGCATTATGTTACGTGAGAAACCAACCTCTTCAAGGGCTTTTTCGTTCTCGTCCAAGAGGAGGATCTTTACATGTAGTTTCCTTGCATTTTTGTCCTTCGGGATGGTGATAACCTTCTCGAAAGTAATTCTGAACTCTCCTTCTGTAACAGGCTTTGATACTTGTGTTAGTATGTCACCTGTATCCTCATATATGACCATTTTCACTTGTCCTTTCTTAACAGGAGAGCCCACGTCAACTATTATGGTAATCTTAATTGTTTCTCCTTCTCTTAACATTTTAGTTCCTGGTAATGATACATATACTATTTTAAGATAACTATGTGGAACTTTGGTGACCTCAGTCATAGTTGTAAATGTTGTGAAGGGTGTATGAGACTTGGTGATACCTGTTTTAGACCTTAACTTATCTAACATTATACTTAGAGAGTTTACTTTCTCCTTAGCCCGGTTCAAGCGCCCCTCATAAACCTTAGGTTCCATCACTTTCACAATGAGATTAGAGACAGTGTTAACTATACTCTTACACTCATTTATACATTCTTCAAGAAGCTCTGGCTCATCAATACATTTACTTGCTTCATCTAACCTCTCCTCCAAGATTGAAAGTTTAAAGTTAATCTTATCCTCATTAGAGAGTATTAAAATCTCTCTTTCAGCTTCACCAAGCTTTTCTATACTCCACAAGAGCCCATCTTTAGGGGTAATAGAGTCACCAATTGCCACATCTACAGCAATTGGTGTAATAGCGCCTCCGGAAATTAGGACAAGAATTAATATGATTGTAACAAGAGAACTCATATATATCTCAACATCCCAATTTTGTCTTTCTCTTCAGAATGCTTACTTAAATATTTTATGTAGAGTCAAAAGGTTACTGTAAGGCAGACTATTGGTATCATGTTATTAAATGGTGAAAAAAGAGAACCTTCTTTTACTCATGGAGTAACTATTTACCGGCTATGGTTACTTCCTTAATCTTTATCGGTGGCGCGTATACGTTTAGATAGTATTCTCGTTCTTCCGATTTACCTATTGCTTCTATTTTTTCCTTCAACATATTGTATATGTTGTCTGAGATTATTACCCCTTTAACGTAGTCTACTATTTCTCCTTCTTTAACTAAGTATCCGTGAACAACGGTAGCATTAACATAGCCGCTTACTGGATTGGATAACCAGTAGCCTATGGTACTGGAAATTACGAGTCCATGCTTGGTATCTCTTATCATGTCCTCTAATTTCACTTCATTTTTCCCTTGAACTAGTAGGTTATGTATCCATGGTTTTGGCATACTAGATAGACTAGGTCTATACGCATTTCCTGTTGAATCCCTTCCTTCCTTTAGTGCAGTATAGGTGTCATAAATATAGCTTCTTAGTACTCCATTACTGATTATTGTGTTTCTTCTTGTTGCTACTCCTTCGTCATCAAACTCTTTTGTGCCGTAAAGCCAGGGGCGTGTGGGATCATCTATCAATGTTAATTGTTCTGAGAGTATTTGACTATTAAGCTTCCCTCTTAATGGTGACCTCTTTTGTTGAACATTATCGGCTGTTATTGCAGGAGCTAATGCTGATGAGAGTATTGCAGCCAGCACTTTACCTTCAAGTATCACATCGGTTTTACAGGTCTCTATAGGTTTAGCATTAAGATTTTCTAGCGCTCTTTTTGCACTCTTTAATGTAGCTTTCTCATATTCTCGGATATCCAGCCTCTTAGAGTATACAGTTTCATGGTATACACCCTCTTTTCCATCTTCTTGAGCCTTAGCTCCAACAGCATATGTAATGCTTGTTTCGATTCTCCTAACAGTTTCACTATGACTGTTCCCTATGGTATGTTCTATTATAGAAATGGTTAATGAGGCCCCTACTGGAGTTACACGTTTATCAAATGTTTTTAATTTATCTATATTGTCCATAACTATACCTATTACCCTATTAACGCTTATTTTCTCAGCCTTACTATCATAAACACCATATACGTCACTCTTATCTAGCTTCCTTGGTAGGCTAACCCAAGACTTATCTTCTGGACTAGCTCTAGCTATTTTAACTGCTCTCTTTAGCACGTTCTCTATGTCCTTTAACCTGGAGATTGATGTGCCAAGACAGGCCACCCTCTTACCTACAGCCACTCTTAAACCTAAGCCTAAAGTATGCGTATAAGCTGCCTCTTCTATCTTATCTTTTATAGCCTCAATGCTTAGTCTCTTAATGTTACAGAGATATACTTCTGCTTCAGTAGCTCCTAGAGCTTGAACCTTCTTAATGATGTCATGTACATCTATATCTATTTTAGGCTTGATTTCCATTCATCTCACCTACCACCAACTACTATCTTTTTAACTCTAACATGTGGACCCCCATGACCTACATGAACCCTCTGACCGCCTTTCCCACAACCACCGAAAACGTTGGTTCTTATTACTAAATCTTTACCGACACCATCAATGTATTTTAATGTCTCAAGAATTGAACCTGAAAGGGATACTCCTCTAACATACTCACATAATTCTCCATTACGTATTACTCTTGAAACACCAACAGAGAAGGTAAAGGTGCCAGTACCAGTATTAACCTCGCCTCCCATAGCACCTTTACCTGTAACGTATAAACCGTATTTAACATCCTCTAGTAATTCTTCTAACTTCATATCTCCTGGCATAATATAGTAGTTTGTTTGTCTAACTATAGGTGTATGGGCATAATCCTGTGCTCTACCATTCCCTGTTGGCTCTAGGTCTAGTCTACGAGCAATATATCTTGATGTGAGGAATGTTTTTAAAACGCCGTTTTCAACTATCACTGTTTTCCCTTTTGGCACGCCTTCATCATCATAGGGATGATAATATCCTTTACCGCCTTCAACAACTCCTTCATCAACTACTGTTACAAGTTCACTTGCAACCTTCTCACCTATTTTACCAGCAAGTACACTAGCACCGGCATCAACAATATCGCCTTCGCTTGCATGGCCAAAAGCTTCATGAAGTAGAAGCCCAACGACCTCAGGAGCTAATATAACTGTATATGTTCCTGGTGGTGGCGTTGAAGCTTTAACTGCTTCTAAAGCAAGACTAGAAGCCTCATTTACCATGTCATCCCATTCTGTCTCTTTAATGAACTCGTATCCTGCAATACGTGATTTAGAGTCTACTACTCTCTCCATTTTACCACTCCAGCAAGCGATGCTTACTTGTAATATGCCTGTCATTACAGTATCTAGTTCTATGTGTGCTCCTTCACTTGACACGTAAATCTTATGATCATAGAGGGCGCCATACCCTGTTATAGCGGATCTAATATCCTCCTTTGCTAATGCTAATTTATTTAGGTCAAGTAGAAGTTTTACTTTCTCCCCAGGTTCTATATCAAAGGGGTTAATTTTATAAGGTGATTTACGTTTATCTCTCACTGCTTTAACAGGGTAAAGTTCAAAACGTCTACCCTTATTCTTAAGTGCCTTAGCCAACTCTATAGCTTTTTGAATAGCATTTCTAACGTTACCCCATGACAGGTTATTTGTAGAGGTAAAACCCATAAACCCATCTACAAGTACTCTAACTCCTAGACCACTAGCCTTAGTTATCGAGTATTCCTTTAAAACTCCATTATCAACTGTTATTTTCTCATAATGTTTTTCTTCAAATCTCACATCGACATAATCTGCTCCAAGATTTAACGAGTAATCTACTATCTTCTCTAATAATTCCATTTTCTCAACCTCATTCTAGGAGGCGTTTAGATATAATACTAGATATATAATTTGCTTAAACCTCAACTAAGGATACGTAGGTTTACTGTGATGAGACATAAATTACATCCCCAATAGTATTTTCGCGGGGTCCATTGGAGCTTGGTGGTCGACTCCATGCTAATTTGGTGTAGTACTTTTAAAAGTAACAGTGAGCGAGTGTAATATTGGGAAGGAATAGTGAGTGAGCTATGATTCAAAAATTAGTCCCCCTAGACACAGAATTATACGATAAGATATTCCAAGGAGAGTTAGAGGGTATACCTCAAGATCTAAGATTACATCTTAAGTACGATAGGCTTTCCCCCGGACTTAAAGAACTACTAGCTTCTGAGGCTGTAAGAGTATTTAAGAACGAATACAAGAGTCATAAAAACCTCTCTAAAGCTCTGAAGTCAGCAGTTAATGTGATAATAGACTTATGGTCTCATCTTATTAAAAAGGCTGAACCATTAGTTAATAAGTATAAACCACTATATATACCTCCTAAAATGCTCGTTGGTATTGGACCTAAAGCTAAATTTGTAGATAAGCCGTTATATGCTGAAGAGATTGGATGCTGGATTGAAGAATTAAAACCATACACATTCATAACATATTGGTTTAAGTTTCCATACGATATATGGCCTGGTGATGGAGCAGAATATGAACCATGGTCTATAGTAATAGAGGGCGAGGATATAATCGAATACCAGGCGAGAACGCATTGGAGAATAGTTCACATAGATCCTAGACTAGTATTACATGCAGATAGTAGACCGCTAATGGCTTTTGCCGACCATGCGCACACACCGGTGCCTGTTCTTGATATAGATTCTCTTAGTAAAATTTTAGGAGCATCATATGATGAATTATTGGTTAAGCCTGAAGAGTATATTGGAAGAGTAGTAGACTTTCTTGATAAAGGTAAACCTATTTCTGTTGAAAAGTTATCTGAAAAATCACCAAACTTGTATTCTGAGCTTGAGGACTTGGTTTCAATGAAGAAGTATGTGAAATGCTTATGTGAAGGCTTTATTAAGTTTTATAAACTTAACCACATTGTAATCGAGTCTGACTATAAAGTTTTAATCCACGTAGGACCCAGTAGAAGATATCCACCTCCACATAATCCATTAAAAGAGAGGTGGGTTAATAAACCAATATTCGTAAGCTGTAGCATATAGATAGTGAATACAGTAGCTATATTAGTATTACCATACTACTATTATACTGTGGGGAAGCGTTCTATGGGAGGTGGTAGTGTACTTAGCATACTAGAGGAAATGTTAAACCGCATTAAGAATCTATTGCCTAAAGAGGGCAAAGTCATTATAGAGTATGAATCAGGCATACCCTATATGGCATTAGGTGAAAAAGAGCTAGCTAAAGTCTTAGGTATAGACTATAAAACGCTAAGATCCATGCATGCGAAAACAGTAAAGAAAGTCACAAGAATAAATCCTATAGCAATTAAACGTGTTGGCAGAGGTAAGTTAGTTGTAGAGAACATAGAAGACGCTATTAAGGTAATAAGCCTTCTTAGACAAAACCTGTTCACCGTAAAAGCTGAAGTGCTGATTAAAGAACCAAAGAAAAAACCTAAGAAGGTAGTGGATTTAGAAAAACTATCAACAGAATACGTTAAGCTATTAACCTATCTAGAGTCTGTAGCTAGAGGTGAAGAGGAGTTAGATGATAAGTTAATTAAATTGTGGATTCAGCTCGCTACAGCTATGGAGATTTTAGGGAGAAAGGTTGACGAAAAAACCGCCCATATATTTCAGGTGCCCTTTATCCCATATGCTACTAAGGAAAAGAAAAAGGATTAACCTTTTGACTCACGAGCTTTCTTAAGAAAAGCTTCTCCAAAGAAGTACCATGCTGTGAATACTCCTATAGCCAATCCTATTCCTAAACTTATACCTTGTGAAAGAGCTGATTTTACTTCCTGACTTAGTGTTGTAACGTCTATTATCAATATTATTACTATAAAGTATGTTATTAGAAACATAAAGCCCCTCATTTTAGTTTCCATTCTTATCCTTTCAATAACAACATTTAATAGCATGAAAACTAAAATTATAATGAAAGCTACACTAGCTACGCGACTAATATACATAACCGTAGATGTAATTATATTGATTTGACCTGGAAGAACTAAAAGTATAATCGTATATAATGCTATTAAGGCTAAGCCAATGTTTATTAAGAACTGAATTATTCCTGAGATAGATATTGGTATATTCTTATTCATTATCTTCAATAGTTCATCTATTTTTGCTACCTTAAGTATCTTAGTTACTAGCTTGTTAAGCACTAGTGAAATGACAAAGAACACCGTTATAATAACTATTATCATTAGAATTTTCGGTACAAAGTTTATGACATCATTTAGTGCTAGCTCAAAGGCCTCCTTTAGCGTATTCCATGTAGTTTGATTGTTCATGATGTTATGTCACCCCTGTTCCTAATGAGATTAGGTAGAAGAGTAATTTGTAGATCATGTAAATTATAGTAGCAATAATGGAGACCCCTAAAAGCCTTAATGTTAGTAGTACTGTATTTTTCGTGGTCATAATTGTGAAGTTGTAGCTTGAAATACTCATATTGTATAGTAGTCTTGAGTATATTTTTACATAACGTTCTGGTGTAACAGCTACTTCAGATATTGTAGTAGCCGCTATTATGGCTGTCACTGCTTGTAACATTGATACCAATAGAAACATGTATGCAATACCTATGTTGACCGTGTATACTATGCTTAACCCTAAGACCTGTGCTAGTGCATTAGCTGAGGTTAGAAGTGTTATAGCCTTTCTGAAGACTACCTTCTTAGCTGTATTAGCATAAATAAAACTTGCTAGGAGGTTAGCACCTGTAGCCATAAATGAATAAGAAATAGCTAACACTAAGTGTATATCGGGTGTTCTCGTTAAAAATATCATCACAGGTATTAATGTTACTCCGAATACCGCAAGTCTATAAGTGTGGTAGTTCCTCTTAAGCCAGAATAGTGAAGAGAATATTGCTGTAATTGTTTGGACAAGTCCTATCATGGCGGCAAAGTAATCTGGTGCGCATAAATATCTAATTATGTATGGTGCCCATATGATGCTAAGTACAGCATTTGATGAAAGGAATAGAACTAAGAATATAAAGACATTTACTACTTTTACTTCATCACCTTCATTATCTGATATTAACTTCTTATTATCATTAATTGTTATTTCTTTTGAAACTTTACTTAATATTAGGATAGCTGTTGCTAATAAACCTATAACCGTTGCAAGAACGTAAAGATAGAGATACTTGAGAAGAGAATGTAGTGAACTTAATACTAGTACTGCGGTTATTTGTCCAATTACGCTTGAAAGCGCACCTAAAGCAGCTCTACGAGCTATCAAGTTTTTAACAGTTGCCTCATCGAATAGACCATAGAGTATCATGTTTAAACAAACTGATGTGGGTATGGTTAATGCAATGGCTAATGCGTAATCTACGTACAGTAGTTCTACGGAGAGAACTGTGACTATAGGTATTAGACCCCATGCCACTCTTTCAAAACCATGGAATAATATTAACTTATTCCTGACATTATGTTTAATATAATCCCATTTATGATATATCACTATCATTATGAGAATAGCTAATAAATAGCCTAGAATGTTAAGTTTAATAATGTCTTTTATCTCAAATCCCATCACAGTAAAGAATATTGGGGCAAGGCTTCTAGTAATAATGACGTAGAAGCCTGATATAAATGCCTCTAGGGTTAGCAGCGTATATGTTATGTTCCCTCTACCTACTCTTATCATATCCTCCTATCGCCGGCCTGATGGCCCACACCTTATTCATTATACTAGATTGGTGCATAGAAGATAGGAGGGTTTTTAAACTTAACTCTTAATTGATTAATGGTGGATTAAGAAATAATATGATATTCACTTATTACATATATGAAGACTATAGCAGTTATAATCATACAATTAAATTTAGTTAAGGCATATGTAAGTGTTTAAATTGAGATTATGGGTATAAAAGTATATTATTACCAGAATAAGTCACGCATTTTCAGAAATGTTTCTACTATAGGCTTATAAGGATCTGTCATATCCCAAGGAACTTCTGCTACAAGATATCCTCCAAAACCTATATCCCATAAGGCTCTCTTTACAGCCTCCCAGTTTACGCTACCTGTTTGAGGTATTCCAAACTTTAGTTCATCAATACTAAAGTCCTTTATATGAACTTGTACTATGTTTTTATTAAGCATCCTTATCCAATGCTCTGGTAAGCTGTGGGGTAATGTGTTTCCTACATCAAAGTATACTTTAACGTTATCTTCACCTACTTCTTCAATAATCTTTTTGAAGTCTAAGGGGCTTGGAAATAGTCTATTCCATACGGGCTCTAATCCCACAATAACATTATGGTCTTTGGCTATCTTGGATGCCTTCTTCAGTGTTTTTATTACTCTATTAAAATGTTCAAGATAGTCTAGGTCTGGTACCGCTACACCAGGTATAACTAAAATCACATGAGCATTAACGAGGTTTGCTACCTCACATTGAACTCTTAGTACCTTCAAAGCTGCCTCCTCGTCTGTAACCATATTGTAACGCCAGTAGAGGCTTGTAACTATACTCGGTATCTCAACAGCTTGGGCTTCAGCTTCTTCAAGAATGCTTTTCCATTTCCTAGAGAGATCAGATCCTTTAATCTCCATATCCTCCTCAGTTATCGCCAGCTCAACACCCTCATATCCTATTTCCTTAGCCTTAACTATAAGTTCATAGGGATTCCTTAAAGGCTTAGGTAAACACCAGATACTAACACCAAGCTTTACCATGAATTACTTTCGCACCTCAGTCTATTCCTAACATCTGGCGATTCATAAACTAATCTCTTAAAAATCACAATGAATATTACTTTATTTAATCATTCAAACATGCTTTAACTATTACCTCTATCCCTCATAACATCAACTATAGCGTAGATACCATTATCAATCTTGGTTAATGATGGTATTACATTATATTTATTTACTTGGCTACAGTACTCCACATCCTTAGAATAACCCAATTTTGAAATATGTCTTGATGAAAGCGACACTCTTACTATATCAAGTATTTTATCCTTATATGCTTTGTATAGGTACTTTGCGGCTAAGATACTATCAGGTAATTCAGCATCATTTAAGGGTAAATGGTTAGCTATTGTACCTGCACATAGAAAATCATCTAAAGCAAAATGTGTTCTCCTGTATCCAGCAAGAATTATTGCTATATGTTTCCCTAGCCGTTTTGCTCTTTCATATACGTAGTTAGCTACTGCCTTGGCGTTAAGGAAGGAGCCAACATACACTTCATCGTAACCTTTAAGTGTACATAACACTTGAACACCTGAGGTTGATCTATGAATAATAATCTTATTCTTTACGTCTACTTTATAGAGCTCTAAAGGTGAAGGCCCAAGATCAAAACCTGGAATTCTACTCCCCTCAACTTCGCCCGCTAATAGAACTTCAGGATGCTTTCGTTTGATATCAAGTGCCTCCTTAACTGTAGATACTGGTATAATATATTTCGCCCCAAGCGCTAAGGCTGTTACAATGAAGCTTGTTGCTCTAAGAGCATCAATCACTACTATTATTGGTTTTTGTTTTACTGCTTCAAGAGCGCCTGTTGTAAACCACCATAGCGTCAGCTTCATCATCCATCAACCATAATAGCTAGAGCTATACTCACGCTATTAATCTTTACCTTTTAAGGTTGCTGTTTAGCAGTAAGTATGATAGGTCTTAACTCTATCATGGCTTGAACAAGCTTTCTTCTACCACTCGCTAATGCTCTCCATAAAGTGCCCCTTGAAATACCCATTCTCTTAGCCGCCTCATCCTGTGTTAACCCATCAAGATAGACTAGCCTCATAGCTTCAAGTTCGTCAGGTAATATCTCTATAGGCTCTTTTTCAGCTAATACTTCACCTTCGACATACGGTAAGAATGCTATATTACCCTGAATTCTAAACCATATCATTCTAGGTTTTCTGGGCCTTCCCGGACCCCTTCTCCTACCCCAGCGCCAAACCCAGGGAGGACCGTGCATCCATTTTGCCCTCTATTACCTGTTATTTATAATTGCGTTATATTTACTACTCTTCACTTAATTGTATTCTAGGTTAATGTATATTTTGTTATAAAAGTTATTTCTTTCCCTCAACAATACTAACAATAATGGCCACTAGAATATTTATTGACAATCCCCAAAATCCGCCAAAGACCCCTAAGGGATCAGTATAAATTATTCTCGTTATAACTACTGTTATTATACCTGCTATTAGTCCTACTAAAACACCATTCTTTGTCACATTCTTCCAAGTTGTTCCTAAGATTACTCCAGGTGCAAATTGTGTTACACCAGCATAGCCTGTTAGTAAAAGGAAGACTATTAGTTTTGGTGATACTATTGCCAAGTATAATGCTATAAGTGCAATAGCTGCTGTAAAAACTCTTGCTATTTTGACTAATTCATTACCAGAAGCACTAGGCTTAAGTAGCCTTTGATAAGCATTTCTCGATAATAGTGCTCCAGAAGTATGCAATAGTGCAGCAGCTGTTGATAAAGCGGCTGCAACTGCACCAGAGCCTATGAGTCCTAATATCCATGGTGGATAGGTTATTCTAACCATTTCTATAAGGGCGTAATCTACATGTTTAAGTTTTAGTATACCGCTAAAGTAGAGTGCTGCAGCACTAGCACCTACAAGTATTATCGGTATTTGTGATATCTGGAAAAATGATAATGCTAAAGCCCCTCTCTTAACTACCCTTACATCCTTTGCTGTAAATATCCCTTGAACTCTATTTGGCCACATCCAGAACCCTATTGATGATGCTATCATAGTTGATACTGCCCAAATAAGCATCTTAGGGGATAAGGTTATATGACTCGGTTTAACAGTAGCTAATGTTTCAAATAACCCGCCTATACTACCAAAATGCAATATTGGTATTAGTAGGCAAATACTCCAGATAGAAAAAAGCATTATTGCCCCCTGTAATACATTAATGAAGGCAACACTAACCATACCTCCAAGAATAGTAAATAATGCTATTAAACCGAAGGCTATAAGCTTAGAAACGAACGGGTCTATCAGACCATAGCCTGCAGTATCAATAACATAGCCTACACCTTGTATTTGAAGCTGAATATAGGGTATACTAAATAAAGCACCAATAATGGCTGTTAGAGCGCCTAATGCTTTACTGTTGAATCTTCGTTCAAAATAGTCAGATAATGTCATATAACCATGCTTCTTTCCTAGACTCCAGAGCTTTGGTGTTATAATGTATGCTAGTATGTATGAAAGCTGTCCATACATTAGTATGGCTAAGACTTTAGCTCCATACTTAACAGTATATCCTGAAAGCCCAAGAAATGTGTAAGCACTATAAATATTCGCTCCAAGACTAAGCCATAATATTATTAATCCGAATCTACGTCCAGCAACAAACCATGAATCGGCGCTGGCTTTCCTATATTTTACGGAACAATAAAGTCCTACTAAACACGTTAATGTGATCCAACCGATTATTATACCCAAAGCTGTAGTGGCTTCACTCAATGCTACCTCACTGCTCATATCTCATCTTCTCCTCCAAGAACCAAAGTACAAGTATACAAATAGATACGAATACAACCCAGATGAACGTAATAAACCAAAGGAGTGGTATACCTAGAATTTTAGGGTTGACCCTGTTAATTAACGGTAAGAGTATTATGTATAAGAATGGTATGAATGCTATGAGGTAATATATCCTTTTACCCGGCAACCCCATAACAAGTATACCTCTCGAGGAACAATAGAAAATACTCATATTTAAACTTAAGATTAATAAAGGGATAGGGTATTTTCAACCGTGCCATAAGGATTAAAGTTCTAGTCTTAACCCTGTATATATGTCTATAAAGGTTCCTTCGAAATTCGATCTTAATATTTCAATGGCATCATCGCTTGTACAATGAGCCGGGCCGATGACTTTAACATTATGTCTTCTTAGCGTTTCTAAAGTATTATAAGCTTCAAGGCCATTAATGTGATAGCCTCCTATTAGCCCGTAGATACTACTAGTGTCAAGTAGCTTACAAGCATGTTTAAGAACGACATCTATTCCTGGATGGGCACATCCTACAAGAATTAATGGGCCTTTACCTTTGATATTAATTATTAAGAATTGCTCCTTTATTATAGATCTCAGAACACCACTAGTAAATACTTCATTGGCTATTTTTACTGGCCTCTTACCCACTATGATGTTGGCTTTAGCTTCTAATAGGAACCATTTCTTTGAAGGGACGATGACGCCAACTTTTCTATTTAGACTATTATAATACCTTATTGCATCAAGTATTCCTCCAGCATGATCACTATGCCAATGACTTATGACGATATAGTCTACATTGTCTATTGGGGCTTTAAGTAATCTGGCATTGTATCTAACTATATCCCATTGTGGGCTTACATCAAACAATATATTTCTATTATGTAGGGTGACTAGTATTGATAAACCCCATGTGCTTATGAATGCTGAGTCTCTTACTCTATTATCAGCTAAAATGTAAAGTTCAACATGTCCTTCGCTCACATTTAACTCCTCCTACGTAGTAATATTATGATCAGTAAGGTCACTCCAAATAGGAGTATTAAAGGCAAAGTGAGTCTATATGTTAAGGTCATCTTTAACTCTTTAGTAATGGTTACCGTGGTTATAGATGTTGTAAGGTTTGAACTTGGTTCAATCTCTGCCAGTCTTTCAAGATCTTTGAGTGTAAAAGAGAATCCTACACCTCCAAGTATACATCTACCATTATATGCATTTTTGAATAGACTTCTCGCTCTATCTCCACTACAATGTATTGGCATGACAAGTCTAACGTTATACTTTTCGAGTTCCTTTATAATGTCCATTATTCTTTTATCACTTGCTCCAGCTAGGTGAAAGCCACCACCAACAAGTAATATTTTACTACAATTGAATGTTTTAATCACTCTTTTAACAATGTTATCTACCCCTGGATGAGCACATCCGGTAAGTATTATTACTCCATTAGTAGTATTAATAACTAATGATTGCTCATATAACCCTATACTGCTAGGTATTTCACCTGTTGATGCAATACCCTCACATATCACCATGGGCTCCTTTACTTCAACAACCTTAGCACCAGTTGATCTTATCTCATCTTTTAGGTCTTTGGGAAAGGATGATGGGAGATAAATGGTTACATGATTATTTATTTCCAATAAGCTATGTAAGCCCCCTATATGATCACTATGAATATGCGATAATACTACAATCTTAACGTCTTCTGGATTAAGATTCATTTTTCTCATATTGTTAATTAGTATTTGGCCGTCACCTCCAGTATCAAAGAGTAGTACAGTACCATCAGCTATTATGTAGAATGATATCCCCCAAGCAGGCTTTAAGCCTCCTTTAAAGACGTAATTATCATAAACTATATAAACTTCTAAGTGTTTAACAGAACCCATACTCTTAACATCATTATTTTGATTAAATGATAAAACCCCTATAGAACTTATTGTTAAAACGAAGAGTAAAATGAAGAAGAATGATACTTTAAGAAATTTTGTAAGGTAGCACACTTTTCTCACAGGAGTATCTAAAGAGTGCTAGGAAATTTATACTTATACTACTATTCTCCGAATTTAAGTCTTCTATTCATTTGATTTAGAACTATTGGTATAAGGTTTACTCCCCTAATCCTACCTATTATT
>Ga0180302_10000156_pt1 | contig 28227 bp, 27 predicted proteins | sample GuaBasSediGuay17_FD_121794 | JGI IMG/M metagenome (GOLD analysis project Ga0180302, IMG submission 121794) | Subseafloor sediment microbial communities from Guaymas Basin, Gulf of California, Mexico - Guay17, Core 4571-4, 12-15 cm | ecosystem: Environmental > Aquatic > Marine > Hydrothermal... | reverse complement strand
TCTGGCCTGGACCTTTAACCCTTATACTTATGAAAAGAGAAAATGTACCAAAAATCGTTACTGGGGGTTTATCTACTGTTGCTGTAAGAATTCCCGCTCATCCTGTAGCATTATCATTAATAAAAGAAGCTGGGCGTCCGATTGTTGGACCTAGCGCTAATATTTCCGGTAGACCAAGTCCCACACGCCCCGAGCATGTTATAAAGGATTTATTTAACCGCGTGGATATTATTCTTGATGCCGGTGAAACTTTTCATGGTGTTGAATCTACTATCATTGATTTAACAAAAGATCCTCCGGCTCTTATACGACCAGGACCAATTACTATAGAGGATCTCAGGGAATTGTTAGGCAGGGATGTTTTAGTCCCCCCAGAAATTCACGGTAAGATTTCTGAAAGAACTGAATTTACTACTCCATCTTTCAGGTATCCTCGTTACGTACCAAAAACGAAGCTCGTTCTTGTTGAAGGAGAGTTAAATGATGTAATAAGAATAGTTAGTAGTTTGGCTAAGAAGGCTATTGCGAAAGGAAAAAAAGTTGCGCTCATCGTTTCGGATGAAACAAAGGAATGTTATAAGGATATTAAAGGAGATCTCTTTGTTGTGGGATCCAGAAAAAATCTTTTCAGTATTGCTAAGAATCTCTTCAACATTTTGAGAAGGGTCGAGGATGCAAATGTAGACTTAGCTATTGCAGAGGGATATGACTTAAAGGGCATTGGATTTACGATTATGAATAGACTACGAAATGCTGCTCATGAAATAGTAAAACCGGATTAAAATCGAAGGATTTCGCTTCTCTCTACTATAGAATCTAAGATTTTCTCTAATGATACTAATTTTTTCTTCACTACTAAGAATTCATCTAATGACGGAATAATACTCTTACTCTTAACCATCTTGAGTTCTTCACAGATGCTTTCTGGTCTTATTATTGGTATCTTTAATTCATCATTATTGATGAAGTTGTATAAGTTCTCTACTTCATTATGACTCAATAGCGCGCTAGGGAAATGTAACATTGGATTGCTCGTCCATAGTATATTTGATACTCGCATTATTTTTTCCCCATTTTTAGGTTTGTCTCCCAGCACTATACACTGACTATGTGTTTTCTTTGCAATGACCACTGATGCTTGTAACATTAGCCATCTCAACGAGATCCATCTATATTCCTCCGAAATACTGTTCTTCACCCCTTTATATATCTCATGAAAAGGCGTGATCCAAAGTTCTCCAGTTCCTTCAGCCCATTCTTTAAGCATGATTTTAGCTGATTCAATAATTTTTTTCCTTAATTCTGAGGATAAACATAAATCGAAATAAACTAATATTATTGGGCACCCTCTCTTTAACATCAGCCAAGTTGCTACTATTGATTCCTTATCACCGTTCCATTGCACTAATGCCCTTTCTTGAACTCCTATCGGCAATCCACCCGGGGCTTTAAGAATTTCTACGTAGATATAAGCGTAATCTCTTCTCACATCTATGTGTATTGGTAAATCCGGATAATCTAGATTAACTGAAAGATTCAAGTTTTTCTTTATATGAGCTCCAACATCGTAACGAACTTCCGTGCTGCCAAAATCTTTGGCTAAAACTTTTTTTGTTACAATTGCAAAAGATTTCACCCTTCTTCCTTTCTCTGCCAGTTTTCGGATATAATAAAGTGCAACTTCTAATGCTTTCTTCTTTATTGCTTCAATGGAAGCCTCGCATTTCGCTGCGGGAGATAAAGTGGCTATTCCAAATATTTTCTTCAGCTTCTTGAGTAGTCGAAAAGGACGCTTTGTGGCTATATAGATTCTGCCCTTCTCTCTCCATAATATTTCATCTTCATCGAGCCTCTTACTAACGCGTTCTACAATAATTTTTTCCCACTTACCTCTCACAGGGTCGCTCTTAATCGGTATTTCTCCCGACAACCTTAGTATTATTGTATCTATGGGATTCGTCTTTAGGTTCATGAATTGACACCATCATGCAGAGCTTGCTAATATTTTGTCAATAATTTCTGGTGAGAAACTCTCTATAATAGCTATACCAGAACTAGATCCAATAACGTCAGCTCCATGAGCAATGAATCTTAAAGCCGTTTCAGCATTTCTTATTCCTCCTGCTGCTTTGATCTTCGCTTTATTCCCAATAGCCTTTCTTATAAGTTTAATGTCTTCCAATGATGCACCCCTTGGACCAAAACCCGTGTTTGTTTTTACGAAATGTGCACCCGCTCTAACGCATATCTTAGCAGCTTCCATGATTTCATCGCTCGTCAAATAACTCGTTTCAATTATGACTTTTACTGGTATAGGATGTACAGCTTCTATTATCTTTCTCAGATCATCTTCTACAAGATCAAATTCTCTGCTCTTAAATGCTGATATATTCATAACGACATCTATTTCCGTAGCACCATGTTTTTTAACCCAAATGGCTTCGGAAACCTTAGTCTCTGTTGGAGAATATCCAAATGGGAATCCGATAACCGCTATTACGTGAATATCCTCGCCAGCTAATAGTGAGCTTACAAGTGGAATCCACGTTGGAGAAACGCATACTCCCCGGAATTTATATTTCTTGGCTTCCTCTACTAATTTAATTATGTCGTCTCGTTTTGCCATTGGTTTTACATTTGTGTGATCTATTAATTTAGCTAACTCCTCTTTAGTTCTTGGAATCTTCATCTATCTCACCATATGAAAGAACCATTTGTTTAATCATAATATTTGTCACATTTATTAAATGATGAATACGTTTGGCATGATAATTAGTCAGGTGCTAATTAATGCTAGAGGAGTTAAACGCTCTTTTAGATGATTACGACTTGAGCCTGGAGGATTTGCTAAGATACATTAAAACACTGTTTTTGGCAAATAAGTATCTTATCGCTGAGGCCAGAGCGTTTATAGAGAGCGAGAGGAGGTTTCATAAAAAGTTTAAACGTACAGATCTTTTCGAGACTCCAGATCTTATTAGTGATGATGAGTCAATTTGGGTTGAGGTTAAAGACGTAAAAGGCATTGCTTTCGGAAGTACTACATTATCCAGGAATCAATTATTGAAGCTTATTTCCGGCGCAAGAAAAGGGAAAAGCGTTTATATCGCCGTCGTTCTTGGACCATTAGTTGAATTTATCGAATTAAATACTTTATTGAAAGAAAAACAAATGGATCGTGGTGATGCACTATTAAACTCAATTCTATTAGAACTCAACAAACGGATAGAAAAGACCATTATAAAGTACTTAAAAGAGGGAATTAAAAACAATTAAGCGTCTTTGATCTAGTACTTAGATTCCTCAAGTATCTTTTTAATAAACTCTTGAAGTGCCATTTCTCCTATTGGTCCTTTTCTATGTATTCTAATATTAACACTTTTATGCTCCATCTCCTTTTGTCCTACCACTAATATGTATGGTATCTTCTGCTTCTCTGCCTCTCTTATCTTTTTAGCTAATGATACTGAGCGGTCATCAAGAATAACTCTTACCCCCTCATTGAGAAGTTCGTTATACACCTTCCTAGCATAATCGATATACCTATCACTAACGGGTACAATTACTGCTTGGATGGGAGCCAGCCAGACTGGAAAGTTCCCTCCGTAATGTTCGATTAATATACCTATGAATCTCTCTATTGAGCCAAGAATCGCGCGGTGAATCAAAATCACGGGTTTTTCCTGATTATCTTTGTCAACGTAAGTGGCGTTAAAGCGCTTAGGAAGATTAAAATCTAACTGTATTGTTGTCAATTGCCACTTTCTTCCGAGAGCATCATGCATTAGTACATCTATTTTTGGTCCATAGAAAGCAGCTTCTCCCTCCTCAATTGCATAGTCAATGCCCGTTATTTCTAAAGCTTTAGCCAATGCATTTTCCGCTCTTATCCAATCTTCGTCCTCTCCCATATACTTCTCCTTTTGTTTAGGATCTCGTGTGGATAATTTCGCCTCAAACTCCGTGATATCAAATTTTTTCATCAATTCCCTCATTAGATTAATTAATTCTATAATTTCGCTTTCTAACTGTTCTGGAGTACAAAAAATGTGCGCATCGTCTTGAGTAAATCCTCTAACTCTAAGTAATCCATGTAAAACACCACTTCGTTCAAAACGATAAACTGTTCCTAATTCAAAATATCTTATTGGCAATTCCTTATAGCTCCTTTTTCTTGACTTATAAATTAGAATATGCCCAGGACAATTCATTGGTTTAATGACATACAGTTCCTTATCCATATTGAAAACAAACATATTCTCTCGATAATATTTTAAATGCCCAGAAAGCTCGTAAAGCGCTCCCTTTCCTATATGAGGTGTATAGACTAATTTATATCCCCTCCTAAGATGTAGCTTTACTAAAAAGTCTTCTATAATCCTTCGCATAATTGCTCCCTTTGGTAACCAAAAGACAAGTCCAGGACCAACTATTTCTTCATACATTTCAAAGAGTCCTAGAGAAGGCCCTAAGATTCGATGATCTCTCCTCTTAGCTTCTTCCAATTGTCGTAGGAATTTCTTGAGCATTTCAGCTGTTGGGAATGCTACACCATAGACCCGTTGCATGCTCGGATTGCCTTCGATTCCCTTCCAATAAGCTGACGAAACATTAAGCAATCTTATATGTTTAACGTAGCCCGTTGATGGGAGATGAGGACCTTTACATAAATCTATAAAGTCTCCCTGTCGATAAATCGAAACCATCGGATCAGAGATCTCCTTCAATAATTCAACTTTGAACTTTTCTCCAAGCTCTTCGAATAACTTTATTGCAGTTTCTCTTGAGATCTCTTCTCTAATTATCCGATAGTTTCTTCTTATTATTTCATGCATTCTCTTCTCGATAATTTCTAAATCATCTGGTGTAAATGCCTTCTCAAAAGTGTAAAATTCGTAAAAGAAGCCCTTATCAATAGGATGGCCTATGCCTAATAAATAATCGGGATAAAGTTCTTTTACAGCTTGGGCAAGTATATGTGCAGCAGTGTGCCAATATACTTTCCTCGCTTCCTCATTTTCAAAATCTAAGATCTCAATAATTCCGGGTTGATTAATCTCCTTCGAAAGATCAACAAGTTTTCCATTATAACGAGCAACTAGACCAATATTTTTTGGTACAAGGTCTATTATTCTCTTGCCAATTTCGCCTCGAATTTTTTTGCCATTCGGTAGCAATATCTGCACTTCTGATTTCATTATTTTTCACCACACATTCATTAGATCTCATTAACTAGCATAGCTAAATGTCTCCTCATGAAATCTTTTTTCAAAAGTCTAGCTACAGGAGGGCCCTCGATTTTTCCTAATGCGGCTAAATATATTGCTTCATAAATTTCTTTAGTCTTTAATCCAAGTTCATTAGCGATTTCTTTCACAATCGGTCTAAGCTTATTCATATCAACCTCAGACCGTGGGATTTTTAAAGCTCTTTCTATAAAAGCCTTAAGAGCAAGTAATCTTTTTTCATCAAGTTGCTTCTTTATATCGTCTACACTAGGCAGTGATGGTCGATAATATTCCTTCACCCAGTTCTTTGCATAATATAATCTTTTTCTAGCGTCCTCAATTTCAAGCTGCGTTGCATTTTTGGGCAATTTTCCCATTCTCCTAAGCATCATTAGTCCATCATCAATATCTTCCATCCATAGAGCTACCTCAATTGCTACTCCATAAGGAATCCTCCGTGGCTTCTTGCTTGGAATACTCCTTAAATCAACTTGGGATAAAATGTATGTAGCTATAATCCTATCTATATCTGGCTTAGCGAGCCTATTAGTCTGACCTTCAATTACATTATAGAAAAGTTCTTCGTGTTTATCATAAGCATCAACATAAGAGGGAATATCAAGAGGACAGAAGTCCACATGTTTTAAGCTTTCAGCATGAATATCAGCTATTTGTCTCCTAATAATAAGATATTTAAGCACTTCCGGTGGGGCATATTGTAGCCATTCATCAACACCAAAACCAACCCCCTTTCTCTTAGAAAATTTTAATTTTACTTTCCTATCCAAGTCTTCTGGAGGAATCCAATAGAAGAAATCATAGAATACAGAAATAGGAGGTTTACGATTATAATATTCTATTAGCAAAGCTCTACCTGTATCAAAGCTACTTCCGCTCGCCATTAGGTCCTTTCCCATAGGTTCAAAGTGCACGTTGAAAAGCACCCACCTAATTGGCCAATCGATTCGAAAAGGCGGCTTACCTTGAGCTTTAGTTACATCTGCGACCCCCTCAAATCCACAATATCCGCACTTATACTTAACGAACTGCCCGTCCTCTGATACCTCGATAGCTTTTACATTTTCATCCATTCGTCCACAATGCTCACATTTTGGCCTATAAGGAATCCAATTTTCATCATATCTTTTTCTATGACCCGCTTTTTCTCTAACCTTATTGAATATTCTTCTCACTTTTTCCCGATTTACAAGAAGATCCTTAACAAGTTCTATATATTTTGGATTTGTATGAATCTCGTGCGCTCTTATTGCCTCTATCTTAAGTCCGTATTCCGAAAAACTGTTTATTACAGGCTCTATGAAGTGCTCAGCAAAATTTTTATGGCACCCCCATGGGTCTTCAATTTCATCGAACGGTATTCCCCGTAGCTCTCGTTCTTTTTTCTTAAATTCCTCTGGAGCAAAAATCGGTGCTTGCCTAAATGGGTCTCTTGAATCTATTGCGACAATTGCTCTGCCTTTATATCCCCAAAATTCCAGAATTTTTACTAATGCATACGTGATACATAGATCATTAAAATTTCCTAGATGAATTTTCCCAGAGGGCGTAAAACCAGCTTCTGCAACGTATATAGATTGATCAGGAAACTCTTTCAACACCTCATCCGCGGCACGATAGAGAAAATGTCCAAATAATCTTCCAGATGCTATTTTTAAAATCATATCATAAAAATTCTTGGACAAATTTTTTCACCGATTCTTCGTGAAGATAATATTATCCTTGTGAAACGGGAGAAGAACGTATTTAATTTTTAAACATTACAGCTGATAGTTTGTGCAAAAGCATAATCTAAAAGATGCTCTTTCATTTAAGCACTTTTTAGGATAGATTTCAATAATTCTTCATTCTTTCTTATCTTCTCGCATATTTCGCACATCCTTAATGCGGTAATATCCGATGCTCCTTTTTCATATATTTCATCAACTAACGCTTCGAGCGCCTCCATAATCTCTGGTTTCCCTTTTATTAGCTTATATGCTTTCGCACCTCTCTTAGCGCGGAGATAATGACTCACAGCAGCTTGTGTTAATCCCATCTTACTAGCAGCTTGCATCTGAGTTAGCTTATATTTTTCTATTAATCTCTCAGCAACGATGGCTCGAATAGCAGGTAAAACTCTGCTAACAAATATCTCGCAAAAAGCTTTCAAAGAAAACACCGATCGATCTAATATTAGTACAGGCGGGTGTTTCTCATTTGATTTCGATAACGGAGTTATAGATAAAAGTTAAACGTATAGTATTTACTGAAATTGCTATAGAGTTAATTAAAAATTTTAAAGGTTTTTAAAATGCCTCGTGCTCGACTAATGTGGTATGCAGAATGTATGATACCTAAAAAATTATTTGAAAAAATGAAGAGTGAAGAAAGAAGAAAGCTTGTCAGAGAAATCGAACGGAGATTATTGGATCCCGAACTCGCTCGCGAATGCGTCAATAAGCTAAAAAAATTAAAACTCGTCGGTGAATGGTTAGTGGAGTTGTGGTATTATGAGATCTTCGAGGAGAGAAAGGATTATGCCACCGGAACCTCCATGGAGGAGAAAGGCCTTAACGTATGGCGAGCTGAATGGATTTATACTGCAGTGCCCTTATCCGTCATTGAGATGGACAATGAAATCGTTAAAACTACACACACTAAGAAAAAATTATCTGTGGATAAACTTGTCTTTAATGTTGAGGCTTATTTTACTATAGCTGAAGAAGATTAAGGCAACGTTCTAAATCCGCGTAAATCATCAGTACTAATTTTTTAAATTAGTAATTAGATTGTGTTATTTTGCCTTCTAGACTCTATCACGTGGGTAAGAATATGGGGAGAATATAATGCCGGAGAAAGAACATGTCTCGCTAAAACGGGCATTAGGGCTTGGATATACTACATTCTTCGGCATTGGACTCATTTTAGGCGCTGGAATTTATGTTCTTGTAGGCAGAGCAGCAGCGTTTGCGGGAGATGCTATATGGATTAGCGTTTTATTCGCAACGCTAATTGCAATAATGACTGGTCTATCCTATGCAGAACTAGCTTCAATGTATCCATTCGCTTCAAGTACTCATAGATATGTAGAAGAAGCTTTTCCCAAATACAAATTACTCGCCTTTGTAGCTGGCTGGCTTATAATATTCGAGGGAATAAGTGGGGCAGCTACAGCGGGAATCGGTTTTTCGAGATATTTTGTCGCTTTATTAGGATGGGATCCACACCTAATTCCTTGGATAACGATAGTTTTGATAGTTTTGCTATCAATTCTAAATTGGTATGGCATTGAGGAGTCCGCCCTCTTAACGCTAATTTTTACTTTCGTCGAGGCGGGAGGTTTAATACTCATTATCCTCTTGGGATTCCTATTTGGTCCGGAAAAACCAAACTACTTCTCTGTTCCATCTGGATTTGATCCGTTAATGGGAATAATGCTTGGCGCGGCAGTTTTCTACTTTGCTTTCACTGGTTTCGAGCTCCAGCCGACACTCAGCGAAGAAACAAAGGATCCTAAAAGAATAATGCCAAAAGCGATAATACTTGCCTTACTTGCATGTTCCGCTCTATATTTGCTAGTAAGCCTTGCTGTTGTTCGTTTACTTCCTTGGACTAAGCTAGCAGAGTCGCACGCTCCGTTAGCTGATGCCGCTAAGATTGCTTGGGGGGAATCGTATTATCTTCTGATGGGGATAGCTCTTTTCTCCACAACAAACACCGTCCTTGGATTTCTCGTATCCTCCTCCAGATTAATGTACGGGTTAGCTGAAGAAGGTATTTTATATAGAAATCTGGCAAGAATAGACCCAAGAAGAAGAACTCCTTATGTTTCAGTGATACTATCGGGGCTCATATCAATCCTTGTTGTTCTCATAACATTATACTTCCCTATGGTAACTGGATGGAAGCTCATGGTTGGTGGTGTTGAATATAAGTTGATTGATTTAGTGGGCAAGACGTCATCGCTTGCTTGTTTATTAGCATTCATTATAGTGAATATAGCAGTAATAGTATTAAGGTTCACTAAACCAGATGTAGAGAGAGCATTTAGAGTGCCATTATCCATAGGACGATTCCCTATAATGCCATTAATAGCCGCTGGATTAACGGTCTTATTCATTATAACAAGCTTTTTAGATTGGATAATATGGATCACGACGCTAATCGTAGTACTTATAGGATTAATCCTCTACATCGCAAAATAAAGGGGAACCTTTATCTTTATTTTTCTAGCCTCTTCTTAATAAACTCTAGAACCTTTTTCTTTTCCCTCTCATGAGCAAATTTTAGTATCTCATCTAATAAAATAAAATTTATACCTACATTGGACATTTTCTTTAAAATTCTTTCCGTTAAGTTTCTCTGAAATGGATTCGCGAAATAATACACAAAGATCCATTCTAGTGGCGGAACTAGAATCTTATGTCCATGGAAAGGAAAATCCTTACTATTTCTGACTAATAATGTAAATTGCATTGGTATAGTGCTCCTTCCCATTTTTATTATTAAATCAGATATTATCTTGACTATCAATCCGTTTTTTGTCATATACGCACTTATTTTTCCAGCATAATAATGAGACTCAAATGTCATAATTCTGTGAATTATATCAAATATTGAAGAGAAAACATTATGTAATTTCTCGTGATCTGCAGGAGAAACCAAGATTTCCAGGATATTACTAAGTCTTTCAATATTAAGTAAATAGAGAGAAAAATCTCCTATTGCAAGCCAACGAATATTCATTGCACCTATGGACGTTATTACAGTTATTATATCTTCTCTTATTTGCTCCAAGATACCACCATTTCCACTAAATAGTGTATAAAACTACAACGAATGCTTGAAGTTAAAATATTTCCTACACACAATTTCTGTATATATTGTATTTATTCATTAACATAAAAACATAAAAATATTATACACATAATGAAATTCGGATGCCCAAGGTGATATATTATGCGCTTCGTGATATGCAAGAAGGAAGAAAAAGCTCCTTCTACTGGAAAAAAAGTGGCCATAATTGGTGCAGGTCCCGGAGGATTAGCCGCAGCAGGTGTTCTTATCTGTAAGGGGCATGAAGTAGTAATTTATGATATGTTACCAGAACCAGGCGGCTTATTAATTTTTGGTATTCCTGCTTTTAGAATGCCGAAAGACGCAATAAAAAGGGGGATAAAAGAGCTAGAAGAAATGGGAGTTAAGTTCATTTGCAATACAAAGGTCGGTAAGGATATTGATTTAGAGAACATAATTAAGCAGCATGATGCTGTCATAATAGCCACGGGGGCTTGGAGGGAAAGAGAGTTAAAGGTGCCTGGAAATGATTTAGAGGGCGTCTACTCAGTTTTAGACTTTCTCGTAAAGAGAGCCCTTCATAGAGAGGGCTATATTAGCGCCGATGAAGTACCAAAAATTGGAAAGAAAGTAGTCGTTATTGGTGGAGGAAATAGTGCTATGGATTGTGCAAGAGCAGCAAAAAGAATGGGCGTTGACGTTACAGTTGTATATCGGAGAACAAAGGAGTATATGCCCGCTTTCAAATCGGAAGTTGAACATGCTGAGAAAGAAGGCGTCAAATTCATTTTCTTGGCAACACCTGTTAGGGTAATCGGCGATGAAAAAGGTAGAGTGAAAGCTATTGAATGCATAAGAATGAAATTAGGAGAACCTGACGCCAGCGGAAGACCACGACCTGAGCCTATTCCAGGTACGGAGTTCACTATCGAATGCGATACCGTCATAACGGCAATAGGTGAAATTCCAACGCCGCCTTTTGAGCAGGATGGTGAAAAATATGGTATAGCTGTGGATTCTAGAGGCAGAATAATTACTGATGATTTTGGAAGAACAAGCCGAAAAGGAGTATTTGCATTAGGAGATGTAGTAACAGGACCAAAAGACATAGGTTCAGCTATTTCCATGGGAAAGAAGGTTGCTAATGCCGTTGATGAATATCTTAGAACAGGAGAATGGCCTAAATAAAAATTCACTGTGCCATGTGAGTAAATTTTTTCTTGAGATATTTTTTTATTTACTCTATAGGGAGATGAAGAAATATAATCCTGAGTACCTTAGTGATGAGAGAGTCACGGTCAGATCCCTTTCCTTATGGTGATTAATATGCCCATTTTTAAGAAGAAATTATCCGTAGAGGAAGCTAAGGAGCTTCTAGAAAACATACTTAGCTCAATAATAAGAGCTTCTGGTACGAGCTTTGGTGATTTATTAAAGGATATTGCGGAAAAATTAGGCGTACCACAAATTCCGATTAATATTCCAGAACCACCTGATTTTCCCCGCACACTTGCTAAGGTATTAATCAAAGGAATTAGAGATGAAAGAGCGTACGAAGCTCTTAAAGAGATAAAAAGCATTCTGGATAAATACAAGATATGAATTTTCTTCACTCATTTTTTATTATACGTTGATTTCAAGTACGATTACTTCGTCATGATTATTATGAATCGTCATATAGGAAAAGAAAATTTTTATTTGAAATAAACATAGATTATTGTCACAACTTAATGGATTTGAGACTGTTGACTCGCGAAGAAAAAATGTTAAAAGTGGCCGATTTACGGCGACGCCTAAAAAGAATCTCCGTAAGAGTTAAAATTCTTGAAGAAAAATCCACGAGAGAAGTATATTCTAATGTGACTAAAAGATACCATTATATTACTGAATATGTCGTGGGAGACGAAACGGGCATCATCACTCTTGTTGTATGGAATAAGTCAAAAGAACTGAAAATCGGAAAAACTTATGATCTAAGGGATGTTGATGTTGCAATATATAATAATATACCCCGAATCATAGTTAAGGATAATAGCATAGCAAAATTATCTGAAAATGATATAGCTTATGAGAATATTAATATCATAGCCCCTTCTATGAAAAAGAAGAGACGTTAGAGATATTCCTTATATATTATCGTCGTATTACTTCTGTTTTTAGCATCTAGAAAATTATTGTAGTACTGATTTGTTTATTCTTATGAGGTACAATATGTGCTCTCCGAACTTAATTTTGAAAGCAAAGAAAAAATTGAGAGAATTCTAGAGAGATTAGAGCTTGAAAAGACTTATCCTCCCTTACTTACTAAGATGCTTGAAACACTCGAGGAAAACGCAAGAATTTTTAGAAGAGATTTTATAAAATTAAGAACCCAAATCACAAAGAAACTTGACGATTTGGAAGAATATATTCTCGCAGTTGAGTATAATGACACTAATAAGCAATTTCCGATTGGGGCTGTTGATGGAAGTTTTTTCACAAGTAGAGTTATAGGCAACACATATATTGCATTAATAGGGATCTCTCAAGTTCTCTTCTCACGCGGTACAAGTGATATAAAGATGCCAGAAGTCAATATAGGCGTCTTTTTAGAGCGATTTAGGAAGCCTCGCAGTACGCATCCAGAAGATTTTGTCTCCATTAAAATGCTCCTATTGGAGACAAAGGCAATACATTCTTTTTCAAGTCTCATGAACCATGGTTTTTTATTCATCGACGGGCCCATTATTGACCCTCCTAATTATGAAGATTCATCGTATATTGAATATAGAGTACAGTCATTACTAGGTTTACTGGAGAAAGGAATTATCCCCATAGGCTTTGTGAAGAGAATAGATTCTAACCAGTTTTCTAAACGTTTCATGAAATTAAATGACGAATTACATGATCAGGATATACTACCGATAATATTTAACTCGTACTACACACGAAAAAACATACCTTTAGATAGGGCTTTATTAACAAAGCCTTTTCAAATTGGTCAAGATAACCCTATATGGATCGAATATGAAAAGTCAGCTGAAAGTTTAGGTAAGGAAATATCACTCTGGATAACTTATGCACAGCTAAATTACGGGCTCAGACCCATTAGATTAGAAATACTAATTGATCAGCAGCTGAATGCAGAGAAAGCCCTCGATCTTATGGAGAGTATAGTAAAAATCTGCAAAATGTGGCTTCTTCCCGGTCTTCAATACCCGCTTCCAATACATCTGGCACATGAAACATGCAGGATACGAAAAAGAGTCGGTCAATTTGTTGTTTCGAAGATAATTTCCCGCATTCTCGCTGAACAGAAAGATATTGACACTATAATCACGCTTAAAGAACTTATAGAGGAATAAATCAATGTCATATCTAATGATCAGTTTAGAGTTTTTATTAATAATGCTTCATTTTATGACCTCATAAAGCATTCATTATGGAGGATCATTAAAATGCGTAAAGCTGATGTAATCATCATAGGTGCTGGGCCTGCGGGTTTAGCGGCTGGAATATATGCAAGTAGGTTAGGTTTAGAGACAATAATTATTGAAAAATCTACTGTTGGAGGCCAATTATCAGTTGCCCCCGTAATCGAGAATTACCCGGGTTTCATTAGCATAACAGGTATTGAATTGGCACGTCGTTTAGCTCAACATGCTAAAATTATGGGAGCAGAAATTAGAGAGAACGAAGAAGTAACAAAATTAGTATTAAATCCCGATAAGAAAATCGTAATTTCAAATAAGGATAATTACGAGGCAGATGCTGTAATTTTGGCCATGGGTGCTCAAAGAAGAAAGCTTGGTGTCCCTGGAGAGAATGAGTTTTCAGGTCGAGGAGTAAGTTACTGTGCAGTATGTGATGGAGCTTTCTTTAAAAATAAAATTGTGGCAATAGTTGGGGGCGGAAATACCGCTGTTAGCGAAGCTCTTCATTTAGCACAACTAGTGAAGAGGCTATACATTATACATAGAAGAGACGATCTTAGAGCTGAAATGGCTCTAAAGGCAAGGCTATTAAACTCACCTAATGTGATACCCATATGGAATAGCATCGTGGAAGCTATCGAAGGAGACACTACTGTTCGCAGAATAAAAATCCGCAATTTGAAATCTAATAAGCAATCTCATTTGGAGGTTGATGGAGTTTTTGTAGCAATAGGATTAATACCCAATAGCAAGATAGCAAAAGAGGCGGGCGTAGAGGTTGATAAAGACGAGTATATTATCGTTAATAAACGTCAAGAGACAAATATAAAAGGCGTTTTCGCAGCGGGCGATATAACGGGAGGTATTCAGCAAGTAGGTGTTGCTGTTGGTGAGGGAATAGTAGCTGCCATGAGCGCATTTGAATATGTTACGGGAGGGTGGTATGCTAAGAGAAAGCAATTAAAAGTTGTACATCTGGATCTAAATGCGGTGAAGGAAGAAGATAAAAGAGGCAAGATCATATTTAAATTCAAACCTTAAGAAAGTTTTCTTAAATTCTCCTTTTCATGACTCCTCTTGACACTAAAGGCACTTATGGAACTCCATGACACTCTTATATTCATTAATATTTAAAATAAAATTAAGACAATATTGAAAATTAAAGATCATTCGGAGAGTGGTGGATATTATAGATAAAGATACAGACTACGGGAAGATTAAAAGATATCTGAGATATCTAATGGGAAAAATACCGGAATTAAATGACCTTGTGGATATATTAGGGTTTTTAAGCATCGAAGAACTACTACTAGAAGCCCTTGGCAGTAAGAGAATAAGCAATGCAGATGATGCCGAAAGAGAAGTTTTGATGTTTATATTGAGATGCATTGGTAAGACTCCCCCTCCCTCAATAATCGAGATGAAAAAAGAAATTCACAAATTTTTGAAAAATACTGTTGAATTGCACACTAGATTATCTGAAGAAAGAATAGAAAACATTTGACCATTATATAAAACCTAAAAAATCTAAAAACGAAAAAAATTATTACAATAGCGTGCATATTATTCACTAACCGCATTCATCACAATGTATTAACTCTAAGTAATTTTTCCCTCGTGAAAATTGGGGAGAAAATTGCATCGTGAAAATATCTGTGAGTGTGGAATAAAAGGGCTTGATGAAGCTATTGGAGGCGGCTTCGATAGGGGGAGTTTAATTCTTTTAGAAGGGCCTCCAGGAGCCGGGAAATCAATTTTCGCAGCTAAGTTCGTTCATCATGGAGCCAAAGTTCTCGGTGAAAAAGGAATATACGTAAGTTTTGGCGTATCTAAAAAACAATTTTATCAGCATATGAAAACATTAGGAATGGATTTCTCAGAACTGGAGGAGAAGAATCTCATCGTATTCTTAGATTACCCAACAATTGTAGATAAGAAATCCCTTGATAATATATTTAGATCACTTATTGATGAAATAATGGAAAATAATGCAAGACGCATTGTTATCGATCCTGTAACGATTTTAACTAGGATATTACCTCCAATCGAACTAGAAGCAACTATTAGAAACATTCTGAAGAGAGTCATAGAAGATTTAAATGCTACGGCGTTACTCGTAGCCAATGTAGAATTAGAGCAGGATCGTCAACTTCATAGCGTACTCGAGTTTATGGCAGATGTCGTTTTAAGGATACGTGTTAGAATAACTGAAGCCCATGAGATTAAACGGACCTTAGAGATCGTAAAATTTAGAGGAAGAGGGGTTAAAAAATATTCGCTCGAATTATATATTGGAAAAGAGGGTATTCACGTAAGATGCGTTTAAGATTTTTCAAGAAATTCATCTATGATATTCTCAATGATATTTCTAAAGGCCCTAATTACTTCTTCTTTTCTTTCTTTGCGAATTTTCTTAATGATTCTTTTTACCAAACGTCGTATATCTTTGACACCCATTCTCTCGCAGATCTCTTTGTGCAACCCGCAAAATTCATGAAACATATACATTAGAAACTGATTGGTACTCTCTGGTCCTAGGATTTTGTCCAACTCTTTTATAAATAGTTTAGGATTTCGCATGAGGGTAATTAGTGGATCCTCATTAAACCTTCTAAAGAGAATAATCATTATGGAACCGTAAAACATGGGTCCGAACTTCTCCGCCGCCCTCATGAATACATCTCCTATAACATCGGGAATTTTCTTGAGCTTATCGAAATAAGTTTCTATTACGCGCTCTGCACTAGTTATTAAATCGTCTGTTATTATGTCTCCAACCTCGTCTATAGCTTTCTCTAATTTATTCATTAAATAGATACCACGTAGATAATTAAGATGATTTGCTACTCTCACAAAGAGAGATAGAATCAATTTTTTCTCCCTTGCTCCCCTAAGAACGATTATCGAAGCTTTCTCGAATCTGGCATGCGCAATATCCCCTAAACCCGTTTCTTGCGACAGACCTAATATAGCAGCAATCAGAGGCTCAACTGGCCTCTCGCGACCGCGTGCAAACTTTTTATAAATAGGCAGTCCGTTTTCATGTAACAAAATTACTGCATACACGGACATATGCGTCCCGATACCTACCGTCTCTAGGTGACTGGCTTAAAGGGGGAAAATGAGAAATATCTGTAAGTATAAGTCATTCGGTTAAGAATAATAGGATGTATATACTTACTATGTTTCTTTAAAGGCACTCTTTGTATTGATGATTTAGTGACATGCCAAAAAAATGTCGCGAGTCTACCCATAATAAACTTTGAAATAGTGTTTTCATAATATATGTGAAGAATACCACGCGGGAATGAGGGCTAACTATGGTTAATACTAACTTGAAGGATCTTTTCTCATTACCTAATTGCGTTACGCTCGGTAATTTATTCTTGGGCTTACTAGCTATTATTTTTTCCCGTATTAACCCAATATTCTCCTTTGTCATGATATTTCTCGCAGCAGTCCTCGATTCAGCTGATGGTTACATAGCGAGAAAACTTAAAATGATTAGTAGCATTGGCAGGGAACTTGATTCCCTCGCTGATGTAATATCATTTGGTTTAGCGCCTATCATGTTATTATTTTCCCATATTGGAGAAAACATACTGACAATTTTATGCGGATTTGTATATTTAGCTTGTGGCGCTTTAAGACTAGCACGCTTTAATGTGTATGGATCAAAGGAATTTTTTGAGGGCTTACCTATTCCCGCCGCCGCTATACTTACAAGTTCATCTATTCTTTATTTACCATTACATATCAGTCCCTTGCTCGCTGTATTTATAGGCCTTTTAATGATTAGCCCATTTTTATATCCAAGTCCAAAAGTAAGTGAAGGAAGAAGACCAATTTTTCTTTCTCTCTTAATAGGGTTCTTATTATTCGTTTTACTTCTATATTTGTATTTACCCATAAGTTCAGTTTTCCTTATGGTTCCCTTAGTTTTCAGTATCTCCTTAGTATACGCTATTCTTTCACCCCTACTATTCAAGCTATTTCAATAGAATTTTACTCTAATTAATGCATGGTGCCAAGGGATGAATGATAATGTTTACCTCGTATTAATTAGTAATAATATGAAATTTCTTCACGGATGCTTGATACTTGATAGCGAGGATATCCAAGAAGATAGATTAGTTAAGAAAATTAAGATTAGACAATTATTTCTTTCCCTAGTATTATTAATGACGCTTCTTAATACCATGCTTATAATTACTCATTGGGAGATTATTTGTTCTCGAGAAATCTATTTTGTAATTCTTATTCCTTTAATTTTTATTGCTATTTGTTTAAAAATTATGTTTGAAATGCACATATTTAATATCCTAAGATGCAAGAATTATCCTAAGATGCAAGCACCAGTCATTATCATATGTGGGGATAAAAAATTTAGTCATAAAATCGCATTGCGTATGAATCTATATCTTAAGGAAAAAATGGGAAAACTTTCTTTATTAATCTCGCAGGGAATATATGGTGCCCTCCTATTTATAATAGTTTCATTAAGCACATTACTCTTTGGTATTTCATCGTATTATTTGTTAATGCTAGGAGCTCTAGAAAGTCCATTGTTTCTAATATCAGCATTAATCTTTCTCTTCTTACTCACAAGAATTATTGAAGTTATTTTATCAGAAGTCAGAGTCTTTTGGGCCACTAAGAAGCTCGATAAAAGAAAGTCTAATGTGTCACATTCTGGTTTAAGAGAAACTTAATAACCTCTTCTAATCTTCTTTTACATTCTTCTTTGTCTTCCCCAAATCCTAAAATTTCTATAGGCAAACCATGTTCACTCTTTTCGGCCACTAGCGCTTTGATATATACTTTAAACCTATTGATCGCATTCGTGAGTAAATGGGCTAACTCAGCTTCTTTTGCTTTGAGATAAATTCTACGCCTACATCTATACTTTTTACCTAAAATATTTGAGATATCATCTAATATTCTTCCAATGAGAATTTTAACCTCTTTAGGGGGGCCAGGAAGAACAATAATATAAACTCCTTCATGCCTAATAACTTGTGCTGGCGCAAGCCCTAAGGGACTTCTATATATTTTTGCGCCCTCTAAAACTCTAGCCATTTTATACGCAACTTCGGGGGGGTTTCCATCAAAACAATCTTTTATTCTTTTCGCCATCTCCTCATCGATTATGATCTTTCTTCCGAAAAATTTTGACATCGCGTCGATCGTCTTATCATCTTCCGTTGGTCCCAATCCCCCAGTAGTAATTATAATTTTTGCACCTTTATTTAGAGATGACTTTACCGCATCAATTATTTCTCTCTCATCATCTCTTACAATTGTTATACGATTAACAAAGAACCCTCGCGCCGTTAATTCGTTTACTAAGATATATGAATTTTCATCTTTGACGATGCCGTATAATATTTCGTCTCCTATGATGATTATTTCAACACTCATAATGGTTCACGTACTCAATGGAATTAAAAATCTTAATAAAAAAGGGTAATATTTTCTTTACCTAAGCGAGTTGTATTTATATTTAAGAATTTGACGATACTATAAGAGCTTTATAAGCATATCCTTAGGTGCATAAACTTGGAAGAAAAATTTCTCACACCAAAGGAAGCCGCTAAAATACTAGGTGTTCATCCGTTAACACTATATAGATGGGCAAAAGCTGGTAAAATAAGATATATAACAACTCCTGGAGGCAGATTCAGGTACCCTCTATCAGAGATAAAAAGAATATTGGGTAGCCACGGCATGGATCTTGAAACAGAGCATAAAGCGGTGATTTATATTAGGGTATCCCCCGGAAAGAAATTAGAAAATAATCAATTAAATAGGGAAATCGATGAATTAAAAAAGCTTGCCAGAAAAAAAGGATTAGATATCGTGGATATTATCATTGATCATTCTCATGGCTATTGTGTTAAAACTCCAAGCATATTAAAATTACTGGATCTCGTAAAAAATAAGAAAATCAAAAAAATAATCATTCCAAATGATATGACCTTCTCGAATACATGTTCATGGGTATATCATGAATTATTTAATGCTTTTGGTGTTGAAGTAATTGTCGCAAAGAGACCCTATAAGATATTCAGTGATCCTTATTTAGAAATGATTGAATTGATTAATGAAGTGTTAAAGAAAGAAGAAATTAGGTAATTTAAGCTAATATAGTGGGTATGATCTTCTGAAGAGATTCGATGACATCCTTTGAGAATATTATATGCGTTACCATATTTCCTCTTTCTCTAAATCCTATGAGCGCCTCTTCGCCATCCCGGATAATTAGGAATACGTTAGTATTAGGTATAATTTTTCGAAGTACAATTGGCCTACTTACATCTTTAAATTTTGATAGAATCTTTGGTTGCGATATTATTTCTATGTGAATACCATCTGGTACCTTTTTTATGTACTCGTTAATGCTCTCTATCTCCTCAGGAATAACGAATATGGCAAATTCTCTTGTCCTCTCTGCCAATGAATATACATAAGCTTCCAAGCTTTCTTTCCCAAAGGCGATCCATGAATTTCCCAGTCGCGATCTAATGCTCTCTAATGTATTCTGAAGAAATGCGCTTATGTCATCAACATTGGCGATTATTCCTCCTAGTTCCTTCTGAAGCGTCTCTACATAATCTGATAATTGAGTAATAATAGCCGATTTTGTTCTGCTGAAAATGATGTCCATCTCTTTCTCGATTTTTTTCGATTCACTGGAAAGTATCCTTTTCACTCCTCTAGAAACGCTCTCAGAGGCTTCCACAAGATTTTTTTCCATTACCGCACAGGAATTATTTATTGCCTCTTCGCATTTTCTAATTTGTACCTCTGTATTATCTATATTCTTGGAAAATTCCTCTACACTATTTAAGAACAAGTCAAAAATCTCTTGCAGAGCTCCAGATAAGCTGTTAATTCGGGTAGTTATATCTTCCAACGCATGCTCTTTCATGCTGACTAATTTGTTATCATAGTCCTCTAATATTCCAATCAACGCTGATCCTAAGTTTGACAATTTATCACTTAAATTACTACTCACTAATTCTTGTCTTTTTGTTAACGCATTTTTATACAGTGCATTTAAGTCATTGATTTTCTCCTCAATTTTGCTCAAATAGTCTAATAAACTTGCTTCTAAGTTAGAAATCTTCGCGATATCCTCTTCCTTAATTCTCGATAATCGCGTTTTTATATCCTCTATGACAGCATTTATTTCGACAGAAATACGATCACTTACATTATCTAATAATATTTGAATGTCGCTTCTCAATTTACTTATATTTGAAACAATACTATTAAATGAACCCTCAATATTCGATTTCATGGTAGCTATAAATGTATCCATTCCCTCTACTATGCTTTTTTCTGTTTTAATAAAAGGCTCCATAAGAGCTTTCAAATGCTCTTTCATTCTATTTGAGATACCCTCCACTCTTGCATTTATGATGGAACAAACACTGTTAACAAATTCATCATAAGCGCTTTCCTGATGCTTTATAGCTTCGTCAATTTTATTTAGATGTACTGTGAAGTGTTTGTTGAAATCTGATCTAATCTTCTCTGACGCATCAATTAAGATATCGTCTAAGCTTTTTATTACTGAAGCCAGATTTTTATTAAACTGGGATCTTATCTGTTCGCTTTCTTTTAACCTCGCCTCTAATACACTTTTACCTGATCCTAATACATCTCTTATAGTTGTATCAATTGAATTTATTATTTGGGAGTCTAATCCACTTAGATCCTCAAATATCTTCTCGAACGTATTTACTAAGGACGATTTAAGCCATGAAACCTCGGTATTTACTTTTTCATAATAAGTGGATACGAACCTCTTCAAATTATCCTCGATGTTCTTTACCTCCGTTTGCATACGGTTTTTGATTGATTCGTTTATGACTCCATATAGGTCATGTAACATCTTTTCAATTCTCTCTGAATGCGAGATTATCATGTCTATTATAACTTTCATCTTTCCTAATTTTTCTTGTTGCCTATCAGAGTATCTCCTTATCTGTATCCTGAGGCTCCTGAAATCCTTACGTATCGATTTTATTTCGCTTTCTAATCTTTCTCTTGTTTCATCATCTAGCGTATAACCTTTTTCTGATAAAACTTTAAGTATATTCTCAAAAGCTTTCTTCACATTTTTATCCAATGTAACTACCGCTTCATTAATTTTCTCGCCATCTCTTTTTATGCTAACAGAGTATCTTGCTATCTCGCCCTCAATCCTTTTCGCAATATCTTTAAAGAAACTTCTCGTTTCTTCGCTCACCCGAGTAGTTAAGTCTTCCAGAGTGTTTTTTAGCTTATTTAGAATTTCATCCAATTGTAGTTTAAGACTATTCTCAGCATCTTTAATACAGGAATCCTTTAACGAATCTATAGTCTGAAGTAATTGGGATGTCCTCTCTTCTAATTGGAGTTTATGTTCCTCAAATAGCTTCAGTATGCCTTGAATTTGGTATGAAATAGTTGCATAAGAATCCTCCAAGCTTTCACTAATGTGTTCCTCATATGTCTTCATTAGCACTCTCAATGTTTCTAATGCCTCATCTATGATTGTTCCTAACATTTCTTTTAATGCGTTTATCTCTCTCTTCGTGGACTCAATTGTTTGTGAAAGCAGATTTGAGATGACATTCTGATGCAATGTTGATTCTTTACGAATGTTCTCTTTTAGATTAATCAAGCTCTCTATTATTTTTGATTGATATTCCTTCTTAATTTCATTTATTTCATTTACTGATTCATTGATTTCATCTAATATTTCTTTAGTAAACGCTCCTAATTTATTTTCAAATTCACTCTTTATAGTTCCCATTGAGGATTTAAGAAGTGAAACTACCTCCTCTCTAAATCCTGTTAACCTTCGAATTATTTTATTGCTAGTAAGTAAGGCATCTCGCTTAATTTCTTCAAGTTTGAGATCAAAACGGTCTAATATGCCCTTTGATTCATGCGTGAGAACGTCTAGTGCCGCCGTCACTATATTGCCTAAAGAAGACTCTGCTTCACTCACTATTTGATTAACAGCTGGTTTCAAGTCACCTATTAATGCTGCCACTTGGGATGAGAATGTGTTATTCAATTCTTTAATGTCTACGATCCCCTTGTTTAGTAGTTCTTCCATTGTGGAAATACTCTCCGAGAACATTTGAAGCATATCCCGCTCCGCACTTGCTAAGTCTTCATTAATCATCTTCCTTAAGTTTAGGGTTGCATTAGATAGATTTAGGAAAGTCTTTCCCAATGTTTCAGTACAACTTTCACCAAGCTCATTAATTAGGGATATATAATTAGTTCTCCTCTCATTAAGTTCTCTCTTAAGATCTATTATGTTATTTCTTATACTCTCATTTAACGTCATTAATTCGGTTATCCTCTCTAGAGACTCACTTGCGAGATTCTGGACATCCCTTTTAATATGTGAAATAACGTGTTCTAACGAATCATTAATGCTTTTTTGGATATTTCTGACACCTCCTCTGACAATTCCTAAAACATCTCCTTTAATTCCCTCTATATAGTTGCCAGATTTATCAATTAGATTAGACAATTCCACTAAATTATTCTTTATCTCTAAGAACCTTTTTCTCGATAATGAGATTAAATACCTAACAGGTGGAATGAAAGCATATCTGGGCAACGGATCACTTATGAAATCTATTAACTCATTCTCATGTAACCGCTCTAGGAAGACTCTTACATCCTCAATTTTTACCCTGCTCATATAAGCTATTTCCTCGGGAGTTTTGGGCCCATATAAAGCTAATATTAAATAAAGTTTCCCTATAGCAGGATTATCAAAAACCTTAAACTCATTCATTTCTCTCCCCGATCAATTCAGTTAGAAGCTGAACAAAACGTAAAACAGCGTTGATACTATAAGAAGCCAAAGTATGGGAAGCACGACTATAAAGACCAAATATTACATGAATACTTTTATTAAAATTTATAACTTTAACAAAGACGTCATCTGCTATTATTTCCTTAAAACGCTCCTCTAAATTATTCTTCTCAGATATGTCCTTAACGGTAATATGGAAATAAGTATGACCAGGATAAGGTGATACTATTCTATGGTTTATCTTTAAAATCTTCAGAATGCCTTCTGCAAATTCTACTAATTCTTCATACCTATTTAACCCAGTTCTCATAGCATTAATCGTGACAATATTTTTCTTACGATCAAATATGACGACGTGTTCGAATTCTCCGAGTAATAGTGCTATTTTTTCAGATGATAAATTTAATGTGAATATCTTTTCCCATAGTTTTTTAATACTCTCGATGAAAACTTCTAGAAAGGCATGTATATCTTTCTCCAAGGTCTCCCTCTCACGTTTTTTTACAAATAATCTAACAAAATCCAGCAATGGGTACTTTGCATCAACAAGGGGGACTGGAATTGACCTTTTCTTGAAAAACTTTTTGATTTCTTCACCTCTCATTTGATAGCAGAATCGAGGCCATACTTCCCTTGGAGCGCCCCCTTCAATTAATATTGAAAGCCATCGTCTATCTGGGCACATCGGATCAAATGTACATCTAAGCCTATCTCTCTGGCATTCCTCACAGGTCGCTTGCATTGTCTTTGTTATTTGCTCGAATAGAAAATTTACGCGCGGATCATTTAGACTCCATCCAAATAATTTTACGATAGACTTCATTATTCCACTGGTCTCGGAATACAATTCGTTTCACCTAAGATACTCTATGGGAAAATATTAGAAATCATACTTTTATAGTTATACTATCATACTTGATAATCATTATTTCCACTCACTCGATAGGATTAATCATACGTTAACATTATAATAATGCTCAAATTTTTGAAAATTACAATTAGGGAAAAGAGGAGTATTCTCGTCGATCTGCAAAGTCACTATAAGAGGGATGATTTTGGATCTCGTTGGACTCTCTATATTACTAATATTTCTAGCAGTCATAATATCTGCATCATTGGAGAAAACGGACAAGGTAGTTGCTGCAATTACTGGAGGAATTGCAGTGTATCTAATATTAAGTATAATTGAGGGACTATCATTTGAAGAGGTAACTCATTTTATTGATTTCAGAGTACTGCTTACGATATTTGGGTTTATGATAATTGTTGAGGCTTCTAAGGAATCGGGAATATTCCACTTCATTTCTATTAGAGCAATTAAACTGTCCAGAGGAGACCCCATTTTCCTCTTCATAATTCTCTGTATTATGACTGCGATATTGGCTATGTTTATCACAGCTATGGCAGCCATAATAATCATAGGTACCCTCACAATCACTATTTCTAGGGTGCTTAAAATTGATCCCACTCCTCTTCTTCTAGCCGAGGCAATAATAGTGGATGTTGGAGGAATGCTATTTCCCTTCTCTAGCATACCTAATATAATCATTGCTCAGGAAGCTGAACTCTCCGTATCTTTCTTCTTCTTTAATACACTTCCATTTGTTCTCATGTCCTTAATGTTCTCTACATGGTTCTTACTCAGAGAATTAAGAATGAAGATTGGCTATGTTGATCCATTAAGAAGAATGCTCGTATTAGAAGTAAATGAATGGATATTCATTCCCGATGTAAAAATTTTCCAAAAATCAGCTGTTCTCTTTATTTCTATCATTATAGCATTAATAGTCATCCCTCAGACATACTTAGTAGCGATAATAGGCGCATTATTATTCCTCGTAATTAGCGGTCTTAAAGTAGAAGACGTAATTAAGGGAATTGACTGGGGAACATTAATATTTTTCTCTGGAATCTACATAATCGTTGGCGCTATGGAACATAAAGGTCTTCTACGAGAGGCTGGAATCTTTCTAGGCAAAATCTCAATGGGAAATCCAATCTTAGGATCATTAATGATACTATGGGTCGTCGGATTATTAAGTAGCATAGTTGATAACGTAGCTATCGCTATAGCGTTTATTCCCATCATCAGAGCTATGGCTGAAATAGCCGGATTAGGTCCTCTCATTGAAATATTTTGGTTAGCTCTCATCCTTGGAACAAATTTAGGCGGCAATATTCTTCCCTATGGTGCACCAACAACAATATTAGCTATGGGAATAGGGCATAGATATGGAAGAAGCTTCGAACCAAGAGAATTCGTAAAAATCGGAAGTCGATGGGGTATCTACAATTTGGCGCTTGCAACAGGATACCTAATGCTTAGACTGATTACTTCGATTTTAATAGAGTTAGTTGGTCTTCTACTATTAACTGTAATTATAACATTAGCGATTACATTATTAGCACTGGTAATAATCGAGAAAAAGATTGGTTTGAAAGCGTTTTACCGCCTACTTAAGAAACGTTATATAGAGCTTAAGTCTCGTATTCGCAAATTATTAACTCATTGTAGGAAAACAAGAACTTCTCCTTATTAGTTTTTAATTATTATCCATTATGGTGAGAAACAATGATGCATTTTTCATTTACTGACAAATTCTTTCAATTTAGCATAGATAAAGAAACTCTGATGATACAATTAAGAAGAAGTAAATACCTCAGTTACGGGCTAATTATTCCATTCGCGCACCATAGTCCAGTGTATTCTAGCACAGCAGTTAAGTATGATATTAAGACTATTAACGACACCACTGTTATATGCACCATAGAAGGTGATAATTGGTGAACAAAAAGATTTTCGTTTTTGATCAAGATGGGACGCTGCTATGGAATCCTTTTTATCCGCTCATCTATGATGAAATCATTAAGGATTATAATCTTAAAATCAGCCGAGATGAACTAAGAAATCTCTTTTTTGAAATCCATAGAAAACTGTTTAAGATGGGACGGTATAGAGACTCCTATGATTGGGATGCCGTACTAGAAGAAGTTTTAAAGCTTTTTAATATTGCGGATAGGCCAGATTTTATGAAATATATTCGATTGAATATTGAGAAAGGGAATGTCTGTCTACTTCAGGGTGCTACGGATCTCCTACGAGAGATAAAAGAGAGAGGAGGAAAAATAATCATCTTGACAAATGGTGTTGCTAAATTTCAGATTCCTATACTCACTTCGCTGAACATAAGAGAATTTCTTGATATAATAATCACGATTGATAATTTACCTAAACCAAAGCCCTACAAGGAAGCCTTTGATGCCATATTAGAAATGAACACAAAGTACTGTTTAGATGATATAATAATCATTGGTGATCATCCTTTAATGGATGTCTATGGAGCTATTATCTCTGGTTTTAGTAATATAATTTGGATTAAAAGAGAAGAAAAGGCTATAAAATGCGTTGGGATAAGAGAGATTTATAATATGATTTCAGAATACGCCAATTTTTACGGTTTAGAAATTGATAATAATGCTATATGGAAATTTAATAAGAAAATCCTTGTAGTAGGAAAACCAAGCGATCTCATTCAATACTTAAGTGATATTTTTGAGGGCGTCCCGGTTGGAGAAACTTGTAAGAGATAATATCCCAGAGATTATGCAGAGATTAGGTAAGACCTTTATCTTACGTATTGTAAAGGATGATGATGAGTTCTTTAGATTCCTGCTTGAAAAGCTTAAGGAAGAGGTAGAAGAATTCGCTCAATCGGGCAATAAAGAAGAACTAGCAGATATTTTTGAAGTAATTCTCGAAATAATGCGTCTGAAAGGATGGAGTATGAAGGAAATTGAGGGAATTAGGAAACGAAAATTGCAGGAACGCGGCGGTTTTTCGAAAAGATTTGTGCTGAGAATACTTTAAAGCTATAAATGATGCTCTATAATCCATAAGAGGAACCATTAGGTTCACGTCATTAAGTGAGAATTGTTATTATCTCCATTGGGCTTATTCCCATAATGACTAAGTAAAGTAGAATAATTTTATATGCTAATTGAAGAACCGAGAAGAAGGTTATTCTAATGGGTTTTAAGTACGTTCTTTTAGGGGAATATCCGACGAATTTTGCCATTAGGGCTTCTGAAAGATGCTCTGCTCTTTTTAATGCTGAATGAATTACCGCTGCTAGAGCTTTTACGAGTCCACGTGGAAAAACTTTAGACATTCTGACTTCACCTCTCAAGATCATTCCCTCTATCGCTTCTTGAGTATCCCTTGCAATGAATGGGATAACTCTTAACGTTAACTCAGGGATTAAGCATATGTTCGCCGGTACTCTCATCCTCTCCAATCCTTGAGATAAGTCAGATGGATATGTCGTTGCTAGGAAGACAGCTATAGCCCATCCACCTCCAATTAATCTGAGGAGAAGAAGAATAGCATATATAGGAGAATATAGAATAAATGCCATTATGAATAGAATTATGAGTGCAATCCACGCACCTCTTAATACGAGAATAATATTCTTTACCACCTTACCCACTATAGCCTCTATGAACGGAATTAGGATTAGGAGAAAGAGCCATTCGATGTTAGCAATAGCTACTATTATAACGTACAAAATTAAGCCAATCATCTTTAAGATAGGATGAGTATTATGTAGAGGAGTATTCTTTCGTCGTACTGAAAAAGCATAATATAATGCCCTAAAAGCCATTTATAAGCTCCCTCAACAAGTCTTTCAATTCAACAGAAGTTACTGGTCTCTCGTTCTTAAGCCCTAAGTCATTAAGTTTTTTAACAAATTCAATAATTGGAGAATAAAACCATTGCGTATTCAGAGAATAAAAAATCTCTTTAGGATTCCCCTTAGAGATTACTTTTCCATTGTCAAGTGCTATTATATTGTCTGCATGCGCTGCTAATCTGATATCGTTTGTTGCTACTATGACTATTTTTTCTGAGGCAATATCCTTAATCACGCTGATAAGCCGTTCTCTATACTCTTTATCT
>Ga0180302_10000155_pt1 | contig 28268 bp, 30 predicted proteins | sample GuaBasSediGuay17_FD_121794 | JGI IMG/M metagenome (GOLD analysis project Ga0180302, IMG submission 121794) | Subseafloor sediment microbial communities from Guaymas Basin, Gulf of California, Mexico - Guay17, Core 4571-4, 12-15 cm | ecosystem: Environmental > Aquatic > Marine > Hydrothermal... | reverse complement strand
GTCGAGGCTATGCTGGGGGGTAGGGGTGAGGCCTACCTTATGGAGCTTGAAAAGGCTAGGGATGAGGCTCTGAGGGAGCTTGTGGATAAAACCGTTAGGATGGGTGGGAACGCCGTGATATCGGTCGACTTTGAGACTACTCAGATACTCGAAGGCTTCGTCGTGGTTACCGTGTACGGCACGGCCGTGAAGGCTGTGCCGGAGTAGGGTTAGGCCTTCTCGACCGTGACGGTCTCCCCGCCTCTGACCTTTTTGAGGGTCTCTAACCCCTCGACCACGACCCCGAACGGGTTTACGGGGCTGTATGCCCTAGGCTTATCCGAGATGCTCACGGGTGTTCTGCCGAAGAATAGGCATATCGCGCTTCCAGGGGGCCAGAAGGCTACCTCGCCGACCTCCATGTCGACCCTGCTGTTCTCCTCGTTTATGTTCAGGCCGACGTCGAAGTACACCTCGTCTCCCCACCTCATAGCCCTCCCCGTTAAAGGTAGGCTATCGAGTATCCTCTTAGCGGTCTTGGGGTTCCATTCCTCCTTAACCTCCACCAGGACCGAGCCGACCCCTTCGAACTTGAACCTGATACGCTTAGGCTCAGCCATCCTGAACCACCGCATATCAATACGCATCCTCTAGTATTTAAGCTAGAAACCGGACCGGCAATCTGACTGGTTTTCTATACAAGCATTGGTGAACATCGGTTCCTCGCCCTTACGAGACCGGTTTTCAAGACCGTTCAAAGCTCCGCGTAGAGGCTTGCCTAAATATGGGTTATCCTGAAGGAGTTTAATCTCACGTAGAATTCTTATTTGAGAATCCCGCTCTAAGGCTTTAAATCTTCTTCTAAACCGAGGAGTGAACTCTATCTTATATTTCCCGTTCAAGGTTTAGCTCCTCGATAAGCTCCTCCAGAGGTTTTGTCTTACCCTCCTCTACCTCCTTCAGGGCGTCTTTCAAGTCCTGAACGAGCTCTTTATCTGTATTACCTCTAACGTCTCGATAAGCTCTTCCATTAAATTAATCGCCTTAACAAGAAACTCTTTTTCCTCAGATGTTAGAAGTCTACTATCCAAAGCATACACCCATATTTATGGAGAGAATGCGTTCTCTTTTTAACCTTGCTTAGAGATCGACGACGTTTTCATGGTCGATGTCCTCTTATAGGGTTCTATCACTTGAAGACAAGGTCTTCCACGCAAGGCTAGATTTAAAACTTCCGAGTGCAAAATTCTCCGCATTATGTTGTTTAAGGTCAGTATATGGCTCTTCTATGACCCACATCTAATAAAACGACTCTTCTCGTCTCCTCCTCTATAGCGTATATTATCCTGTATTCACCTACTCTGAGTCTCTAAAGCCCCGAAAGCTCACCCCTAAGCTTAACACCTATAAACGGACTCTCCATAAGCCCTAAGATGGCTCTATAAACCCTCTCCTGAACTTCCTTAGGAAGAGACCTGAAGCTCCTCTTAAACCTCGCCGTTACGGCTATACGGTACGGCTTCAAAAGAGCTCCCTTCTAAGTTCTTCGGCGCTCTTCACAACTCTATACCTGCCTTCCTTGTAGTCGCTCATTCCCTCCCTAACTCTCTTCAACCCATCCTCATCCAGAAGCTCCTCTAGGGTTTCGAGTATAGAAGCTAGTTCCTCTAAATGGTCTATGATACCTTTGATAAGGCTTTTAGGGACAGCGACCGTATCGCTCATAATATATCCAAAATCTGAAACAAGGAGAAATACCTATTAAGTATTCCACAGCTAGAATGTTAACTTCAAAAACCGTCTACCTAGGCTCGTCATGGATGGTCGTACAGCCGCCACCACAGCCCCCTATGATGCTATACCAGGATGGCCACCTCAGCCTAACGAGGACGGGCTCAGATACCTGGGTTCTCGAAGGAGACGCATGGTTCTCCCTAAGCCTACCACCTAAAGATATGGGGAGCCGTCCTCCGACATACTACGTCAAGCTAAGCCTTGAAATAACGGTAAACCTGAAAAGCCTAGTATAGAGCATCGGCGGTAAACATCGAAATCAGCTCAGGGCCGTACCTTCATCGAAGGTTATAATAGGGCTTGAGGTTAATTTTTAGACGTTTAGGTGGTTTAGCCTTGTGGTATGGTGCGTGTCCACCCCAGCTTATATTCGCCAGGAGAAGGTTCAGGAAGGTTTTGCTAGACCCGCCGAGTTTCGAACCCGGCTCGTGGCATGGGGCGGGTAAGCTGCTGTTAGACCCCGAGACCGGCGAATACTGGTTGACCGGTAGGCCTAGGATGGGTCCTGTCAAGCGCGGCTACGGGTTCGAGATATACAGGTCCACCGACGGGGAGAACTACAGCCTAGTCTTCTCGATGGGTAAGGAGGAGCTGAGCGACTACGTCGGTATGACCGTTCAGAGCATCGAGGGGACGCAGATCCTCAGAGACCCCTCGACTGGACGATACATGCTATACCTATCGGTAGACGTAGCAGGCGAGAACATAGCAGGTAGGTCGAATAAGGTCTACGAGTCTAGGTGGCAGACCTACCTCATGACCGCGGACGACCCTGCCGGACCATGGAGAGCCGAGGGATTCGCCCTGGAATGCGGCATGGACTACGACAGCGGAGAAGCCAGAGACGCCACGATAGACATAGTAGACGGAAGATACTTCGCCCTGTACAAGGCCCGGAGAGCCGGCGAAGGGAAGGTAAACATGGCTCTCGCGATGAGCGGCGACGGCCGGAACTGGGTTAAGCTAGGCGTCCTAAAGGTCGATGGAAACAAGCAGCCCGAGTATTTCCTCCTAAGCGGCTCCATAGTAGCCGGCTGCACAGGCCCGGTGTTCATAGGAACCGAGACGCTCCACGTGGTGAAAGGAGCCGCCTTGACTAAACACGTCTCCTCCTACGTCATAGACTACCGGGGGCTCAACCTCGAAACGGTCTTCAGAGCCGAGTGGAAGCCCGGCTCGATGTATGAGCACCCAGAGTTCCCTATACACACCTACATGAGCCTAGCCTACAGCCCAGACGACGGTAGATGGCTCATGACGGTGGAAGCCGTAGACCCCCAGCATAGCAAGGAGCCGGGGCTGAACACAGAGGTCGACAGGCTTCTACTATACGTCTCAGAGGTAGGCTGACCATGGGGGCGAAGCTGAGGTTCGCCGTACTCGGGGTCGGCCGAAGGGGGCTAGCTCATCTTAAGGTTTTGAAACAGCTCGAAAACGTCTCGGTCGAAGCCGTATACGACCCAGACGAGGAGAGGGTTAGAGAATGCAGCCTCACCTACGCCGTGAGAGGTTTCACCGAGCTGGAGGAGATGCTCGATAAGACTCGGCTAGACGCCGTGGTCATAGCAAGCCCGACACCCTTCCACGTACCCCAGGCCGAAGAATGTCTAAAACGTGGGCTAGACATCCTCATGGAAAAACCGATATCGCTGAGCCTAGAGGAGTCTAAGCGGCTTCTAAAGCTCGTCGAAACAAGCGACCGTATGGTGGCGGTGGGCTTCCAGACTAGATACTCGAACCTAGCCGAAAGGCTTGTGGAGAACGTAGACGCGGAAACCCTCTCGATGATAACCGGCTTCCTCTACTGGACGACCCCGCTGGTAGGCTGGATAAGACGTAGAAACCTAGCAGGAGGGCAGATAGTAGACCAGGCCATACATCTCCTAGACCTGTTCAGGCTCGTGGCAGGCGAGGTCGAGACGGTTCACGCCTTCTACACGAAGCGTGGACGCGAGACGGAGGAGGACAGGGAAGCCGGCTTCGAAAACTGGAGCAGCTACGCGGTGGCGTTGAGGTTTAGAAACGGCGTGGTCGGGTGTCTATCCGCCACATACGCCCTATACCCCGGGATATTCAAACCCGGGGAAGGATATCAGGCGGGGTTCGACGTGGTCTGTAGGGAGAAGCTGATAAGATACGTCCACGGCTCCGAGGTTCGAGTGTACGCTAAAGGAAAACCGGTCGAAGTCTACAGGCTTGAAGGAGACCCGACTAGGAGGATGCTAGAAGCCTTCGTCGAAGCCGTCTCGACAAGGGATAAGAAGGTCCTCAAGACGCCGTACGAGGACTCCTACAGGTCAAACCTCCTAGCCCTAGCGGCCAATAAATCCGCCGAAGAGGGGAAACCTGTAAACGTCTCGACACTCATGGATTAAGATAAGAGATTAAACTTTTGAACGTTTAAGGTTTAAAAAGTTGCAGGAAAACCCTGTTATAACTCCTGCTTCTTCTTTTCAAGCCATTCCTTGATAAATTTCAGGTTCTCCACGGTTTTAGGGATAAATCCGGAATAGGATAAGCTCCTTCGATAATACTCTTCCACCCCTCTTATAACATCGTCGATATTTTCCCTAGTCAGATTTCTCACCTGGTTTTTAAGCTCTTCAAATGTCTCTATAGCCGTTTGAGCCTCTGAGGAAAAATACTTATACCGGCTTAACTCCTCTATACACTCCTCTATCTTCTTCTCGACCTCCAACGTAACCTCCCCAGACCCTCGTTTACACTCCATGGTATTTAAATTTATTTAATGCTTGAATCCTATGGAGGGTTGAAGGCTGCGGCTATGGCTCCGTATAAGACTATGTCCCCACCCAGCTTCGTGATCGCTATCTTAGGGACCTTGTTTATCGTATACTCGCCTATATGCTGTCTTATGAAAGGTAGGATCAGCTCCTCGTTGTAAAGCGCAACCGACCCCCCGACCGTTATAAGCTCCGGGTCATACACGTTAACGACCGTGGCGAAGCCTATGGCGTTCAAGACACCTATCCTCCTAACAGCCTCTAGGCTAAACCTATCTCCTCTCCTAGCCGCTCCATAGATAGTCTTAGCCGAAATCCTACTCCAATCTCCACGGGTAAACTTATAGAGCAGGCTCCTCTCGAAGCCGTCTAGCAAACCCTCCTCAGCCATGTACCTGACGTACTTCGGTATGTTCTTCCCAGAGCAGTATGCCTCCCAATGCCCTCGTTTACCGCATCCACAGACCATACGCCCCTCATAGTCTATGACTATGTGCCCGACCTCGTGGGCATTACCGTCTTTACCTCGGAGCAGATGACCGTCCACGTACACACCAGCACCTATACCCGTGCTTATCGTTATGTAGACTAGGTTGTCCACGTCTCTGCCTACTCCGTAGAACTTCTCACCCACGACCGCCGCTACGCAGTCGTTCAGCAGGACCACCGGAAGCTTAAGCTCCTCCTCAAGAGGCTCGACCAGCGGTACGAAGCCGACACCAGGTATGTTGGCGGGTTTCTCGATCCCACCCTTCCTAAGGTTTAACGGTCCTATAGACCCGATACCCAGCCCCACGAGCTTGTCGGCTTCCAGGTTTAGGCTTTCCTGTAGCCGCTTAACCATACGTATTATCTGGCGGCTTATGGCAGCCGGGTCTCCACTCCTGTCTGTCTCCTCCATGAGCTTAGTCAGGATCTCTCCGCTCCGTCTCCCGACCGCTACCCTCACGTTCGTAGCGCCTAAGTCCACGCCTATGGCATATCCATCGGACATGAAGACCCTCCCTAACGGAAATTATCCACCGACAGGCATGTTAAGCTTTATCTTAGTGTTAAAGTTATGATCTGACCGTCGTACAACGGTGGCTAGAGATGTCTAAAGCCGGAAAGAGCCGCCTGATAAGGACGGTCGTGTTAGCGGTCTTAGGCATAGCCGTACTAGCGATATTTCTAGCGTTCTTCGCAGACATCGAAGGGATGCAGAAGGCAATCTTATCCGTGAACCCCCTCTGGTATACGGCGGCTTTCATATCTGTTACGGTAGGCGTCGTGTTCTACACGCTCTCCTGGACCGTTATACTCAGAGCAGCCGGTATTCAGCTAGGGTTTAAAGACGCCTTAAGCTTCATCTGGGTCAGCGTGTTCTTCAACCTCCTCATACCGACGGGCTCGGTGAGCGGTGAGGCCGCTAGAGCCTATCTAACCGTAAGGAGGTCCGAGTCTGACACGGCTTTGGTCCTAGCGACTATAATGAGCCATAGGGTTATAACGCTCATACCGTTCATAGTAGGCTCCTCCGTAGGACTTTTCCACTTGGCATATGAGTACAACGTCTCCGGGGCTGTCTTAGACGCTTTGATACTCGTGGTCGCCGTTTTCAACCTAGCCTTCCTCGTAACCCTGTACCTAGTGGTTAAGCCAGAGAAAACCATGAGTTTAGCCGGTTTAACTGTTAGGCTTGCCCGTCTCATATCTAGAAGGAGATTCGGGGGTGAAGGCTTCAGAAACCGTGTCTACGGATGGTTCGACGAGTTTAAGAACGGTCTCAAGTTCATAAGAGACAGACCCAAGGCCTTGATAGCCTCGACTTTCGCCGCCTTCCTCTTCTGGATATGCGATGTGATGGTTGCTTTCCTCACCTTCAGAGCCTTAGGGGTCACGGTTCCCCTACCGATAGTCATAACGGTCTACACGATAGGCATAACCCTACAGATGATCCCGATAGGGATCCCAGGGATGGTCGGCCCGGTCGAGGTAGCCATGATAACGCTATACTCCAACGCCGGGGTGAACGAGACCATAAGCACAGCCGCCACGATACTGATAAGGCTGGTCATGCTGTGGTATATGATGGCCGTCGGGGCGGTGGTCACCTACGGCTCCAAAGCCTCCAGGGAGGAGATCCAAAAGGCCCTAGCCGCCTCGTAGCTTAAGGAAACCTTATATACGAATCGAAGACCCAGAAAAGGATCGAAGAGCCTTGGGCCCGTGGCGCAGGCTGGACAGCGCATCGGCCTTCTAAGATGGAGGCTAGGGTTGCTCCCAAGGCTTCCACCGGGGGAAGCCGGGGGTCGCGGGTTCAAATCCCGCCGGGCCCGTATCTTCTTTTCAGCCTTCTGATGGGAAACGGTTAATTTCGAGAAAGTGTTACTCAAGGTTTCAGAGGTGTGAACCTTGACATGTGTTACCGGAGTTAAGGTATGCTTCTTAGCCGACGATTATGCCGGGTACGACGTGAGGGGTTTACTCGGTCAGCATGGCTTATCCGTGTACATAGAAACGGTCGATGCTAGGGGGCGTGGTCACAGTCTGCTCTTCGACGCTGGACAGTATGGCGAGGCTATATTACATAACGCCAAGCTTTTAGACGTGGATTTGAGGAAGCTGGAAGCCGTGGTTTTATCGCATAACCACTACGACCATACTGGCGGGCTTATAGAGATTCTCAAAGCCGTGGGCCATAGGGTTCCGGTCGTCTTTCACCCCTATGCCCTCAAACCATGCATTCACATAGGTAAAGATAGGGTTAGGTTGAAGGTTGGGATGCCGTATACGGTCGAGGAGCTCAAGAGCTTGGCAGACCCGTTGTGTATACGGGGCTTCTTCCAGGCTTCTCCTGGGGTTTATTACCTCGGCGAGGTAGAGCGTGACCCATCGATGGTTCCGAGGATAAGAGGCATGTATACGATAGAGGATGGTGTGTTGGTCGAGCATAGGCTATTGGATGACACGGGGTTAGCGGTCGACGTCGAGGGGCTAGGTCTCATATTAATAACTGGTTGTAGCCACTCTGGGGTGGTCAACATGGCTAGACAAGCCTCTAGAAGGTTGGGGAAACGGGTATACGCGGTCTTAGGCGGCTTTCACCTCGGTTCTTCGGACAGGGATTTCATAGGTCGGACGATAGCTGAGCTTAAGAAGCTCGGTGTCGAAGAGGTGCATACAGGACACTGCACAGGTCTAGTGGCGGAGTACATGTTCCTAGAGGCCTACGGTAAGAGGTTCTTCAAGATACACGCAGGCTATAAGACGTCGTTTCCCCACGGTTCATGAGCGATAAACCTTAAGCAGGAATCGGCCGCCTTACCAGTCGGTAACTCTGCATGGTTAGGCATTACGATATAGTGGCCTTTGGGACAGGCTCTTCTTTAAACATAATTTCCCCGGTTCCTCGGTATGAAAGTAAGTGTTCAGGATGATTGTGATTGAAAAGGCATTATACGACCTTCCCTACGGGCTAAAAGATGTTGCCGAAGATCTTAATTCCGACTCGACCTCTTTAAAGCGTCAGACCGTAAAGATGTCGTTTAGAAAAGTCTTAGACGCGTTGGGGCTTGAACGAGATATACCTAGAGTTTCTCGGGGCTTCCGCTCGGTTGTATCGGCGCTTTACTAATATCCTGAAGGAGTTTTAGTCGATAAGATGAGTTCGAACTGAGCAGACTTCTTCGAGAGGGATATACTTCTGCCCGAACTGTGGTATCTGGTTCTGGTAGACCAGTCACTTGAAAGACTTCGGCTGGATAGCTGTTCGACAGGATTAACATCAAGAAACTATTAAACACCTGACTCCATACTTCACCTGCTTAATTTTTAACACTGCTTTGAAGCCTCCCTTGCCGAAGTCGGCTACGTTAAACGTTCCCGCTACAACCAGGGAGGAGTAACCGAGTACTCAGTCTCGTCGGAAACCCTATGCTCACCAACAGTTACAACCTTAATTTCATGAACTATTGCAGCCTCCCACCCGGGGCTTCCGTAGACTATCTGCCTGTTTCTAACTTCAAGCTTCTCCCCCGGTTTTAGGGAGTATGTGTCTGTGTCGGTCCGTGTCCCCCCGCTCACATGCTCCATCTCCGTTAATATACCATCTATGTAAAACGACTTTTTAAGGGAGATCTCCAACGTAACACCTCCCGTATTCTCCACAACTATGTGTAGTATATCTGCGTACCCATCAACCTCTTCAGACATCGAGAAGTAAACGTCTTTTATCTCTATTTCAGGCTCCTTTGCACCAAGGTTCCATGGACCGAGGGTCCACAATAAAACAGCAGCTATAACAGCTATTACAACATACGCGATCATTCTAAACCTTCTCAACACCACCACCTAACATCTTCCCAGGTTAATAATGTTAGAGAGGCGCTTTTAAGCTTTAAAACAAAAAAACATGAGAAGTTGGGGATTTTTAGAACGGGAAGAACCATCTATAGATTCCTATTATCCCGCCTATGAAGCTCACCGATACGAAGCCTATGGAGAAACCGGCTGCGACAGGTATGCCGTGCTCTTCGTACAGCCTAGAGCCGCCTACCCTAAGCGTTAGGTATTTGAGTATCCAAGCGATCAACGCCGGGAGCCACACTCCGAAGAATAGACAGGCCTCGCTGAAGGCCATCAGGAACCCTATAGGCTCGAATGGGAACCACACGAACTTCGAGTGTAGATATGAGATGGCTCCCATAGCTAGGAAACCTATGAAGAATATATGAACCCAAGGCTCTCTGCCAGGAAGCCTATTCCAGTTAGCTGGGTTGGCGTTCCTATCTAGAGGCGGTGAGCCTACATATGCACCCCACCCTAATTTAGTCGAGCCGAACAAGTGCATTCCCCAGCACCATGTAGTAACACTCACTAACGGCGCTAAAGCCTGAACCACTAGCAGAACCTTAAACACATTCCTCGTATCAACCTTAAGTAAGTCTGCAAGCCTGTAGGCTGCGAAGGCTGAGAAATATGATCCGGCGTTCTGGTTCTCAGGGCAGTCTACGTTGAACTCGCTATTGTAGGCTGCTAAGACGAAGCTTGGATGGTTTACAATAGGCTCTGGAGCTTTAGGCCATAGCAGAAGCCTGTATAGAGTGTGTCCGTGCTCGGCGGCGCGTATGTAGGTGCCTGTCATCCCCCATATACGAGTCTTGGTGGTCCAGAAGAAGAAGAACGTCACCGGTAGTAGAAGGGCTGCTACTAGATCCATACCTGCTGCCATCCACACGGCCATTATGACTATGAAGCCGACTAGGAATAGGAGCCATGAGACCTTGTAGGACACAGGCTCACCCTTCTCAAACTCCCTGTATCCCCCGAACGCTGCTCTAAGAGTATCCCTGATATACCTCCACCTTATGAGGAGGTAGAAGAAGGTCATAGCTATCATACCGCCACTCGCGAATGCGTTCCACTTATATGGTGGATCCATCCTGATGTTTACAGGACCCCATGCTCTACAGCATCCAGTTGGGCATATGCCTGGGTCGTTCAAACCAGTGTAGTAGCCCATATAGAAAGCTACCTGCATAAGCACAAGGTATACGAAATACCAGAACCATATGTTGAATATGATGTTAAGCGGTGCTAGATACATGACGCTAACGGCTAGAGGGTGCTTGTTAACCATGCTTATGCCGATAATACTCCAAAGCGGTGTATCCGCTAAGCTCATTATGGCTCCATGGCCGCACGTGTTCGTCCTCCAACCGTAGATATCTGGGAACCAGGGGAACAGATATGTCATCAATATGGGCAAGTTGAATACTACTCCTAGTATGAAGCCTATGGTAAACGGCGAACTCGGAGATATCTTAATTTTAGGCTTCTCGGGCTTAGGCATTCTTCTGATGAACTCGTAGAGTATCATAGCCTGCTGGAAAGGCACCCTCTCGACATCTATCCAATCCTTCCTAAGAATAGTGGCTAAGGCTGTGAACAGTAAGGCCACACCGTAAAGGTATATCCACCAGAATACTATGAAAGGAGCCCACACATCCCAGGGAACAGCCGTACCGCCGGTTATCAGGGGCTTGCAGAACTCGGTAGCAGGGGCCACGAACGTCGGGAATAGCATCACGCTCTCCTCAGGATATGCGAGTCTCGTCCCTATGAAGCCGCCCCAAGCTTGATGTGCCGATCCGGTAGGAGACATGAACCACGCTGCACTCGAGCCTATTATGAGTAGGTAGACCATGTTCTCTCTCGTAAGCTTAGAGGCTAACCACTTAGACCCGGTTAGCTGAGTTAAGCCTCCTAGAATTATATGGAATATGTAGAAGGAGGTCGCGAATGCTATGCTGCACAGAATTACGCCTAGGTTATAGAACATTCGCATAGGCCCTGTCAACATGACCCATAATCCACCTACGAAGTTTACGACGATCGTCGCCAAAATTATTGGAATCCATGGAATCTTAGCAACCCTAATTTCCTCTTCCATTTTTCCACCCAGAGGTAAATGAATTTATTTGAACATTTAAGCCTTATCATATGCAAGTAAATAGGGTAAGCCTAGAGACATCATGCATTTAGCGATTTTGAAAATGCATAGACATGGGGAGGCTTTGGACGGAGATGAGGTCTCCGCTTAAGAGGCTTCTCGTAGCTGATACAGCGGCTAGGCTTGCGGATATCTACGGTAGAAAACCGTTCGTAGTCTTAACGTTCACGTTTTTTCGCCCTGTTCCCTGCGGTGCTCATAACCATACCTGGCCCTAGCCTCCTCCCATTGGCCTTCATAATAAACGGCTTAAGAGAGATAGGGGAACCCGCTAGAAAGGCTCTCATAGTCGACCTAGCAGAGGGATCCTACCAGGGTAGAACCATAGGGCTCTATTATCTCATAAGGGAGTCGATTATTATACCCGCGTCTCTGATAGGGGGTCTACTCTGGTCGGTCTCGCCGCAGACACCCTTCATAGCAGCTTCGATGGCCGGCTCGCTAGGCGTACTCATATTCCTGATATCCAAGAAGCATCCGACATAGGTCAGCGTACCGTTCCGACCGATGGAGTAATCGGGCTTAAAGACGCTTAACTAGCCATGTATACTCGAAAATCTTTCGCTTCTAGGCATTATGATGAGCCCCTCAGATTCGTCGCCTAAAGCGGCGTACTCTCCCTTAAGATATAGATAGCCCACGTAAGCCGCGGTAGCCGCGTCAAGCTCATGAACAGTTGCCCCCTCCCTCAAACCCCTCAGCCCCAGTCTTTCAAGCCCCCTTCTTAACCCTTCGAGGCTACGTTTCCCCCTCGGGATCCCCAACACGTCTTGAGCACCGCCAGGATAGACCTCTATAACCTCGAACCCTAGTTTCTCAAGCCTTTCCTTAAGCCTCATACCCCTGACCGTGAGCTTCCTCATAGCCCCGAGCGTTATCGGGAGAAACCTTATACCCGCCCTACGGAGAGCCTTATCACACTCTCTCAGGTGGGGACCTGACCTATCCTCTATCGAGCTTCTACCACGGGGTAGATACAGCGGGGCGTCTACAGCCACCACGGAAGGCCTATGCCGTAGGGTTAACATGAGAATTTCCTCGTCTCCATATAGGATGCCTGTCTCAGCCGATAACTCGTCGTCCAGTATGCAGAATCCTGTAGGACGAGTCTCCACACCTGCTAAGTCGAGCCCCAGTACGACCATGGGCTATCGCACTGGTATATACTCTTCCCAAGACTTCTCGGTGGTTATGGTCAGTATGTCTATGCCGTCTCCGCTCGCGGCGTCCCTAGCCATAGCGGCTCTCATACTCTTGACGACGAGGTTTCTAGAGTCTTCGACGCTCATACCTGGTTTATACTCAGCCTCCAACACACCGATCGAGATCTCGGATCCGGAGCCGACGACCGCGTAATCGTCCTTTATGACAGAACCTAAGGGGTCTAACACGTATAGGCTGGGGCCCTCATCATCTACACCGGCCACCAAGGTCTGGGTTAGAAGCGGGAAAAGCCTCCGGTAGAATAGGAGCTGAGACGTGAGCTTGGCCACGGCCCTTACAGAGCATGGTCTACCTGTTTCAAACTCGTGAAGCTTCATGTTCGCCCTGACCTCTTGGATTATAGACTGCATATCTGAGACCAAACCGGCGCAGGCGGCGCCTATGGTGTCTGTTATCTTGAAAACCTTCTTGACAGAGCGGCTCAGGACGAAGTATCCATATGCGTAGCGTTTCTCAGAAGCTAGGATAACGCCGTCTTTGAACACCACGCCGATAGTCGTGGCACCGGGTATAAAGTACCTTGAAGCCATAGAGACCCGCTTATATAGCTAGAGAAACCGCTAATAAACGTTTCACCTGAAACCGGTTACACGTTCCTGGTTAAAACTTTCGAAACGGCCTATACACTTCTTTAAAAGAAAAAGTTTAAAAGGGGGTTTTAGATCTCTTAGCTAGCTCTGGTCAGGCTACTTTATCGGGTAGTCGCCAAAGGGGCGATTAAATCATTTGTAGATGATTTAAACAACTTACCCCATATCTGGGGGTGTATTCCATGAAGAAGGTTGGGATGGTTTTATGCGGGGGTTTGGGTAAGAGGCTTAGGCCCATAACCGATAGGATGCCTAAGTCGTTAGTCGAGATTAGGAAGGGCTTTACCATATTGGATAAGCAACTTTTAGACCTGAAGTATTCGGGTGTGGATGAGGTTATCCTGCTCACGGGCTACATGCATGAGAAGATCGAAGAGAGATACGGTAGCTCTTGGAACGGTCTAGAGATACTATACTCGGTCGAGGAGGAGCCGTTGGGTACCTGGGGCGCCATAGCTAAGGCTTTGAGAGAGTACAGGCCTAAGGCTAGGCTTGTCATAATGAACGGCGACGTGATAACGGATATAAACCTGAGAAACATGGTGGATAACGCGTCCTACCCCGTTACGATGCTCGTCGTGAGTATGCGAAGCCCCTACGGGATCGTAGACATCAACGGCGGCGTTATAGTTAAGTTCGTAGAGAAGCCTGTGCTACCATACTACATAAACGCCGGTATATACGTCGTTAGGGAAGACTTCGACATCCTAGACTTCGTAGGAACGGTCTCGAAGCTACCTTCGGACATAGAGGTCGACGTCTTCCCGAAGCTCGCTAAGGCGGGTCTGCTCGGAAGCTACATGGAGCCGGACTCCGATGTCTTCTGGAAATCGATAGACACGGTTAAAGACCTAGAGGAGGTTCGAAGGGAGTTCGCCAACAGGGTCGAGAAGCCTTGGGGATACGAAAAGATAATCGCGTCGGCGGACAGCTACGTCTACAAGAAGATCCTAGTCAAAGAGGGATATAGGATTCCGCTACACTACCATAGGGTTAGGGAGGAGACCATACATGTGATCAAGGGTAGGGTTGGGGTCTACTCTACGGACGGCGTGCTAGCGGTGCTTAGGAGAGATTCCGCGTACACGGTTAAACCCGGTACTCCGCATAGGATTGTGGCCCAAGAGAACACGGTTCTGCATGAGATATCGACTCCGAACGTGGATGATACGGTCGTTTTAGAAGCCTATGAGACGGGAGGTGTTATAGATGTCTAGGAGGCTTAACATATGGTTTGTATCAAGCTATCCACCGCGGAAATGCGGGATAGCGACCTTCACAAACAGTTTGATGAAGGCTTTATCCAACTTCATCGACGGAGAAGGGTTGAACGTCCTAGCCGTCGAGAGTTATAGGGTCGACGGATACGGGCCTGAGGTTAAATTTAGACTCGAGAAAAACAGGTTGGAAAGCTATAGGTCTGCCGCCGACCGCGTGAACCGGTCGAAGGCGGAGGTCGTTCACCTGCAGCATGAATTCGGCCTATTCGGGGGAGAGTGGGGAAGCGATATCCTGGAGTTTCTCGAAAGGGTTGAGAAACCCATAGTGACCACGTTTCACACGGTTCTACCTAGGCCTGAACCGGTCGTCTGGAGAGTGGTCAGGGATATAAGCAGGCTGAGTAGCCAGGTCATAGTCATGGCTAGGACGGCGGTGGATATCCTCGTCAGAGACTATGGTGTTCCAAGCGATAAGATAAGTTTCATACCGCATGGATGTCCAGATGTACCGTTTTCTCCCCCAGAGCCGTTTAAGAGGCTTCTCGGTTTAGAGGGCAGGTTCATCCTATCGACCTTCGGTCTGCTTAGCCCGGGTAAGGGTATAGAGTATGCCATAGAAGCCCTCCCCAGACTCGTCGAGAAGGAGCCTAAAATCCTATACATAGTAGCCGGTGAAACCCATCCTGAGGTTAAGAGGCATCAGGGGGAGAGCTATAGGAAACGGCTTATCTCGCTCGTTAAGAAGTTACGCTTGGAGAAGCATATCATGTTTTACGATAAGTATCTGAGCGACGAGGAGCTTACGCTTCTACTACGTGCTACAGACGTATACTTGACACCCTACTTGGGTAGAAACCAGATAACCAGCGGGACCTTGACCTATGCGATGGGTGTCGGTAAAGCCATCGTCTCCACACCCTACCTCTACGCGGTGGAGCTTCTAAGGAACGAGAGAGGTCTCCTATGCGACTTCGAAGACTCTGAATCCATAGCAGCGTCGGCTGAGAAGCTGATGACCGATGAGTGGCTTAGGAGAAGGCTAGAAGTCGAGGCCTATAGGTTCTCTAGAGACATGATATGGCCGGTGGTTGCTAAGAAGCACGTAGACCTGTATGCGAAGGTCTTGAAGCTTGAGATGGAAAAGACCATCTTGACCTAAGGCTCACCTGTTGAAAGTTTATTAACGGGTTTATCGAGAGGAGAGGGTGCATTCTGAAGACCGCTGAGGCGTAGATTCTGCTCCTCGACTATGTTCTACAGGGGGTTTGGAGGATGTTCGGGTGGAAAAAGGCAGGTAAAATCTTGGGATGGCTAGGGAGGATGCCGCCTATCAAGCTGACGCATCTTAAAAACCTCACAGACGACACTGGTATCATACAACATGCTAAATACGCGGTTCCAGATAGACGAAGCGGCTACACGGTAGACGACAACTCCAGGGCCTTAATAGTCATAGTTAAATACTGCAGGCTGTTCGGGGTGGACGAGGAGAGTCTGAGACTTGCAAACATCTACCTGAGCTTCATATATCATATGCAGCAGGAAGACGGTAGGGTCTACAACCTTATGAGCTACGATAGGAGGGTCATAAACGGGTACTCAGAGGACTGCGTAGGTAGAGTTCTATGGGCGTGTGGATACACCCTCGACTCTCCTCTCTCAGAGGATGTAAAACTCTTGGCTAAGGAGGTCTTCGACAAAGCGTTGCCCCATGCGTTTAAGATGCGTTCTCCAAGGGGGATAGCGTACTCGATTCTAGGATTATACCACTATGCTAGGGCCTTCCCAGAGGACCCCAACGTAATCAGATGCCTGAAGACGTTGGCCGACAGGCTTCTAGAGCATTACTCGAGAAACAGCTCGCCGGGCTGGGTATGGTTTGAGCCATACCTGACCTACGATAACCCCCGTATACCCTATGCACTTTCGAAAGCTTATGAGGCTATAGGTGACGCTAGGTATCTTGAAGCCGCTGTTAAAACCTTCAAGTTTCTGACATATGTGGAGACGATCGATGAGGTTTATGCTCCTATCGGGAACAACGGCTGGTACTTCAAGGGGAGATACAGGGCTCTCTACGACCAGCAGCCGATCGAAGCAGGCTCCATGGTGGAGGCTGCAGCGTCGCTCTACAAGATTTCCGGCGGCAGAGAATACCTCGAAACCATGTGGAAGGCCTTCAACTGGTTCCTGGGAGAAAACATCAACAGGACCCCGGTGTATGACCAGGACACCGGTGGATGCCACGACGGTTTAACACCGGAAGGTGTGAACCTCAACCAAGGTGCAGAAGCCGTTGTCTGCTACCTTATGTCACGTTTGGAGCTTGAGAGCTTAAAAAAGAAATAGGATGGATGTCTATCTGATAGGCTTTCTAAGCCTGCTCAGCGGTATGTGAACCGGCTTCTCAAACTCGGATATATGCGTCAGGTCGCTACCCTTCAAAACCATGTGTTTAGATGTTTTAGGTGGGAAAAGATGTCCCTTTAAACCTGCCTCAACAATTATGTCCTTCGTCAATTCTATAGACTCTCTATAGGTTTTGACTATGATCCTCGAATCCCTATAGTCTACGTAGATGACCGGTATGAGTCGGCAGCCTAAAAGCTTAAGGGCTTGAAGCCTATGGTGCCCATCGAGCACGACGTTCGTACGGTGGTCAGCTACTATAGGTCTCTTCAAAACTCCGTCTGAGCCTATTTCCCTCGTCAGAGAAGAAAGCCTATGAGGGTCTACGTCTTCATGGGGTTTAAGAACCTCTATGGGGGTTATCGCAAACTTCCTCACGAACCTTAAGCAGCGTTTGGGTCTAGAGGATTCTCTATGTTCGTAGGCAAAGACCACCACCGGTCATATTATACCCCCAAGCCGTAGTATCCGGCAGTCGGTATAGATAAGCGTTTCCTCCGCTTTAGGCTATGCTAACTTATTTATGAATGAATATATTTATCATGTATTGTAGGGGGGCTTGTTTGGAGGAAGGGTTCTACGTAGGAGAGGCTCTGGTCGGCTCGGGTTATGAAGTTGCACACGTAGACCTCGTCATAGGAAGTAAACGCGGAGCGGCTGGGATAGCGTTCGTGAACGCTCTGTCCCAGCTTTCGGCGGGGCATACGCCTATGCTCGCCGTTATACGGCCCAACCTACCTGCGAAGCCGAACACGGTGATCGTACCGAAGGTCACGGTTAAAACCATGGAGGACGCCGATAAGATATTCGGCCCTGCTCAAGCAGCCGTCGCAAAGGCGGTTGCAGATGCAGTCGAAGAAGGATTGATCCCAAGGGACAAATGCGAAGACTGGGTCGTAATAGCTTCGGTCTTCATACACCCTAAGGCCAAAGACTACAGGAAGATTTACCAGTACAACTATGGAGCTACTAAGCTGGCTATAAGAAGAGCCCTGAAGGGCTACCCATCGGCCGAGAAGGTCCTTAAGGAGAAGGATAGGGCTGTCCACCCGATCATGGGGTTCAAGGTCAGGAGGCTCTGGAACCCGCCGTATCTACAAGTCGCTTTAGACTTAAGGAGCGTGGATAGGGCTTTAGAAGTCGTCAAGCTTCTCCCCAAGAGGGAGAGGCTCATACTCGAGGCGGGTACTCCGCTGATAAAGGCTCAAGGAGTAGGAGTCGTCGAGAAGATCCGAAGCGTGTGGAGGGATGCCTTCATAGTCGCAGACCTCAAAACGATGGATGTCGGTAGGGTCGAGGTTAAGGAAGCCGCCGATGCTACCGCAGATGCTGTGTGTATATTGGCGGTGGCCTCCGACACCACGGTCGATAAAGCGATCCTTGAAGCTCAGAAACAGGGTATATATTCTGTGCTGGATATGATGGAGGTCTCGGATCCGATAGCCCGTCTTGAACGACTGACCTACAAACCTGACATAGTTCTCCTTCATGTGAGCGCCGACGTCGAGAGAGCAGCTGCCGAGGCGGGCAAGCCTTTGGAAACAAGATGGGGTAACATATCTGAGATCAAGAGGCGGTTTAAGGTTCTCGTAGCCGTAGCCGGAGGAGTTACACCCATTACCGCGGGCGAGGCCCTTCGAAGCGGGGCTGATATAATAGTCGTGGGACGGTACATAGTCCGAAGCGGAGACCCTAGGAGAGCGGCTGAGCAGTTTCTAGACCTTATGCCTCCAGACCCAGACACTATGCGGCTGATACTCGACGAAGACGAGAGGGTCGGAGAGATCTAGCCCCCTCAGCCTAGGGTCTTCAGGATATCTTTCACGTATTTTAAATCCCTTCTAGTCTGCTCTATGAGCTCTGTAAGAGTGAGGTCTTCATATTCGCTATGTAGAGATACGGGCCCCTCGAAACCTATACGGTTCAGGATCTCGAAGACCCTTCTCCATGGTACCAATCCCTCGCCTAACGGAACGACCTTTGCCCTCCACAAGTCTCCCTCTTTGAACCATGCGAAATCCTTGACGGCGACCATACGTATCTTATCGCTGAGTACGTCAAGGCCCATAAGCCATCCCGCCAATCCCCCCTCGACGACCATATGCCCTGGGTCTATGTAGGCCCCGACCAAGTCTGGGTCGAAGCCTTCGAGGATCTCTGCGACTATCGCTGGCTCGGCCGTCAGATACATTCCTGAGTGGATGTGTATCGCCGCCGTAACCCCGTATCTTCGGCTGAATACCTGTATCTCCTTCAGCCTCTTACGGGCTTCCTCTATCTGCGTCTTAAGTCTTCCGAATCCTTCATAACGCCAGTATCCAAGCTTCAGATACCTCACGCCGCACTCTGAGGCTGTTCTAAACGTCGCCTCTGCGTAAGGGTCTTCGACGCTCGTTATCGATGTCGTTATCATGGGCACCGAAAGCCCCCTATCCTTCAAAGCCTCTATAGCCCTTGGAAGCTCCTCCTCTACTCTCTGTGGAGGAATGTATCCACCGGGTCTCACGGTCAGGTCTACGCCTTCAAACCCCATCTCAGCGACGAGCTCTCCGAACTCGTCTAAGGGAAGCCTCTGAAACATCTTAGAAAAAACCAATAACTGCATCCTCATCGCCTCCTCGCTAGAGTGTCGATGCTTTTATAAGCTCTACAAGCTCCATCGTTTTAACAGCGTCTTCAAAATTCGTCTCAGGCATCCTATCCTCCTTTATGCAGTCTATGAAATGTCTGTTCTCTTGAAGGAAGCCGTAGAGTACGTACTGCTCCCTACGTCCTCCTACGAGGTCTAGGTTCCTAACCGTCTCGATCTCACCGTATGGTTTACCATCTCTGAGTATGAGGGCCTCCTGTCTCTCAGGCTCGAACGGTAGGTTCACGAAAGCATATATGGCTTTCGAATGCATCTCAAAGTAATGTACGCGTCCCCCAGAGGAGTAGTTCGAACATAGATGTCCTACACAGCCGTTTCTAAACTTCACAAGCGCGTGGAAACTGTTGGGGTATTCTGCGTAAAAGCTCGATACGTGGCTGACGACCTTATCGACCTCTCCGCCTAACCACCTGAGGGTGTCGACGGCATGTATCACATCCGCCACCAGGAAGCTTACGCAGCCCCAGGGCTCAGGGTTGCCGATCATGTTCTTGTGGAAAACCGCCGAACAACACGTTATAGGCCCGTTCTCCTCGACGATCCTTTTGATCTCTCTTAAAACCGGTATAAACCTCCTGTTGAAGCCTACCATGGTTTTACATTCGTTTTCCTCGGCGGCTTTAGCCAGCGCCCTCGTCTCTTCGACCGTGACGCCCGGGGGCTTCTCGATGAACACGTGTTTACCTCGTTTGAGACATTCGACCACTATCTTCGCCATAGGCTCTGCGTGGGAGTAGTGGCCCGTGGGTATGGGGGCCATCACGACGTACACCGCGTCCAGACAGACCCTGTCGAGCATAAGTCTATAGTCTTTGAAACGGTTTTCTACGCCGTATCTGTCGGCCGTCTTGTTCAGCCGGTTCTCGTCGAGGTCGCATACTGCGGATATCTCGACATCCTTGAAGCTTGCGAGAGATGGGTAGTGGACGCTGTTGGCGAGCTCTCCGGCTCCTATGAAGCCTATACGTATACGGTCAGGCATCAAAAGCTATCTAGCGTAAGGGAGCGGATATAAGACTTGTGAGGGAGGCTAGTAAAGTTTTTAGAGAGTCCGTCCCTAATTAGACAAGGTGAATTCGTTGGACGCGTATAAGGTTCTATCCTCCGCCAAGCCTAAGGAGCTTCCTCACCCACCTAAGAGCCTCGACTACGCCGACCACGCGGTCAAGACCGCTATGTTGGGGTATCCGCAGCTGGCCGCAGACAGCCTCCTGAACCCCGGTTTAAGGGGTAAGCTCGTCGAAGTATTAGGCGCTATAATAAGGAAGCTGAACCTCATGTTCGTCAGAGCTAAGTGGGTTAAAGGCGAGGAGGATGAGGCTTCTGTAATCCTCAAGAGAGGATACGCTTACGACCTTCTCTTGGAGATAGCCATCAACCTGTTCGGTATGGAGAGGTATTGGGTAGGTTTCACGGAGAGAGATGTCGAAGACGGTCTCAGGATCATACGCGAAGCCCTTTCCGCTTGGGAGAATCTTGAACGTGAACAGAGTGGAGACGCGCCGATAGCCAAGGCCGTGGTCAAGCTGAAGATCGAGGATATGAAGAAGGTCATGGCTGGCGACCCTAGGGGCAGGAAGGGTATGGTAGCAGTCATGGGTGAGAACGTCGAGAAGAAACTGGATGAAAACGCCGTCACGCTGAGCTTCCTAGACGCTGTGAGAGAAGAGCTTCAGACAAACGTCTACTACATCATGTCTAAAGAAGGTATGTGCAGGTTCGGAAACGACTACGCCGTGGGGCTTAGGTGGCTTAGAAGACTGGGGTATGTGCAGGTTTCCACGAACCCCGTGTTGGCGGCGATAGCCTACCGAGACGACCCAAGCCTATGGGATAAGCTAAGGGAACACCTCAGGAAACACCCTGAGTATCTGAAGGATATAGACGGACGTCGGGACGAGCTTGCGATGATAGCGACCATGTTGGCGCTCTGGCCTAACATGGAGGTCTTCAGACCCGTTGCGTATCTGAAGAACTTCTCAGACGGCATGGTCAGCTACCAGTTAAACCCGAACGTGGCCGACAGCCTGGAGGGCAGCCTAGAGGACGCGCTTAAGATATACAAGGCTACCCAGGACTACTTCATGGACTACGACGAGTACCTGCTCTGGGGTTGGCCCGGCGAGGTCGAGAGGGGTAGGCCTAACATAGTCTTTAAAGTTGCCGGTAGTAGCCCCGCCGCCATAGATATAACAAGCGAGCTTGAGAGCTTGGGAATAGGAACGAACAACACGATAACCTACACGGTCTCCCAGGAGGCGGCTTTGATACTCGCCAAGATGCGTGGCATGGCTAAGGCGGCTAAGATGGGTATCAGGACGACTAAGGTGTACGAGACGAACATGGGTGGTAGGCTTGAAGGCCATCTGAGAGAGGTTAAAGCCGCCCAGCTGATAGCGGAGGCTTTGAAGAAGTTTGACGACCCTGAGGCTAAGCTCATCGAGCTTGCCGAGAAGCTTGGTGTACCTGTGGCCGGTAAGGGTAAGCCTTGGACAGGGGCGACGGGCTGGGGCTACGACTACACAGCTAAGACCTTGGACGAGAAGATAAAGCTCGTGGCCTTCCGACAATATCTGAGACCGTTGACCAAGGAGCCGTTCGCAGAGTTCTTAGCCGAGGCGGGTTTGTTCGCCTCTAAGGAAGAGGCTATGGATTACTTGAAGAAGTGGGAGGAGGCTATAGGGCTGGCCGGGACGCTTGTCGCCCAGAGGGTTTGGTGGATATTCTTCAGCCCTGAGAATAGGGCTAAGTGGCTGGGCTACCTCATCTCGGAGTATGGTCTCTCGACCGAGAAGGCTGAGGAGATCCTTGGGAATATAGACATGTTGCCCGCATCTAAGAGAAAGCCTATGGACACATATCTCACGTTGGCTAGGTTGAACATGACGAACACAGAGTTCCCAGACCATCAGCAGAATGTCTTGAAGGAGTCTAGGAAGCCGGGCTTCAACCTGCGAGACTACGACAACGCTATAACGAGGAAACATAGCCCCGAGGTGGTTAAGACGCTCATGCAGCTTGAAGACTTCGTCAAGGCCTACGAGCTCACGCCAGACTTGGCTGAGCTTATGGAGAAGGTCGGCGTTGACGTGAAGGGCTTCGGGACAAGAGGTCTGCCCTACGAAGATTGGGGCAAGTTCGGCTCCACCGTCAAGACGATGACTGGCTTCACAGAGGCCTACAATAAGTTCAGAGAGAAGGTCGTTCAGGTGGCTAAAGAGGTCGCTAGGGAGCTCGGGATGCTTTAACCCTCTTTCTCCTTTTTAACCTTCCTAGAATTTAGCGTCGTTAATGTTTGAACGTTTTTAAGCCGTTTAGGGGGATGAGTTTTCTCGTGAAGTGTAGGCACTACGGCGTATGCGGAGGCTGTCAGCTTCAGCATCTACCCTATCGGGAGCAGGTCGAGCTTAAGGTTTCTAGGCTTGAGAAGCTTTTCGGGTTTGAGCCTCATGAGGTGTACGAGTCGCCTAGACGATTCTACTACAGGAACCGTATGGATTACGTCGTAGGGCCAGGTCACGTGGTCGGCTTGAAGGAGAGGGGGAAGTGGTGGAGATACGTCGACCTCGAGGAGTGTCTCCTCATGTCTAGGGAGGCAGACCTCGCTAAAAACGTGTTCAGAGAATTCATAAAGGCTGAGGGTTTGGAGCCTTGGGACGCTAAAGCCCAGAGAGGCTTCGTGAGGTATCTGGTTATCCGGGAGGGGAAGTTCACGGGCGAACGTATGTGCACGGTGGTCACGTTTAAGCCTATGGAGGAGAGAGACTACCGAGCCCTTTTCTCGAAGTTTTTAGAGCTTCTCGAAGAGAAGGGGATAGAGGTTACGAGCCTATACTGGGGCTTGAACCCATACGTCACCGACGTCTCCTACTCCTTCGAGACGAGGCTTATACATGGAGCCCCTCTCATAAGGGAGAGGCTTCTAGGCAATACATACCTCATCGGTGTAAACAGCTTCTTCCAGTCTAACCCCTATACGGCCGAGCTTCTGGTGAAGAAGGCCGTGGAGCTTCTAGAACCTGATGGCGGGAAGGTTTACGACCTATACTGCGGCGTGGGGACCTTCTCGGTCGAGATAGGTAAACACTCCAAAGTCGTATGCGTGGACTCTGAAAGGGAGGCGATAGAGCTTCTAAGGGAGAACATGAGGCTTAACGATGTCGAGGGCTACGAGGCTTTGAACGTTAAAGTCGAGCGGCTCAGGAAGCTTGACGCAGACAAGGTTCTACTAGACCCTCCTAGAAGCGGGCTACATCCTAAGGCCGTTAGGCTGCTCGCTAGGTCTAAGCCTAAAACCGTCGTCTACGTATCCTGCAACCCCAAGACCCAGAAGAGGGACATAACCATGCTTTCTAGAGCCGGGTACAAGCTCGAACACCTCATCTTCATAGACCAGTTTCCGCAGACAGAGCACATGGAGACGATCGCGTTGCTTAGGCAGTGACACAACACAGCGATACATAAAAGACCCCTTGTAGGATTGACCTTTAGACCGACGTCAAGGAGGTAATCTTTATAAAAGGATCTAAACACCACTTTAACCTGTCCCGGGGTAGCTCAGCCTGGTAGAGCTTCCGGCTGTAGACCACGCCTGACACGGCGCCGGTCATCCAGCCTGCCAGGCGTACAGAAACCGGAGTGCCGTCGGTTCAAATCCGGCCCCCGGGACTACACTCTGCTATTTTTCCGCCTCATCGCCTAACTAGTGGTTGACTGTTACCGCTTTGGAACTGTTCGATGATCGGTTTGGCTTTTCCACTTATCGTATCTTTAGGCATGTTTAGGTCTTGAATTTGGAGCCTATTGCACTAAGGAATATGTTGCGAATGTTACGATGAACTATGATGAAGGCAAAGATTCGGCGAAAGAAGTTTCACATAGGATAGAAAAGTTCGTCGACCTAGGGGTCTCCAAGATCATTTTATTCATCTATCCTTTGTCGAAGAACTTCGAGCTCCTAGATGAATATTCAAAAATAATCGAGCATTTCAAGTGAAATGAAAGAGCCTACGGAAGCTGATGAAGATTTGTACATGTTTATTAGACTTTATAGGGCGAAAATCCTTGAGATAGAAGGTGTTAAGAGGATATCGATTTACTGGCATAGTTCTCCTTCATAGGGATACGGGTAGAGGTCAGAGATTCTAAACTTCTCTATCTTAGTCAAAGATAGGTTTGCACATAGAACGACTACGTCTGGGACGCCATAACGTTTAATCGCTTCTCTACAAATTCCACAAGGCATGATTATATCCTGTGACGACCCGACGATCAAGATGATTTTAAACCTCGAATTCTCACCCTCGTTCGTCACCATGTTCCCTATCGCGTTTTCCTCCCCATGAATCCACCTTGCCGCGCAAAAAGGAACCCCGTGGTATATATGGTCTCTTTCAGACAGTACGAAAGACCCAGCCCCAGGCTCGATCCCTTCTCTTTCGCATAATTCCAGGAACTTCTCGAGTAGAGGCTTCACCCGTTCTATGAACTCTCTTTCTTCCCTAGTCAGGTTAACCATAACTACCTGTGATGTCTAATTCGCTTATAAAAGTTCGTTTAGTCTTATCTTTACGACATCGATAATTGTCGAGATGGCTATTTGACAATTTCCGCGACTTCTCAGAAGACAAGTGTCTCTTAAAATTCGTGGTTCACGCGGATTCCCTTAGGTCTCAGGGAGCCGGCCGATATATAACATAATTATTTTTTATTAGTCTCTCTTTATGTAATTACTGTCGTGTATTTCAAAAAGAACCTGTTTGTAATGCTCATTGTCATGATGGTTTTTCAGCGCTAGTCTACTATGCAGAGGGATGTAGCGTTTGCACGGTTCGAAACGGAACCGATATATGGCCCAGACGGTCGTTAAGCGACTTTGAAGACCTAGAGGATTATGACGTAACACCGACGCTGATAGTTATCGGAGGGATAGCCGCGACCGTAATAGTCGTAGCTACGCTAAAACGGCGTCTGAGTTGAAGACATTAGCGATCAAACTGTGCCTCCGGAATCCTAGAGAAAACAAAACATTACCCTGGAGGGCTCTGAAAGACCGTAAACGGTCTAATTCCATCGGTCAAGTCATCGTCCATCGATGTATCTAACCTTTCAGACCCGTTTACCCTTACGAACATTTTCAGTTTAAACGCATTCGTTTCCAAAAGTATCGTTTTTCCAAGGATTTATCTTATAGATTCATTAGCTTAGATCTTAGGTAGACCGTTTTGGCTGTTACAGAGCCTTTGAGGAGGAGGTTTAGGCTTTCGGTGGCTTTACCCGCGTCTCTGCTCAGTGAAGTCAGGAGCTTAAGGGATAAGACCGTTAAAGCGGGCTTCGTAGGTAGGGCTTTAGCCGTTTTCAGGGTGGACGATGTTTTCATCTACAGAGACCTATACGGTCTCAGAGACCAGGATAGGGAGGCTTCCCTACTGGCTACGCTGCTCTCCTACATGGAGACCCCCCAGTATCTACGTAAGAGATTATTCCCGCTCAGCAAACCCCTCTCGTACGCCGGTCTACTTCCACCCCTGAGGACTCCTCATCATCCCACGGCTTCGAGGTCCGATATGGTTGAAGATGGGGAGTTCAGGGAAGGCGTAGTCGTATCGTGTAGAGGCTCCTTAAGCCTAGTCGACGTAGGCTTGGAGAAGCCTATAAAAGTCCATAAGCGTCTAAGACCTGGCTTAAGGGTCACGGTCAGGCTTTCTAAGAAAAGCGGATCCGTTTACGGCGAACATGTGTCTCGAACCGTTCCCCGGCTCTATTGGGGCTACCGCGTCATAGACTTCGATAAGCCGCTGGGGATTCTCGTTAAAACCTGTGGAGACGCCTTGGTTATAGCTACCTCCAAGTATGGAGACTCGATAGTCGACGTATCCGAGAGGCTCGCCCAGAGCCTCAGGAGGTCGAGTAGGGTCCTAGTCCTATTCGGCTCTCCCAGGGAGGGTTTGAGGGATATCTTATCTAGGGAGAGTCTGGAACTCAGCCGTGTGACAGACTATGTCGTGAACACCATACCCCACCAGGGAACCGAGACCGTTAGGACAGAAGAAGCGCTTTATGCGACGTTAGCCATACTGAACCTGCTAGCCCCCTAAGGGTGAATCTTGGCTTTGACCTTTTCCTTAGGTCGAGAACGAAAACCTTATTATCCCAGTTTCCTTGTACTGTTTCCGCAAATCTTTCGGGGAAGAGGGTTGATGGATGGGTCGTAGGAAAAAGAGGGCTCCGAGGAGAGGGTCTTTAGCATACATCCCTAAGGTTAGGGCACGGTCTATAGTCGGTAGGATAAGCTTTTGGCCTAGCGTAGACTATAAGGAGCCTAAGCTTCTCGGGTTCGCCGGTTATAAAGCCGGCATGACCCATGTCATAGCCATAGAAGACCATCCCCGTTCCCCGCACTATGGTAAAGAGGTGTTCGTCCCCGTAACCGTTTTAGACGCTCCTCCCCTATACGTGGCGGCTGTGAGATGCTACGAGGACACGCCTTATGGGTTAAAGGCTCTGGGCGAAGTATGGGTCGAGAAGCCTCCTAAAGACCTAGAAAGGGTCTTCACGGTGCCTGAGAGCTTCGACCACGATAAGATGGTCGAAAAAATCAAGGGTCGACTGGATAGGGTCGCCGAGGTTAGGGTTTTGACATGCACTCAGCCTAGGCTATCGGGTCTCGGTAAAAAGACGCCTGAGCTCTTCGAGGTCGGTGTAGGCGGAGGCTCGGTCGAAGAGAGGTTCGAATACTGCCTAAGCCTTTTGGGTAAAGAGGTCAGGGCTAAGGATGCTCTGAGGGAAGGTATGTACGTAGACGTGTCGGCTGTTACTAAGGGTAAGGGTTTCCAAGGCGTTATAAAGAGGTGGGGTGTCAAACGTCTACCCCATAAGTCTAGGAAAGGTGTCCGTAAGATCGGTACGCTTGGGCCTTGGGTCCCCTCTAGGGTCTTGTACACGGTTCCTAGAGCCGGTCAGCTGGGCTTCTTCCAGAGGATAGAGTATAATAAGCGTATAATCAAGGTCGGGGAGAACGGTGAAGAGATAACTCCTAAGGGAGGCTTCGTGAACTACGGCGTGATAAGAGGCGACTATATTCTTATTAAAGGTAGTATTCCGGGTCCTGTCAAGCGGCTCGTAAGGCTCAGGGTCGCGGCTCGTCCACCTAGAGCGGCTCCGGAGGCGGCTCCCCAGATACTGTACGTCAAGGTTTAGCAGGGGGGTAGGTTTTGGCGAAGGCTGGTGTAGCTTTGGAAAAGAGCTCTGCGAAATCCTCTGCGAGGAGGTTTCTGAGGGTCCTAGGCCTAGACGGCAAAGTAGTGGGTAGGGTTAAGGCTCCAGATGTCTTCGACATGGAGGTGCGTTCAGACGTCATACGTAGGGCGGTCATAGCTCTTCAGACCCATAGGCTTCAGAGAAAGGGCACCGACGTTTTGGCGGGTAAACGTAGGGTGGTCGAGTACCTAGGCGTAGGTCTAGACTTGTCGAGGGTTCCCAGGCTCAAGGGTACGACCAGAGCGGCCTTCGTCCCCTTCGCCGTCGGCGGCAGACCCACTCATCCGCCTAAGGTCGAGAAAGACATCTACAAGAGGGTTAACAAGAAGGAGAAGCTTCTTGCCTTGAAATCTGCCATAGCGGCTACCGCCTCTAAAGAGTATGTCGAGGCTAGGGGTCATAGGGTTGAGGGTGTAAAGTATCTGCCGCTCGTCGTCGTAGACGAGGTTCAGTCGCTTAAGAAGACCAAAGACGTTGTGGGGCTCTTCAAGAACCTAGGCGTCTGGGAGGATGTTCTAAGGGTTAAAAAGCGTGTAGGTAAGATTAGGGCAGGTAAGGGTAAGATGCGGGGTAGAAAATATAAGGGCGGTAAGGGCCCGCTCATAGTCGTAGCTAAGGATGACGGCATAGGTTTATCGGCTAGGAACATACCCGGTGTGGACGTGGTCGAGCTTAGAAACCTCAACGTCGAGCTTCTGGCTCCTGGCGGCCATCCGGGTAGGCTTACGATATGGGATAGGTCGAGCATAGTGACCCTCAGGTCTATGTTTAGGGAGGGTGGTCTATGAGCAGCGAGACCTCCAAGCTTAGGGAAACCCTACGTTTGACGGAGATACTCCTATACCCGCTTATGACCGAGAAAGCCGTCTCCCTTATAGAGACGCAGAATAAGCTGACGTTCATAGT
>Ga0180302_10000153_pt1 | contig 28310 bp, 25 predicted proteins | sample GuaBasSediGuay17_FD_121794 | JGI IMG/M metagenome (GOLD analysis project Ga0180302, IMG submission 121794) | Subseafloor sediment microbial communities from Guaymas Basin, Gulf of California, Mexico - Guay17, Core 4571-4, 12-15 cm | ecosystem: Environmental > Aquatic > Marine > Hydrothermal... | reverse complement strand
CTTAAAAGTGAGGTATGGGGACTTCATCTTAATAACAGGACCAAATGGAGCTGGAAAAACGACTTTGTTAGAAACAATACTAGGTCTCCTAAAGCCGACAGCTGGAGATATTCTAGTGTTGGGGTTTAGAGTTCCTGAAAAGGCTAGATTAGTCAGACGGTATTGCTCTTATGTTCCACAAGACTTCATGTCTCCTGTCAGCGAACCCTTTCTAGTGAAGGACATAGTAGCTATGGGATTAGCGTCTAAGAAAGGAGTATTTGAGGGCCTTTCGACCAAGGAGTGGGAAGAAGTGTATAAAGCGCTGAGGATTTTCGGAGTTGAAGACCTAGCTAATAGACCTATTGGAAAGCTCAGCGGAGGACAACAACAAAGAGTAATGTTGGCTAGAGCTTTCGTTAGGAAACCTAAGTTACTGATACTTGATGAGCCTATGAGTTACCTAGATAAGAAGGCTAAGGTTGAAGTTTCTAACTTACTGTCAGAAGTCAATAAAGGTGGAGTTACGATAATCATGGTGTCTCACGATGTGTCTATAATCCCAGAGGCTTGCAATGCCATAGTTTCTATGGAAAGAGGAACTATAAAAGAGGTTAGAGAACTATGATAAGTCACATACTAATTCATGCAATAACTTCGTCAGCTGTCTCCGGAGCTCTCTGTGGAACCTCAGGCGCACTCCTAATGAGGTTAAGGTTGACTACTATAGGCTTTTTGATGGCTCATGCAGCGCTAGCTGGAGCTGCGCTAGGAGTTTACTTGGGAGTAGACTCAACTTCTTTGAGTCTCTTATTCGTTGTGATAACAGGACTAATACTAGGCCCTTTATCTGATGTCTTAAGGCTTCCCAGTGACCTCATATCCATGAGTCTCTTCTCACTTTACACAGCTCTAGCCTTAATCTTTGTCTACTTCTCCCCCGGAACAGCTTTATCGGCTGAGGCAGTCTCTAGTATCTTATGGGGCAGTGTACTCGCAGTAACTACGGGACTCTTGACTCTCTTAATAGCGTTATTGGTGATAACGATCCTCTTCATCTTAGCCTTTAAACTTCAGTTACTCGCTACTTTATACGATCGAAAACTTGCCGAGGCTGAGGGAGTCCCCGTGTCAATCATTATCTACTCTTTGATCTTCTTGGGAGGAATTGTAGTAGCTCTCACTTTAAGAGTGACGGGAGGTTTCCTAGTATTCTCGCTACTCTTTAACCCATCGGCAGCAGCTTTCCAACTCTCTGACGATATAAGAAAAGTTGTAGTCCTGTCAGCAACACTAGGGGCTATCTCAGCGCAAATAGGATTGTTCATTAGTCTCTACTTAGACTTACCAGTGGGAGCTTCTATAGCTCTCATGTCTTCAGTCACATTAGCTAGTGCAAGTTTAATCTCTAAAGGAAGAGAGTACTTAACTCGTAAAGAAGTGAGTAGGAGAGTTGAAGAGAAATGAAAGATAGTGTAGCTAAGCATCCGGTTATCTATTTGTTCATATCGCTTTTCATATCCTCTAATGCCTTTCTTATTCCTAGATACTACGGCTTTTACGACTTGCCAAAACCCATGAAGTTTGACTACGACATTGATTTTTGGAACTTAGAAGAGCTAGTGAGATGTCCTAAGTACAATATCAGTTTCCTTGAAATGAGGAACGAAGTCGAGGTTTATGAAATTTACTACCTAAGCGAAGTTTACGGTGGAGTTAACGTAACAATTCACTCTCTGTTAGCTAAGCCCGAAGGTAGTGGTCCCTTTCCAGCCCTCGTCCTAATCCACGGAACTAATGGAACGTGTTACAGTATGTTCGACTACGCTTTAAGATTAGCTAAAGAGGGGTTTGTCGTACTAGCGCCTACCATGCCGGGGAGGGGGAAGTCGTCTAAGTTCCCTCCTTGCACTCGTGATAACATAGTGAACTCGACAGGAGGTCCTAGGGGAGCCTACTATTATCACTATGTCGTAGCTACAGTTAGAGCGACATCTCTGTTACAAAGTCTAGACTTCGCTGACACTAATAGAATTGGAGTTAGCGGGGCGTCTATGGGCGGCATTATAACCTTTATAGCATCGACAATAGACCCCAGAGTTAAAGTGGCCATTCCAATAGTCGCATGTGGAGAATACGACGTTTTAATTAAAGCAGGGACTTTAGCTAACCTAATGATACCAGAACGAGTCTCCATCAATTCGCCTGAAGCCGTTAACACCGCAAAGTACTTTGACGTCATAGCCTACGCTACGAAGTTATCTAAGCCTACGTTGATGCTCGTCTCTACAAACGACGAATTCTTTACGTTAAATGCAATAAACGACACGTTTAGTGTTCTTCGGTGTGAAAAGGCCTTAAACCTAGCCCCTAACCACGGCCACTTTAAAGAGTTCCTAGGTTGGAGTGACTCAGCTCTCTTGTGGTTAAAGTCTAAGCTTTTGAAAGAAGTTGAGTTCCCGAAAATTAAGTTGAGCGTCGAGGTGAGGGGGCCGTATCCGAAGGAAATCTACGTCAAGGTTGTAGTGAGAGACGTTGAGTCTCTTAAAGGCGAAGTTAGAGTGAGTGTCTTCTACCACACTAACCTGCACTTATCACAGTGGCGTAAAGTAGACTCGGGTCTCAACAAGAGCGCAAAGATAAGTGTAGTTGAACCAACGAGTAAAGTCCTCGTTTTCGCAGCCCTCTACGCTGATGGTAAACAAGTAGTCTCAACTCCAGTTCACGAAGTTCAGGTGGGCTTTAGCCTTCCCTTGTCCGCCACAGCGTTCGTAATCGTCTTGTTCATCTTAATGAAGCTTAAAGGGAGGATTTCAACTAAAGTCCTTTTAAACTTATCCCTGTGGACTTTATTGCACTACCTCTTCTTATCACCATCCATAGAACTCATTGGTAGGTCTAGATTAACTCTTTTTAACTTCATTGATAGATACATAACTATTCCGCAGGCGTCCCTCTTAGGCATTATGTCCATCATCTTACTAGTAACATCTTTCATCTTCGCCCTTAGTAAGTTTACAAAGACATTCTTAATAGCTTTAATACTGCTTTCAGCCCCTAACTTATTAGTAATCAGCTTACTCAACAGTGCGCGCTTTCCAACGACTCTTACTATTGAATCCTTCACCATGTTAATGCTTCCTGTCGTATCCCTAATACTCGTTTTGTCAAGACGAGTACGATTTTCACCGTCAGTGAAGAGACGTTAATCTTCACAGGTACAGGTTGTAACTGTTAAAACTCCCACGAACTTGAAGGTCACATCACCGAGACTGAACGATGGTATGCCCTTAGGCAGTTCTATCCCTGATGGTCCCCCTCCTCCTATGCCCTTCGTTATGCACATTAGGTAGTCAGATGTGAGAAGTTCAAATGAGACGTCCCTTCTTTGGTCGACTTTGTCTACCCTTACGTGAGGCTTTACGGATTCTATAACTACTTTTATGTCTCGTGGGTACATTGAGGGAGTGAACGAACGTGTTTGTTCACTTTCTTGAGTTATCTGTGGAGTGGATATAAGTACCTGCATGTGCGATGTACCAGCGTTAGGCTCACAAAAGAGCGCATTTGGTGGCGCATTTAGAATGCATACATTGATCTCGATTATTTCGTTGTTTGGTGAAATCCACCCGTTGACTATCACGTCCCGTTGTTGACTGAAGTTGCCTGAGTATGAGAGGTCAATCTTCGCGAAGACTTGAGGGCCGCTGTATTTAAGTGTGTTCTTAGCGTCTACTGAGTAGTACTCTATTATGATAGTTCCAACTCCCTCAAAGTACTTGTAACCGTCATCTGTTTGGTTAATTATCTCATAAGTGAACGTAAGGTTGTACCTCTCTCTGACTACTGTTTCATAGGTGTGTCTCATAACTCCTATCGTCTTAGCTCCTTTTGCTGTTATTGTGATGTCAGCGATTATTTCTATATAATTCTCTTTTTCTACTGTTATGTTCACTTCAGTCCTTTGCTTCCTATCGGGGGCCTTTATATCTCTGACCTCACACAAACGTCCATAAGCGCATACTAGGCATTCCTTTACGCCACTGCAACACTTCTTGACAGCCGTAAACTCATATAGACCAGACTGCACTAACATTTTATAAAACCCGGTAGAGTCGGTCATCGCCTTATACTCCTTGCCAAAGACGTCAAGAGCGACAACTGTAGCGTCTCCTATTTCTTTCCCTTCCTCAGTAGTAACCTTGCCTATAACCTCTGCGTCATCTCCGCAGTCGAAGTACCAAGAGACCAGTATGTCGTATATCAGGATCTCTGTAGAGAGTTTAGTGCCCCTGTAGGTCTTTACTACTTTTTGGTGAGTGAAATCATAAATCTCTCCTCTAACGTCCCATCCATCTGATGGATCAGCTCTACACCCTACCATCAAGATAATGCGATTAGTCTCTACATCAAGACAGGCGAATCTCAACCCTCCAACTCTCGTCAAGTAGGGGACAACTTTCTCTGATACAACGTTCATTATCTTTGAATACTCGAGAGGATAAGTTCTAGGAGAAACTATGACTCTGTCTATGTAAAGGAGAAAGCCTACAACGCAGTCTGGTTTGCTTGGCGGTTCTTTAAGTAGTTCTTCTAAAGCTTCAACAACTCCTTCATACTTTATGTTTTTGTATCTCGCAAATAACCCTACTTTGCTGAAGTGGTACGTCTCAGCTATCACAGTATTGTTCTCCTTAAAAACCTTTGACGGTAAGGGGAACCAGTAACCAAAACCGTTAACGTCGTCGATCCAAGTTAATACTTGTAAACTATTTATGTCGATGTCCTGAAGCTTTAATGGGTCGTACTTAAATATTATCTTAGCGACTCCTCCTAATGGTTTTCCATAAATTATATCATATACTTTCGTAACGAGTTTCCAAGTCTTGGGAAGAGCAAAGCCTTTATTTGTTTCTTTGACCTCAACTTTCTCACCACTTGGTAACGTTATTGTGATCTCTTCAATTTCACTTCTCGTTAGTAGGTTAAAGAGATAGATAGTTACGCCTGCTATCACTATTATCAATAGTACACTTAACACTATTTTCTTGAACATAATTTCACTTTCGGGCGACTTTTCAGTGCCTAAAGTTTTTTACAGTATTAATAAACATATCACTAAGTTAACTGCTTGATTCTACAGAAGGGGAATATTCAAGAATCTCAGCTCTACGCTCTTGGCGCTAAATAGAATTGGACCATACAGTGTAGTAGGGCCTCGAACCTTACAAGATGGTCTTAGTTAAACAAGAGCTTATTAAACATGATTAGGGTCCTAGTCGTTATGGTTGGTGAAATTAAGTAAGTGAACAAAGATTAATAGACTTAGATTTATTTAACTTAACAGACTTAAGTTAAAGGGATTTACCTATTTTAAAGCTTGAAACGAATGGTTTATAAGGAGACCCCTTTTATAGAATTAGGTGGTGCCGATGAGGTTGTTGCCGAAGGACGTTTTCGTCATGTACTTCGCAGCAGGTAAAACTCTAGCTGAGTTCATAGCTTACTCTAAAGGAGAGCCTTATATTTTGAAAAACATCATAAGTTTGCTTGAAGATCATGGCGTAGAGCCGTTATCATGTAATGTTAGTAGAATAGGGGAATATTGCACAATCATAATATTCGCTGACTTCACAAATGCAAAAGCATCCCCAGATGAGGTCAAGAGGAACTTGGAGAAGATAAAGGGAATCGAGAGAGTTGAGAGCATTAGTGAGCGCGTTCACGGCCTAATGTTCGATGAGCTTTCTTTTCCGATAACGACTAACATGGGTAAGGCTAGAGCCCTAATACTTCTAGTTGATACCTTAAGTAACGCGCTCAAGAGAATAAAGTCTGAGTGGAGTACAGGAGCTGAGGCTTTCCTTTACTACTTAGGATATGACCTAGGCTACGAGTCGGCGCGAACTTTTAGACAAAAAATAGTATATCGCCGAGAAGAGGTACTCGAGGTCCTCAAGGTAATTCAAGCTCTAGGGTGGGGCAAGATCGAGGACTTGACGGTAGAATTTGAGAGTAAAAGGGGCAGTTTAAAGGTCTACGACTTGTTCGAGTCGAAGACAAGCGTAGGAGAGTTTGCAACTCCTAAGTGTCACATGTTTAGGGGGTTCTTAGCGGGGTTCTTGTCTCAACTCCTTGAGACGAACATTAGAGTCTTTGAAATAAGGTGTATAGCCAAAGGCGATCCTTACTGTGAGTTCGTCTTCGAGCCTTCCTCTACGTAGTTCATTATGTCTGCCTTAGCTCTTCTCTTAGCTTCAAAGTAGGCAGTATCGAGAACTTTTATGATGTTCCTTACTCTTTTTTCACCTAGACCCTTAACTCTCTTTAGTTCGCTAGGGTGAGCATTAAAGAACTTCCTAGGACTCCCGAAGTACTCTAATATTCTCTCAGCTAGCTCATAGCTTATTCCTGGCAGTGAAGCCACTAAATTAACTTGAGCGTCTCTTAGGCTCTTGCCTCCCTTTGCCATCTTAATCTTAGTTGGAGAGACCCTCACTCTCTTTTTCTCTTTCACTTGTAACTTCTTAGCTATGTTGTAGATTAGATAAGCTGTCTCTTCAGGATTGTTAGTAAACACTATGGAAACTCCCATTAGGAGTAGCGATGAGAGCGCGCCTAGTATATGCCTGATACTTATGCCCCTCCAGATTAAAGAGCGCTGTATGTTTCCTTCTACGATTAACGTTACCCTTGGAAAAGCCTTTAAGAGCGCTGTAGCCTGTTCAAAAAGTCTTCTGTCGATGATAGATGATATGAAGTCGTTAACTGACTTCCTCTCGAGGACAAAGTCTTCAGAAACTATGTAGTCTCCTACGTCTAGCCTTTTTATGTGAACTGTAGCTCCTAGCGATTCTAGGTACTTTATTACACCACTTTCTCGTTCTCTATCGTCAACCAAGACGATTACTTCATTAGACTTCATGTCTATACACTAACTAGGTTGTAAGGTAGTTTTATATTATTCTCACGTTTAAGTTACAGTGATGATCCCAGAACAACAGCCTGAGTTGCAAACTATATTAACGGCTATAGGTCTTAATTTAGGCGCAGGATTTCTACTGGGATTTGCAGCTGGTTATGCGCTTAAGAAATTAGCCAAATTGGTTTTGATAATAGTCGGACTGTTAATATTGGCCCTCATATTCTTGCACTATAAGGGAATAATTACAGTGAACTATGAAGTTCTCGAGCGATGTACTACTGAAGTCCTACGCTCATTAAGAATAGAGGTTGCTGGAATGTTGGGTTTCATTTACACTAATGTACCTTTCGCTGGCGGATTTATAGGCGGTTTTCTACTCGGCTTGAAAAAAGGATGACCTGACCTCTACGCGGTGGCTTAGCTGTTACGTGTAGAACATAACCTACGTATAAGGCTTGAGTGTGAGTACCTATATTAGCCTAGGGACGTTAAGTATTACAAAATCTAACTTGTGTGAGATAATGGCCTCAGTAATGAAGTTCAAGAAGTTCGCCATAGCGACAAATGATGAGATAGCGGCTAGAGTCGGTTTAAAGATGTTTAAACGTGGTGGCAACGTCGTTGACGCCGCTGTAGCCACTGCACTCACACTCTGTGTCACTAAGATAGCTAGCAATGGAATTGGAGGATACGGTGGTTTCATGTTACTAAACTTGCCTAGTGAAGGCGAGCTGGCTCTCATAGATTACAATACGAGAGCCCCTAAAGCCGCTCGTGATGATACATATGAATTTGTTGAGGAACACGTTGCTGGTTGGAAGGTAGTGGACAATGAAAACGAGGAAGGATTTAGGTCTATATCGATACCAGGGACTTTGGCTGGATTAAACTTGGCATTAGAGGAGTATGGCAACATGAACATGAGTCAGATACTGAGTTATGTTGTAGAGGTTGCGCGGAGGGGAATAATAGTGGATAGATCGTTAAGGAGAAGTATTAGCAGGAGTTTAGCTAAATTACGTAAGTTCAAAGAAACCACTAAACTATTGTTAGTTAATGGTGAGCCCCCGCCATTAAATTATACAATAAATATGAAAGGTTTGGTGAATGCGTTAGAAGTTATCTCAAAAAGAGGAGTTAGTGAGTTCTATAGTGGCGAAATAGGTGAAAAGCTAACGAGTTATTTAGAGGACAACGATTCACTATTAGCATTTGATGACTTACAGAGATATTCTCCAACGATCTCTAAGCCCTTATCTTACGAACTTGATGAGTACACGATTTTAGTTCCTAGAGATTGTTCGGGTGGAGTTACAACTCTTCAAATAGTTGCCTCCTTCAATTTAATTGAAGACAAAGGCTCAAGTCCTTATGATAAGGTAAGAGAACTAGTGAACATAATGAGGAATTCTTGGAGAGATAGATTGAAGTACTTAGGTGACCCTGACTACTTTAGTGTTCCTTATTCTTCACTACTTTCTGAAAACAGATTACGTGAATTGTTAGAGGAAAAGAGCTTAAAATACAGTAACAGAGGAAGTTATACAGAGGAAGGCACTATTCACTTAGTCGTCATGAGCTCTAATGGTGATACTGTATCGCTATCTCAAACTCTTAGGTCAGCTTTTGGTTCTGGAGTGACTGCGCCATATTATGACATAATACTCAATAATGGAATGGGGCTCTTTGATCCGAGACCGAGGAGGGCTAATTCTATAGCTCCTTTTAAACGCCCACTAAGTAATATGACTCCAGTTATAGTGTTAAAAGATGACTCAACTTATTGTTCTCTCGGTTCTCCAGGAGGAAGAGGGATAATCAGCATAGTCAGCTTACTCTTAATAAACCTATTGATTTACAACAAGGAACTTAGTCGCGCTTTATTTGCTCCTAGAGTGCACACAGTATCGTTCGGTCATGTTTACTTGGATAACAAAGTTGAGAAAGGAGTTGAGTTGAAGTTAGTTGAAGAAGGATACAAGATTGTGAGAGTTTCAAGAATTGGTGGACCCGCTGCTTGTGCACTAATTGAAAACGAAGAGAAGTTACTAGTCGCATGTGAAAGGGGAGTGCCTTTAGGAATTTAACTAATCACCATACATAACGCTTTCACTCAATTCTTTCTTTAACTGTTCAAGGAATCTTTCCATGAATTCGTGTCTCGGCACTGCTATTTCCCTAGCTACGTCAGTGAACATCATGTCTTTCAACTTTAAGAGTTTTTCGTAAAAGTGTTTTACACTCTCAGCTATGCTCCTCTTAGTAATCCCAGCAAGCATGAAACAACGTGAAATTCCTATAGCCCCCATAGCGTCTAACTTATCTGCATCTGATAATATCTTCGCTTCTATGGATATAGGTTGAATTCCTGAGGAGAAACTATGGGACACTATAGCGTTACAGACTCTTTCTATGACTTCGTTTTCTAAGTTTAGTTCGCTAAGCAACTTTTTAGCTACCTCAGCGCTTAAAAGTGCATGGTGTTCGCCCAGCTCCTTCTCTAGTGGCCTACCAACATCGTGTAGCAACGCAGCTAGTTTTAAGACCAACATGTCAACATCAATTCCTCTGTGAAAGTACTCACGAGCTATTCTAAGCGACAAGTTGTAGACTCTCATAGTGTGTTCAAGGCCGTGAGTAACGCTATCCTTTAAATGCTCTTTAACAAAATTCATCACCTCCCTTTCAACACCTGAGACCCTATTGTATTGAAGAGCGAAGAGGTCTTCCCAGGACATAGAGGTACTGTGTTTGTATGTCCTTTTTAACGCTCTAATAACGTTCACGAAGGAGACGATAGTTGCCATGTTATTCAATGATAAAAACAATACGTCATTTAGTAAATAGGCATACGTCGCTAGCAGGAATGACCCAATGCTGTATAAGATGGATAATTTTAATGGGGGTATGTCCTCTATCGAAAATATCCAACCTAAGATTATTAGGCACATTCCAGTTATCCCTACTAAGTAATTCATAACTCTAACCCAGTGTTGTTACTCTGAAAATTCATTTTAAACTTTCGTCATTTTTGGTAAGCGAATATTCCGTCTTTGTAGAGACTAGCGTAGTTTGGTGTCTTGTACTGCTATCTGCACTTCATCAAAAGCGTTTCATTTAGGGAATGAACTTTCGTAAGTTAGCAATAAAACGTTAATAATTGTTAGGCGATAGCCTGCGATACAGTCCTGAATTTCATGCTTACGTAATAGAGGTCCTGTCTAGCGTCTCTGAGTAGTGGTTGTTTTTGTACTAAGCCTTTGTTGAGTAATAGCGATAGCGCATGTCTAACAGTTCTAGGAGGCAATAGCGTTTTAGCTATTATGTCCTTCTGAGTTAAGGGACCCTCGTATTCGAGAGTCTTCAAGATGAGCTTAGCACTTGGAGGCATGTCCATTAACTCCCTTGCTAAGAGTACTTTTTTAGCCATTCTCTTAGTCATCTCAGGTTCTCTAGATAACTTTACGAAGAGCGCTGGTTTTTCAGCTCTCGTCATATGAACCTCTTCGTCTAGTTTAAATCTCTTAGATCCGTCAATTATCACTTCACAATCACAACGACTGCTTATCTCCTTGACTTCTATCTCAGATTGTTCTGATATTACTAACGGCCTCCTAGTTAAGTCTAGTGAGTTAACTGAGACTATAACGAATGTCTTAGAAGTGGGGAGGAGTATAGGCCCACCTGCTGACAGAGAATACGCTGTTGATCCGGTTGGTGTAGCGACTATTACACCATCGCTGTAGTCTCTCCATATGAACTCTCCATCTACGATCAGCGTATGTTCCATTAGAGTTGCACTTTTAGTTGGGAAGATCGCTACTTCATTAAGCGCGCATGGAACGCTCTCACTCGGTTGTCCGTTTATGCTCACATCTATCCTAGATACTTCAACTATGCGATACTCACCCATGCTGACTTTCTCGACTACCATCTCTATTTCAGTTACAGAGGACTCCATTAGGAATACGTTTCTCCCAGAGACGCTTATCCCAAGTATTGGGACGCTCACGTTCTTCATGAAGTGTGAGACAGTTAGAACGTCTCTGTCTTCGCCTAAGACTATGATTAAGTCGTAGTCTTTTAATTCACCCTCTGGAATCTTCGAGTAAGTTACGTTGTAGTCTATGCCGTAGCTTTTCAAGAACTCTACCACATTAGCGACTAGCTTACTACTAAACCTATTGTAGTAAAGAATAACTTTCACTGATTACCACCGATGCATTAATGCTACTTGATTTCCTTCTTAAGTAGCTCAGCGTATTGCTCAGGAGTGAGTAACTCTTTAATCTCTTCAGGATTTGTCGGTTCTATCACTAGTAGCCAACCACTTCCATAAGGGTCTTCGTTTATTAAGCTGGTGTTCGAAATCACTTCCTCATTCACTTCCATGACTCTCCCAGAGAGCGGAGCGTACAGGTCCTCTGCTGCCTTTATAGACTCCACTACACCGTAACTTTCACCTTTTGTGAGCTCTTCGTCAACGCTTGGCAACTCTATGTACACTATCTCTTTTAGCTTCTTTTGAGCATAGTCTGTTATGCCTATCTTGACTCGTTCGTTCTCCACTTTAACCCAGTGGTGTTTCTCAGAGTACAAAAGACCTTTCGGTATAACGTATTCGTCAACCCTTATCTCGTCTTCACTCATCCCGGTCACCACTCTCTTTGCATTAGTAAAAACACTTCAAATATAAACTTTAAAGTTACTGCTCACCGGAATTCTGTACGCGATATCAAGTGTGAAAACGCTTAATGGCAACGCTAATTTAAGGTGAGCAACTAACATACTCGAGAGGTGGTTAAGATTTACAGAACTGAGCTTAGAGGATTAGTGGTAGGTCATTTAGTGTTAGATGTCGTAGTCCACTCTGGAAGGACAAGGAGATCTCTTGGAGGGACTGCTGCATACTCCAGTGTCGCTTTAAGACGTTATGGCGTTAACGTTTCTATAGTTTCTAAGGTAGGTCGTGACTTTCCTGAAGAGTACTTGTTATTTCTAGCTCGCAGCGGTGTGAACATATCCTACGTTAAGCTGAGTCAATTGAGTAGTACTAGCTTTAGACTGATCTACGATGACGGACAAAGGAGGCTTTTCTTAGCCTCACGTTGTAACCAAATACTTCCAGAGGATTTACCTGAAACCCTAGACTACGACTTTGTTCACGTAGGTCCAGTTGCTGGAGAAGTCCCTTTATCAACTCTCAAAAAAATTAGAGAGTGTAGGGGGATAGTGTCCCTTGATGTTCAGGGATATGTTAGACACTTTAAGGATGGATATGTAACGTACTCTCGTAGCTACGAGGGTATTGAGTCGCTGAAGTACGTGGACGTAGTTCACGGAGACACAGATGAGATCATGGCTCTAGGGGGTGAGAAGAGTATCTTTAAGGCCGCTCTAAACCTACTTAAGATTGGACCTGAGATCCTGCTAGTCACTAGAGGCGAGAAGGGATCCTACGTGTTCTCTAGAGACAAATACCTTTACGTCCCAGCCCCAAAGCCGCGTAAAGTTACCGACCCTACAGGGGCAGGAGACGTATACACCGCTATTTTCGTTGCTCATTACGTAGTGAGTGACAACATAATAGAGTCAGCAATAATGGCTTCTGCCGCAGCTTCACTGCTTGTTGAAGAACACGGGTTATCTGGAGTAGGGACCTATGAGGAGATAAAAGAAAGAGCGAAATCCATAAAGGAATTAGTGAGAGAAGTTAACATACCTCAAGTCTTTAAATGAGTACTTAAGGCTTCAAAACTACGAAATTATCATAGTGTTGACTTTGACAGGAAATTTTGAGATCGTTTAAGCACATCTCAACTAAAGAAGTACTGCGTTGCTTTTGTCGACTTCTTACGAGGTAATCAAGGATTAAAGGTACTTATATTTACTGAGATGAAGCATTTAATTAATATGCCAGAAAAAGAAGACACCGTTGAATTCGAGGTAAAATTTCCTAAGGTCTTCCTCATAGAGCCTGTATCTAAAGATGTGCTCATGTCTGCCACTATAGTGAAGATATACGTGTGGAAAAGAACTAAATACCAAGAAGTAGCGGTCGTCGACGTAGCGGGATTCGGGAGGTCATTGATCATAGACGGCTTCACACAATCGACAGAAGTCGACGAGTTCATATACCATGAGGCCCTAGTTCACCCGGCCATGGTTACACATGAAGAGCCTAAGAGAGTTCTCATAATTGGAGGGGGCGAGGGTTCGGTATTGAGAGAGGTCTTGAAACACAATACTGTTAAAGAGGCTATTATGGTCGATATAGATGAAGAAGTCATAGAAATAGCAAAGGAGTACTTGGAGTGCATGCACAAGGGCTCTTTCTTTGACAAGAGAGCGAAAATAGTGATATCTGATGGGAAAGAATACATTAGGCGAGCACAAGAGAATTACTTTGATGTCGTGATTATAGACTTAACTGATCCGTATAGTTCTGAAGTAGCTAGAGGTCTCTATGGAAGAGACTTCTACAAAGATGTTAACAGAGTCTTGACAAATAACGGCGTTATGGTTACTCAAGCTGGGAACTCCTTCTTTTACACTGAAGTCTACGACTGGGTTTTATCGAACATTAAGTCGGTATTTCCAATAACACGAGAGTACAGCGTATGGGTTCCATCGTTCGGATACGCATGCAATTTTATCATAGGGTCGAAGTCTAGAGATCCTATGTCATTAAGCAAGGAAGACGTGGATAGAGTGTTAAGAGCAAGAGGGTTAAAGGGAAAGCTCAAGCTATATTCAGGTCGTACTCACATAGCGCTGCTGTCTATGCCTATACTTAGACAAGGACACAGTACTTCTTAAGGAATATCGACTCTGTATTTTAAGGCATGTAAATAGTTACATCAAAATTTTTATGTTAATTTACATTAAATCATTTAAGTTCTCATCGCCTCTTTAGACTAAGGAGAGACATTATCATAAACATCTTCTAACATAAGTCTTCCCTTTGTAGAGATAGAGTCTAGCTTTTGAATTCATTGTGTAATCTGTAGGGATTTAATCTTATATTAGTAATCTTCCACAGTATGGACAACGTCTAACTCCTGGTAGAAGAATTGAGCGACAGTATGGACATATCCTGTATAAGTCGCTTGGTATTGGAACTCTCTCCCCTCTCCGTGTAACGGCTGTGAATAACGACCAGAGAGCTATTAACGTTAAGGCGACTAGCATGACGTAAACTAACCTTACATATGGAGTTGTGACTGCGCTTACTTCGCCGACTATGAAGCCCCATCTCCTAAACATGTCCGCTAAGTTTTCGTTGGCTCCATAGCTGAGAGCTTCTACTATGTGTTCTGTTCCACTAACTCTGCCGCATTTTATGATTCTCTTTAACACTTTTTCGTAGTACTTTAATCCCCCATACTTCTCTCCCAAGGTGTAGATTATGTAAAACGATATGGCATAGAAGAAGCTCGATCCATAGATGTTGGACATTCTCCAATTCTGAACTATTCCGTATTTCTTTCCATACCTTTCTTCGTATTTCTCGACTAGGTTAAGATATCTGTCACGGATGTCTGTGACGTTAGTGTAGCCCAACATGAAGCACACCTTGTAAGCTACGTAGTCTGCCATCCCCTCGTGGAACCACCTTAAGTTATTAGTAGCTGGTACTCCTACTTTGCCCAATAATATGTGAACTAACTCGTGTATCATCGTGTGCTCAGCGTATCCCTTCATGAACCTTATTAAGGCTAAGTTTAAGTGTACAGTACCTTTCTCCACGTACTTAGAGATGTCCCCAGTAGTCACGTAACCTAACGTAGTTATCGATGTCTCTGGCAAGTAAAATTCAACTTTTATCTCCTTGACGTTAACCTTGAAGGTTGATAACAAATACGGCAACGCTTCTCTATACGTCTTAACAATGCTCTTAACGAAATTATCCTTGTAAATCACTGGCGTCTTTACGTTGATAAATATGCCTTCAGTTAACTCGCTCTTAACAGTTACCATTTCTATGGTTTTCGACAACTTGTAGATTATTAGAACTCTTTCAATTCCCTCCTCTTCTCTTATCCTAGTCAAGTCGAAGTACATTCCTGAGGAGTTAGTTTTATAGGGGTTAGGATAAGTCCTGAGCACTTCTTTAACGTTGTCCAAGACTACTCTGACAACGCACGGACTTCCTTGAGGAACTCTGATCATAGGGCTCAGGAACCAAGCTTTATCTCTAATTATTAAAGAAATGTAGGGGAAGTCGTACTCTATCTTCACTATTGATGTATCCTTTGATGAGAAACTGAAGTGAACTTCGTCGTAGAAAATGGTATGAGACGTGACGTTATAAGCCCAGTCTACGTAGCCTTCGAGGATGCTATATTCATATTGACCACGACTTGGGAGCGTGATCCACGACTCTCCTACTCCTTTAGCTGTTATCTTTACTCTGACTATGCCGTATCCAGTTCCATTGACAAATATTTCATAAAGGAACTTGACATTCTCATAAATAAGTTCTGCACTAAGTTCATTTACGTGCAGGACAGTTAGCACTATAGTGAGCGTAAATATAAATACGAGGGACTTTCTTGCTCTCTTTAATTTAACAAGATTGTGCTTCACAATTAACTATCGTTTCACCTGAGTTAAAAACTTATCCTAGTTATCGCAGACTTCATTCGGACTTAATTATGTTAACTAGATCTTTCACTAACCCATAAGGATCGTTCACATTTAATTCTAACGAAGTGCCATCACGAAGTACCAGTATTACCTTATCCCTTATTAAGCGAATTCCGAGTATTTCACTTAGCTCTATTACGTATAACTGTGAGTGGGGTAATAAGGGTTCTCTTAACACTGTATTGATGAATTCCACGACTATCTTATCCTTGAGCAAGTATACGGTCATGTTGTCTGACTGATAGACTTTCACAAATGCGTAGTACTTATATTGCTATTTAACATTAGCTTAGAAGTATGATGTTTAAGTTAATATTGGAGAATGGTTGGGAAATTCCACTCAGCGTCCGTGATGATGTCGGAGAGAAGATATTGACCGTTACTCCTATAATATCTAAACTAATCAAGTGGAAGGAAGAAGTGTACTTTGAAACAGATCTTGAGTTAGAAGTTGAAGAGCTAACAAGTCGCGTTAAGCGAGGAGACTTTGCCTATTGGCCTCCCGGAAAAGCGCTTTGTTTGTTCTACGGAGTTAGTCAACCCTATACTCCTCTTGGGATAATCGGAGAGAGTATAGGGACCATTGGGTTCTTAAGGGATGTTGAGTCAGAAAGCGTAGTTAGAGTTGAGGTGTATCAGGACTACGATGAGGTAAAGGAAGTTTGTGCGTTTTTGAGAAGCTTAGGATATGAGGCGGCGTCAAGGAAGGACGACGAGGGGTATGTAAGTGTAGTCTTGAATGTGCGTTGTAAAAATGTGGAAATAGGAGTTGACTTATTTGTAGAGACTTACGGTATCTATGTAGAAAGTGATGACATAGCAGCATATGAGGGAACTCTCGCCGAGAAAGTCGTTCTGTGGAACATGAGAAAGAGCATCAATGAGCATTCGAGAAGGATTAGACTGGATTTAAACGAAAGGTTCATGCTATGCCTCTCGGCTTGTTGTGAAGACTTAAAAGAGCTTCCTGAGCTCCTTAATGAGTTTAAGAACTGTATTGGAGTATTAAAAGGTTACATTTAGCTATTTTTCCTTAACTTTAGAATAATTACCAGTCTATAGCATACCGTAAACTATATAGATGAATTCCGTGAACTAAAAGTATGCGTAAATTAGCTTTACCGTTCAGGAGAACCAAAGAACTCAGAGCTTTAAACTTGCTTAAAGAACACATCAACCTATGTGCATCGACTGTAGAAGCGTTGGAGAGAATTTTTGAAATGCTCCCTTCCTGCAGTTCGGATGAGCTCTCTTCGTTAATAAAAGAGTTATATAGAATTGAAGAGCGTGCTGATAAGGTTAGAAGAGAAATAGCTAATGAGTTAGCTAAAGATATTCTGCCACCGTTGTACAGAGAGGATCTAATGCATCTTATCGAGAAAGTAGATTTGATAGCGGATTTATCAAAGGACATAGGAAGGATATTGTTCACTATGGCTACGTGTAAAAGGTCTAGGGTGGATGTCTATAACGCATGCAAGGACATAGTAACGAAGTTAAGCGAGTGTTCTAAAGTTACGAGAGAGTGTTTAGTGTCTCTTCTTTATGATTTAAATAAAACAATAAAACTATCATACGAAATTGAGGTTATAGAGGAGGAAATAGACTCTCTTTATGTTGATGCTCTAAAATACTTGTATGAGTCAAAAATACCTGCTAATGAGTTGTTGCCCCTTTATGAGTTAGTAAAGTCATTAGAGGAGATAGCCGACTTGTGTGAAGATGCTAGTGACGTAGCTAAAGTAATAGCGATAAGAAGTCTCAGGTAAAACTATTACAGTAATTCACACAACTTAAGCTAAACCTCTGTAAGTGGTAGTTCAACCTATGAGAATGGAGAATAAGCCAGCTAGTATCAATGTCGCTGGAAACGTTAAGATCCATGTAACTACTATCTTCTTAATATTGCCTATGTTAAGCCACGTTCCCTTAGCTATCCCGACTCCAATTATTGAACCGACTAAGATGTGAGTTCCCGAGAGTGGCAGTTTAGCCCATGTTCCCACGAACATAGTTAAAGCCACACTAATCTGAACGGTTAATGCAGTAAACGGATTTAAGTTAGATAAAGAGAAGCCCACAGACTTGACAACCCTTCTACCGATTGTTATTAAGCCTAATGACATTCCTAATCCACAGAGAAGTCTGATGACCAAAGAGTTTCCGTATATCATGCTCAAGAAAGCTGTAGCGTTGGCTATGTCATTGGCCCCCCTTGAGAACGCCGATATGCATGACCAAACTAAAAGCAAATACGCAGCGAGATACGTTATTCTGACTTTAACTATTAGACCTTTAGCATACCTATTAATCAAATTCCCTAAGACTTTAATCGTCATGATAGTGAACACTAAACCAATAAATGGCGATAGGATCCATGCCAGTAGGATCTTAACGAATGTGTTCCAGTTAACTGCTGCTATACCTAGTTTGACTAAACCTAAACCTATACATGCCCCCACGACTGAGTGAGTAGTTGAAATTGGCCAACCGTAAGATGAGGCTACTGTAAGCCATAATGCTACGGACACCACTATTACTAAAGCGTCCGCTTCGGTGACTTCGTAGTTTAACAAGTCTTTACTTATAGTCTCCTCAACTTTGTAACCCAAGGTAACAGCCCCTAAGAAGTCCATGATAGCCCCTAACATGACTGCTGTGGTAACACTAACGAATCTACTACCAGCTAAGTTAGCCATAGTCTCGTCATTGGCCCCAATACTCCAAGCTATGTAAAGAGCGACTATTAATCCTAGTAACAGTAGGACTTGAAGCATATAGGATATATAACTAATTATAGAATTTAAAGTTTTTTATATTCTATAAAGTACTTCTCCATTATAAGATGAGCTGCCCAGCTCAACAAAATTGAGTTATTAATACACTTTCTTATACTGAAATCGTTAACTATCTCCTCTGTTATTTCAAGCCATATAACAGAGAAATAAAAGCGTTAATTTAAGTTTAATTGCCAATTATGAGTAACTAACTTAAATAGATGTGATGATCTATTATTACAACCCTTATTTCCAACGGGTGAACGCGTTGTCTGGAACTAGAAGAATACTTGAAATAAGCGGTACATACTACGTTTCTCTTCCTAAGCCTTGGGTTAAATTTCACAAACTTAAAAGAGGAGATATAGTCTTTGTCAAGATGTCCGAGGAAGGGACGTTAGAGATTCTTCCTAAAGAAGAAAGAGAGGAGGAAGTCGTTAGGAGTGTTAAAGTTCAGTTGGACGATTACGTTGACAGAAGAATACTTGCTGCTTATCTGAGCGGGTACGACATAATAGACGCGGTGACTACTGGTAGAGTCTCTGATAGACACAGAAAAATGATCGAGAGCGTAGCGAGTAAGTTAATAGGACTGGAAATAGTTGAAGAGACTCAGAATAGGATAACTCTTCAGAGCTTCAGCAAAGGCCCTATTGAAGTGTGGTCGATAATCAAAAGGATGAGTGATATAGCTAAGTCTATGTACACTGACTCGCTCTTTGCCCTTCTCAAAAGCGACACGGAGTTAGCGAGCTCGGTAATAAAGCGCGACGATAATGTCGATAGGCTCTACTTTTTCCTAGTGAGGATCATCAGGTCTAACCTCTCTTCTCTTAGGAGACTGCTCAAGGAGAAGAAGTTTAATGCCCTAGAATTACTTAACTACCGATTATTAGTAAAAGCGCTAGAACAAATAGCAGATCACAGCGAGGGAGTCGCCAGAAGTGTGATCAGGATTCTTAATAAGGGGATAATGTTTTCAAAAGAGATAAACGACTCTTTGTTAGAGATTTCGAGAGATCTCAGGAGAGCTCAAGATAAAGTACTTGAAGCCTATAGAACCAAGAACTTAATAGAGGCTGTTGAAGTCGTCAAAGACGTACATTTAGTATATGAGAAGCTTGATAAAATTGAAGTGCGCTTTAAAGAATATGGATACAGATGGCATTTCTTAATGAACTTAACTGAAGAGCTGAGAAACATAGCTAAGATCATAGAGGACATAGGAGACTTAGTGTTCTAGTGACGTAAAACTCAATACGCTTCTAGCTATGAGTTTAGCCACTCTTAATGGTTCAGGTATAGACCCTGATAACGTAAACCTGTTAAGCACTACTCTTACGTCCCTCTCTTTTAAACCGTAGTACCTAATGTATACTTTGTGACCAGTCTTTAGTTTCATTGGGATCCTCTTCCCGTTCTTACGATAAACCTCAATCCTCCTATCAGCGTCATCAAATTTCTTTAATATTTCCTCTATCCCTTCTGACTCTCTGTAGGTAACGCAAATTAGTGGAACTCTGAGCTCATCGTAAACACGACTTAAATCTATTATGTTATACCATGAAATTATACAACCGTTCAACATTAACAAGTTTATGTCGCTTCTGCGAAGCTGTTTGTATATTTTTATGACTCCCTCTGTAGCATCCATTCCACCAACTGTTATGTGAGTCAATGACACACCATCTATAACCAAGTCGGTTCTCATGACGACCCCTGCTAAAACGGACTTTTTCTTGGTCCTTTTAAAGCTCTCGGCTATTCCAAGACATCTTATAGCCTTCTTATAAGGTGAAAAAGGCATCTTACCACTAGTCAACAGTCTTTACAGGTAATATTTCAAAGGCTAAAACATATTAAGCTATCCAGCCTCATCATCTTAACCTTTACCTTGATTTCAAGAAATTTATCAGTAAACTCTATGAACTGCTAATCACTTAGTCGATTAACCTCTCGAAGCTAGTCAAGAGCTTAGCTCCTTTTTCAGTCACTACAATCATGTCCTCGATTCTGACTCCGCCTACGCCCTCAATGTAAACTCCAGGTTCTATAGTGAAGACCATTCCGACTTTCAGTTCCTCTTTGCTATTTGGAGATATGCTAGGAGATTCATGAACTGCTAAGCCAACTCCGTGTCCTAAACTGTGTATGAAGTATTTTGATAAACTGTATTTCTCAAGGACATTACGTGCTTCTAAGTCTACTTCAGATGCCTTAACTCCAGGTGAGACTTTTTCTATGGCTGCTCTTTGCGCTTCTATTACATGTTCAATTAATTGACGTTGTTCATTCGTTAGACCTCCTACGGCTATGGTCCTAGTAATATCTGAGCAATAGTACTCATAACGAGCTCCTAGGTCTAGAACTACTAACTCTCCCTTCTTTAACCTCTTCGTAGATGAAAAACCATGAGGTAGCGCTGACCTCACTCCTGACGCTACTATAGTTTCGAATGCTATTCCAAAACCCCTACTCTTAATCATTCGTTCTATCTCAGCTGCAACTTCACATTCACTAACTCCTTCAGTACAGTTCTCAATTCCTTTGCGCAAAGCGTCTTCTGATGCCTTTATAGCTTTCTTAATGAATTCCAGTTCAGTAGAGTCCTTAATCTTACGCAACTTAGGAATTATGTCAGAAGTATTCACTAACGAGTAGTTTTTCAAGGAACTTGATGTTTTGATGTACATCTCATGCGATATATGACTTGCTTCTATCCCTATTCTCCCCTCTTCAATTCCATTCTCTTCAAGGACGTGTTTTACAGCTTTATGAAGTTCTCCTATAAATATCTCTTTTTTAAGGCCTTTTAACGGGTAGGGGCTAATAGTGAATACCTCTCCTAACTTTAACTGTTGCTTAGCTCTGCTTTCCTCTAATATGTAAACTATTTGTATTGGTATTTCATCCTTGATTATTAGCGTACATACTCCAATGTCGCTTCCAGTTATGTAAAGCTGATTATTTTTGTTGTAGACTAAAAGCACCTTAACGTCCTTCCGTTCCATTTCTGTGAATACTTTCTTTAACCTACCTTTGTAAATCCCTTTGCTGATCATGAAGATGACTTCTTAACTAAACGTTATAAATTTTACCAGTCCTCTGCTTTATCTACCTGTCAGGGTGATTAAATGTCTAAAAAGTTGTTAAAGAGAGTCCCCCTAAAGCTAGCTCACATGGTTGTGACATCATTATCAGGCATTATAATACATCATGCATTAAAGCTCTATCCAATTCCGCTCTCCTTAGCAACGATAGTGACTTCGACTGTACTTTGTCTCTTTAGTACATCAGCCCCTTACATAGCCGTCCTAACTTCAATAATATTTCCTCTCTCCCAAATAAGCTATGAGGTAGCCATGATGGCTATCGCAGTCGTCTTATTAGTCTTCGCAGTACTCGGTAGTTGGAGCCTAGTCGTAGTGCTATTAGCATTAGTTTCGTTGACTATGTTAGGAAATAATTTAAGCTTAGCTTCTATGGCTTGTCTCTTAGCGATCAGTTCTTTAATCCACCCATCAAAGGCTATCATATTTACAACACTTTACTCGCTAGCCGTTATATCGTCTAACATAATGCTAGGTACTGGTCATGTGGGCGACTACAAGTACATAGCTTTGTATCTCATACCTATTCCAAGTAGAGACTTAGTTAGTAAAGTTAACGTCCCGATAGCGCTAACGAACTTGCTTAACTTAGCTTCAAGTGCGGAGTTAGTAGAGGTAGTTATGGGAACTATGTTGAAAAATGTTATACTAGTTATGAATCAAGTCTTATTTACTGCTATAGCTGGATATGTGTCAAGTAAGTCAGCCTTGACTTCAGGGTTTACGTGGAGGGGAGTTGTGGCTGGAGCTTTATCTTCTACTCTATTGTCTTTTGGAAGCGCAGTAGTCATGTATTTGACCGTGGGACAATACTTAGACTTGAGCTATTATGCTCTTTTCATCATCTTAACGACTCTATTGACTTATGTCATCGATAGAGTCAACTTTCTAGTTGAGAAGTATAAGGACGTGATAATCGTGCCCGAAAATACGAGAGGCGTTGACGTGACTTTTAACGAAATAGGAGGACTTGAACAAGTTAAATTGTTCATCAGAGACTTAGTGATGTTGCCGTTGTTGAAAAGGGAAGTAGCTAAAAAGTATTCTCTTAAGATCCCTCGAGGAGTTCTACTCTTCGGACCACCTGGTTGCGGTAAGTCTATGTTATTAATGGCCCTTCATTCTAGCGTTATGAATAACTCCATTTACATCAAGTGTGGAGAGCACTTCATTGGTACAAAGGATCAAAATATTGAAGAGATAAAGAGGTTGTTTTCAAAGGCTAAGCGGTATGCGCCCTTTGTGCTATTATTCGATGACATAGAAAGAATAGCCAAGGACGAATTAGGTAGAGTTTTATCTAGTGAGCTAGAAGGATTAGAAGGCTCTCGTGTCGTAGTAATAGCAGCTACTGACGTTCCTCACGAAATAAACCCTGAACTGCTTAAGCCGGGTAGGTTTGAAAAACTAATTTACGTCCCATTACCTAATGAGGAAGATAGATTAGACATATTTAAAGTGCATACGAAGAACATTCCTTTAGCCCCAGATGTAGATTTAGAGAAGTTAGCTAAGATGACTAAGAGGTTCTCGGGAGCAGATATAGCGACGGTTTGTCGAGAGACTGCGTTAATAGCGGCTCGTGAGTCAGTAATGAAAAAGAGACAAGTGCTCGTGAAAATGGAAGATTTCACCAACGTTATCGAGAACTCTAAACCTAGCATAACTTTTGATATGCTTCGAGAGTACGAGAAGTTTAAGGAGAAGTTTAAGCATTTAATCGCGATTCCTAATAGAACTAAAACGAAATCACCGAAGTGGAATGGCATAATAGGTATGGAAAACATTAAAAGAGAACTCATTGAATGTATTGAGGTTCCACTGTTTTACTCTGAAGTTCTTGAAAAACATGGAGTCAAGAGACCCTTAAGGGGAGTATTATTGTTTGGCCCTAGAGGGTGTGGCAAAACCTCACTCTTAAAGGCTCTTAGCAACCAAATAGAGGCAGAGCTCATCGAGGTTTCATGCGCTAACTTAGTTAGAAGCGAAGATCCTTCAGCTGAGTTGAGGAAGGCGTTTAAGAGAGCTATTGAAAGGGCTCCTTCTCTCGTGTTACTAGATAACATAGAGTTAGTAGCTCCTAAAGAGACTAGAGATGAGAGGGAGGACGAAATACTCTTAACTCTAGTGAACGAAATGGAGAAGTTAGCTAAGAGAGATTGCAGAGTCATCGTGCTAGCAACTACGAATAAGCCATTACACTTAAGCGACTCCATATTCGGTAATGGGAAGTTTGAGCGCTTCATTTACGTTCCTCCTCCTAACAAGGAGTTGAGAAAGAAATTATTTATGAAGTATCTGAAGGGAGTGGGTCTAAGCAAGGATGTAAATTTTGATAAGTTAACAGAGATTTCTAGTGGATATTCATCATTAGATATAATTAGAATATGTGAAAAAGCTAAAGTCAAGCTAACTGAACTTAAAAGTAAAGGGGAAAGTGCAACTCTAACTACGGAGGACTTAGAGAAAATTGTACTTAACCATAAAAGCTTGATTACCAAAGAGGAAATAGAGGAGTGTATTAAGTTCATGGTGAAGATGAAGGGCGGGAACTTTGATTAAAGTGTTAGTTACCGGAAGGCCTGGCATAGGCAAGACTACTGTAGTTAAGAGAGTAATGGAAATGTGTTCAAGGTCCGGATTCAGAGTAGGTGGAATGATAACTTATGAAGTACGGGAGCGGGGTAGGAGAGTTGGGTTTAAGATAGTTGATGTGTTAACTGGAAGAGAGGGAGTTTTAGCTAAGGTAGGAATCCCAGGTATGTTCAAAATAGGGAGGTACACAGTTAACCTGAGTGACTTAGAGGACGTGGGTGTGAGAGCTATTAGAAGAGCCTTAAGTGAAGCCGACATTGTAGTAATCGATGAAATAGGGCCTATGGAGTTGTTTTCTGAAGAGTTTAAAAAAGCCGTCAAGGAAGCTTTTAACTCAACGAAACCAGTAGTGGCTACTATTCACATAAAAGCCGATAGGTACCCTCTATGTAGGAGGATCAAACGCCTTCCAAACGTGAAATTGTATGTAACTAACTATTCAAATAGAGACTCTCTTCCCAAGGTAATTTTCAGAGAGTTAATTGAGTCCCTTAAGCAAACGAAGAGTTAGCTCATACTTTATAATACCTTCCTAATAACCATACGTTACCTATGTGAACTTCTTCAACTCCTTCTCTTTTCATTATGTTTAATGCCTTCATAGCATGGTCTGTACTCGTAGGAGGTAGGTCGTTCATCATGTAGTCTGGGTGAAAAGCTAATAGGCTACATGGTATCTTAGGATTTACGTCAGCAATAAACCTAGCTATCATCTCGACTTCGTAAAGGTCAACATAGCCGGGCACTAACAACACACTTACTACGACTGGTGGTGGACTCTCTCTGCCCTCCATTAACTTAACAGTTGTCCTTATGTTGTCAAACAGTTGCTTATTGTCTACTCCAGTTAATGCTTTATACACGGATGGAGTCCATGCCTTGACATCAAATTTTAGTATTCCTCCAGAGTTCAAAGATAGAATTGCAGCTCTTTTTAAGAAACTCTTATTCATTAGGCCATTAGTCTCCCAGCATATTCTGAATATTCTGTCCCTATTCCTCTCCAACATGATCCTGCTAGCGGATAGAGCATGTGGCATTTGAGGAGTGGGATCGCCACCAAAATAACAGACGCAAGAGACCCTTTCATGAACTAGTGAAGCGAGAGAGGAGGCGCTCATAGTCGGTCTAAGGGCAGCAGTCATCCTCCTATATTGCCAATTTTGACAGAAGAGACAGTCTAAGTTACAAGCTCCATAGAAGACCGCTAGGTTGTAGTAACCTACCTCTGGACCACTAGAATAAGCAAATCTCGGATAACCAGTGCCCACACACCCTGGGCATATCCACTCAGCAACACAATTTGTCGGTAGAGGATCATAATACCATTCTAACAATCCATTCTTAGGGTAACCAGCTAGTCTAACTAGCCTACCATTCTCGTTTTTAACTAACCCGCAGAAACCATAACCTCCTTCAGGGATCACGCATTCATTGGCGCAGAACGTACATTTAATTCCTTTAGGGTCTCTGGGAGGCTCTCGGGGTAAGCCGTACTTCCCTCTACTGCTTTCATGGGCTTTGACTGCTAACTTGAGGGCTTCATTTGAGTTCTCCCTTAGACAGTTAACACAGACTCCTAAAATCTTCGAAATAGTCTTAGACTTCTCGCCGCATAATGCGCACTCCTTTTCCCTGATAAAGTGACTTGATATTCGAAATAACATCGTGCTCCCACTAGAGTTATTCGAGAAGATAGACGTGCCTCGCTATTTAAACATTACCGAGGACTAAAACACTTAGCTACTCGATAGGTACTTTAACTTATCTAAATGAGCTTACTGCACTTTAGTTTAGTAGCCTTAAGGATCCTTAAAACAAAAAGACGACTTCTATTTGTCTTAAAGTCAAGTGATATCAGCAGGCGACTAATGCTAATTGTTAAATAGTAGGAGTAACATAGTAAAGCGACTTATGGGGATAGACATGTCTGTGTGGAGTCAATTATCATCTAGTGAAAAGAAATTGATAGGGTCGTTTCTGTTGCTTGTTCTAGTGATCTCTGTGTTCGCTGTCCTTTACATGTTTAGGAGAAGAGAAGGTGTGATAGGTGTAATAGATGTCGATGGCTATATAATATACGACGCAGATAGAACTGCTTACTTGAAGATGATAGAATACGCACTCAGAAACGATACAATTAAAGGGGTAATAGTCAGAGTTCGCTCTCCAGGAGGCTATCTCTCAATGGTAGAGGATGTCTATAGAGCTCTCAAGTTACTGAGCGATAAGAAGCCTACGATAGCAGTGATTCAAGACATAGCAGCTTCAGGAGGATATTACATAGCCTTAGGGGCTACTACGATAATTGCTGAACCTGGTTCCTTCATAGGGAACGTAGGAGTTATAGTCATAGTTCCTTACCAGATCAGGCCTACTGAGAAAGTGCTCGAGAGTGGACCCTACAAGCTCTCAGGAGTTTCACCACTTCAACTTTACGACATAGTTAAGGTAGCCCTAGATAGCTTCCTTCAAGTGATCAAAGAAAGAAGAGGTAATAAGTTGAAAATATCACTTGAAGAGCTAAGCGAAGGGAAGCTCTACTTGGGAATAACATGTAAAGAGTATGGCTTAGTGGACTCACTCGGATCCATGAACGACGCAATTGAAATGCTAGTAAAGCTAACTAGACTTGAGAGATACAAAGTAGTTTCTTTATCCAGCGTTATTAAGGAGTTTAACGAGACGTGGCCTGGAGCTATGCTCTGGAGACAGAGGAGGAAGGTTAGCACGACTAAGCTCATCTCGTCAAATGTGTCTCCTTTCAAAGTCTATTATTTGTCTCCACTGTACGTCAACTTAACGAAAACTAATCAAATGTTTGCTACCCAACGCTCCGAAAGTCTAGAATCTCTTTCAAGTATCGGAGGTGGCGCTGAGGGGACCATCTTAATAGACTTGTCTCACAAGAACGATCTGTGGTTGAGTGAGATAGGGACTTTGCTCTCTGAGTTAGTTAAGCAAGGCTTAAAAGTCAGGTTCATAGGTGATAGGAGTAACTTCACGACTTTGCTTAGTTTTGCTAAGGCGCTAATGATAGTGAATCCAAATAGTCTCTATAGCGATAACGAAATCAAGGCCATAGTTGGCTTCGTCAAAAGAGGTGGGAAGTTAGTGTTGATTTACGACCCCTCGAGAACTTATGCCATCTACATAAACTCAATAGCAATGGATCTCGGGATATATTTTGTAGATGGTTTTCTCTACGACATAAAGAATCATTATAAGATATACAGAAACATTATCGTTACAGAGTTTAATAGTAGTGAACTATTAACTAAAAACCTAACTAAACTCGTATTCTTCACTGCAACTCACATAGTTTCAAATGGAACGGCGATAGCCTTTACCAGTAACACTACAGTTCTGTCGACGAGCGAGAGTAGTGGGGTTTACAGCCCCATAGTTGTCGTCAAAAACGTGGTCGCTATAGGAGACCTAACTTTCCTCACTGATCCTTACTGTTACTTAGCCGATAACAAAATCTTCGTAAAGAGACTTGTAGAATTTATAAAAGGATATTCAGGCAAAGCTTGATAAATATAAAAACACTTTATGATATAGATAACACTAAGTCTAATCGAAATATATTTTTGAGTCCTAAGTCAAAGAATCGTGGGTGAACAGTTGAGCTGCGACTTCGCAGAGAAGCTTAGACGTTGTGAGTCTGTACTTGAGATATTTGAGCTAGTCAAGGCATGTGTTGAAAGAATACTTAACCTGAGTAGAGGAGGAATTATGATAGGGTTGCAAGATTTGCCCAATCAATTACTCAGTTATCACCCAATAGGCTCTAACATAATAGTCTTAAACAAAAGAGTTATTTCGAGAGCAGCCTACTTAGTTGAAGACCAAGAAGTGCTCAATTCCCTTTTATTCTATGCGATACTTCGTGAGTACCTACGTTCACTAGGAATAGTTGACGAGAGGTTAGCCAAGCAATACTCGTTAGAAATCTGCGAAAAAGTCTTTGGAGATGAACATGTTCTAACGTTCATAGCTAAGAACGGCTTAGAGGTTATAATCTCAGAGCTAGACGACGTTCTAGCTGATTCAGACTACTCCGTTACAGATGACATACTTATACTTAAAGACACACGTAATCGCGACCTCTCATATGTCTAAGAATCCATTGAATTTCTGTCGCTCTTCAGTCTAATATGAATGCTCATGTCTGAGTCTGGTTTATGTTAGCATGTGAGGGAGCGTAGAGTACGCTTAATGCTAACGATAACTGAGGAAGAGATAGCTCAAACGTTAAGAGAACTACGCTGG
>Ga0180302_10000152_pt1 | contig 28338 bp, 30 predicted proteins | sample GuaBasSediGuay17_FD_121794 | JGI IMG/M metagenome (GOLD analysis project Ga0180302, IMG submission 121794) | Subseafloor sediment microbial communities from Guaymas Basin, Gulf of California, Mexico - Guay17, Core 4571-4, 12-15 cm | ecosystem: Environmental > Aquatic > Marine > Hydrothermal... | reverse complement strand
GGCCTTCATGAAGGAGAGGGGTAAGCTGATGGGTGAACAGCTGCTTTCAGAGATTGATCCTCAGATTGCTTGGAGGAGGGATGCCACTACGTGGTGGGAGTGTGAGCGCCGCTTTCTAGACCCGTACATTAAGGGTAGGATTCTAGGGGTTAAACTGATGGAGCTTACGCCGAATACCTGTAGATTCAGGTTTACTCACTGTGCTTTCCTTAAGGGGTGGGCCTACGCTACTGTGAAGCCTGAGGATATGTGCGAGATACTCAAGGAGACTGAGAGGGGGCTTGCTGAAGCCATAAACCCCAACTTGGAGCTTGTGGAGTTTAACCCTGGGCTAGCGAGGTTTGAGCCTTACTGCCAGCTAACCATAAAGCTCAGGAAGAAGTAGCTGAAGAGGCTAACCACCTCATTTTTTGTTAAACCTACTTCTTGATGGTCTAGGTCGACTTAAACCTCTACTTCACGAGTTAAGTGGCGAGATTGTGTGGTGGGGCCGCCAGGATTTGAACCTGGGTCACGAGGGCCCAAGCCTCGCAGTCTACCAGGCTAGCCTACGGCCCCTTCTTAGATGGTGAGAAGGGAGGGGTTAATTTAAGCTTACCTCTTTAGGAAGTGGGTTAGGCTCACCTGCCTTGTTGGCGCCATCTCTCCTTCGAGGACCTTTATCACGGTTATCTTCCTCGTGGCTGGAAACGAGACGTTGTAGACCTGCACTCCATCTATGACTGTGTGGAATAGCTTTCCGTTGTGTGCGTGGCCGTGTATGGCTACTGGCGGCTTCCTCCTCTTAATGACTTCCTCCAGCTTAGCTGAGCCCATTTCCGGCCAAGCCCACTTGGGTTCTCCTACAAGCGTCTTGTAGGTGATGGCGTAGTGCGATATGAGTATCGTGAAGCCCTTCTTGGAGGCCTCTTGCAGCAGCTCATCTATTCTCTTCAGCCTCTGCTCGTACAGCTGAGCTATGTTGGGTATGTGCTTCCTCTGCCACGATGTCGGTCTATCTAGGCACCCCTTTGTCCCCACCACTACCAGCTTGTGGTTTGGGAGCTCTATCTCAGCCAGCTCGTCGTTGAGCCAGAGGACTTTGGAGTATCGGGCCATGATATCGTCGAGCTTGTCGTCGTACTCCTCATTGCCGAAGCACGCGACTATTCTGCAGCTCAGCCTGCTCTCTATGGCGTCTATGACCTTCTCGTACTCCTCCACCCTCCCCTTATAAATCATGTCTCCAGCCAAAAGCATGAGGTCGACGTCGGGGCTGTTGTTGAGCACTCTCTTGAAGTCGTCGTAGAACTTCGGTGAGTGGACATCTGAGACGGCTCCCACGAGGACTCCATCTAACATCTCTAGGGCACCACTTTAAGCATATGTCATCGCTCTAAGCTTTAAGAGTTCGAGGAACTCTTTATACTTTTGAGCCGAAACCCTGACGCCGTAGGCGTAGGGGTGTCCTCCACCTGATCCCCCGACCTCCCTTATTATCTCGGGCATGAACCTTGTTAAGTCCACTCCTCTAGCTCTAAGAGAGCACTCAACGAACTCGCGGTTGAACCTCGAGGCAATCCCTATACCCACGTCTCCAGTGATTAGTGATAAGGCGTAGCTGGCAGCTCTACCCGCAAACCCTCTTTGAGGGACCTCCTCGATTAGAGCTATGGGCCCCTCGATTACAGCGTTCTCCTCGACGTATCGCTGAACCTCGTAGTCGAGCCTCAAGTTCCTAATAGCCCTGGTGACCACCAAGTCTATGCGTCCAACCCTTAAGCCTCTCGCTAGCTCATCAGCTACTGATGTGAGCTCAACTGCCTTCATGCCTAATAACGCCAGGCTAAGCATCTCAGACTCGAAGTATAGGATTCCCTTACCCCACTTGAGCATCTGGCTCTTGACGAACTCTGTGTCGTCGAATGAGTCGGCTATAGCCCCATAAGCAGCTAAAAGAGCTGAGTGGCCGTCGCCTTCAGCGAATAGGTGGTATATGAGCTCAGAACATGAGGCACGAGTATTCACGATGACCTCATCAGCAAAGCCGAGGATTTCAATGCCAGCCGGTGGGGGGTGGTGGTCTACATACACCATTTTAACACCCCTCTGCATGAGGTGTCTTACGGCTGAGGCGAAGCGCTCGGCAACATCGACGTTGATGGCTAAATCAACTATTAGGAGAGAGCTCGCGTGGAGCTTCTGGCTTGAAGCCAACGCCTCGAGATCCCTGTGAAGCCTAGAAGGCTGAGTGAACTTCAACTCGACTTCGCCGAATACCCGCTTCACAATTGAAGCTGAGCACACACCGTCAGACTGGCGGGCTCAAGGCCTATCGCCGTGTGCAAGCACCATTAGGGGCCCAGCTTCCATGAACTCTCTAAGCTTAATGCCTCCCCCCTCCACGCAGAACATTAATAACTGCCCTCTTTAATTAATTAGGTGGCGGATGAAGAGATGACGGTCTAAGAGCCCAAGCGATGATATATGATGGGCGGACTGACGCCGCAACGGCTGTTCACCCTGTTTAAAATTTTTAAACTAACGCTTGGAACTTTCTCTGGGTGACCTTAATGTCAGCAACTATAGGCTTCGTTAAGGGCTCTTGCTACAACTGCAAGAACTACGACTTAGAGAAGAATTACTGCAAGACTAGGTCCATATGGACCACTCCAGCTGACAGCTGCGACAGCTTCACTCCTAAATGAATAGTAGCCTCCTCAAACCCTCGAAAATTACAACTTTATTTCATCATTTGATTTCAGAGATTGATTATGGCCACTCAAGCGTTTTGACTTGCCTATATGGCCCATACTTCTCAAACCTATCTCTGACAGCGCTAGGCCAGTTGGATGGGTCGAAGCCGTGTTGGGCTAGGAAGGCGGTAGCCCACCTTGTGAGGCCATGCCCCGTGCAGCCAGTCCATATCTCCCTGCCCTTAACTTCCTTTATCCTAAAGGCTGAGACGTAGTGCTTGTAGTGGACACTGGCAGCCGTTATCTCAAGCCACTCCGCCTCTTCCCTCTTACCTCGATAAGGCAAGTAGCACTCAATGTCTATGGTCGGTATCTTGTCCCTAGACGATATGTCGATCTTCCTCTTCTTAGCTTCCTCGCTCGACAGGTAAAACGGCGCGCCTACTACAACTCTCCACTCGAGCTCTAAGACCTTGTCCACGAGGTTCAACGTCTTCGAGACCACCTCCTCCCTTATCTTGACCACGTCGCTGGGTGCCCCTAGGTACACCATCTCCATGCGCCAGAACTCGTTGGTCCTGGCAAGGCCCTCCACTCCTCCAGCCTCATTTCTCCAAGTCCAGCCGCCCATGCACTCGTACACCTTTATGGGGAGTTCCTCAATCCTAACGGTTTCGCTGCTGAAGAACTGGTAGAATGGTGGGCATTGCACGGCGTCTAGCACGTACTCGGGTTCGCCCAGTATGTCCTTCAATAAGTCCTTCCTCAAAACCCTCTTCAGAGTGTACTCCCTCTTGTACTCATCGAATGCTGAGGGGTCTCGTGGGGGTACACAGACGTAGAACATTCCCTCGGGGAGGTGTTCAACGTAGCTTGAGAGCTTCTCGAGGACGGTTAGAGGTATGAGCCTAGGGAACATCCACTCCTCAAACCCTAGGGGTCTACACACGTTCTCTACTATTAAGTCACGCATCACCTTTAGGAGGCCTACCATGGGCCCTGTGAATATCCACTGTCCTCTAGCTGGGAACCTCTTTATCCAGCTCCTTTTCTCTGCTTCGCTGGCGACTTCGAGGTTAAACTTCACAGGCTTGGGGCTTGACTGCTCGATTACGTGGCCGAAGGGTACTAGGAGGGCTTTAGGAGCCTCTACCTCAGCTTCGGGCTTGACGAGGGCCTTCACGAGCCTATCCACTATCCTAGCCTCTAAGTCGCTTTCCTCGACGCCTCTGAGCTCTATGGTCAATAGGTCGCCTGTGAGTTCAGCTACTCCACGGTCGCCTAAGAGGTCTTCAACCTCGCTCAAGTCCCCCTTGAAGCCTGGGACCTTGATGACGTAGTTCAAGACCTCAAAGCCTCTCACGCCTATCCTATGCCTCTTACCCAGCTCTGCACCTATGAGCTTCCTAAGCCTGAAGAGGGCATCGTGAGCCCTCACGTACCTCCCAGAGGATATCTCCACGTAGAGTTTTCCGTCCTCAATCCTCCAAGCAGTTACCTTAGCACCCTCACCCTCCTTTCCCTTCGGCACGCCCTTCACGAGGATGCTCCTATTGGCCTCATCAATAACCTCCTTGAGAGTTTCCTCAACTCCTTGAAGCGGCTTGTTGAAGGTGAAGTACCCCTTCAAGCTAAACTCCATCATAAACCCTCCAGCCTCGATATTCTACTCCACCCTCCTTTATTAATTAAGACGACGTCCTCTAACCTAACCCCAAACTTACCCGGGATGTAAACCCCTGGCTCCACGGTTACGACGTTGCCCTCTCTCAACACGTCGTTGCTAGAGGATGACAGCGCAGGACCTTCGTGAACTGAGAGCCCTACCCCGTGACCGAGGCTGTGAATAAAGTACTCGTCGAGCGCCTTCTCCTTCAGAGCCCTCCTAGCTTCTGCGTCCGGCGTCGAGGCCTTGACGCCATCCCTCATGACTTTGAGCGCCGCCTCCTGAGCTCCTTTAACGGCTGCTATCACCTGCGAGGCCTCTCGATTCTCTCCGACGATGAAGGTCCTAGTCATGTCAGAGCAGTAGCCGTGCACTCTAACCCCTAGGTCTACGACGACCACCTCCCCCCTCTTGATGACCCTCTTGGTGGGCTTAGCGTGAGGATAGGCTGACCGTGGCCCTGAGGCGACTATGGTGTCAAAGGCCATGCCCTCAGCCCCCTCGATCCTCAAGGCCCTCTCCACTTCAGCTGCTACGTCAACCTCCCTGACTCCCTCCCTCAAAACCTCATAAGCCCTCTGAAGACCTGCCTCGACGACCCTCGTAGCCTGCCTTATGCACTCAACCTCGTAGGAGTCCTTGACCTCTCGCAGCTTTAAGAGCCCATCGTTAAGGTCTTTGACTTCCCGCACTTCAAGCTTGGCCCTTAAGCCATCAGCCATCTCGCGGGTGCAAAGGTCAAGCCCCACGCAACCCCTAACTTGGTATTCCACCAACAACCTCAGCAGAGCTTTCAGAGGCTTCTCACCGAGCTTGAATGACACCACCTTCACGAGCGGGCTAACCGTGTCAACTGCCTCCTTGTACTCAAGCGGTGGAACCATGAGTATAGGCCCTTCAAGGCTCTCAGCTACAAGCGCGTAAGCTGTCTTAGGGGGATTGCCGACCACGTCAAAACCCGTTGCGTACTGAACGTTCTCCGGCTGCGCTAACAGGACGTACTCTAAGCCCTCTCTCGACGCTAAATCCAAGATCCTCTTAAGCCTGTCCTCAATAACGCGTTCTGGCACAGCATTCTCCATGCTCAACACACCCTCGGCGTAGGCTCTCCTAGAGGGGGCTCTAACAGCTTCCTCCCTCCAACGAGTGTTTCGAGCACCACCTTCCCCTTAGGCTCTTCGCGCACCTCACCTATTATCGAGGCGTAGGCTCCATGCTTCGTCTTCCTAACGGCTTCGAGAACCTCCTCAGCAACTTCTCTCTCAACAACTATGACCGCTACACCCTCACACGTGACCTCGAAGGGGTTGAGGCCCAACATTTCAGATGCAGCTTTAACATCATCTCTCACAGGGACATCTATCTCCCTAATCCATATGCACAACCCGGACTTAGAGGCCATTTCGTTTAGAGCCATGGAGAGCCCACCTCTAGTGGGATCTTTGGCTGCGTGGACTCCTCCAATGCCCAGCGCGGCCTCCATGACGTCCCATATGGGGGCTACGTCGGACTCAAGCTTAGCCTCAAACTCGATACCCTCCTTAACTGAGGCTAGGGCTATGCCGTGATCTCCTATGAAGCCAGAGACTATGACCTTATCCCCAACCTTCAAGTTCGAGTCCTTCAGCAAACACCCTCTCTTAGCAAGTCCCACGCCAGCTGTGCTCACGACTATCTTATCTATCTTGCCGCGCGGCATGACCTTGAAGTCGCCGTGGACTATGGCGACCCCTACCTCCTCGGCCACGTCGTTCATGGACCTCACAATCCTCTCTAGTTTCTGTAGAGGGAACCCCTCCTCAACGACTATTGAGTCCATTATTGCCAGAGGCTTTGCACCCATCACAGCCAAGTCGTTTATGGTTCCGGCCACGGCCAGCTTCCCTATGTCGCCTCCCGGGAAGAATATGGGATCCACTGTGTGTCCATCCATGGTGAGCACGACCTCGTAGTCGCCTAGCGGTAAGGAGGCTCCATCATCCATCTCGTCAAGCCCAAGCCCGTCGTAGACCCTCCTCCTCTTGATATTCTGGATTATCAAGCTCTTTATGAGGTCCACCATGACGGTTCCGCCGGCACCGTGAGCTAGTAGTACATCGCCTGTCGCCATATGTAGACCCTCATGTGCATAAAGCTTATATCCCCTCCTATTGAATTTTCCCTCACCACATGAAGCGATAGTCAAGGTAGAGGTGTCTGATAGGTGCCGCAATACCATGGTGGAGATCTTAGGAAGCCCACTGGAGGCAAGTTTAGGCCTCACAGGAAGAAGAGGAAGTATGAGCTTGGCAGAGAACCCCTTGAGCCCTTGCCTTCAGACAAGGAGACTAGGATAATAAGGAGGGTTCGCGGGGGCAACTACAAGGTGGGCTTGAAGTACGTCATGTACGCCAACGTTATGGACCCCGAGACCCATAAGGCCTACAAGCTGAGGATACTAGGCGTGAGGGAGAACCCAGCTAGCGTTGACTACTCACGTAGAGGCGTGATCACTAGAGGGGCCATCATAGAGACTGAGAAGGGCCTTGCGAGGGTTACGTCTAGACCTGGACAGGACGGCGTCGTCAACGCAGTCCTCATAACTGGAGGCGGGGCGTGACCCTCATCTTAGGGGATAGGGATAGAGTTATCGTGTACTGCTGCTACCTAGACTCAAGTAAGTCGGAGTCTAGGGGTAGAAAGATACCTAAGAAGTACGCCGTAACCTCACCTAAGGTCGAGGAGATAGTGCAAGCAGCTTCTCAGCTAGGACTAGAGCCGGAAGTTGAGGAGAAGGTGCACCCCTCCTGGTGGTGGGAGGAGACGTCGAGAGTTTTAGTGAAGAAGGTGGGGTCCAAGAGGAGCTTGCTAATAGCCATAGCCAAGAAGATTCAAGAGAATAGAAGAGCACGCTCGTAATACGTAGGATTCCTTTATAGCTTACGAGAAAATCGTTAGCAATACTTCGCTGGTTATGGAATAGCCTTAAGAAATTTTTATATTAGATTGCTTTAAGGTTTCCCCAGTCATGGGGGAACCCCTCACGTCGCTTGGCGTGATCAAGCATATTTCACGGAACAACAACATAATAGTTAAAGCCAGCAAGGTCATACCTCGAATCGGCGACCCTGTTTATAACGGTAAGTTCAGGGTTGTAGGCTCAGTTTACGATATAATAGGCCCCACCTCCTCGCCCTACGTGGTGGTTAAGCCATCTAAGGGGTTAAGCCCCCATGACCTCCGCCAGCTGAAGAAACTCTACGTAGAGGTGAAGGTTGGAGTTAAAACTAGGAGGCAGAGGAGATGAAGGGAGTTCCGACCGATGAACCCGAGTTTAGATGTCCTGAGTGCGGAAGCACAGAGTTTTTTAGGGACTATGACCGAGCTGAGATGGCTTGTGCTAGGTGCGGCTTAGTCATAGGCGAGAGGCTTATAGATCTAGGTCCAGAGTGGAGAGCTTTCGACTCAGAACAACAGGATAGAAGGGCTAGAGCTGGAGCCCCCCTCACACTAACTATACACGATAAGGGCCTCTCAACGATAATAGACTGGCATAGCAGCAATAAGTCGTCGCGCTCCATGAGCCCAGCTAGGAGGATACAGATATATAAGCTGAAGAAGTGGCAGCAGAGGTCTAGGGTTTCCAACGCATTTGAGAGGAACCTCACCTTTGCTCTCTCAGAGCTCGATAGAATATCCTCTCAGCTGGGCTTGCCGAGGAACGTGAGGGAGAGCGCAGCCATATTTTACAGAAGGATGGTGGAGGCCAAGCTCATAAGGGGTAGATCTATCGAGAGCATGGTGGCCGCCGCCATATACGCAGCTTGTAGGCAGAACAGGATTCCCAGAACGCTAGACGAGATATCTCAAGCATCTAACATAAAGAAGAGGGAGATAGGGAGGAGCTATAGACTCCTATTGAAGACCCTTGTGGCTAAGGTTACGCCTATGGCTTCCATAAACTTCATTCCTCGCCTCGTAAACAAGCTCAACCTCCCTCACGAGGTTCAGAAGCTGGCTATAGCGATACTTGAGAGAGCTAGGGACATGGGCCTGACCTCTGGGCGCGGCCCCATGGGCATAGCAGCCGCTTCGATATACATCGCCAGCATACTTCAACATGTAAAGTGCACTCAGAGGGACATAGCCTCATCCGCGAACGTTACAGAGGTCACAATAAGAAACAGGTATCAGGAGCTCATGCGAAAGCTTGAATTTATAGTAACCATATAATTTCTTTATGAAGCGCAAGACGAAGGCAGCTGAGGACATCTACGCAAAAGCGCTCGACATCATAAGGAAGGCGGGTCCAGACGGCATTTTACAGAAGGATTTATGGAAGATCTTGAAGGTTAGTAGTCGCGAGGGCTCACGCATAGCCTTAACCCTCGAGAAGAGGGGCTTGATCATAAGGGAGCCCGTGGCTCAAGATCGATGGAAGACCTTTAAGTTGGTGGCGACTTCTAGCGACCTCAAGGTAAGCCTAGAGACCGTTGAGGGTTGTCCATGCTTCTCCTGCATGAACTTAAGCAGGTGTGGAAGTGGACAACACATAAACCCTGAGAACTGCGAGGATCTCACGGCTTGGCTCTTAAAGGACGACTAAAAGGGGTGGCTAATGCCTAAAAGGTGGGGTAAGGAGAGGCTGAAGGACTTCTTTTATAGAATGGCTAAGAGCAGGGGGTACAGGTCTAGAGCTGCCTTCAAGTTAATTGAGATGAATGAGAAGTTCAAGTTGTTCAAAGAGGGAAGTGTGGTTGTAGATCTAGGTGCTTACCCAGGCGGCTGGTCTCAAGTAGCTCTCAACGTTGTAGGTGAGAGAGGGCTCGTTGTGGCTGTGGACGTTAGGGACATCAAGTCTCTGGGCGTCCCTAATCTCATAGTCTTGAAGGGCGACATCTGTGATGAAGAAGTCCACGGCGAAGTGCTTAGGACCCTTCCTCGTAAGGCGGACGCCGTAATATCCGATGCAGCACCTAAGCTCTCTGGCGTGTGGAGTACAGATTTAGCTAGACAAGCTCTCCTAATCGAGTGTTCTCTGCGATTGGCCCATAAGGCTTTGAGGGTAGGAGGCAACATGGTCGTGAAGGCATTCCAAGGCGAGGGCCTCGACGACGTGCTAAGGCTCTTAAGGAAATCTTTTAGTGTTGTTAAGCTCTACAGACCTAAAGCCTCTAAGAAGGCTAGCAGAGAGATATACATCGTGTGCCTAAACTTTAAAGGCATTGAGGCTTAGCTTGGAGTAAACGGTATGCCAACCCCTAAGATACCCTTAAGGCTCCACAGAGAGGGGATGGTGAAACTAGTCCTCCCAGATCGAGAGGTGTTAGGCGATGAAGTAGCTCGAAAGATCGTCTTCTACAACGACGTCATGGTCTTCTCAAGGGACTTCTCTATATGTGCTCTGGAAGCTTTCAGCAAGTTGAAGTCTCAGAGGCTTAGAATAGCTGAGCCCCTGACGGCCAGTGGCATTAGAGGATTGAGGTATGCGAAGGAGGTTGAAGGCTCTGATGAGGTCTTGATATGTGATGTGAACCCCATAGCCATATCCTTCGCTGAGCTCAACACGTTGTTGAACGGGTTGAACAACAAGGTCGTGGTTCAACTAGGCGACGCCAACAAAGTTCTCTCGAGCCACAGCTCTAAGGACTTAAGGTTCTCAGTCACCGACATAGATCCCTTCGGTTCTCCAGCTCCATACGTGGACTCTGCGATAAGGGCTACTCGTATAGGTGGGCTTATAGCAGTAACCGCAACGGACATGCCCCCTTTGTGCGGGGTATATCCTGAAGTCGCTTTGAGAAAGTATGGTGGCCTCTCCATCAGAACAGAGTACTGCCATGAAGTTGCTGTTAGGCTCGTGCTAGGCCTCTTGTGTAGAGAGGCAGGTAAGTATGACTTAACGATTAAGCCTCTCACATGTCACAGCACAATGCACTACGTAAGGGTCTTCGTAGAGCTAGATAAGCATTATAGGGGGTTGCACACGGAACACATGGGCTTCATAGCTCATTGCTTCCAGTGTCTGCATAGAGAGCTCTTAGCCTTTAAAGACCTGCGTAGAACCACGTGTCCCATATGTGGAAAGAGCATGAGCATAGCGGGCCCTCTTTGGATAGGCCCTCTTTTCAACAAGGAGTTCTGCGCTGAGATGCTTAAGATCCTCTATAGAAAGAATTTGCCGACGAAGAGGCAACTTGCCAAGACGCTGAGCCTCATACTCGAGGAGTGTGAAGGACCTCCAACCTACTTCACCATAGATGTCATCTCAAGCCGCTTTAAGCTCAAGCAGCCTAAGGTGAGGCTCCTTGTGGATGAACTTTCGGCGAGAGGGTTTGAGGCTACGGTTACCCACTTCAACCCTAAGGCCGTGAGGTTTAACGGTCGCTTAGAGGAGCTTTGCAAAACCATTCAGACTATTAGCCAGTCGACGTAGTGACCTCAATGAGCTCTTCTGGGCTATCTATATGCTCGAGCTTCTTGGTCGATATTATGCCATCGCTCTCCTCTCTTATCGCTCTACGCGTTATGATGAGCCCCCCAACCTTAGCAACCTCCGCCACCTCTTTAAGTATCTCGACTTCCTCCTTGGCCCTCTTGGTCAAAGCCTCTATGGTCAGTATCAAGAGAGTGCTTCTGCCGTTGCCGTCCTTCTTCTTGGCTATTAAGTTAAATGGTGCCTCCTTGAACTTGAAAACCGAGAAACCAAGCCTTGTGAGCTTTAACGCGACCTCCTCTTGAAACCTATACCTCTTAGACCACGTCTCAGCTCTATCCTCAGACACTAAGTTCTCCCCGCTGTACTCTCTCGGCATTATGTCTATGGGCTTGAAGGGCTCCATGGCTTCCTCCTCGCCGACGATGTTCCTTAGGACTTCGTAAAGCCTCATGGCTATGTCTATTGTTGCATCCATGCCGTTACGCTCGTACTCGTAGACAGCTTTCCTAGAGACCTTGAGGAGTGAGGCTAGCCTGCCTAGAGAGAGGCCTGCTCTCTCCCTTATCATTCGGAGCTTTCTACCGTCGATCTTAACGTAAAACCTGCCACCCTTATAATACACGTACTGAGGCTTTCCCTCCAAGTAGCTCTTTAAAGCCTCTGGATGAACGGCGTATACGCCGAACTTCTCATAAACAGCTTCTCTCTCCATCTCCTCAGCATCTTCTTTCTCACTGACCACGAGAGGGGAGGCTTGAAGCGCGTAGCCAGCTTTCCTCATCTCTAAGGCGTAGGTGCTCTTTAGCTCGCAGAGGTCGTCTAGCACTCTAACTAAAATGAGCTTCTCTCCTCCTCTTGCGACGACGTTTATTGAGCTTCTCTCATTCATATAGGGCCTTGAGACCTCAAACCCTTTCTCCCAGAGTGCCTCAATGGCCTCGGCCAGAAGCTTCTCGAGAGGCAATACCAGCACACCTCTCGCTAAGTTATATCAGCGACGAACCCTATAACTGTTGTAGTTCTAAGCTTACTTCTGAGAAATGCTATGTGAGGCCTATACAAGAGTATTTTGCCTTTATCTCTGGGCAAACTGCTTTCACTCAAAACTCTGCTTATCACATGCGCTTCTAGCTCGCCTCCACATAACACGTATACGCCTTCACCCATGTCGATCCTCCTGAGGATGAGTATAGGCAACCTCAGCTTATCGTGGTAATGAGGGGGGGTCAGCTCAGCCAGCAGCCTTAGCTCGTCCTTATCCATTACGAGCTCGTCTCCTCGCCTCGTTATCACCTTCGGTTCATCCATAGATAGTAGCTCACGGAGCGTCTTGCTCTCACGCGGTAGATGATCGTTTATCCTCTCTATCTCCCTACTAAGTATCCTGGTGAACCTATTAAATGACCTGTCAGAGAACATGGTTATTGCCTACACCCTACGCGCCAATATCATGGCGTGATCCACGTCGTAAGGCTCTAAATGCACTACGTTTATTATCTCAAAACCTCCATCCTTCAGAGCCTCCATCTCCTTCCTGTAGACCTCTGAGGGCTCCTTCGTGACGTCTATGCTCCTAGCTTTAATGGCTAAGAAGGCCCATCCACCCTTCTTCAAGTAAAAGTCGGCGTTGTCTATGAGTATCTTGCTCTGATAAGGTTGCGCGACGTCTTGGTATATCACGTCCACCTCCTCTGTTATGCTTGAGTATTCAGCTGGGAACCTGGCATCAGCAAGTATTGGGATCACGTTAGGTCGATACCTAGCTACTCTCTCTAGGAACTCCCTCATAACTCTAGGCGAGAACTCAACGCCATAGACCCTACCGGACTCGCCGACAATATCTGATACGTGTGAGCACGTGGTTCCCGAGGCTACCCCCAAGTAGAGCACCTTCAACCCACTCTTCAGGGGGGAGGTCTTAAGCCCCTTCAAGAGAGCTGCAGCTAGCTTAGACCTGTAGGCGTCCCACACTCTGAGTTCCATGCCCTCATGCTCTATGAGCATCTCGCCGTAAACCTTGACGCCCGGCGCTAAGTTCCTCGTGGCGAGCTTGACGGTGCCGTCGTCCATCTCAACTACGTATAACCCCTCAAACTTCTCATGAGGTTTAACTCTCAAGCCTCTCACCTCTTCCCTCTCTTCCTCCTTTTCTCCTTCTTCCTCTTCTTCTCTATAACCCTCTTGGGAGGTGTCTTATACGTCTCTTTGATTTCCTTAATCCTCCTTCTCAAGTCCTCTTTGAGCTCGTCGGCTATGTACTCGCCTGAGAAGTAGTCGACTCGTGCAGCTATAGCAATCTTTCCAGCTAGGGCTCTTGCGATTTTACCTCTCTGCCAGCGTGGTGACCTGTGAATTTCGGGATGCTGAAATATTATTCCATGTTTGGGCGGTTTGCTTCCAGTTCTCAAGGCTCTGAATAGCGCCTTTTCGGCACCTAACAGTTGTATCGTGCTAGCTGGCAACTTGGCGAGCCTGTCGAGTCCCCCGGCTAATGCTATAAGCCTTGCACCTAAGACGGGGCCTATGAGTTCCTTTAGGTTGGGAGCGACCTCGCCCATTACTTCATTGACGTACTGCTTTAACTTGTCATTTAACCTGTAGAGATCCAGCGCTATAGATGCTACTTCTCTTATTATGTCTATGTCCTTGGGCAGCACATCAGCTCCAAGCGACGTGGCTCCGCTCTCCACGAATTTCAAGACTTTATCCTTAATGGGGCCTAGGGCCTCGAGTAAGTTCTTCTTCACAACATTATCACGGTGACCTATCAACCTCAGAGCCCTTATGTAGTCCTCATGGTCCTTAATCATGGTTCCAAGCTCTGGGAAGTGAACACCATACCACTCTCTCAGCCTAGAGGCAAGAATATTGATCATCTTCTCAACTTCATCTATACAGGACACTGCTTGAGCTACTAAGAGATCTCGTTTCTCAACTGCTTCAACCATCTTCTTAGCGCTTAAGTCGTAGGCAACCCTATGGAGGGCTTTAAGGGCCTCTTCCTCGCTCCCAGCGACTCCAAGCTCTACAGCAAGCTTTAGTAACTGTGTTCTAGCGAGCTTAGCTATCTCGTTAGGCGCTTCAACCTTCACATTTCTGAACCCCATGTCCATGAAGGCTTTTGCTAGGACGTCACTCTCAAAGACGAGCTCGTCAACCCCCCTCTCCCTGAGCTTATCGCTCAACACCTTAATTTCATCTACGATCTCCCCTCTACCCAAGGCGTAAAGCCTATTCGCCTGCTGTAGAGGGTCTCCTGGAAATAGCGCCTTCTCCAAGAGGTTGCCCTTCTCATCATATGCAAGTAAGCCCATGAATGTGCACACGACGAAACCCTTCATGCACTACCTCCCCACGACATGAATACACTAACAGGCTAGGTTAACTACATAGTATGGATTGAGCCATGATAATATATAACTGTTTTCATAATAACTAGAGGGAAGGTATGAGCTTAGCTGTTAACATATCATCACTAACCATTAGAAACCCTCTTATGCTTGCTTCTGGCGTACTCGGCACAACCCCCTCAATGCTCCTCAAGGCCTATAAAGCAGGTGCAGGTGCTGTAGTCACAAAGTCTCTAACGTTAACTCCTCGAGCGGGGAATGTCAACCCCGTGATAGTTGACCTAGGTTATGGCTTGATTAACGCTATTGGGCTAGCTAATCCAGGGGTTCATCGTTTCCTTGAGGAGTGCACTTCTATTAGGGATGAGTTATCCAATATCCCAGTGGTGTTCAGCGTAGCTGGCTTCAGGATTGAAGACTATGTTGGAGCCGTTAAGATAATTGTGGAGTCAGGTCTGGCAAAGGCCATTGAGCTGAACCTCTCGTGCCCACATGTAGCTGAGACCAAAGCTTTCTCTGAGGATCCTAAGCTCGCTGGACGAGTCGTCAAGGAGGTGTGCGACATATCGCCAGTACCGGTTTTTGTTAAGTTAGGGTTTGAGAGCAACTTGTTGAGCGTGGCTGAGTCTGTTGTTAAGCATGGCGCCTCGGCTATAACAGCCATCAACACCATAAGGTCCATGGCCATAGACATAAGGGCCAAGAGGCCAGTCCTATCCTCGATATATGGTGGGCTTTCTGGACCCTCCTTGAAGCCCATAGCTTTGAGAGTGATATACGACCTCTACGAGAACTTCGAGATACCCCTCATAGGTGTTGGAGGTGTAAACACTTGGATGGACGTCATTGAGTACATGCTGGCAGGTGCACGCGCTGTTCAGATAGGAACAGCTATACGTAAGAGGGGGTTGAAGCTATTTAAGGAGATCATAAGGGGCATCGAGAATTTCATGGAGGAAGAGGGCATTAGAGACCTGAAGGAGATAGTGGGAGCAGCTCATTGAGGGTTGGACATGTCGTACTACGTTAGGTTTAAGGTTGCATCGAAGGAGTGCGTGGCGAGGAACACATACTCGTTAAGGCTTAAGTGCTTGGGCTTTGCTCCAAGGGTTAAGCCGGGGCAGTTCTTCATGGTATGGTTGCCGAGCATCGATGAGTTCCCTCTATCCCCTTCAAGCATTGATGAGTCTAAGGGTGAGGTACGCCTCACCTTTGTGGTAAGGGGTGATGGGACTAGGGCTTTGGCTTCACGTGCTGTTGGTGACATGATATTCATGCGTGGCCCTTATGGTAATGGCTTTAGGTTCACCTCAAAGTCACCTATCCTAATTGTAGGGGGTGGTGTGGGCACAGCACCCTTAATACCGTTGGTAAAGCAACTCTCTGAGTCTCGTAGAGACGTCTACGTGGTTGTTGGAGCTAAGTCGTCCAGCGATTTGGTGCATACAGATGAGTTGTCAAGGTTGCTTGGCGAAGAGAAGGTGACTGTGGCAACTGATGACGGTACTGCAGGGGTTAAGGGTACATCTGTTGACGCCTCACGCCTCCTCCTAGAGAAAATAAGGTTCTCTTACGTCTATGCCTGTGGTCCAGAGCCCATGCTGTTTAAACTCCATAGGCTCCTTCTGAAGCTAGGTATACCTCATCAGATGCTTCTCGAGAGGTATGTTAAGTGTGCTTTAGGCGTGTGCGGCTCGTGCCTCATAGATGGCTTCAGGTTGTGTAGTGATGGACCCGTCTTCAGCTCTTCGAGGCTTAAGAGGATGAAGGAGTTTGGAACATTTAGCAGAACCTCTTCAGGCGAGAGGCTCCCCATAAATCCTTAACTCGTAGCTCGTAGGCGTGACGCAATATCTTTATATGTAGGCTCCCGCTCCTCCTTGAATGGAGGTCGGTCTACATGCCGTCCCACGGCTCACTGACAAAGGCTGGTAAGGTTAGGACGCAGACGCCCAAGATACCTCCTAAGCCCAAGAGGACGCCCATACCACGAATTAAGAACCACAAGAAGTACATTAGGAGAGTAGCGTACGCGCAGCAGAGAGCTTAGCTCCTCCTAGTCTCCAGAATCCTTTACTGATAGCTAGAGCTACGCCTACGTGACAGCAAGCTTTTCTAGTTTTAGGCTTCTTCTACGAGTGGTGTGTAGCTTGCCGTCTAGTGGTGGCTCTGAAGTCCCAGCACCACTCGAAGTGAAGGGGATAGGGGTTTACGATAGGGTTAAGGTCGTGAAGGGTGACGCTGTCTACGAAGGCCTCCTCATGCCAAGGACCGAGGTACTAGGAGATGACTACATAGTAATAAAGCTCGACAACGGCTACAACATAGGTTTTAGACTTAAGGAGGTTGAGGTTCAGCTTGTGTCTAAAGCTTCTCCAAGCGTGGTAGAGAGGGCTCTTCAACAAATCTCGAGAGGAGGTCTACCTAGGGTCACAGTTCTTGGTACAGGCGGCACGATAGCCAGTAAAGTGGAGTACAAGACTGGAGCCGTCTATCCCTCACTGACGACTGAGGACCTCTACGAGTCGATTCCTGAGCTCAACGAGATAGCTGTCATAAACACCAAGACCATATTTAACATCTTCAGCGAGGACATGAGGCCTGAATACTGGACCAAGATAGCTGAAGCTGTGGCTAAAGAGGTTGAGAGCGGAGTTGATGGTGTTGTAATAGCCCACGGAACCGACACGATGGGTTACACCGCCGCAGCCTTGAGTTTCGCTCTACAAGGCTTGCCCATACCAGTGGCTTTGGTGGGTGCTCAGAGGTCGTCTGATAGACCTTCGTCCGACGCAGCACTAAACATGATGGGGGCAACAGCCGTAGCATCCCGTGCTCCCTTTGCTGAAGTCGTAGTTGTCATGCACGAGAACATAAGCGACGACGTGTTAGCGGTATACCGTGGAGCTAAAGTTAGGAAATGCCATACGAGTAGAAGGGATGCCTTTAAAGCTGTAAACGACAAGCCCATAGCGAAGGTCATAGGGGGTAGAGATGTTGTCGTGTTGGCCAGCAACCTAAAACCCCGCGGTACGAAAGAGGACTTTGTCGTTAAGCCGAGGTTTGATAGTAGGGCCGCGCTCATCAAGGTGTATCCCGGCATACCAGCTGAGGCTTTAGAGTGGGTCTTGGAGTCTGGCTTTAGAGGAGTTGTCATAGAGGGCACGGGTCTTGGCCACACGCCCAGCTACGTATTTCCCTCCATAAGAAAGCTTGTAGATGCAGGCATCGTAGTGGCCATGACGTCTCAGTGCCTGTGGGGGAGGGTCAACATGAATGTGTACAGGACTGGCGTCGAGCTCTTGAGGATGGGCGTCATACCTTGTGAAGACATGTTGCCTGAGACTGCTTTAGTTAAGCTCATGTGGTGCTTAGCTAACGCCAGCAGCATAGATGAGGTAAAGAGGCTTATGCTCACGAACATAGCGGGGGAGATCAAGCCTAGGACTGAGTACAAAGCGTATCTGGAGGTGAAGGGTCTTGAGTAGTAAATATGCCGAGCTTGGCTTGAAAGTTGGCTTAGAGCTTCACCAGCAGCTCAACACGAAACACAAGCTCTTCTGCTCTTGCCCGACGACGTTGAGAGATGACGAACCCGACGTGGTCTTCATGAGGTACCTACGCCCTACGAGGAGTGAGCTAGGGACTGTTGACGAGGCCGCCCTATTAGAGCACGAGAAGGGCAAGGTTTTCATATACCAGGCCTACAACGACTCAACGTGTCTCGTCGAGATGGATGAAGAGCCTCCGCACCAGCTCAACGACGAGGCCTTGGACATAGCTCTTGGAATAGCCTTGATGTTAAGGGCCAACATCCCTGACGTAATTCAAGTGATGAGGAAGGTGGTCATAGATGGCTCCAACACTACGGGCTTTCAGAGGACGGCGATAGTGGCGTTGGGCTCAAGGGATAGCGTCATAGAGGATTCTGAAGGCCCCGTCCACATACAGACGATATGTCTTGAAGAAGATGCTGCTAGGAAAATCTCTGAGAGCGAGAAAGAAGTTGTGTATAGACTTGATAGGCTCGGCATCCCTCTAATAGAGGTTGCAACAGCCCCTGAGATAAGGAGTCCGGAGCAAGCTCAGAGGGTAGCGTTGAAGTTGGGGCAGCTCTTCAGGATATCTGGGAAGGTTAAGAGGGGTAAGGGGACTATAAGACAGGATCTCAACATATCGCTGGAGAAGGGCGCTAGGGTTGAGATTAAGGGAGTTCAGGACTTAGAGCTCCTATCAAAGGTTGTTGAGTTGGAGGTCGAGAGGCAACTCAAACTTCTTCAGATAACGGAGGAGCTTAAAAGCAGAGGGGTCACTGATGTCGAATGCGAAGTGGTGGACGTCACCGACATATTCCGTGGCTCTCAGAGCAAGGTGATATCTCAAGGCATTAAGAGAGGGGGCAGAGTGCTGGCACTTAAGCTACCGGGCTTCGCTGGTCTACTTGGACGAGAAGTTCAGCCTGGCAGGAGGTTTGGCACAGAGCTGAAGGACTACGCTGTTGTATGGGGCGGGGTTAAGGGGATATTCCACACGGATGAGATGCCCGCTTACGGCATCTCTCAGCAGGAAGTGGATGAGCTGAAAGAGCACCTTAAGTGCGGCGATATGGACGCCGTGGTCTTCGTAGTGGACGAAGTGGACAAGGCTAGAAGAGCTCTCGAGGCAGTTGCTAGAAGGTGTAGAGAAGCCATTAAGGGGGTCCCCGACGAGACTAGGGCTGCCAACCCTGATGGGACGACGAGGTACATGAGGCCTAGACCCGGAGCCGCTAGAATGTATCCAGAGACCGACGTGAGGCCCATAGTGATAACGAAGGAAAGGCTTGAGGGGATATCGAGATCTCTACCCGAAATGCCTGAGAAGAAGCTTAAGCGCTTCATAGAGGAATACGGTTTAAGCAAGGATCTGGCGTTGCTCATGGTGAACTCCTACAGACTAGACTTATTCGAAAGAATAGTCTCAAGCGTTCCTGAGGTCTCACCAACGATAATTGCAACTACCTTAGAGTACACGTGGAAGAGCTTAAAGCGTGAAGGCGTTCCACTCGACAACATCGACGAGCACAAGATAATTGACGTGTTTAGAGCGTTGGGCAAGGGCATCATAGCGAAGGAGGCCATACCTGAAGTACTAAGAGGTATGGCTGAGAACCCCCAGTGTACAGTCATGGAGGTCATAGAAAAGCTCGGCTTCAAAGCCATGACCCTAGAGGATGTCAAGGACTTCGTGGATAAGGTTGTACGCGAGAATGTGGAGATAGTCAAGAGCAGAGGTGAGAGGGCTGTCCAAGCCATCATGGGTAAGGTCATGGCGCACCTCAGAGGGAAAGTTGATGGAAAGCTTGTGAACCAAATAGTCCGAGAGAAAGTCGGGGAGTTGCTCAAGGAGATTGGGAGGTCAGAAAAGCCTTGACCGCTACTTGTCTGTGGAGTGGAGGCAAAGACAGCGCTTACGCCTGCTACTTAGCTATGAAGTCTGGCGTAAAGATCTCGTGCATAACCACCTTTTACCCGCAAGACCCTGAATCCATGTTGTTCCACGTGCCCAATGTGAGGTGGACTTCGCTTCAAGTACAAGCCCTCGGCTTGCCTCACATATTGGTCAGCACACCTAAAGGTGAAGAGCTGGAGCAGATGAGGCGCGTCTTAGAGGATTTGAAGGAGCGTTATGGAGTGAAGACCGTGGTTTCAGGCGTCATGGCTAGTAAGTATCAGCGAGACCTCTTGCGAAGAGTGTGTGAGGAGCTAAGCCTTGACCTCATAACCCCGCTTTGGGGACGCGACCCAATAGGCATTTTAGAGTCCGTGATTAAGGAGGGCTTCAAAGCCATAGTTATAGGGGTCTACGCTGAGGGCTTAACAGCCAAGTGGCTTGGTAGGCTCATAGACTACGACATGCTAAACGACCTAAAGAAGCTCGTGGAGAAGTGGAAGATACACGCTTGTGGTGAAGGCGGTGAGTACGAAACCTTCGTCCTTGACACTCCCTTCTTCAAGAAGAGAGTGGAGATACTCGACTACGAGGTCTTGTGGAGGAGGAATTGGGGGGAGCTTGTAATAAAGGACGCTAAGCTAGTAGACAAGTGAGTAAGTGGAGGCTAAGTATCCATGTCTGTTGTGGCTTCGATGATGAGGTCCCTCAAGGACTACGACTTCAAGATTCTCACAACTATGGAGAGGTTGCACTTAAGGTATGAGTACATACCAGTTGAAGTTCTTGCTAGACAGTTGAGGAAGTCCATCGAGGACCTCATGGAGTCCCTTGATAAGCTACACAAGCTCGGCCTCGTATCTAGGTGGAAGCAAGAGTACTTGGGTTACGCCTTGAGGCAATATGGCAGAGACGCCTTAGCCCTTAAGTACTTCGTCGATCACGGAGTGCTAGACGCTGTGGGTATAAGGCTGGGTGTGGGCAAGGAGGCTGACATATACGACGGTCTGTCACCGTCGGGTCTAAGGGTCGCTGTCAAGTTCCATAGAGTTGGGCGCTCAAGCTTTAAGCAGACGAAGCGTCTGAGGTCTTACGGCGAGGCAAGCTCGTGGTATAGGCAGTCATGCATCGCAGCTCGAAGGGAGTTTGAAGCTCTCGAAGCCCTATACCCACTGGGCGTTAAGGTTCCCAAGCCCATAGCCCATAACAGGCACGTGGTTATCATGGGGGTAATAATAGGAGACCCCCTATACGTAGTCACAGACCTCCCAGACCCTTCCTTGACCCTGAGGGAGATACTCGAGAACGTTAAGAAGGCTTATCGAGAGGCTTCCATAGTGCACGCTGACTTAAGCGAGTTCAACGTTGTTGTAACCCAAGATTTCGATGTGCTCATAATAGATTGGCCGCAATGGGTTTCAGCTAGGCACCCACGAAGCCTCGAGTACTTGAAGCGAGACTTAGCGAATATAGCTCGCTTCTTCAATAGGAGATTTGGCTTAACCGTTGATCTCGAAGAGGAGTTAAAGAATATTAGGGGCTAAGGAGTTATGTAAGTGAGATTTCCTACTTAATGCGGGGTAATATCTTGGCCCTGCGTAACGCTGCTGTCAGCGTGAATAGCGTAGTTATGGGTCTAGACATGGTTCCATCAACTCACCACGCGTCAAGATATGCTGCTGTCGTGGTGAGTGAAGGCAGAGTGGTGGAGCGCAAGGAGGACATAGATTGGGGCTCTGTGCTCATGCTAATAGACAAGTACAGGGTGTCGACTATAGCCATAGACAACTTGTACGAGCTTGGAGGCTCATCCCTCGAGGTCAAGAGGAGGGTAAGTAACCTTCTAGATAAGGTTAGAGTTGTTGAGGTTACGCGAGATCCCTCTGGGCGCTATGTGAAGCTTGTAGACCTAGCCCTCGAGCATGGATTAATAGACAAAAGAGTAACCCACTTCTCCCCTCTGCAAGCAGCTGAGGTTTCTGCTCTCCTAGCTCTACGAGGCGTAGGTGTTGCTGTAATTGAGCCAACTGGCGCGAGGACTCTAATTGTGATCTCTCGAGGTAGAAGTTACGGCGCGGGTGGCATGAGCCAAGAGAGGTACAAGAGGTCCATGCGCTCAGCCATAAAGCAGGTTACCAACATGGTGCTTGACGAACTTAAAAAACACCTAGACCACCATGCAATCGAGTGTTACACTAAGCTCTCTAAACATGGACTTGAGAGAAGTCTACTAGTCGTGGAGGCTAGACCATCAGATGTGAAGAGGTGGATAAAGCCTCTCTCAGAGCTCATCAAGAAGAGTGGCGTTAATCTAAAGCTGCTGGCTAGGCTACCACCATTAAGCGAGCAACTGCCAGAATCATCAAGACCTGACAGACCTTTAATTGTAGGACTAGACCCAGGCATAGTGACAGGTCTCGCTGTAGTAGACCTGCAAGGCAAACCTCTCCTCGTAAGTAGTGGCCTAGCCCTCGACAAGGTCACGATAATAAGGGCTGTGACGAAGATAGGCAAGCCAGTCTTAGTAGCATCAGACGTTAAGACACCATCGGACTTAGTCGAGAAGATAGCGTCATCCCTTGGCTGCACCATATACACGCCGCCTAAAGACATGACTATTGAGGAGAAGAGGAGGATAATATACGACTACATTCCCAACCACAAGGAGATAGTCAAAAACTCTCATCAGAGAGATGCCCTAGCAGCTGCCTTAAAGGCCTTCTCTAGCTTCAAGAATAAGTTCTCGCAGTTGGAGGCCAAGGCTCGAGAGCTCGGGATCCTACCCTCGCAACTGGAGAAGGCTAAAGCTCTGCTGGTTAAAGGCTTAACTATAAGAGAGGCCGTGGAGCAGGCCATGGCTAAAGCCGAGACGGCTAGGAGAAGAACTATTTACGCGGTTGACCCTGAGGTTCATAAGCTTAAGCAAGAGCTCTCAAAGCTGAGAGAGAAAGTTGAGGAGCAGAGCAGAATAATTAAGGAGCTTGAAGAGTCCAAGATCATGTTGCTAGAGTCCTTAAGGCAGAAAGAGGCTAAGGTTGAAGAGCTCGAGGAGCTCATAATAAGACTGTCGAGGAGATCTGGAGAAGCCAGAGGTGAAAGAGAGAGGGAAGAAGCAGTTCTTAGGTGTAGATTGGAGAGCGCACTTAAACATGCTCAGGAGCTAGCTACGAGGGTTGAACAAGTAGAGTATGTGGCTAAACGCCTTGAGGAGCTTGTGCAAAACTTACTTGACGGTGCGATAGTGATAATCAAGGAGGCGAGGTCCATAACTAAGAGGTCGCTAGACGAAGCCCTAAAGTTCAGCAAACTCAAGGAGGGAGATGTGGTTTTAATTCATAGCCCAGAGAGCTGTAGTGAAGAGGGGCTTAGAATCCTCGTGGATTTAAAGCCCAAAGCCATAATCACAAGCCTAAGTAAGCTACCTGAACAGGCGTACGTTTTCCTTAGAGATCACTGCATACCTGTCATAGATGTCGACGAGGTAAAGATCGATAAAGCAGGGCCTTTCCTGTACACCACCCACGAGCTGGAGGACATCATTAAGGAACGTAGAGAGCAACTTCAAAAGGAGATAGACGAGGAAGCATCAGATAAGCTCTTAAGGATATTGAGGGAGTACCGTGAACAGCGCTTGAGGCATCTTACGTCTCCTAATACTTCGGCTTAACGCATGGCGGGCTAAAGCCTTAATGGTTCCTTGAGCAAGTAGTCCCTCACGTTCTCTATGTTCTCCAGTTCATTCCTCACTATGCCATCTATGTCAGAGCGTAAGCTCTCTACGGTGATGCCGTCGTGAGGTATTACCTTCACGCTGACGACGAGGGGCTCGTTGATGGGCTTCCCTATGCGGCTAAGCATGTGCACGTAGACCTCCTTGACCTTGCCCGTCTCCTCGTATATCCTGTTGGCTATGTTAGTCGAGATTATGTTGTATATCTTACCTATGTGGCTGACGGGGTTTTTGCCAGCTACTGCTTCAAGCGACATGTACCTGTTAGGCGTTATCAGTCCATTAGCTCTATTACCCCTCCCCGTGTTGCCGTCATCTCCTGCCTCAGCCGAGGTCCCCGTGACCGTTAGATATATCACTCCTCTATCCGGCTTGTCGGCGGCGTTGACCTCCACGTCCACCTCGAGGTCTGGGTACTTAGACGCTAAGTTTAAGACGTCCCCCTTAACGTCCTCCTTGACCTTGAGGTAATCATCTAAGTTGTTTATGTAGGCGCTTATCATGGCGCAGGCAACAGTCAAGTCCACCTTTTTACCTCTCCTAACAGCTAAGACCTTTATGTCCTCTCCTACAGCTGGGTTCTTCTTCTTGTAGTCGTCGGAGTTCAAGAGGCCCTCTACTTCAAGCACTAACTTCTCCGTCTCAGTGAGAGGTGCGTACCCTACTCCGAATGAGGTGTCATTGGCCAGCGGAATCCCTTTTCCAAGCTCAAATACCTTGACTAGGTCCTCAGATCCTTGCTTTATCTTGTAGTCAAGTATAACGTGGACGTCTGGGTTTAGGTGCCTAAAGGTTTTCTTAATGCTTTCCCTCATAGCCTCTATGGCCAGGCTCCCTATGGGCACCATCTCAACGTTGTTCTCCTTAACCACGTGAGTCACTGCTCTGCCAGCTACAACTACATATATCGGTTCACATACAACGCCGCCGCCGAACGTCGGTATGGATCTTCCTCCAACTACAAGGGCTTTGTCGACGTTGTGGTGCAGTATTGCACCGTACTTGTCCATGTAGTAGTTGCAGAGAGCTCTACACACAGCCTCAGACAAGTTGTCAGCTAATGTGTCTGGATGCCCCTTCCCCTTTCTCTCAACCATCTCGACTTCCTGCTCGTAAACGGCTTTCTGCGATAACCTCTCTATCGAGATGAAGTCCATCTTCTTGGCCAATGTCTATCACGCTGCCTTCCTCTTTTTACTCTCTCAGCTTAACGAAGAGTATGTTGCTCCCTCTAATCAGGACTCTCCCATATTTTGCTATAGGCCCCTCGTTCTCGTTTATCTCTTCAGCGTCGTTCAGCAACAAGTTCATGCATTGATCGCACTTTTCAAGGATTCCACGACAGCTCCTACCATCCTTAAGTCTAACGACGACCTCTCCGTTGACAGCTTTCATCAACATCTTTAGGGGGTCGCTCTTCACCATAGGCGCTCACTTCTTGATATGCACATTTTTCCAAGTAAGATCTCTACTAAAAAACTTTTATTACGTTAACTCTCCATGAGAAAGATTTTAGTTGGGCATTCCTATCTTTAGTGCAGGTGCTAGTCATTGACTACGATATTAGAGTCTGCAAGACGTGGGGTTATGCTAGAGGAGTTTAGGGCTGTAGCAGCAAGAGAAGATGTAGACCCCCACTTCGTGTTGAGAGGGGTTGCAGCTGGCAGAATAGTTGTGCCGAAGAACGTCGTGCGAGATAACGTAGACCCTATTGGGATAGGTGAGGGATTGAAGGCTAAGGTAAACGCCAACGTGGGGTCCTCCGTCGACTTCTCAGATATAGGGATTGAAGTCGAGAAGGCGAAGCTCGCCGTAAGGTATGGCGCCGACACCGTTATGGATCTTTCGACCTCTGACCAGATGGACGAGATAAGGAGGGCTATAATCGAGAGCTTGACGGTCCCTGTAGGCACTGTTCCGATATATGAAGCTGCTCATAGAGCCATTCGTAAGTACGGCTCCATAGTGCACATGGATGTTGACGACATACTTAACGCCATAGAGCTCCACGCAAAGGATGGAGTGGACTTCATGACAATTCACGCAGGGGTAACGAAGAGCGCTGTAGAGCTCTTAAAGAAGCATCCTAGAGTTGCTGGCATAGTTAGCAGAGGTGGGGCTTTCATAGCAGCTTGGATCATACACAATGAGCGTGAAAACCCCCTCCTCGAGAACTACGAGCTCATACTAGACCTAGCCAGGGAATACGACTTCGCCATAAGCCTAGGCGACGGGCTGAGGCCTGGATGCCAAGCAGATGCAAATGACATAGCTCAAATGTCAGAGCTCTTGACAGTAGGCAAGCTGGTGAAGCAGAGTAGGGCCCATGGTGTGCAAGTCATAGTTGAAGGCCCTGGCCACATGCCGATAAACCAAATAGAGCACCACGTGAGGCAAGCTAAGATTATAGTTGACCATGCTCCTCTATATACGCTAGGCCCCATAGTTACGGACGTGGCTCCTGGCTATGATCACATAACCTTAGCAATAGGTGGAGCCTTAGCTGTAGCAGCGGGAGTGGACTTCCTCTGTGCGGTTTACCCATCAGAGCACCTAGGAATCCCTCTACTTGAGGACATAAAGCAGGGCATCATAGCTTCTAAGATAGCTGCACACGCAGGTGATATTGTTAGGTTAGGAGAGAAGGCTTTGAAGTGGGATCTCGAGATTTCAAGGGCTAGGGCCGCCTTAGACTGGGAGACTCAGTTCAAATTGGCTTTAGATCCAGAGACGGCTAGAGATATTCATGAAAGAGTTCCTTCTAAAAGTGGTGCGTGCTCTGTATGCGGTGACTACTGTGTCTACCTGATACTCTCGAGGTTTCTAGAAAGTGGAGTCAAAAAGCAGGGTTTACGTAGAATTACGTAACGCCGCCCCTACTAAGCAGGTCAGCATATCCAGCTGTTATCAACATCTTACCCTCAAGTCCCAAAGTCGCCAAAGCTCTCTCTATAGCTCTCTTCTCGACCTTATGGTTTAAGAGCTCTACTTCAACAAAGAGCCCTAAGCCATCCACCTCATCGAAGTGGATGTATACGTCACTTAACAAGTATGTTTCCCTTAACTTCTTCACGGTTAAGGTCTCCTTGAACCCCAGCTTCTTTAGGATTTCGAGGAACAATCGTGGACTTGTAACTTCAGTTTCTAGCTCTATATTTGCCTTAACATCTTGTCTCTCAACCCTTTCCTTAAGTATGATCTTGCCCTCTCCATTCCTCACACGCAGTTTAAGCGTATGTCCCTTATCTCCGAGGTCGTAGCAGGGATGACTTAAGAACACGTCAACTTCTATTGCTTTCCCCAAGAAATCTGCTTTAAGCTCCTTCAGCTTGGCTTTGAGGACTTCTCTCTCCTCGGCTGTTATTGGAACTTTGACTTCAACTTCGAGCACAAAGCCTCTCCTCTAGGCTTAACAATATCGCTAAGACTTCTCCCTCCTCTCTTGACTTTAAGTACCTTGATATGCCAGAGCTCTTATCTATGAGACCAGCTCTCACAGCCATCTTAAGTATTCTCACGAGTGCCTTCATGCCATCAGAGTTCAGGAAACCCTTGCTAAACATCTTATCCCTTTTTCGCATGAAGTCCTCTATGGTCCTCTCAAGCTCAGCTACGTATGTAACCTTATCCACATTATAGACGCCGTCCCCTTCATTAAAAACTTATTTCCCCCTTCTCCTGCATAGCTTAGAGCTAAGTGTAGTTTGGTGGAGGGCTTTGTGCGGCATATTTGGTTTGACATCGCTTTTTAGTGGAGTTGCTAACATAATATTTGACTCTCTCAAGAAGCTTGAGTATAGAGGTTATGACTCCGTCGGTGTAGCAACCGTAAGCGGAGGAACTGTATACTTAAAGAAGGATCAAGGCAAGATCGTGGAGGTTGCTGAAAAAATAAACCTAGAGTCCCTACCAGGTAGGTGCGGTATAGGTCATACTCGATGGGCTACTCATGGTGCTCCATCAAAGGAAAACGCGCACCCAGTAACTGACTGTAACGGTCTAGTCGTGGTAGTGCACAATGGTGTCATAGAGAACTACTTGGAGCTCCGCAAGAAGCTTGAGTCTGCTGGGCACAAGATTAGGTCTAGGACCGATAGTGAGGTTATTGCTCACCTAATAGAAGAGCATATGAAGCTTGGGTTGCCGTTTGAAGAAGCAGCTCGAAGAGCCCTGTTAATGCTCAAAGGATCCTACGCCTTCGCCGCTATCTCTCCTCTTTACGAGGACACGATAATATGTGCCAGGATGGAGAGCCCGCTCATAGTGGGTATTAGCTCCAACTATGCCTGTTGCTCGTCAGATATCCCAGCGTTGCCTAGGGATGTCGAGCGCATAGTACCGATAAACGATGGAGAAATTGCAGTGTTAAAGCCAGGCTTCATAAAGCTGATCTCTCTAAGCTCAGGCTCAGCCTTAACACCGAGGTTCACGCCTGTAGACGTGTTCTACCAAGCTGCTGAAAAGGGTAAGCACCCGCACTACATGATTAAGGAGATATTTGAGGAACCTCAAGTCGCGCTCAACGTCGTAAAGGCCCCTCGAGAGTACATAGACAACCTGTCTAGGCTCATCGCATCGTCGAACAGAGTTTTCTTAGTGGGTTGTGGGACTTCATACCACGCGTGCATGTATGGATCTCACCTGCTAAGGCTCTTAGCTAGAGTAGAAGCTTACTCAGCTATAGCCTCAGAGTTCCAGGAGTCGCATGCTGAGCTACTAAGTGATGGCGATGCCGTATTAGCGATATCACAGTCCGGAGAGACAGCAGATGTCCTCCATATACTTCGCTCGCTACAAAGCTCACGAATTAAGCTCTTAGCCCTAACTAACGTCATGGGCTCCTCCATAACTCGCCTTGTAAGCTCTTACGTTGGTCTATACGCTGGACCTGAAATAGGTGTTGCAGCTACAAAGACCTACATAGCTCAACTGGTAATGTTATCTCGAATTGCTGCGCGCACGTCAATGCTCAAGGGAGTTAACCTCGACTTAGCGCGTGAAGTTGAGTCGTCGCTAAAGGCTGTTCCTCAAATGATTCAGCAAACCTTAGAGACCAATGATTTAGTGGC
>Ga0180302_10000151_pt1 | contig 28403 bp, 33 predicted proteins | sample GuaBasSediGuay17_FD_121794 | JGI IMG/M metagenome (GOLD analysis project Ga0180302, IMG submission 121794) | Subseafloor sediment microbial communities from Guaymas Basin, Gulf of California, Mexico - Guay17, Core 4571-4, 12-15 cm | ecosystem: Environmental > Aquatic > Marine > Hydrothermal... | reverse complement strand
CATCTACGTGCTTTTCTCTTCTTTAAGCGTGGTATTTCATTTAGATTTGCAAGCTTTTATGCTATTGCTGCGTCGGCTTTTCTCAGACTCTATTCTGAAATACCGTTAGCTGCTTATCACTGGTTAATGAGTGTGATGCTTCATGCGTAGAAATTACAAGAGCGCTCATTAAAAATCACTAGATAAATTGCGTTTAGCAACAAACATAGCACGACTATAACGAATAGATTATCAACTTTAAGTAAGCTATTAACTTCACGAGGTTTAGCATTAAAAAGGGTCTATTTAAAGCTATTAGTTAATTTCGAAAAAGTGTTACGCTCTTTTATTTAATGTGGATGTTGTGAGCTCGTGTACGTGTAAACTTAAGTGGAGCATTCAAATTAGACTGAAGAGCGAGTGTTATTTGATAATCAATAGACGTTTCCTACCGTTAAGGTAAGCTCTTTCATTATCCATTCATATAGTCACGATGTCCACTTTCGTATTTTGTTTAGAGCCCAAGTAATGAATGTTCAAGGATATATTCATTTTCTCTCGTATAAAGAATCGATTCTCGTCTTGTTGCTCTCTTCGCTTATACGCCTTACTTCATAATGGCGAGGTCAAAAGTAAACTGAGATTAAAACTTTGCTGTCAAATGAACCTTAGTTCCAGTTTCGGAGTGAATTCTCAGAGCTCTAAGTGGGTTATCTATGATTAACTTACAAGGAGTTGTGACTTTGTACTCCTCCTCCACAACGTCTCCCTCTAAACAGTCCTTCACTGTCGTAGCCTCTTGTATCTTTACGCTGATTTCTTTCTTGTCTGGGTGAGTAACTTTTAGAATTACGCGTTTGGCGTTGAGCAAGTCGTAAACGGGAGGTTTCTTTACAGTTTCATCGTCGAACTCTATCATGTCGTACATCTTTCCATAAGTCCTAGGATCAAATATGTTGATAGTTGGTTCCCATACCCATATCTCGTGACGCCACTGTTTACTATAGTCGACTATGGGGAACGGTGGCGCATGTGATAGGAAGAAGCTGAAGAGTACCTTTGGCTTTCCATCAGGTCCAGTAGTAAAGGATGGATGGCCGAAGTTACTATATCCGTCAGTGAAGGGAATAGGTAGGGTAGCGCTTAACGCTCTAATTAAGGGATGTAAGTAGTCTCCACTCATCGCTATTCTAGATCTCCAGTTTTGGCGATCTGAGAAGTATTCGACTAACACTCCAAACTTGTCGTTAACTCTAAAGGCATCTATCACGTCGTTATGGTCTTCCCACATTGAAAAGGTTAACTCTCGCCCGAGAGTTAGCTCGTTTAAATCGTCTACTCTGTTTACGAACCTCCAAACTATTTTGTTTCTCCTAGGATAAAACATCACAGCGTTGGGGTTTTTCTCGCTGTAATTCCCCATTAGAGTTAATATCCCGGCGCCCGAGTCTTGCATGCCTTCTACTAATCTCTTTGACCCTTTCTCTTCAAACTTTTTGTTGAGGTGTCTAATCCAAAGAGGCCCTCCCTCAGTAGTCAACAGTACGAACCCGTCGATCCAAGGATTGTAGATCGCATTAGTTGCGTCTCTCGTCGGTGGAGAACTGATGACCTTCTTTATGTTCTTTAGCGAGAAGTCTTCGTCGACTTCAGTCACAAAAACTTCTCTTAGCTTAGCGTTCCTCCACCCAGTAAAGAATAACAACCACCCTCCAGTTTCTGGGTCGTAAACCATTCTAGGGGTTCCTACTCCTCCAGCGATGTCAGGGATTCTTTCCTTGTACTGTGCTGGGATTATCAGAGGATAAACCCTGCCTAGGGGAGTTTCTACAATATCTGTCATTGTGTCACCTACATTAATTGTGAAGTCTGAACTTTAAACTTTAACAATCGTACATAAGAACTCTAACCTCTACGTATACCTTTTAAAAGCGAACAGGATGAACATTGTGAGTTCTTGCTAAGCGTATTCCTCGATATTTATAACATCTAGTTCTAAGCACTTCACATTACAGCCTAATATGTCCGCTATGCTTGGCTTTGTTCTTCCCTCATCCCCGTGTATGAGCTCTTTGACGTAAAGGCCTCCTTGACATTTAATACGCAACTCGAGTTTATTCCCCTCGCGATTAACTACTTTTAACTCATAAACTTTTTTCCTTCGTATCTTGTCTGTCCTCCTGTGGAGGACTCTAAGTGGAGTTCTTTGACTTATTGTCAAGTTCTTAAAAGTCTCTTCAAGCTTTTTGAGCACGTCTTCTCCTACGTCCTTCTCTAACTCAACTAATGCCCTGTAAGTCTTTACGCTATACTCAGCCATCATCTTTATTCTTCTGACTGCTCTTTTATCGGCAAATTTCAGGTCTGCTACTTCGACTTTCCCTCCTGCTCGTTGGTTGATGAGCCTTTCGAGTTCCTTGAGGTCAACACTTCTAACCTTCGGACGTTTTATCTCAACTACAAAAGGTCTTCCGTTGCCGAGCATTCTGGCGTCAACGTCTTCTCTCCCAGCTCCGTGGAACTTATAATCCGCGCCCTTAGTTACTTCTAACATGGGCAGCGCTATAAGTTCCTCGACAGACTCTTCGTACTTCCTTATTTGCCTTCCCCCTCTGAAGATTATCCACTTGTTCTGAGGAATCCCTCTGACCAACTTTTTGTATCTACCGTATATGAAGAGTGGAGTTGGTTCTAGCTCTATTTCATCGCTAATTAAGTCAACTATGACTATCATGTCAGGGTGTAGGGGATCGTACTCTTTAGATAGGGCTCTTTGAACTGCTTTTCCAACTTCTCTATCGAATTCCTTCTTAATGCCTTCTCCATGCTCTAACCTAAACTCAGATCTAATTCTATCCTCTCTTTCTATAACTTCTAGTGGCATTCTACACCCAATTAAGACTGTGTTAAATTCATACTCACTCTCATTTAGTTCGTTAATTACTGCGTTAGCGTATTCTTCGAGACGGTTCATTATCCCTGCGCAGATATAACACTCCTCTTCCTCAACAGCTTCACCTGAGATGTAATGGAGTACTTCGCGTGCCAGGTTGTATCCAGTCCTGGCTAGGTTTCTAAGAATCATCTTAGAAAGTTCTCCCTCTCCTTCATAGTACAACCTATGCGCCTCGAGAGTAAGTAAGGTCTTTAGCGCTCGCCCTCTTTCTTTATTGGTAATGTCCCTCCCTAGTGCAGCAAATTGTCTGCCCAAGCATGAGTCACAAAGAGGATACTTCGACAAGATCGCCCACGTTGTTTGTAACAGTTTCACTAATCCTTTAATGTGCATTTCACTTGTAGGCATGTCTATCTACCTCATTGTGAAACAAGATTATTAACTGTGGCGCATTTAGAGGCGTCCTGGACATTCTTACACTTAGTGAGTCTTCGTTCACGAACTTTAGTAACGGTTCATCTGATGGCCTCAAGGGTGCAATGAAGAGGAGTGATGTATATTTACTAAAGTCAATTGCCCTTATATCAAGCCCTCGCTTGAAATCGTTCTTCAACTTTAAGACGTTTCCGTGCCCCCTTAAAGAGTTTGAGATTAGCTTGTCGAGTGTAATTCTGCTCACGATAACCCCTGCATGAACCTTACGTGACCTTTTACTTATCCCTCTTTCTAGGGCTAATTTAGCCTTCCTAAGTATTCCCTTCACTGATTGTTCATCAGGTCTAAGTTGTCTTATCTGGCTTCCGATAAAAGTTAGATTCACTTCATCTTCGTTGAAGAACATATGAAGCACGGTATCCTTTCTCACTCCGTGAGATATGAGTAGAGAAGATGTGATCGTGTTAACTATAAGTGGCAATGAGTTTTTTACAGACTCATATAATGTTCCTTGATGTATTACTATTATCACCCTAGACAATCAACCTCCACCGGAGTCAACCAACTTTAAGCTTTCTGTGAACGCCTCTCATTATTAGCGATCTCTCAAGTCTTCGTGAGATCTTCTTCATCTGTCTCTTTAATAGCTTGTAAGTTTTGAGTAGTTCTTTGACATCCTTCACAGTGATGCCAGCGCCTTTCGCTATCCTCTTCATTCTCGATTTGTCTATTATACTAGGGTTAAGTAATTCCTCTCTAGTCATAGAATTCATAGCAGCTAACCACCTTTTCATTTTGTCTCTGCTTAACCTCTCTACGTCTTCAGGTAACTCCATGAAACCAGGCAAGAACTCGAGGAATCTCCCAAGTGGGCCTAATTTCATAGTTGCCTCCAACTGCTTCTTGAAGTCAAGAAGGGTCATTCTTCCCGAAGTAAGCACTTTCATCAGTTCTCTACTAGCCTCTTCCCTCTCCCTAAACCTCTCTACTAAGGCTCTGAGATCTCCCATTCCCAGTAATCTGTTCACAAATCTTTGAGGGTCAAACTCCTCTATGTCTTCTATCTTCTCGCCATTCCCTATGAACTTTATCCTCGCTCCAGTTGAGTATATAGCAGCTAGCGCTCCTCCGCCTCTAGCTGAGCCGTCTAATTTCGTCAAGAATATCGAACCTATTGGTGTTGCTTCATGGAAAGCTTTAGCATGAGATCCTGCTGTCTTCCCCATAGTCGCGTCGAGCACTAACATTATTTCGTCGGGTTTTACAGCATTTGCTATTTGTTTCATCTCGATCAAGAGTCCTTTCTCTTCCTTATGTCTGCCAGCAGTGTCGATTATTATCACGTCGTAACCGTTTTCGGTGAAGTGTTCAACTCCTAGTTTAGCCATCTTAATGGGGGAGTTCGCATTAGGGAAACCGATTACTGGGACTCCTATTTTTTCTCCTAATTGCTTAAGCTGTTCGTACGCCCCCGGCCTAAAGTTATCGGCGCAAACTAATCCGACTTTATACCCTCTTTTCTTTAAGTAGTAGGCTAGCTTAGCCGCACTAGTAGTCTTTCCAGATCCTTGAATTCCGATCAACATTATGACGTAGGGTCTCTTAGTGAGGGATAGTCCGTGCTTTTGAGTTCCTCCAAGTAACTTTAGCAATTCTTCGTAGATCAGTTTCAGTGCTAGGTCCCTTCTAGTGAAGCCGGGCGGTGGTTCCTCTTCTTTCAGCCTTTTTTCTAGCGCTCTAGAGAGTTCTAGAACTAGTCTAACGTCAACATCAGCTTTGAGTAATGCTCTTTGAATATCTTTTATGACTTCTCTTATTAACTTCTCGTCCACGTAGGGCGCTCTTCTTATCTTCGCTATGGCTTTAGCTAAACCTTCTCTAAGACCTGACAAACTCATCCTTGTCTCCTATGTAGTAGCATTCTGGTAGAAATCCTCAATAGGACCCTTAAGAACTATTCCTTTTGCAGGCACTATTTCAAAAACATACTTGGAGGGTTTAACGGGAGACCACCTAGCTTTCCTAATGAACATGACTCTGTAAATTCTTCCGTTGATCTCTTCTAAGCTAAGCATTATTATTCCAGTAGCTAAGAACTCCTCTACTCCAAACCTACTTAGTCTTTTGCTTCCAGTCGGTATTTCACTTGTCATCACTGTAGTGACGTTCTTGCGTTTTTCAAGAGCAAAGACCATCTCTCTGAGGAATTCTCTCGCTTGAAGTATGTCGTCGCCTCCTCCATAAATGAGAGGAGCGATAGGGTCTATTACTAACCTCTTTGCATTTATTCTATCAACGTTCCTGAGTATTTGACTTATTACAAATTTAGGCTCAATTTTTCTCTTTTCGTCTTTGAGGTATATTCTACTAAAGTGCGTCCTCATGTCTAAGAATAAGAGCTTTCCCTTTTTCTCAAGTTCATCAACTACATCCCATCCGAATCTTCGAATCCCCCTTAGTAAATGCTCTCTAGGTTCATCTATTGCTAAGTAGACTCCAGGTTCTCCATTCATGGCTCCATATATTAAGAACTGCAAGGAGAATATGGTTTTACCAGCTCCAGTTTCACCTGCTATCAAGTAAGTTTTCCCTCTAAGAAATCCGCCGCCTAGTAACTCATCTAACCCGTCTATCCCCGTGGGAGTTAATTCGTCTACAGTAAGCTTTGCCTTAACTTTGGCTTCACTCTCAGCCTTAGCTTCCTTCACTTTAATAACTGGTTTGATGGGAGTGACCGGAGAATTAGTTTGAGATTGACAAGGAGGATCATTTACATTACTTACTTTCCTCCCTAACTTTATGCAGTATTTTAGACTTGCGAGGTAGTAATAACATGTCTCGCATGATTTTGATTGTGACATGATTTCACGCATAGTTGTGACTAAGGATCGTTAACCTTGTAATGATTTTATAGCTAATGATTAATAGCGAACCCTACTAAAATACTTTAGCCCTGTGCTACAATGTCCTAGGACGTACTTCAACTTCAATTCCATACTTCTTTTCAAGTTTTCTAAGCTTCTTATAACTCTTGCTTGGAATAAAGTTGATCGCTTCTGGACTCACGTAAACTATTGTTTTATTCTCCTCTATCAATTCGACTTCTATCTCCTCGACTGGAACGTGTTTCCTTAGAATTCTCTCAACTTCAGCTCTTATTCTCCACTCTCTGCCGCTAAAACGTTTGGCTATTTCCTTTTTAATTGGGACTACGAACGTTCTTTCACCAAACACGTAAATTTCATACTCAGCCTCTCCAGTTAAGAAGTCTCTGACTACTACTACTGGACGGGCTAAGTCTGCTTCACGAAGTCCATGGGGTATTTTCACCATTGTCTCGAGTTCATAAACCTTATCAACTCTCCCATACTTTATGAAAATCACAGTATCTATTATCGAAGGGATCATCCCGAGCTCTACTCTCCCTATGAACCTTTGAATAGCATCTATAGGCGAAGTCGCATGAACCACCCCTATCATTCCGACTCCAGCTAACCTTAGGTCAGCATACAATTCAAAGTCTTTAGTGTCTCTCATCTCGTCGAAAACTGTGTAGTCCGGTCTAGATAGCAATAGAACGTCGTGAAGTTCCTCTGACGTGGCATAGGTCTTCGAATATTGCGTTATTTCTTCTGATAGCTGCATGTCTCTTGGAGACTCTATAGTCTTTATTACCTTACCAAGACTCCTGTAATACTCAGCTAATGCCTGAGCAAAAGTCGTCTTCCCCATTCCAGGGGCTCCTGCAATGAGTATTCCTTCAGCTCTTAACTCTAACCTCTTTAGTAGTCTCCTAGGCAAGTTGTAGTCCTCGAGTTTTAACTTAGCTATAGGTCTCACTGCCGTTATCTCAAGTCCATCTGAAAGGGGCGGTCTAGTTATGACTATTCTGTAGTTCCTTAACTGGATAATTGTTGAACCAGGTCTCTCTACCTCTATGAAAGCGTTACTCGAGTTCCTAGTCTCTTCGAACACTTCTCTAATCATTTCTTCTAATTCTTCCTTAGTTAGTGATTTTTCATCTATTGGAACGTAAGTCCACTTTCCAGGAACTCCCTTCTTAGCATAGGGAATTACACCCTCCTTTAAGTGAACTGACATAGTGTTTTCGTCGAAGAACTCTTCGATTTTTAGCCTCTCTTTCCCCTCGTTCCTCACATGCAACACCTTAACTCCCATAGCCAAGCATGCTTTGTATTGAGTTACGTCAGAAGTTATCAATGTAGCATTCCACTCTAATGCTAATTCCCTGATGACGTCGTCTATATCTTCTAACTCAACGACCCTATAGTCTCTAGGTACTTCTCTGGAATACTCTATAACTACTTTATCCAGCGAGTCACACAACTCTCTCAAAGCTCTTAACTCTTCGAGTCCTACATGACCGAGACTATGGCCCTCTTTAGCTAACCCTTCAAAGTATTTGACCATTAGAGAATGAACTACTATTTTACCTGTAATGGCTCCCTTCTTAACGAGCCTCTTGACTACTCCTCTCGATATTGCTGTAGTATCCGGAATGTATATTTCCATCAACATGCGCTTGCTTCCTTTATTGTCCTTTTCTGTCTCAAGAGGGACACCAGTATATAAACGTTCCCTTTGTATAACAAGTTATCAGCTGATATGTCAACTATCTTATAATTTTTTACAAAATGAAAGATTATTCAGTAATTATTAAGAGTGACAAATTGTGTATGTGTCAATTTAAGGAACTGGTGTCGTAAACGCAAGGATGTAGACTGAAGTGTGCGCTATATACCTTAGTGATGACAGAGGTAATATTTCAGTGTAGTTCAAGTGACCTTATAGGAAATATCCAAACTTTTGAAAATTATTAACTAAACCATGCAACGTGGAAGGAGGTTTGAGGGAGTAGTTTACAAGAACTATGAAGACATAAAGTTAATGGTGATCTCAGCTATCATGAGTTTGATATCGAGAACTAAGGGGACGTGTATCACCTTTACTAGCAAGAAATTAGCTCAAATAGCTGGCTTACCTACTCAACCAGTCCTATTAACCATAGTCAGAGACGTGTTGGAGAACCTTAGAAGGGACGGGCTTATAATTAAGTATAGCAGAACGAGTCATGGAGTTAAGTACATGATAACGAAGGAAAGCCCTCTCTGGGCGTATACTGTGAGCGGAGAAGGCTTTGAAAATCTCGAGACTCCATACCTTAAGCCTATACTCGCGGCTATAAGAAGTAATAGATAATAGTATGTCAGTAAACTATAAGCCGAGATAATGCAACCTTTAACTCCTAAAGAAGTCAAAAAGGTCTGCGAATACACAATCGCTATTGTGAGAAGGCTAGGACTCAGTGCAAGCTTCAATTATAGCGTAGTATTTCTAAGTCCTGGGGACTTAGAAAGAATCTCTAAAGGAGAGACCGTCGTTGAAGTAGAGGACGGAGTTTATGTAGATCCGAGAGGACTCATAATAGTAAGGAGCGACCTTCTAGCCAACATAGCCGTTAGAAAAGTCATGGTGGGCATTCTCTCCCTTGCGTCAATTGAAAACTTTGGCGAGATTAGCATGAGTCTAGTGAATAAACTCGTTAATGAGTATTATGATAATGTTTTAGTGTACTTATACCGTTAATACCCTTAGTATGCTAAACTTGCTCATAACGTCAGTTCCAGGAGTTGAAGACATAGTAGTTGAGGAGCTTGAGGAGTATGTTAAGCTAGTTAATGTCACGATGTTGTCTTTAGGAAAATTGCTAATAACTCTTGATAAAATGAATGCCAAGAGGCTTCTTTTGAATATATCACGTCTAAGGTCTGTTGAGAGAGTAATGCTCATCCTCTTTGACGACGTATTAAAAGAGTCGTCCCTTAACGAAATTGCGTCTGTTGTAATGACTAGAATTAAAGAGAAAAGGACGATATTTGAGTATATGACCCCTTTTGTGAGCTATTCCGTAAGAGTAAAGCGTACAGGAGTACATAAGTTCACATCGATTGACGTAGCTAGAGTTACTGGCGACGTAATTAACTCAATAGTGAATGAAGTAACTAAGAAAAGAGCGCCAGTACGTTTAGAGTGTCCTGACATCAGATTTCATGTGGAGGTAATTGAGGATCGCCTTCTCTTTGGAATAGACATTACTGGACCTAGACCTCTACATGAAAGAGGATATAAAGTTTACCTTCACCCCTCTTCTTTAAATCCGATAATAGCTTATGCCATGGTTAAGTTAGCTAAAGTGAGACCAGGACATAGAGTATTAGACCCTATGTGCGGTAGTGCCACTATACTCATAGAATGTGGTCTATGCTACGACGACGTTGAACTGTATGGCGTTGACATAAACCCAGAGTTCCTCAAAGGGGCAGAGATCAACGTTCGTAAGGCAGGCATCAAAGATAAAATTAAACTATCTCTCGGAGATGCGACTTCGTTAGAGAGCCTGTTCCCACAAAATTATTTCGATAGAGTTTTGAGCAATTTGCCTTATGGCATAAGAACCGGTTCTCCATATAATATTCAAGAACTATACAATCGATTCTTATCGTCAGTTAGACGAGTTATTAAAGATGATAGTCTCTTGGTCTTGCTAACTGTGAGGAAAAAAGCTCTTGAGAAGGCTATAAAACTCAATGATTTTAAGAAAGTAAAAGTTAAGACTATAGAGCAAGGTGGCCTCTATCCAGGGATATATCTACTTCGACCTTGAATGCCTTATTGACTTGGTATTCATCTCCGTCGAGGACGTTAACGGCTATTTCCCTAATTAAATCATCTGGGGGGGCATTCTTTATAGCATTAAACCTGACACATAGTGAGTGTTTTAGCGCTTCTTTCTCTATTCTGTTTTTAACTTCGCCCGATACTACTTTTTCAGCTACCTTAAAAGCTATGTAGAACCTTATGAATCCTTGAACTCTACGCTTTAACTCTGGTAATCTTTCAGCTACTATTTTGAGGAGTCTTATTAAGTTCTCTTCTTCTTCAAATCCAAGAATAACAGCAGTGAACACTAGTCTAATTACCCTAAAGACTATGTTTTCGTTGACTCTTCTAAACAATTCCTTAAGTACCTCAATAACGTCTTCTCCGCCTAGTATCCTCTTGTATGCTTCGTCATACCTTAACTCTTTAGAGAATACGTTGTTATACAGACTTTTATATTCCTCTACGCTAAGGCCTAATCCATATCTTCCAACTAAGTATAATGTGATCATTTCTTTGTCAAATATGTCAATTCTCGTTCTCCCTCTAAGTGGTTCTACTCTATTCTCGACATAGTAATTTCTTAGTAAATTCACTGCATGCTTCCTGTTCTTTACTTTGCCACTAAGAAGTTCGGACCATATCTTAATACAAGTACTAATCCTTTTCCTATGCACAGCTGGTATCATGGAGAGTCCCTCAGCGCTGTTAGCTCTTTCCACTCACGTATTTGACAACAATTCGGGCTGGCATGGGGAACTTAGAGGACGCTCTTTTCAGCGCTTCTTTAGCTACGTCTATTCCTTCTGGATTAACCCTCACTAGCATAAGTCTCTGGCCCTCTTTAATCCTAGCTGCTCTACCTATTGGTGTGCCAAATGCTAGTCTCATTCCATCTTGAAGCCTATCAGCGCCAGCTACAGCCATCATCTTATTTTCCCTTAAGATGTGGTGGGGATAAATGCATATCTTTAAGTGATATTGTGTTTGTCCAAGTCTCTTAGCTAGGTATTTATGGGATATTATCCTGGCTGCTTCTATAGCATTAGCTCTTATCTGTCCGCTCTCCTCAGCTATTAGCTCTACAATCACTGAAAAGTCTCCCTTAACATTTCCTAGATCGAACTTAGGGATGTGAACTGGCGGGGCTCCTTTGATATACTCTAGTCTAGTGTAAGGCGGCGTTCCAAAGTGTCTGTAGCATCTTCCTGGTCTAAGCGGCAATATCACCACCGACTGGACTTTTTCTTTAATAGATAAATATGGCTGAATATTAATGTTTTGTACTAAGTTAACTTTCTTTAAGCCTTCATTGGGAGTTTAGTGGAAAAGAGTCTTATAGAGTAAAGTTGTACGTCTTAGGTTTCTAGGCATTGTATAAACTTTGATCAAGAGGGTAAAGCCTCTACTGTCCTCCTTAAAACCCCTACTAAAGAGAATAATTCTCTTTTTGATAAGAAAGCCCTGCCAATCGTTCTTTTAAATACCATACGTGCTATCCTTTTCTTGTGATTTGGCATTAATATTTTGTTGAGCAACTCATCAAAGTACTTTTCAAGCAACTTTACTTCTTCATCACTCGCTCTCTTTATCCCAAAAACTGTCTTCATTCTCCTTAGTACACTGTGCTTATATACTTCATAAAATATTATGGCGGCTGCATGTGATATGTTTAGTATAGGATACGATGGATTGGCTGGTATTGTAACGACAACGTTGCACATAGCGAGCTCTTCGTTCTTTAGTCCAATGTCCTCTCTTCCTAACAGTATTGCTACTTTTCCCTCGTAATCCGCTACGTTTTTTCCAAGTTCCTCTGGCGTTATTGAGAGTCTCAATACTCTGTGATTCCTTTTAGAGGGCTTCCCCGTAGTCCCTACAACGTAACCGATCTCTCCTATAGCTTCTTGAATTGAGTTTACGATTCGCGCGTTCAGTATTATGTCTTTAGCATGAGCTGAATATATGAGGGATGTCTTTCCTACTTCTGTTCTTGGGTTAACCAAGTACAAGTCGTGAATTTTAAAATTTTTCATAGTCCTCGCTACATAACCTATGTTAATCTCAAATAACGGTTCAACAAATACTACCCGAATGTCTTCCATGCGTACCATGGTAGTATATCACCTTAAACACTTTTATTCTCAAACGCAGATATACTCATTACCATACCAACTATTACCTTAATCTTATGCATTAGTCCTTCGGTGATGTCTTTGAGTAGAAGACGGCAAAGAGTTAAAAGAACTAAGAAGATATTAAAGATACTATCTAACGATCTCAGGCTGTCCATATTAACTGGCCTAAGGGATAGACAACTATCCTTCACAGAGCTTATGAAAGAATTGAAGCTAGAGAGTAAGGATAGTAGCCGGTTTTCATACCACTTGAAAAAACTCTATAACTGTGGATTAGTCGAGTACGATACGTCATCAGGCAAGTATAGACTATCGAAAATAGGATCAGAGATAGTCAAATGGATTGATAGGCTTGAAAGGGTCAGCGGAGATAGGCTTGAGAAAAACATCATAGACCTCGATGGGGAGGAGTTGTGGTTAATTGACGTAAGGTCTTATGTAAGGGACTTATTAAAGTCGCTTCGTATACCTGCTCGAGAAACAAGGAATCTAATTAGAGATGTTTGTAGTTGGCTCGAGGGGTTTGGCGAAACTATAGACTCCCAAGACGTTCAAGACACATTGAGGGTCTTCTTCTTGAGGAGGGGGTTTAAGGATCCTGCTAATTCCCTTAGAGTTATAGGTTTTAATGCCTCAGAGATAAAAGGAAGGATTAAAGAGATAGGAAATGTATTCTTGTTCTCTATTGACGTAGGGCTTAACGTCATGAGAAAGTACGTCATGAGGAACCTATTAGACGATGACATATTAAAAATGCACTTGTCTGGAGACATTACGGTGAACGATGTCGAGTGTTTTTCCTTCACACCTCAAGCTTCTCTCATGGATTTGACAGAGATTTCTGAGGACACGACTACTGACATGTTAAGACGCATCGTGGACTTTACTCTCTTAAGTACGCACTTTTCACCTCATAAATCGGTTGACTCTTTTAGCGCAGGTCTTCTGGCCTACAACTCTTCTTTGATGAAAGACGAAAGAATCAGAGAATTTTTTCACACCTTATTACGTCTCGTAGCTCAGGAACTCTATTTGACCTCTAGGAGTTATAGTGTAACATTTGTGATTAACGCATTACCCTATAAGGATTTAGATGTTAATTACGAGGATTTCGTCAAGTTAACTCGTATGTTAATCCACGAGTTCATTGATATGAGCCATAGGGACATTATTTCTGGAACAGTTCTTGTTTTGAGATTTAGTGATTTGAAGGACTTAAACCCCTACATTGACATGATTTACAAAGCGTTTAAAGCTCATGCGTCACTTGTGCTCTTTAAATGTGACAACTTAGATTGTGTTCCATATTGCGGTGTCCTTAAGGTCCCAAAAGGGCGTAATGTACTTTCAACAATTACGTTAAACATATTGATGGCATTAGTAAACTCTAACTTTGATGAAGAATTACTGTACGAGAAAGTTGGTTTGTTAGGTAAGCGGATGAATGAAATGTTGAGCACTAAGTTTGATGATGTTAGTTTTGAGGAAAGCGCTCTTGTATTTTCAATACACGGAATAGATCAAGCTACGAAAGCCATAACGGGTCGTCACGTATTTGAAAGTAGTGAGTCGTTAAGTTTTGCAATGAAGTTAATGCACAACATAAGGGACATATTTGAAGAGTCGCTCGAGAGTTTGATAAAAGTAGTGTACTCATTAGCTTCGCTTGACTATAGAGTATACCGAGTTCCTAGCTCGCGTAGGGAACCCATGAGAAGCAATATTCTCAAACTTCTCGAAAGCGTAAACATGACCAGCGCCTTGCCCTACAACGTAGACATGTCTTTAGATACGAGAGTACGGCTAGAGGGAATGTTCTCCAAGGCGTTCAATGGTGGTGGGTTCTTAAATGTTTGTGTATCTGAACCTTTTATCTCGCAGGAAGAGTTCACAAAGTTGCTTGAAATGGTCGTGAGCAGTGACATCTCAAACTTCGCAGTAACTCAGGACTTCACATGCTGTAAAATATGCAACTCACGTATTAATGATATTCGAGTGAGATGTACTCGTTGTTCGTTTCACTTAAGCGCTTCTTCTCATTATGGCAGAATACTAGGCTATTACGATAGACTTGATAAACTCCCTAGACTTGGTCGAAAGGAGTACTACATGAGAAAGAGAGTCAGCTTAGTAATTTAATCTTCTTCTGTCAAGTTCTTCGTTGACTATCGTTATGCAATGGCTTGCAAGGTATGATATGGGACCTAGGCTGATCCAAGGAATTTTTAATTCCTTCAAGAATTTCTCGCTCTCTGGATCAAGGCCTTCGTGATCCCCGAGTATGAATAATGGACGGTTAGTGAGTTTAAACTTTCTTATGTCAATCCCCTCTTCGTGAAGATATAACACTTCATATGTCCTACTTAACCTTTTCACCAATCTCCTAAAGTCCTCTTTATAGACTTTAAATCCTTGAACTCTCTTTCCCTTGAACAGTTTATAAAACACCTCTGCAAGTTTTAACTCGCTAGTTGGGAGTTTGTCTAAGACTGTGCCGCGTATTTCTACAACTAATGGCGGTTGTGGAGGCCCTTCTAACAGCGCATAAAAGGCCAGATCTCTCCTTAGTTTCTTCCCCCACCAGAATGCTGATATTATACTCCTCAAGACAACATCAAGTCTTCCACTTGTACTCGCAAGAGACTTTAAGGAGAATGTAGGACCTGTGTGACCTTTACTAGCTTTAATTAAGAAGGCTCTCATAAGAGCTAACTGGCTCTACCTAATGGTACTTTTCTTTTTCTCTCTTCCCTAGCTCTTATTTTAATAACTCCTTGAAATATTGCACAATTTACGCACAAGTACTTAGTGACTTTATATGTCGGTATTAGAGCTCCCTGACTTCTCAGTTCTTTTTCGAGTTGTGGATCTATTAAACTCATTCTCCTCGTAACCTTTATCGCTTTAGAACGTGGAATTAAGGCGCCACAACCATCACAGTGTACTCTAGGCTCTTTGCCTTTACCTCCCTTGTTGCGACCTCTATTCTTCCTCTTCTTAGGCATTTGATCACCAAACGATTATATACATGGGCTTGTATAAGCTTTTTTCTCCCATATAAGTTTTCGCTCTTCAGTGAGACCGTCCCAGATAAGGTTGGAAGTCTTTTTGCGTAAATGTGTAGTCTTTGAGATGAGAGTTTAGTGTAGAGAGTGGTTGGTTTGTTGCTTAGTTGTTTGTATGATGTGTTTAGTGGTACAAGCTAGAACTCCTCAACTCAACAACCACCCACTCCATCTAGGACGGTCTCCTCTTCAGTTTAACTTGAATGCTCTCACTTAAGTTTACACGTACACGAGCTCACAACATCCACATTAAATAAAAGAGCGTAAATCTTTAGTGACTCTATGGTCGATGTGCACTAATGATATAGCCTGTGTGAGGCATTCCTACGCTAACCGGTCTAGTTTCGCCCATAGCTACTTTGTAATTTCTCACCATTACTTCAAACGCCTCTATTTCAATGAAGCTATGGTGTCTGAGTTCTAGAACTACCTTCTCCATTTGATTTACTGTTGGAACGAATGAGATAAAAGACCCTCCGTGCCTGAGCTTGTTGCGCGCATATTTTATTACGTTCCAGGGAGATGACATATCTAGTATCACTGCATCGACTTCGTCCTCGTCAATTCCCTTTGTTATGTCCTGTAGTTTAAACGTAATAAAGTCACTGAGCCCTAAAATGGAGATATTTCTTTTAGCGATTTCAAGAAACTCAGGTCTGACTTCATAACTGTACACATGTCCGTTTGGTCTAACAAAGTGAGCTAAGTAAGCCGTTAAGAAACCAGATCCGCTACCAGCTTCAACTACGCGAGAGCCTGGACCTATTCCTGACTTGATTATAATGAGCCCTATATCCTTTGGGTAAAGTACTTGAGTCTTCCTAATGAACAGTGTGTAGACGATGTCTTCTAAACTGGGCCTCGATAGCATAACCTCAACTCCACTCTTCAGCCTTACTTTAGTGCCGTAAGGCAAACCGATGATGTCGTCAAAGTTGACAACTGTCTTGTACGTATAGAATGCCTCTCCACTTTTCACTTTAGTGATATATTTCTCTCTTTTACTGAAATATAATAGTATTAAGTCTCCATCCTTTACTGCCTTAGTGAGGGCATTCATATGCTTCACGTCAGTTATAAGTACCTAACTCATATTTGTAGTAATGGGTGTACTCGGTGAGTTGCTCGATGAAAGGCATATGGCGATCTAAGACTTATGTTAACATAGGAAAGTCGGGCCTTACGGAGGGAGTGATTAACGAATTGAAGAGGAGGTTAAAGGAAGAACAAGTCATAAAGGTTAAGATATTGAAAAGTTGTCCTCTGTTAGTAGAACTTGACAGAAAGGATGTCGCGGTTCACGTAGCCAAGGTCGTTAATGCTGAGTTAGTTGATGTTAGAGGTTACGTGTTCGTCTTAAAGAGTAAAGAATTTAAGAGAGAATAAGATTCCTTTTCAGAACACATCGATGAGGGTTTGTAATGGTTTCCGTGAAAGATGTCCCTCCTGATAAGTTCATAATGGCGCTAGCTAAGTACATTAAGGAGAACATACCAGAGGTCTCTCCACCTGATTGGGCTTACTACACTAAAACTGGGTGTCATGCTGAAAGAGTCCCGGAGGATCCTGATTGGTGGTACGTTAGAGCAGCGTCGATCCTCAGAAAATTATACCTACACGGTCCAGTGGGGATTGAGAGACTAAGAACAGCTTACGGTGGAAGAGTGGACTTAGGCATGATGAGAAAACACGTGAAGAAAGGAGGTGGGTCTCATATAAGAAAGGTCATACAGCAGTTGGAAAGCGCTGGTTTAGTGACAAAGCTAGGCAATAAAGGAAGAGTGTTAACTCCTAAGGGAAGGTCGTTGCTCGATAGAGTCGCTACTAGGTTATTTAGGTCAATGGTACGCGAGGTTCCTGAGTTAAAGAAGTATCTCTAAGGTGTGACTATAGCAATTTAAATAAAGCCTTCTCAACTAAATAGAACGCGGGGATTGTAATGAGCGAAGACGTTTACGATGAGGAGTTAGAGGCAATTAAGAGGAAGAGGTTGCTAGAGTACCAAAGGCTACTCGAAAGAGTACAAAGAGAGGAGGAACAGAGGAGAATCTACGAAATGAGGAAAGAGGCCATACTTAGACACATACTAACCCCTAAGGCTAGGCAAAGGCTCACTAACTTAAAACTCGTCAGACCTGAACTAGTGGAACAATTAGAGGGACAACTCATACAACTAGCTAGTAGTGGAAGGATTCAAGTCCCCATAAGCGATGAAGTCCTTAAGGAAATACTCAAGAACGTGATGGCTAGGTCTCGAAGAGAGATAAAGTTGAAAGGAGTGAGGTTTGGTGTTTAAAATGGCTCGCTCTAAAACAGTTGCAAAGAAAAAGAGATTAGCAAGAGCATTAAAGGAGAATAGAGCAACTCCATTGTGGGTAGTAGCTAAGACTATGTTAAAAGTCAGACGTCCAAAGCCTAGACATTGGAGAAGGAGTAGGATGCAATTATAGAGGGGTTCTCTTTGAGCGAGGAGGAGTTCATATTGGAGAGAACCTATGTGATACCATTGAGGAAAGCCTACTACGTGCCTAGAGGTAAGAGAGTGAATAAAGCTGTGAGGATAATAAGAGACTTCGTCAAAAGACACCTTCACGTGGATAACGTAAAGATCGGACCTGAGCTAAATCACTTTTTATGGTCTAGGAACAGGGAGAAGCCTCCAAGAAAAGTTAAAGTAGTAGTTAAGAAGATCGACGAAGACACCGCTGAGGTGGAGTTAGCAGGTGAATAAGAGCGGTGTCGTCGTAGAAAAAATGTCGATATACGGGTCGAGCAGCGTAGGCGTATTTGTGTTTGCTAATAACAACTTCGCTTTGTTACCAATGGACATACCAGTTAAGGTTGAAGAGCGAGTTAAAGAGGCTTTAAAGGTCAATGTGATAAAGGTCTCAGTCATGAGCTCTGTTCTCCTTGGAGTCTTAGTAGCCGGGAACTCTCAAGGGTTGCTCTTACCGAAGCATACTCTAGAGCACGAGTTAGAAACACTAAGACGAGAACTCAAGGACATCAACATAGCGTTGTTGCCTAGCAAAAAGAACGCCATTGGTAACATAGTCTTAGTAAACGATAAAGCCGCTATAGTTGACCCTGAGCTAGATAAAAAGACTGTGAAAACAATTGAGGACGTATTGAGCGTCGAGGCAGTCCCTATGAAGATAGCTGGACATTATTTGGTCGGCGCTGTAGCCGCTGTATCAAACAACGGCATGTTAGTGCATCCACTAGCGTCCGACGATGAGATCTCGAGGTTGGCCGAGATATTCAAAGTTAGGGTTGATGTCGGAACAGTAAACAGAGGGAGTCCTTTCATTCGTTCTGGTTTAATAGTTAATGATAAGGGAGCAATAGTAGGTTTAGACACTACTGGACCTGAGCTCATGAGAATTCACGAAATATTCTTCCAGTGACTGTAAGTCTCTTACTCGATTAGACCGTGCATTTGGTCATACTTCCCACTATCGCCGAGAGACGTCGATGTTATTCTAAGTTGTTAGTGACACTAACTTCATCTCGTTTGCTTTGTTTGCGATGTCTAAATAGCATAACCCCATGAAAAAATATATTATTCCTAGCTTTAAATCTCTCAGTCCCGGTGAGTAGTGTGAGAGTTAAAATATTCAGAGTGACGGGTCTCATGAGAGTGAAGAGAGAGTGGCAAAGGTTCTCCTTAGAGATAGCGGACGTAAAGGAAGAAAACATTAGAGAGCGAGTGTACTCTTTACTAGGCTCACGTCATAAGCTCAAGAGAGCGCATATCAAGATTCTTGAAGTAAAGGAAGTGAGTCCTGAAGAAGTTGAGGATCCAAAATTGAGAGCTTTGATGAGTACAGACAGGATAGTAGTCTTCATGAGGTGAATTATGTGGAGAGGGAGAGTAGAGAAGAGCTTATCAGGAGGTTATCCGCTGAGTACCTAGTCCTTAGAAACCTAATACAAGAGCTCAGGAGGAGAGTAGAGATCCTAAACAGGCTATTAATAGAAATTGATGATACCCTCTCTTCGCTAGAGAGCGTAAAAGAGTTAAAAGAGGAGGACTCGGTATTATTCTCCATAGGCTCTATGTCTTATGTGAGAGGAAAGATCATTGATAGAGACAAAGTATTGGTAAACGTTGGCGCTGACGTAGTAATAGAAAAGTCGATCGATGATGCTATGGAATATCTTAGGGATAAACAGAAGAGCATTCAACTAGAGTTGAGGACAACGGTAGCTCAACTCCAACAAGCCTCTACGAGGCTGAGCGAGTTAGAAGGGTTATTAGAGAGAGAAGCTAGGGAAAGAGAGTAAGGTGTTCTCATTGTTCGAAAAACTTAAGAGCACGTTTAACAAGCTAGTTGAACGGTTAACGACCGTAGAGCTAAGTGAGAAGGCTATCGAAGACTTACATGAAGAGTTATTGCTCGACCTCGTCGACAGTGACGTGGCTTACGATGTTGCTGAATATATCATCGAGAGCTTGAAAGAAAAGATAGTTGGAGTTAAGTTAAGTCGATTTGATGATAAAAGGAAAGTAATAAGAACTAAGCTTAGGGAAGTGTTGTTAGATACTTTTAAGAAGGTTGGAGACCTCGACCTTGTTGAGTACGTCAACGACTTGAGAAAGAGTAAAAGACCTGTTGTGATATTATTTTTGGGTCCTAATGGCCATGGAAAGACGACCACCATAGCTAAGGTAGCAAAACTACTAATGAAATACGGAATGAGCGTCGTTGTGGCTGCAAGTGACACCTTTAGGGCAGGGGCTATAGAACAAATAGAAGAACACTGTAGAAGAGTCGGAGTTAAAGTCATAAAACACAGGTATGGCGCTGACCCCGCGGCTGTGGCATACGACGCTATAATGCATGCTAAAAGCAAGGGAATTGATGTAGTTTTGATAGATACAGCTGGTAGAATGCAAACTGATAGAGACTTAATGGATGAAATGAAGAAGATAACCAGAGTTACTTCACCTGACCTGAAAGTATTCGTTGGAGACGCATTAACAGGAAACGATGCTTTAGAAGAAGCCATGAAGTTTAATGAGGAAGTGGGAATAGACTGTAGTATACTTACAAAGGTAGATGCCGATGTTAAAGGTGGCACGGCTCTATCCGTAGTATATGCAACCAATAGACCAATAGCCTACATCGGAACTGGACAAGGATATCTTGACATAGAGAAATTTAATGCTGAGTGGTTTGTTGATAAGATATTAGGTAGTGAAAATTAAAATATCTCGATAGAGTTAGTGAAGTGAGTAATAATGAAGTCGTTTATTAAGTCTACACTAAGGGTACTGAAGATAACGAGAAAGCCCACGAGGGAGTCATTTAAGATGTCCTTAAAGATATGTTCCCTTGCTACAATACTACTCGGAGCTATCGGGTTTACAGTCCAGTTCATGGCGTCAATACTTCAGATGATCAGCCCTCCAACGCCACCTCGTGAGCTAGTCCTCTACGTATTAATAGGATTGATAGTAGCGATATTAGCGGTCATCGCCTATAGAAGGAGGAGTAGAGCTTTGTAGGTGAAGACATGAGCACAGAAGGGAAATTTTATGCTGTGAGGACTACAGTTGGTCAAGAGAAAAACATAGCACTCATACTCGAGACTAAGGTTAAGTCACGAAAGTTACCCATAAAATCAATATTAGTGTTAGACAACGTCAGGGGCTTTCTCTTTATCGAGTGTGACACGCCGTTTTATGTAGATATGTTGATTTCGAAGACGAAATACATAAAGGGAAGGATCGGTGGAGTGTTAACATATGATGACTTAGAGAAATTCATAACGCCTAAACCAGTCATAGAGGAGATAGAGTTAAACGACATAGTCGAAATAGTGAGTGGTCCCTTTAGGGGTATGCAGGGTAGGGTAATACAGATAGAGAGAGGACGTGGAGAAATAAAAGTCGAAATACTGGAGGCGGCCTATCCTCTCCCAATAACGATTAACGCAGAATACGTTCGAATAGTTAGGAAAGGTTCAGAGAGCAAACCCTAAAAAGTTAGTAAGATAGGATATTTGTTATCTGTGAATAAGCATGGAATGTTGGGTGAATAATCCATGAGACTAGAAGTTAAAGCTGGTAAGAAGTTAAGAGTTGAAGGGCCTGCCTCTATCTTAGTTAAAGATGGAGAAGTTGAAGCTCTAGGGAAGATTCTCAGACCCAGAGAGCGATTAACTATACCCAAGTCTAAAGTTGCCTTCATAATAGCTCTCGAAGACTCTATAGTAGAACTTAATCTAGGTGAAGAGGGAAAAGTCGAGGAGTTAGAGGACATAGCCATACCTTACGAGTGGAGAGAGGTTGTTGAAAGGATTTCATCAATGTCGACTCCACTTACGCTTCTAATTTTAGGAGGAGTTGATGTGGGAAAGACCGTATTCACGTTGTACTTAGCTAACTCACTAACTTCTCAGGGAAGGAAGGTCATAATAATAGACGAGGACTTGGGACAATCTGAAATAAGCGCTCCAACAACCATAGGGATGGCGTACTTAAGGAGACCTGTTGTATCCTTTTCACAAGCTAAGCAAATAGGAGCTTATTTTGTGGGTTCTACTAGTCCAGCTGGGCTAATTCACAGAGTACTAGTCGGAGTTAAATCGTTGCTTGATAAAGCTCGCGAGTATGATGCCCAATACGTAATCATAAACACTGACGGCTGGATCTATGGAAGAGATGCAAGGGAGTTCAAAATGAGTATGATAGCGCTAACTAGACCTCATTTAGTAGTGGCAATACAGAAGAGAAATGAAATAGAGCCGATAATAAGACCCTTTGAAACTCAGAGATGGTTACAAATTATTAGGCTGGTAGCTCCTCAAATTGTCAGAGCTAGGACGCTCGAAGAGAGGAAGCTGTTAAGAGAGTCTATGTATCACAAATACTTTGAGGGAGGGAGAATTATAAAGTTGCCTCTTAACAAGGTCTCCTTCATGTACTCTGAACTCAGTTCAACATTTCCCTCAGAGATTCAGGAAGTTAATGACTTGCGATATGAGATGAATGTGATACCTTTGTACGTAGGCACGAGTGCAGACCTTTTAGTCTTAGTGATACCAAAAGATGAAAAGAGAATAAAAGAGATAAAGGATTATTTAAAGAGAAGAGGAGTGAATAAAACAATAAAAATCCTAAGAGAAGGTGAGGAACGAGGGCTTATTGTTGGACTATATGATAGTCTTGGAGAGTTCTTAGGGATTGGCGTTGTCCAAGAAATAGACTATAAAAGGAATTACATAAAAGTGCTATCACAAGCTGAAGGAAATATTGCTATGATCAAGCTGGGAAGAATTAAGTTGAATGACAAGTTTAGTGAAAAAGCTAAAGTCGATAGCTGGCCGCTTTAGGGGTTAACTATGAGCAGTCATGAGATTAGCTTAAGAAGGTTTATCGAGTTTCTTAAAGAGAAAGGTGAGTTGTTGTGTTGGAGGACGAGAGTAAACATAAAGTACGGAATCTCTAAAGTACTAAAGAAGTATGATGAAGGACCTGCTATCTTCTTTCCCTGTGTTGAAGGTTACAGTATAGATATAGTAGGGAATGTAATATCTAAAAGGTCACGTCTATTACAAGCCTCTAGCGTCATTAAAGATGTAGACCTTTATGAGATGCTTTTAAAAGCCTGCAATGAGCCATTAAGAGCTAAAGTTCACAGTGATGGTCCTTTCATGGAGTTTAAGGTCGAAGACTTACGCAAGTTACCCATACTCGTACATTATGAGAGAGATGGCGGGCCTTATATAACCTCTGGAATAGTTGTTGCAAGAGATCCTGAGAGCGATTTTCAAAACGCCTCATTTCACAGAATGATGTTGTTAGATGAGAGACATTTAGTGATAAGAATAGTTCCGAGACACCTTTACAAAATATGTGAAAAGTACAAGAATATGGGGAAGGATACTCCAATAGCCATAATGATTGGGACTCACCCTCTAGTTATGCTTTCAGCTGCTTCTTCGCCTCCCTATGGAGTCAACGAACTATATGTAGCTAATAGGCTAGTTAATGACAAACTTGAGTTAACAGTTTTGCCTGAGAGTAACCTTGAGGTAACTCGCTTCTCAGAAATAGTTATAGAGGGAAGGATACTAAACGATTTGTTACACGATGAAGGTCCATTCGTTGACATCACAGGGACTTACGACGTAGTCAGGAAACAGCCAGTTGTCGAAGTTGATAAGATATTCTTAAGAGAAAACGCAATATATCAAGCGCTTCTCCCAGCTAGTTCAGAACACCGCATCTTAATGGGATTCTTTAAAGAGGCTTTGATATGGAGTTACACTTCAAGAGTAGCAGACATTAAGGCTGTTAGGCTTACTAAAGGAGGGTGTGGTTGGTTACATTGCATAATATCTATCAAAAAAGTGACAGAGGGAGATGCCAAAAACGTAATTTTAGCGGCGTTTGCAGCGCATCCTTCACTGAAAATGGTTGTAGTCGTAGATGATGACATAAACGTGGACAACCCTTATGACGTTGAGTGGGCAATTGCCACCAGATTTCAAGCTGATGAAGACTTAGTAATAGTAAGCAAAGTTAGAGGATCTAGCTTAGACCCTTCCGCAGACCAGAAGACCTTACTCACGTCGAAGTTAGGAGTAGACGCTACAAGATCCCTTTTAAAGCCTCATGAGGGTTTTGAAAGGGCACGAATACCCTGAAATTTCTAGTTAACGTTGAGTACCCTTTAACTTGCGGTGTATTGTGGTTCTCAGGTTCTTCAGGAAGTTCGCTCTAAATATGTTGAATACTTCTTCAAACGACGTTCGTAAAAGACCTTGAATATGCCTTATGTAAAAGTTTATATAATTTTTATAAACATTTATATGTACTTTGTATACATCACTTTGTAACTTACGTCTTTCCTTCCCTTTAATTAGATAGTCTACTTTGATAACAAAGGTAACATCAGCTAATTCGTCTACTAGTTCCTTTGGTGGAAAGCCAGCCTCCCAACTTTCAACAAAGCGGAGCTTGTCTCCTTTCATATACCCTACTCTAATAATTTTCGTTCCTTCATACAATTTTGGAACGCCACAAGGAGATATCATGGTGTTGTATGTCATGCCGCTTAACTCAAACAACGAGCTCACAATGACAATCTTAATGATCGATTGCTTAAGTATGTTACTATCAACTTTTAACGAGAATCTAACCCAAGCAAGGCCCTCTAATGGATTGTCCATTAGGAAATATATTCTCGCACTCTTATTTAACTGTATGAGATCCTTTAAGTGTAGTAAGTGCTCACAAGATGCAATGTATTACAGGAAGTGCGATAAGAAGTGGTTCTGTGTTTCATGCTTGAGGAAGTTCTTAAGGAAGAAGGTTAAAGAGTACTTGAGAACTAGAGGGGATTTAACTCCTCAGGAAAGAATTTTAGTGGCGTTGGCTGGGGGCACTAAGTCCCTAGTGAACTTAGAACTAATATGTAAGGTTGAAAGAACATATCCCTCTGTGAAGATCAGCGCTCTTATAATTAAAGAGCCAGTTATCTTTCCGCCTGAAATAGAATTAGTTAAAGTGTTGAGAAAAGTTGCGAGTGAGTTAGGAGTAGAGGTTGTAGGAGAGGTTAGTATCGACTGTAGCAAAGGGGATTCGTGGGAAGCTAGGCTTATCACATGCTTGAATATAGCAAAGTCTATGGACTTCACATCAGTAGCTCTAGGCATAACCCTTGACGACCAGGTCACTAGATTGATGTACAAACTCATAAGGGGAGAAGTAAGCCTTTTTCCTCGCAAGGTTAGAGGAGTTAAGGTATTAACTCCATTAGAGTCCATATTCCTAAAGGAGGTCTTAATCTATGCTACCAGCGTAGGGTTTCCACTGTTTTCTTCAGGTTATTCGGAAAATGAGACAAAAAATCTGATCGTTGACTTTGTATATGAGCTAGAAGACAAAGACCCTAACGTTAAATTCGTATTGCGTAATTCGCTAATTGAGGTCATGAGGTCATTGGGAGGTCGCGGAGCATCCCCTGAGGTCGACCCTCATTCACGGTGGCTCGTTAGGTAGCCAACTCCACCCAGTTCTCCCACGAACGTCGCCATTCGCCCTTAGGGCCGCTCCCTTCCGGGCCTAACCCAGTTCGGGCGACTAGGGTAGCATTGCCCTCTCCTCCGAGAGGGTTGCTACCCTCTGACGACCCCGTGGGGCTGGGATTCATTGCCGCTTGCCTAACAGTCACCGTGAAGAGGAGGGCCTTCCTCAGGGTTAACAGCCCCCGCCATATCCCCCGTCTGCGGTTACAGGGGAGGGATGGCCGAGGAGTCATAGCCTCGCTCAGTAGCCCCCCAGGCTTCCTCCGCGACCTCCCATTTCACTACTATAAAAGTGTGGTATATAAGTATGATTACTCACGAACCTAGCTTAGCAGAGTTATTTTCTCTGTTAGCCTTTTAGTTATCAAAAATCGCCTGATAAAAGATATATATTGCGCTTGGATAATATAACATGAGCCGGGGTGGCCTAGTCTGGTTATGGCGGAGGGTTGCTAACCCTCTGGGGGAAACCCCGCGTGGGTTCGAATCCCACCCCCGGCGCTCTTCTCTTTCGATATCTAATTCCTTAATACTCTCCAAACTTCTCAGTCTCAGTTTAAAACAACTCATCCCTATGTTAGCATAACTTTTATCTTGTCCCTTTATCTATGTACTATGACCATGAGTGAAAGTGGGAAAGCAGTAAAGGCAGTAATTACTAGGAATGGTAAGGTTCTCTTAAAAGCATGTGGTGAGGAAGTTATAGAGTTATGTCGGAGGAGTGAGTATGGGACTTTTAACAAAGAAGGGGTCCTCTTGGACTCTCTCGAGGCCGTTTTCCTGTTTGAAAGAGGAAAAATTACTCTCTTCCTGCATGATGAACTTAAAGAACTTAGTGTACTTGACGCCATGCTATTTTTCTCTCACACAGAAAAGGACTTCTGGATTAAGTATCTAGTGTACTCGGATCTTAGAAAGAGAGGCTATATAGTTAAAAGAGGTTTTTCGAGGGGTTTAGACTTCATGATAAAGCGAAGAGGGGCGAAAGTCTTTGAATATCTAGTCAGCATAGTAAGGGAGGGCGAGAGAATCGATTTTAAGGCTCTTTCAGGGATACTAGAAAAGGCTCTTCGTGTTGGGAAGGAGTTGATAATATCTATCGTTGATAAAGAGGGCAATATTTCGTATTATACCCTTAGCAAGTTGTTTTAAGATTTCACTTGAACACTTTTCAGTCTAATCTAAATGCTCTCACTTAAGTTTACACGTATACAAGCTCACAACATCCACATTAAACAGAAGAGCGCACTTGAATATAGCCCAGTTCCTTTAAACACTTAACTAACTTCTTGGCTAGAGGGTTTTGATAATTAAGTGAGTACTTTTTGGGTTTCGTGTTGTGTTCCATGACCCAGCCTATTTCAATTAATTTCATGAGGGCTTTCTTCACATCGACTGACTTTAGTCCAGTTCTAACGGTTATTCTGTACTTTGTTAACGGTTTCTCTGATATAGCTAGTTCTTTAATGATTTTAAGGTATATTAAATGGCCTAAGATTTCCTCAAGATGGTTAGCTCTTTGCAATAATTCCCCCTCCCTAGGGTGAGTGGTACTTTAGTCTTTTTATAAACATTTCGTGTTGAATGCCACGTGATTAGAATGATGTGTCCAGAGTGTCACTCACCCTTAACATTAAACGACCTAGGAGAGACTGTGTGCACTAACTGTGGACTGGTAGTCAACAATTTCGTCATGGAAAGAGTAAAGTTTAGCCAAAAGAGAATACTGCCCTATAAACTCTCTGTAGATGTTCGTTCTAGAGGATCATTAATGTCATTATCCCTTATTCGCGAAAGAGAGGTTATACCTGAGAGACTTTCTCTTTATAGGAGGTTGAGGAAAGTACAACGATTATCTCCTGTATTTAGGGACAAGAGCACTCTCTATAGAGCCATTAAGTCACTCGAAAGAGTTTCTGTGGAACTCAATATTCCTGAAAGTGTTAGAGAGCGAGCTATTCAGATCTACTTCAAGTTACTTAAATTAATTCCGAGTGACATAGAAAGACCAAATCATTATAGATTAGTAGCGGCCAGTCTAGTGTTTGCAAGCAAAGAAGCTGGTCTAAGCTTACCTATAAAGAACATAGTGTCATGTTTTAGAAGACTCGGTCACAAGGTAAGTTGCTCTAATGTCCTAAAAGTTCTCTTTTATATTAAAGGAGATATAGCATATAATCCTCATGTAAACTTGAAACCCTACGTTTACAGCGTTCTAGAGACAGCGTTTGCGGGAAGTGATGGGTTAGAGGTAGATGAGCTGAGAATGAAGATATACAAAGAAGCTATGTCCCTTATACTAGGAACTGATAGAAAACTCTTAATGGGCAAAAACCCTTACATTGTGGCATTAGCTGCAATATACGCCGCTACTGTGTTAGTCTCTGGCAAGAGAAGACCTAGGATCTTAACCCAAAGAGTGCTCTCATCTATTTCAGGCTTCTCGATTAGCGCCATAAGGTCGTGTTATAGGTCTCTCTTCAGAGAGTTGGTGATGAGATGACATTGCGTGTTTACTTCAGAGTACGGGGAGTAAAACGATTTGTAGGAGTTCTAAGCAAGGAAGAATGTTGTCTTGATGATGAGCGCTCTATACTTTCTCTACTGGTTTATCTATTATCCTTTTTGCCTCACAGAGACCATATATCTGAGGTTACGTTAGATGGAGAGGATGTAGCTGTGAGAGTTGACCCGGGCTCATTAAGAGTTTTAGTTCTTGGGCCTAGTCAAGCGCTTTTCAAATTCAGAGAGTTGCTAGCTTTAAGACGTGAAAGCGAGTACTTAGACTCCTTGAATTCGTTCTTCAAACTAGGTAATGGTTCTTTCATCAGTGACCCGTTTGACTCTCTAAAAACGGTAGAGAGAGAGGTGAAATCTAAGCTTAGAGGGAGAGTCAGAAGGGAGTTCTGTAGAGCTTTAAAGAGTTTAAAGAATTCTATGAATTTTATTTATGAGAGAGTCTTAATCGATGAAGAGCAATACAGCTACACAGGTGATTCTGAAAACGTAAAGAACTATTCTAAGAAATGCGTTGTTGATAAATACGAGGTCGGTTCCTTTTCTGTAAAAATTTGCGAAAGTAATGAGGGAGGTGAGCTCTATTACAACGTCGAATACCCGTCGAGAAGTTACTTAATAGCTCTAGGATCTCGCTTCCTTTCCTACATT
>Ga0180302_10000150_pt1 | contig 28471 bp, 18 predicted proteins | sample GuaBasSediGuay17_FD_121794 | JGI IMG/M metagenome (GOLD analysis project Ga0180302, IMG submission 121794) | Subseafloor sediment microbial communities from Guaymas Basin, Gulf of California, Mexico - Guay17, Core 4571-4, 12-15 cm | ecosystem: Environmental > Aquatic > Marine > Hydrothermal... | reverse complement strand
GCTTTTATGTATTAAAGTAAAAAGGAGATATGGGGACCATATGAGTAATTTAAGTTTACTATTGGGAGCGCTCTCTCATCCTATCAGGTTAAGAGTACTTGAGATTATTGAAGAACGGGGTAGATGCACGTTCACTGAACTCATGAAAGCATGTAATCTAAACTTAGAGAGTCAGTGTGGAGTCTTGGATTATCACTTAAAACGTTTAATGACAGCAGGTCTTTTGAGCTATGACGAAAGAGGTGGTTATAAGCTCACAGAGAGTGGAGTAAAGGTAATCAAAGCCTTAAAAGATAGCCTATTGAATGACTTAACTTTTGGGATCGATATTGATGAAGGGGATATCATAGTTGAAGAGCTTAAAGAGGATAACTTAAAGGTAGTTGAGACAGAGATAAAGCGTATATTTAGTGAAAAAGTGCCCCGTAGGCTCTTTGAGCTCGAGCTCAGTAACCTCAAGAAGCTAGTAAGTGGGAATAAAGTTAGAGTTCGTGAAAGAGTCGTTTCTGGTGTAATTGAGCGACATGGAACTGGAGAGTTTAAGTGTAGCTCAGAAGAAGAGTTACTAACTTTTGTAGTGTTCTATAAAAACAAGCTTATAGGCATAATCTGTGGTTTAGTATATGAAACAAAGTTTTCAGTGATTAAGTCTCTAAACTATGATAGATATAGCATATTGGGACCTACTGAATTCTTTAAGGTTTACGACATTATGAGCTTTTGGCTATCCAATAAATATAACAGAGCTAAAGTTCTGAATGCAATTATTTCGAAGATCAGTGAGTTGTCAAAGAAGCGCAGTATAGCATGGGTTGTCTGGCGAGTTCCAGAACATTACAAAGAGGTATCTGAATACTTAAGACGTAAGGGTTATTACAATTTGACCTTAATCTATTCAAATGCTATTACTAGCTTCGGCTTGGGAGCCTTAGATAGCTATACAGGAATAGGAATGGCACCAATTAGCTTAATTGAGGTTTGGAGGGTTAAGATTAAAGGAGAGCTTTCATGGATGACTACTCACCATGAGAGAGTGGGCGGTATACTTACATTAGCATTAGCTAAATTCGCTGATAATGCTTAGCCTACCAAAAGCCACTAGCTTGCAGTTCCATGACATGACCTCGCTAGTACTTCTAACTAATCCATCCATATCGTTTTCTGGGCAATTATTCTAAAATAGATAGAGAAGTACATATTGTTTGAAGGGAGTACTGTGAACTTATATAGGATTACTTCAAATGAACATCTGAGAGGCGGTGGAGTAAGTTGGGCTTAATAGGTATTGAGAAAGGGAAGCTCAAGGAGGAAGAAATTGACGAGATTATTGAGAAGTTGGGTCTTCGGGCTTTAAAGAAATTCGACATTGAAGTTAAGACAAAGAGAGGTTGGATTAGTTTCTTGGTGATAGACGTACTAGGGTTTACAGAGAGAGCAGCGTCATTTATTGCTAGTAAGTACTCAGTCACAGCACTCGAGGGAGGTGAGCATCTCATACTCGGTGAAGTTAGCGCTAAATTGTGGAACGAGGCAGTTAAAGTGGTTTTTCCCGATGGAGAGGAGGAAGTAATCATAACAATGATACATGATAGCTTCCTCAATGCCAGAATACCCTCAGATAATGTCAGAGGATTAAAAGGAGTAGTATACTTTGATTCCTATCCCGTGAAGCTTCCGATAAGTTTGAACGACTTTGTGCTCCTTGCAAGATTGAATCCCAAAGCTCTTGACAAGGTCATGAAGTTAGTTCAGGCCTACGGTTCACATAAAATATTATCAGACGAAGTGATAGAGTACATTAAGAAACTTCGAAGGATCGAGGAAGAAGTTCAAATTAATGTAGACTATGAAACAGGCTTCGTTCTGATAAAGAAAGGAACAAGAATCAGTACAGTTCCAATTTCTGAGTACATCATCAGACTAGCTAAGGAGGATAAGGTAGAAGAAGCTGTTAAGATTTACAGAGAGGCCCCTCCTCAAATTAAAGAAGATATATTGAAAGCTCTTAAGGAGGAGTGTGATATACTCAAAGCCTTAGATAGAAAGGAGGAATATCAAAAACTCGACTTCATTTTAAAGAGTCTTGAGTCAGAAGGTAATGATTCTAACACGTCTTCATAAAGCTACAACTCTATACTTCTGAGTTCCGCTCTTAATTTGTAGGTTCACCTGTTAAACTAATGGGCATCCAAAAATAGGGACTGCCTCTGGAAAGCTCTACAGAGAATCTGCAAACTAAGGCTCAAAATTTGAATTACCTTGTGAAAATATAGCATCTCAACTTCATAGAAGAAGTGAAGGTTCATATAACCAGTAGTCGATACTTAATACGGCTATGATTGGAAGGGACCTCTCTGATAAATGATGATGCCAATTTGCACTGAGCCTTGATGCTGTTTACTATTCAGCTCTACTTAATATGAATATCAGTTTCTGTTACGAGGTAGCCAGGATTGGTAAAATAAGGTGTGCAAATGCACACCTTTTAGATTCAATACTTAAGGGACGAGACGTGATAAGGTTACTTACTACTCCTCACTTAAGGACAGCTCTGCTGCTGTTAGGCCTGGGAAGAGCTTCAAGATGGGAGGTAGCCTACGCTTGTGCTCTGTCAATATTATTCTCCTGACTACGCTATCTACTACTGCCTTGTCAAGTCCTTCTATCTCATAAAGTTCGTTAATAGACATCTTCAAGTTAGCTAAGGCATAAAGTATGGGGTCAATCATATCATATGTTAAACCCAATTCCTTCTCGGCTAATTGTCCAGGCCATAGTCTAGGGCTACTGGGCTTTAAAGCTATCTTCCTAGGTAGACCTAGGTAGATGGCCATAGCCCTGACTTGAGTCTTGTAAAGGTCTCCTATAGGCAATATGTCAACCCCTCCGTCGCCATACTTAGTGAAATAACCTATCAAAATCTCACTCTTATCGCCAGTTCCAATCACTAACCCCTTGAGAGAGTTGGCAAAGGAGTAAAGGAGTATCATTCGTGATCTAGCTAGTAGATTGCCGCGAGCTTCTCTAGGAAGGGTTAATCCGACCTCATTCAAAGACTCCTCAATTTTAGCAACTATGCTACTGATGTCTATTACTTTGTATTCAACTCCATAGCTGTTGACTAGTTCAAGAGCGTCTCTTAAGTCCTCCTCTGGTGTTATTCCAACGTGGGGCATTATCAATGCAGTTACCCTTTCTCTTCCCAATGCCCTTACTGTGAGAGAGAGTGTGACCGACGAGTCCACTCCACCACTTACCCCTACAATAGCTCGCTTTGCTCCAGCTTCTTCAATCTCTTCCCTTATGAATTCCATGATCTTGCTCTTGATCTGCTCCCTATCAAAGTCTAGGATCATATTCCGTATTTCGTCGACGTGCAAGCTGTCACCTACTATCAGTATTTAAGCATCCATTATTAAGCAGTTCTAGGAACTATGATGAAAATTCGTATATTAAAACCGTGCTACATTAACACGTGTAGAATTCCGTTAACTCGTTAAGAGAAATTCGTGACGTTAATGGCTAGTCTCATCATTAAAGCTGGTGGCTAGCTCAAATAGTTCCTCAGAAGTAGCTCTCCTTAGGTTTTCTCTTACATAGTCTGGAAGCAAATCTAGGTAGTTAAGATACCTGTAGTCTCCGCATACTATCATTGCCCTATCCTCCATAGACCTTAATGCCCTGCCGATAGCCTGTGATGCTCTCCTAAGAGCTGGTAAAATATAGCTATAGAAGTAGCCCTTGTCCTCTCCATAGAGCTCTTGATAATATTTGATGTACTCCCTAACCCTAGCTGTTGGCTTATCAAATGGAATTCCCACGAGAAATACTCCTTCTAATTCCCTTCCAGGAAAGTCTGCTCCCTCAGCAAACCTACCTCCCATAACTCCCACGAGAACTCCCTTGACATCGCTAGTCGCGCACTTCTTGAACTTCTCAAGAATCTCTCTCGCTTCATCTCCTCTCATATTCCTCCTCTCAATGAAGACTTTTCTCTTCAATTTAGTCAGCTTTCGTATTAGACCCTCCTTAATCAAGCTCTCAAGAACCCTATAGCTACTAACGAAAACAGCTATGTTCGTATCTAAGGCCTCGATAAAATCGCGTATAGCATCTACATACTTCTTACACATCTCCGTACTTATCTCCTCTCCTCTTGTCGATACATCACTCAAGATCACGGCTCTAACATTATCTTTACTGTAAATAGAGGGTACTTCCACCTGCGCGTAGTTAGATAGGCCTACTATATCTGCAAAGGCTGAAATAGGCTTCAGCGTCCCTGAGCAGAATATTACAGATAGAAATCTATTCCAGCATTCACTCAGTACTTCAGAAGATCTCATATCCCATATCTCAAGTACTAGCCTATCGTTTTCCAGAGTAGCTACGAACGTTATCCCCTTAGTGTCAACTAGCTCTTCGCATCTCCCCCAAAATTCAGCGAAGTGATAAAGAGACGATCTAGGGGCTTTTCCCTCTTCCAGTTTATCCCTTCTTACAATCTCTCCCCATCTCTTTATCTTAGGAATGTAATCCAGTAAATCCTTGATTAGGGAGAGTGGTTCGAAGGTTACTTCTTCAAGTTCTCCTTCCTTCATGTTCTTCTTCAATTTATAGAATCTAGTCTGGAATTGAGTTAGAGCTTTAATCACGTTTTTCAAACTATATTCTTCAGCTTCTTTAATAGCATTGAGTAAAGTTCCCTCTGTTATTCTATCAGAGTTTAAATTTATATTCTGTAGATTGTGAGCTTCATCAACTACCAATACTGAGTGGTTGAAGGGGAAGAGCCTAGCGATACTCCAGGATATTCGCTTATCGACTACATAGTTATAGCTAAGTGACACCATACTCGCGAACTCGAGTAATACTCTTTGAGTGTAGTAGGGGCATACACCTTCCTTCACACACTTCTTGAGTATTTCGTTATACGTTAATGGCTCTTCGACCATGGAGAGGACATCTACATACCTTACCGCTTCAAAATATTTACACCTCCTCTTTAGGCTCTTGCAGAGATACGTAGTTTCTTCATGAGAAAGACTAGGAAGTCCTAGCTTCCTAGACAGTAGACACATGTCCCTCTTACCTCTATAGGATAACGCGAATATGTTGAGATCAAACTTCTCAACTATCGTTTTAAGCTCCTCAATTGGCCTGTCTGTTTCGTTCCCAGTACGCACAGCCCAAACGACCCTCACTCCTCTGTTCATGAGAGAGGTCAAGACTGAGAGTATTACAGGAGTTTTGCCGAATCCTGTAGGAGCGTGAATACATATTCTACTCACCCCTCTGGAAAGGGACCTCTTCAGGAACGCTATTAGCTTCTTCTGATAGGGCCTCGGCTTGTAAGGGAAGTACTCTTCAATACGTGCCATGTTCTCCCATCGTTATAGCAAGACGATACAGGCATACTATTGCAGTTCTGACAGTTAAGGGTAATGGTGTAAATGGGTGACTTATATAGGTGAGGTTGTGTTAGTGGGTACTCACTTCCCACAGAACTGAGCTGTTTGTTGAAATGAGTGAGAATTCACTCGAAACGATCTTCGAAGTTTAACGTTACTAATATTATTAATAGTCACTCTTTTTCTTCTAGCTCCATTCTGAATTTAAGCGGATTCTCTACTTTCAGGAATTTGAATTGTTTAAAGTCTAAGACATTCCAAGTCCATATGTAGTCTACTTCATCCTTAGCGGTGTACGTTGAATATGTCTCCATCTTTCACATTGTTCCTGGCTGCGTACTCTAGGGCTTTTTTATACCTGCTAAATAGAGCTTCTTTACCCTCCTAGAGGAGAGATACATAATCGCTATCTCTGACGCCTTAGTCAGGGGATAAAGTCCTTTTAACTCCTTTTGATGTTATGATTGAATAAAACTTTAGGATATTCTGAATGGAAGCATAAGGCTCGTATAAGCCCCTAAGACCAGCAAGTATAAGCAACTATGGTTAAACATCGAGTCTGAATAAAGCTTCGTAGTAACTTGCGGAATCACCAACCTAGAGGCTATTATAAACTGTTCACATGAGGAATGACTATATACTTCTCTTGCATAATCATCATTGAGAATAAACTATGAGAGAAAGGATAGGTCATATGCGAGAGGTCATAAGGCAAAGAATAGGCAGGATATATCCTGCTGACCTAAGGGAGAGATATGGCCGTAAGGGTAAAGTTAAAGGTAAAAAGTAAAACTACTGGTAAAGAAGTTGAGGTAATAGCTCTCGTAAAACTCAGGGTTTGAAACGTATACTCCTCAACTCCTAGTACCCCTTAAAGTAGCTGAACTCTTAGGATTATGGCCCAGACTTCCTAGAGAAGTAACAACGAGAGATTACGTTACCTTAGGAGGACGAGTAAGCAAATACTTAATACCAAACGAAGTTGAAGTTAAGGTCTCATTGGAATACAGAACAGAGCCTGTAGTGGCTGATCTCGTTGTCTCTCTTATTGAGGATGAGGTTTTGATAAGTGATAAACTTGCTGGAGAGCTTGGAATAGAAGTCTACGATTTCGCAAAAGGAATATGGCGGTTAAAAAGTGATCCACTTAACAGGAGAAGACTAACTGAAAAGCCTCAATTATGGTAGGAGCTTAGCTTCATCAAATTTCGAGAAAACTCAAAGTTAGCCTTGGATATTCTTGCGCCTTACTTGAATAGTTGCACAGGATTAAGGAGTACAAGGTTCTATGTTGAAGCGCACTTTAAGCTTATTAAGCTACTAATAGCCCAAAGCGAAGGCTAAAAGACATAAATAACAACTTTCACTTCTGTAAACTGCATGAAAGTTTACTGGGCTATTTACGCTAAGTTGAAGAACCTTAAGTTAGGCTTATCCCATGAAGATGATGTAGATGGAATAGTCTCAGCTTCTCTCTTTCTAAGGAAGTTCCCTAATTCAGTTTTAATACTGGGGCAACCGAGCGAAATAAAGGATAGTATTTTTTGCTGGTACAATTGGATAACCTGGGATTTCGTCGCTGACCTCCCCTGTCCAGCTAGAGTTAAAGTATATGCCGACCATCATAAGACGAATAAACCCAAGAGAGTCGAAGTTCTTTACTACAACCCTCAAGCACCCTCAGCAGCTTCATTAACGATTATTGCATTAGGCCTTGAAGGCGATAAGATATCAGAAGAAATCGTGAAAGTAGCCAATGATGCAGACACAGGGAGATACTCGTTAGAGGAGTCGATATTGCTTAACGACGCCATTAAAGGAGCAGATTATCATGGCAAGCTTTACATAGCGAGAGAGATGTCTAAGATAGGATTAGAAGTCTTGAAAAACCCACGCATCAATAAATGGATAGAGATAAATCGAAGGAGAAGAGAAAGAGCTTCACTTATAGCCGAACGGATAGAGACGAGTCCGATTCTAATAGTAGAGTTTGAGAGAGACGTAGACATACCCTATAGAGACTTATGCTTAAAGCTCGAGCGAAAAGGAGCTAATGAGCTCTGTGCGATAATAGTTCCTAAGGGCAGGCGCTGGAGGATCTACCTAGGAGCATCAAGGGAGTCAAGTTACGATTGTTCCCTACTTGCTACTAAGCTTGGAGGGGGAGGTCACAAATCTGCTGCTGGTGCCATGGTTAAAGATAAACAGAGAATCTATGCATTACTAAAAGATTTTCTAAACACAGATAAAATTAAGGTAGTATTAGTTAAGAATAAGAATAACATCAACACATTAGAAGTTTAATTGATGCCGCAAGTGTCAAAGTTACTATCAAGAGGAAGAGCTAATGGAGAAGGTTCAGAGTAATTAAGAGAAAAATAGTTACCCTGAATATCCTTAGATGATAGCACTATCTCTTTTCTTGAGTATAAACAGGTTAGCGATATACGCTCTACTCTATCATTAGGTCTAACACGTAATTTGAGAGGAATTCACCCACCCTGTAGTAGAAACTCCCTTAAAGCACGCCTTAATCGTACAAGGCAATATAAGAACCTCAGGTCCTCTTCATACTCGAAAGAAGCTAATGTTAAATGATGAATAGTTGGTACGGATCCCCAGACAATAGTTCTTGCTCCCTCTAACGAGAACTGAAGCGATTTTGTATAGCTAGGAGGCTTAGAGGGAGTGTGTCTCTTACCAGGAGGCCATCCAAGTCAGGAAAGTAGGCTCCAGGAGTCTCAAGGTACACTAGCACCTCCTAAGAGAGCAGGGAGAACATCATCTTTAGGTGGTGCAAATCAGGCTGGTAATATAGGATCAAATTCAGGTTTACTTGCCTTACAATTTATAAAACCAACCATTTCAGCATAAAGACCATAACGACTACTAACGGCTACTGGTGTTATTGTGGCTACATATATGAGTGGTAACAGACTACTACCTATTTTCTTAGAGATAATTGGAGATATGAGAGTAATTAACCAGAGAATCGTGAAAGGAAGAAGGGTTCCTAAGAGATAACCATCATATGCAGTACTTAGAGTATCAAATGTGAACCCATAAGTGTTCTTACCCATGAAGAATGTTAGAAATCTCAAACCTAAAGTGAGCATTATAACGTACATAATTAATGGTATCCAAGGTACTTTAAACTCAGTTCTTTTATTTTCGACTATTTCTCCCCACCTATATTTTAAAGGTCTTTTAAAAACTATAAATATTTTCTAAGGAAAGATGAATTCCCAGGGATTTTAAATCCTCGATGATTTCCTTTAAATAACTTTAAATATACTATAAATGAAAGTGATAACTAAGGTTATACCTTAACAGAGTTGATAATATTACTACAAGTTCTCGAAAACTCAAGGATTTCACTATACTAAAATGTGTAATATAAACTGTACGACGTAAAGGATAAATTGTTTACCCCAATTCCAACCTCGGTGAACTGAATTGAGTAAAGGAATATTGAGAATTTTGTTAATACTGTTAATTACAGTAAGTGCTTCTGGATGTTTAACCCAACCTAATGAGGATTCGTTTCACTACTACGGTCACGTACCGCCTAATGCTACTCCGGAAGTAATAGTTGTGGGGTTCAGTGATGGAACACATGTTGAGATGTACAACATAACCGACCCCCAGAGTCCAGAGTTACTAGCTAGCGTTACGGTGAATAGAGGACATGTAGTTGTGGTATATACTTATAAGCGATACCACAGACCGCGGTACTTCAAAGTGGTCTCTAATAAGAGAATAGGGCTCTTATTGACAGAGACCTTGACAGGGGCTATGGTCTATCCTTCTATTACAGGAGGCTTCGCAGGTAAGGAGTTCATATTCGTGAGCAGACAACCTAAATATGGTAAGTACACCGCTATCTATGCGTATGAGGACGCTAAGGCATCCCTTTACGATGAAAAAGGGAATAAAATAATGGATATAGAGATACCACAAGGAAAAGGAGTAAATTTAAACATAATAGCGAGGAAACCCTATAGACTGGTCTCTTCTGGAAGAATATTAGTGTTAAGCATGGCTGAGGACTGCATAACCTACCTAGTTGATGAAAGAGGTAGGCTTAAGGGTGAGCACTTTGGTAGTGGTGGCTTTTCACCGCCAGGTGGCAATGAGATAGCTGTTGTAGTAATACCATATGAAGTTGGGGAAGTGAAAATCTACGATAACGATGGGAAGCTACTCGCCAGCCATGAGTTTAAGGAGGATGAAGTCGAATTGATGATACCTTGGATCGTTAAACTGGGTGACAAGCCTAAGGAGTTCAGTATAGTCAGTACATGTCTCATTAGCGTTCTAGTAGGAAACATGGACCCAGACTCTACATTCAGTGATGATGTCACTTCAATCGTGGTGGACGCAAATGAGCTAATAGGCCTTTATACACCTAGCTATGCTTATGCGGTGATCTTCGCTAAGGAGCCAACAACAATTATAGTAGGTGGTATAGTACGCGACCTAGACAAGGATGAGCATTTATTGGTAGTAGTTAACCCTGGCATGCTAGGCTACCTAAATACAACAGAGACTGCAAAAGATGTCGTCGTTTTAGCAGCAGGACCTGGTACCGTAGCTGTTAAAGCCACTAAACCAATTGCGATTCAGGTGAATTATCCCTTCGATAGTTGGGACAATTGGTGCACATACATACCAGCAGTAGAGGACGCTGGCATAGACCTAGGACCTCCTGAGCCAGGAGGTAAAATCAAGGAGATCAAGATAAGCAGAGGAGGTGGTCTACCATTAGGAATGATAGTTGCAGGAATAGCCATAGTTATAATAGTAGCACTGTTATTAATCTTCAAGAGGATGAGAGGTAAATAACCCTTTAAAATTTAAGGGTACTTTCGTTTTTAGTTACTTACTTTTTCTAAATAGTTTTAAATACATTGTAGCTAGAAGCACAATTATTACTATGGCAATTAATATTACATAATATAGCGATGTACCACCATACATAAGTCCCGGCATAGGTCCTGTTGCTGGGACTTTCTTTGATGGAGATGGTGGTGGTAGAACCACTTCCGCGTCTTTATCACAGGGTACATATGTTATAGTATGGGAGTGCGTGACTTGTACGATTATTGGTTTGTCTGCTTTAATTATGTGAGTTGTATTCCCCGTTAGACGCCAATACTGATTAGCTGTTGAATCTATGGGCTGACCATCTATCCATAGCTTACAATTATATGGAGTGAATATTGTGATGCTCCCTGGTGTGTATATTCTCAGTTCTTCGCCTGAATCGGCGTACATGAAGAAGTTGCCTCTGTATATTGGCCAATCTCCTGTGGAATCTGTAACTACAGTTACATCTCCCGTAGCAATTACTCGCATAGGGACGGCTGTTAAGTAGCTTAAATTGTCTATTATGAAGGGCTTCCCCTCCTCAACCTCTTCCTTAGTAAAGGTGTGCGTCCCTACGAGTTTGCCAGTATAATCATACACCTTAACTTGACATGGTTCATAGGCTGTTATGAAGAGTGCTGTTCTGACAGCACCAGCTAAATGTCGTCCTTTAAATCTGCCTTGATCGCTTATCATGGCTTGTCCACCATTATGCTCATTGTTGAATATTGCTATCCTACCAGTTGAGACTATTCTTATTACTTCTCTTTTAGGTAAACCGATTAGCGTGCTTCCGTTCTGCCATAATCTAATCTTCTTGAGAAGTTTACCCTTCGCATCGTAAATGGTTACCTCAGCATCCTCAAAGGCATATATGTATACACCATGCCAGGATCCAGGGGCAAATATGAACTCTTCTCCCAAGAAGCCTCCTTCAGTTGAGGGTATTAGTCCTATGTGCCAATCTCCTTCGCCTAAGAGCAGAGCTATACGTTTATCGGAGACAACCTTGTAATACACTTCCTCGTTGTATTCTCCTGTTATGTTTTTATAGATTTTTGTGAGGTCAACAACTTTAGCTTCAAGTCTATTTACTGTTAGCTCATATTCGAGAACCTCTTCCATACCGCCCTTTATCAACCTATAAATCTTGACGTGTGTAGTGTCATTTATTCCAATTATCGTTATCATACGACGGTCGGAGAGTATTCTTCCCTTAAAGAAGTAGTAGCGATACGCCTCAGTCGAGCTACTACTCGAAGTTCTTAAATTGAGCATTGGTAGTAATGTTGCAATGATCAGTAATAATGATACTATAATGCTAGCCCATCTCATATTCCTTTTCCTTCTTGATCATAGTAGGGCTTTCATTTTGTTAAAAGCTTTTGCTTAAAAGAGTGTAGCTATGATATCATTAGTTGCAATTAGAAGTCCTTATCAAAGTTAAAGTTTTTAACAAAACTCGACTTTTACTGAGTACATGGAGGTTAAAGTACTCGTTAATCAGGTAGGATACGAGGTGGACAGTGCCAAAAGATTACTTGTGCAATCTGATGCAAATATCGATTTAAGAGAATTCCAAATAGTCGCTGTATATGATGAGACGCCCGTCTTTAGTGGAAAGCTCGAGTACCTAGGTGAGGTAAAAGAGTGGGGACTTCACTATTGGGAGGGGAACTTTGATAATTTAAGGTTAAAGGGCACGTACGTGGCTATCGTGAAGTATAGTAATGAACTAGCAATCTCTCCTCCGTTTAAGGTGAGAGAGAACATATTGAGAGAGACCATAAACCTAGCAGCTCGTTTCTTCTTCTACCAGAGATGTGGAATGGAAGTGCCTGGTTTACACAAGCCTTGTCATACAGATGATGGCTTCCTAGAACATGGAGGACGAGTTGATGTTACCGGTGGTTGGCATGATGCAGGCGACTACAATAAGTACAACGGCTATACGCCACTCGCAACTTATGCTCTAGTCTATACCTTCGAAAGAGTTTCGGCCAGGGATCTCTCTAAGAGAGTTCCCCTCTCTAGGCTCAAGCAAAGAGACCTACTTGATGAAGCTCTTTGGGGCGCTAAGTTCTTGCTTAAGATGCAGACTGAGGATGGATGGTTATATGGCAGAGTGTGGTCTGGTTATAGCTACTGGGGTCCGCCCGAACTCGAGAGCATGCCAAGAGTTGTCATGGGCAGGGCAGACATTAGTGCAGGAGGCTTCACCGTAGCTGCTTTTGCCAAGCTATCAAAGCTACTAAGATACTACCAAAGAGAAGTAGCAAGTCTCCTCGAAAGGAGAGCTTTATTAGCTTGGAGTTGGTATGCGAGTGAAGCCAGAGATGTTATTTCTAGGCCTCAATACAGTCTATCAGATGCATATAGATTAGCACCAATGGTAATCGCTGCACTCGCTCTTAAGGAGATAGGACATGATGAGTCATTGAAATTAGCAAATTCCATAGTGGCCAAAACTATTGACTCAGCTCAATGCTACAAAGGAGAAAAGGAATACGATAAGTGGTTCGACCCATTTGTCCCAGTACCACCCATATTTATAGTGGATATGGGACTCTTGCCAGCTACACTACTACTATATTCTATTGACAGTAAGGCGAACCTTAAGGAGGAGGCTAGGCAACTAGCCTCAGGTTACATTTACAATTACCTATGTAAACTCGTAGAGAACCCATTAGGTATACCTAAGTTCTATGTAAGCTATAAGGGTATGAGGAGGATCGTATGGTTCCTGCCAGGCGACTACTTCGGGAACTGGCATGTAGGGCCTAATAGTTATTATCTATCCATAGCATGGAGCTTTCTTCTGGCTGCTAAAGTCTTTAATGATAGGGGGTTAACTGTTAAGGCCATTAAAATATTCGACTGGATACTGGGAGTTAATCCCTTCGGAATCTGCATGCTCGAAGGTGCAGGAACCTATAACTTACCAGAATATCATCACAGATATGGCGGAATACCCGGCAATGAGCGAGGAGCTGTACCTGGAGTAATCCCGAATGGTATATGTAGGGAGCCTATAGAAGTAAATGGCAAGAAAACAGAAGGTGAAGACAAACCCTTCATAGACCTTGAATTTAGAGGAGGGGGTATAGCTAAGTACGAAACTAATGAGCCATGGCTACCCCATAACGCCTATTACCTGTTAGCCTTGAGCGAGTTATGACTGGATGTCACCCTCATTTTCTTCTCCTAACATATATGGCTGCGATAGTGGCTATAAGCGCAAGTATAACGACTATGATGAGTATGTTGTAGAGCTGGCCAGCTTCTTCAGTAGCTTCAATTGGAACCACCCTTGTCTCTAAGGGATTGCTCCAACCGTTAGAATATGTGGCTATAACATACACTATACACTCACTTGGCTTAGCTGTTAGCTCTATCTTTTCTGTTGATTTTCCACTTGGCGCCTTGATTTCCTTAGCCTGATATCCTAACTTGGACATGTCTGTTATATTCATCGCATAGACGTGTAACGTAATAGGCTCACCTTGCTTAAGTCCTCTGTTTTCTACTGTCACTTTTAACTCTATCCTTGACACATCTTTACTCATAACAGCCTTAGCCTCCTCTAAGCTTATTTTAACTAAGTTGAAGGCAGGTTTAAAGGAAGCTTCCTCTGGACCTACATCTACTATGGGTGGATAAGCTACCAGTTTATCGAGATCTTCGGCCTTCATATGCCTGGGATCGTCTACTCTATAAATTATGAGATATCTACAGAGAGTTAAGCTTCTCTTGGGAGCAAGGGTTATTTCAGACCTCCAGTCACAGTTTATCCTGACGTTGCTATCCCAAGGTCCATAGCTTATAGTTGAAGGAGCATAGGGTGGATTATTATCGAGGACTATAGCTATTCCCTCCTTGAGCTCTGTTGAGTATAATTGAACATAGGTCGTAGTGTTCTCAATATCATCATACCTATGTGGTACTATTGAATATTCGAACATTGGCTTATGCCCAGATGGGTTAAGGACAGGTTTATCCTTAACGTGTTTTACATTTATGACTGCTTTAATGAAGTTCTTATCAGCAAATAAGTAAAGCCAAGTTTCGTATCTTAGAGCCGCTGCATCAGTTGTGGCGTATTTGTATATAATCGCCACCGAGCCTGCACTAAGACTCTCCTCTACAACCTCGCCATTATCATGCCAGCTATCTTCGTAGAAGTGCGAGTAGTACCAGTGCCTTCCAGCACCACCTCCTATGAGATCTACTCCACTTCCACCTACTACCCAGGCGCTGGCTATTCCAGCAGTGCCCGTTTTCCTCACACCCACTCTAATCAAACTATTCTCTAGATACAAGTACTTGTCTTGACCAACCGTTTTAGTCCACCACTTAAACTGTTCATTACCTCCCACTGGTTCAGCTACAGGATTACCATAATAGATGTAATAGGTCTTACTCTTACCCGCTGGTATATCCACCAGTAATATAACCCTCACGCTCTTAATTGACCCATCCTCATAGCGCTCTGCTCCATACGCTTGACTCGGTACCAAGATCCAACGTGACCCGTCAAACAATAGTACTTTAATCTCCTTAACTGAGGTTATGTGACCCTTAGGAATGTCGCTAAGAACTACCTCTATTGGGAAAGCTTTATAGTCATAGCCTGTGGGATTGACTATAGTCACAGGGATTCTGAAGGCCCAAGAATTGTTCCACCACTGTGGCTGACTCGCAACCTCCTCTGTCAATGCAACAATTATGAGAGTCATCATCAACAGTGGAAGAACCTTTACTAACCTCATTTTCTCACCCATGTGAGATAAGCGAAGTTTATGAACGTTAAACTTTACTCTCCATACAGGCTGGAGAATACTTAGATGGATGAAGAAAATTCAAGTTGAATTTTTCAAAAACTAGTTGTAGAGAACTAATATGGTAATAGCCACATGGACCTCATCATCAAGTTGAGAGCTGCTGGTATAGTGGCCGCTATGCTCCCTCCAACCATGAAGCCTATGACTATTAAGTTCCTATATCTAAGCCAAGTTTCAGCAGGAATGAACTTCAGTATTACGAAGTGGGTCACTATAGAAGCTATGAGTTGAGCCAAGGCTATGGGAATTCCAAGTCCCACACCAGCTAACATCGCTACCAATAGCGATGGGATTTTTAGGAAGTATGTGATTACGTATAACACCGCACCTATTACGAAGAACGTAGTTATTATGTTATAGTTGAATAAATAACCAGTCCACATCCAAGTCTGCATTCTGCAGAAGTTCATGGCTACTTGTGGCCAGTAGTAGACTGTCCATGGATAGGAGCTAGCTGGGAATGGCTGGACGAACCAGAATAACTCTGTCCATAGAAATCCACTGACTATCATTAGTAAAGTCACTATGACTAGCGCCTTTATGTACTCCATATGGTCTACCTGCACTATGTCTGCCTGCTTGAGCATCGAGGCTATGCTACTGCCTCCAGTGAACACTGTTATTGGTGCAAACCAGATGTCCTTCTCCTTATATCCGCTGCTGTATATTATCAGCTCTCTCATATACGGTATATTGAAGCCACCAAAGGTTATACCTGAAACATTCGTCGCGACGAATGATGCAAAGAAGGACCACATCACTATAAGGCCAAATAGCACGTATAATGGGAACGCTGGAACTAAGTAGTGGACTAGGATCACTTCCGCTATAGAAGCAGCGAAGAACATCGCTAGTAATATGTAAAGCCTCGAGACACCACCAGTAGTAGCCTTAGCTAGTCTCTTGAAAGCTGATATTAGTGTCTGTGGCTTTAACACGAACGGTACTACTGCTAACGCCATAGAGAGGCCTATAAGAGCACTGGTGTAGAAGTAAAGGCTTGCTCTATTCAGTATATCCGTTATGGACCACGTTGCTATCATCTCTGGATGGGCCTCTTCTGGCCAGAGTCCCCAACTGGTTATTAAGTGAGTTCCTATGAAGTAGAAGGCGAAAGCTCCTATGAATTGAGCTATGGTAACTGGTAATGGTAGTATAAAGCCTGGAAGATAGTCCATTAGGCTCATTGAGAAACCAAAGGTCGCACCTGGGAGGATGTGTATTAAGAGTGGTGTGAAGTCCAAGATTGTTGTAGGAGTCATCCCTAACATTGGAAGGAAGCTATAGATTAGGCCATAAATGAGGCCCATTACTGCAGCAAATATGAGTACCCTAAATCTTCTTGGCTCTCGCTCAGCTAGTGCCACTAATGTATCAGCTTGCGCTGTAGCTGCAGGGAACTCCAACTTCTCAACAGCTACATATATCTCATAGTTAAAGAAGCCCATGCTTATGTTAGCTACTAACGTTATGAGCGTTATTGCTATCGTTATCAGTATCGGTTGAGTCCAAGCAGGATGAAAGAAAACCCATTTGGTTCTATATACCTCCAGAGCTATTGAGGGAGGTGGCGCCCACCACGATGGTATAGCTCTAGAGATCCCCATAGCTTTCGCTATATCAGTGGTACCGATGTACATTCTTTGTATTAGGTTAACTGCAGCTGCAGGTCCTGTGCTAGCTACTAATTGCTGCCAACCGCCGATAAAGCCAGCTGTAGTAACGACCATAGGAGCTATCGATGATATTATGAACAGTTCCTGTTTAGTTAGTGAAGAGCCAAAAGCACCAGCTAGCTCGACCCAAAGTAGTATCACAGCCCAATGATATAGAGAGGGTATTTGACCTGTCACAAGAGATGCATAAATAGCCACAGGCTGTATGACGAAGGCACCGAAGATAATTGCGAGGAATGATCTCCAGGTGAGTCCCCTCGCCTTAATTACAGTGTTGTCGGAGAGAGGCCTCTTAACCATATTTGCACCTCCGACTCTATGTAATACCAATTTTTACATGCCGACTTACCTTAAAAGCATTCTTACCTTTTTCTATGTAGGTCTTCCTAGATCTAGGTGACAAAGTCCTCCACAGGAGGAATTGCTTTCTTAAGTTCAGTATGAGGACTTCGTTAGACCTTATCCATGGATCTCTCAATCCTGTCTGCTTTGTAATGTATATCGTGAATTGATACTTATTATCCATTGATACAGCCTCTATTGAAAGGTCTTGAATTATACCTAAGTCGAATGGTGCTAGTCTCATGCTTGGCGCTAATGTTCTGAGTACGTGCTTGGTAGTGGGACCTACCTTTAGTGTATGCTCCTCGAACTTAAGCTCACTAAGTCGGAAAATGCTACCCTCACCACTATAAGATTCCAAGTACTCTCCAATGAAGGCTAGGATGCCATAAGTTTCGTCCTTAGTTGTAGTGAATGGTAGTGGTATAGTCCACTCATTGCCTACAGGTCTCACTGGTTTCCATTTCCTTATAAGCGATGGGACAACTAGCTTTGATGCTTTAAGAGATGGGTAGATTGATGAAAGTATGGCGAAGCCTATGGCCATTAGTGTAGCCCAAACTACGAATATTGAGGAGAAGTTGGGGAAGAAGTTCTCTGGGTACATTCCTATTGATATAGAGAAGGATGTAAGGAGTACTCCCAGTATATAGCCAGGAACAGCGCCAAGTATTGCGAGTGCAACTGCTTCAGCTAAGAACATACCGCTAACGTGCAATGGTGAGAGTCCGAGAGCAGCGTATATAGATATTTCCCTTGTGCGCTCGTAGACAGCACCCAACATTAAGTTCATTATAGTGAGTGCTGCTATTATCAGCGGTATTATTATGCTTCTAACACCTATAGCTGCATACCATTGCCTAGTTGTAATCATGTATATATCGCTTAATCCATTTTCTTTAGGCTTCGTGAAGTAGACGTTGCTTATAGTGATCCTATAAGCTAACTCTTCAGCTATTGCTTCGATGTCCTCTGGGTTATATGGGACTATTGCTATACTGGTAACTCCGTTACCCCATAGTCCTAGGAGCTTCCAGGCGAGCTTGAAGGGTATTATGGCCACTACGTTTCCATGTAAGTGTTCAAGTGTAGGTAACCACCATACAATCGGCGTTATGAAGTCATTGTCTATATCTCTGACGTTAAAGAGTAACTCTCCATCAAATATTCCTATAACCGTTAAGTTCACACCCCAAACAGTTATCTGACTGCCTACAGTTATGGGTCTACCTAATTCTCTGCTTAAGTTAGCTACTATTGCATCACTTAGTAAGCACACATACATATCACGGTCCGTGAACCATCTTCCTTCAATCAATATCCTACGATCTAGCTTGGTGGCATTTATTTCCTCAGGAGCCATTGCCATGAAGGCCTCTAAGTCCGATTCATAATTGTATGTAAATATCATCCTAGGAGCAACTCCAGCTCCTTGCTGAGTTGGATATGTCCAAGCTCTGGGTATGACAAGAGCTTTATCAGCTAGTTCAGACTTGAGCTGTAAGTAGAGCTCAATAGGTATTGGAGACCAATCCATAGTTCTTATTAATAGACCAGCGTACGGTGGCTCAACGTCAGACTTTATCAGCGTAAGTCTTGGGATGGGTGCTACGGCTATTGATGTAAAGGAGACTAGAGCGACTACAACTAGTGCTATGGAGGTTATTGTTAATATAGTTCTGAAGGGTCTCTTCCTCAAATTCTGTAATCCTACGCTGAATGCCATGAAGAGCAAGCTGACTCTGCTTATTTCCGCCTCATGTATTAAGTAGACTCTAGACCTTAGGGACTTAGCTCCTGAAACAGCTCTACCGAATATCGCGATAACTATAGGGGTTAAGACTATAAGGATGCTGAATGATAGTAGTACCATTATGGAGTTCGTAGCTAGCCTGAAGCCTGGATGTATAAAGACCAGCGTTATCATGAAAGCTGCCATCATGATAATAATTGCTAAAATTCTCTTTAACCCTTCTAATGATAGCACTAGTCGCTCAAAGAAGAATATGAAGGGCAGGCTTATCGCGAAGAAGAACACTAGCGTGAGTATCACTTGATATATTAAGTCCATAAGTCCTGAGTAAGCTGTCCTCACATAAGCCCATGCTGTATAAGCCACTCCGTATACTTTATCAAACCTTAGCTCTAGTAGGGACTCTGCTAGCTCAGATAGCTTTTCAGTAGCCTTGGTGAAGTACGTGTTTATGAGAGGATTGCTAGTACTGTATCTAAGTGCTATATCTACTCTTCCCTTAACTAACGTGTAATATTCTTCAGCAACTTTGGCAGGTGTGAAGCTGATTATGAACATCTCTCCAGGCTCTAGTATGTATCCCCAACCTTCGGGTCTCTCAGGTGTTGCATTAACTAATAAGCCGAAGACTGCCCCTGTTACTCCTCCTCCCATGCCAGTTACGGAAACGAACAACAACGAAGTCGGTGCAACTACTTGAGGCATACCGCCGCCAGTATAAATAACGATTTCAACTGGTGTGTTCGGCTCTACGAAGAACATGTAGTCTGGAGGAGAGGATATCTGACTCCTATGTATCAACTGTGTATGGCCTATGAAGTTTAGCACTACTGGAGTCAGTGAGTAAGAAAGATCCTGTGGATTTACTAAGTTCATTAACAAGAGACTAGAGCAACGGAATATCGGTATGGGCTTATTAACGATCTCTGAAGTCACTAATAGTGCATTCCCTCCAGTAACTGTATACACACCCAAATCAGTTGCATATTCTATCCTTCCATTAGTCTTGTTTATGACATAACCGTAGACCGTGGCCGTTTGATAAGGTTTTATACTCTTGAGAGTTATAGTACCGTTCTTATTAGGTATGTCTATGATACTAACGAAGAAGACTGGTGCAGAGACTATCTCTACGCCGTACACATCCAGGGTCTCAGCTACGTATGCTTGCTTATACTCTATAACTGGAACTTCTTTATACACCTCCGGGTCGGTTTCAACGGTTACTGGATCGTGAAAGCCTGTTACTGGGTTGTACTTCACTAGCGTTAAGTTCACTGTGGCAATTCCATAATAGTCATGGAACCTAGTCCTCTGTGGATTGGCACTAGCTGGTAAGATCTTCTCATTAACAATTCCCCAGATAATACCTGTTAGAGGCTTAGCTTGTTTTTCAATATTGAAGAAGTTAATTCGCTCAAATACATCAAGAGGAGTTTTCCTATACTGAGCTACATCATCTACAGTTACAAAGCTCACTCCACCGGAGAAAGCTGCCATAGTGAAGGGCTCTGAGTCCATCAAGAGAACACCGAACATCTTAGGTGGCCAGTTAGCAACGTAAGTTGGGTAGGTATAGAGTATACAGTCTATCACATTTACGCCGAAGTTAGGACCGAACAATCTCTGCATTTGTACCAGATATGAGTTAGGAACAGGTGGGAATATTCTTCTTAATAGGTTAACGAACCTGAACTTTAGTTGATCAGGGTATACGTAGCTGTACATTCCACCCATCACGAAGAGGCCTATTTTGTCTGATCCGCTGCTCATGTCGAGACCTATGAAGAGCTTAAGCTTCCTACCTATCTCGTGAAAGTGTCTATCTACATATTCTCTTGCACCCCAGAGGGACTGCCAATGACCAGCTAAGATTAGTATCTCAACAGATCTGTATGGTTGATGTTTGGTTAATATCCTGGCTATCTCCAAGAGGACGGATACTCCTAATGCATCTGTTGCTCCTGGCGCGAGACCAGGAGTTATAGACCAGGCGTCGTAGTATGATGCAAGAATTATTATTTCATCTGACTCAGGGCGTTCTGAAGCTATTTTACCCGGTATATAGCCAACTATGTTGGCCACCTTGACCTTTCGCCACATACTGTAGGAATCTACCCATATCTTGACCTCTCCCCTCTCTTCGCATAGCTTCTTGAGAAGTAAACCGTCCTTTCTCTTCACATAGAGCTTAGGGAAGTTAACTGGAAGAGCGTAGATCTTAGCTAATGCCTCCATTTGAGTCGTATCTAGAGGCTCAATGAATATTACTCCTTTTGCACCCATCATCATAGCTAGCCTGAACATCCAGAACGAATTAAACTCCATTAAAACGAACTTGCCCTTAACATCTATGCCAGCATAATCCTCTAATCGACCTTTACCTACATAAACTAGCTTATCTCCTTCCTTAGGACTAGTATAGGGACTTGGATTAACATCATTTGGGTATAACGTATATGCTCTGATCTCCTCTCCATCCTCAAGCTTTATAATGCATCTCTCCTCATAAGGTATGGTCATATAGAAGTACTCATAATATCCTCCATCAGCTCCATATGGCTTTACGCCCATCTCTTTAAGCTGCTGAACAATGTAGTCAGCTGCTGCATAGAAACCTGGATATCCTGTGAATCTTGACTGGTAACTACTTAACTGTTTTACGTGCTTCTTGACATTATTTATATTAAATTCATTAATGGGTATTGTAAAATCAACACTTTGGTGATAAGGCTGTGAAGGTACAGTTGTGGTGGCTGTAATTGTTAACACAAGAGTTAGCACCAATATTGTTAACATGAACCCCTTAGGCTTAAAATGCTGTTTTTCTATCATGATATCACCCTTTGATATCGTTTATGGAATGGTTCTTTTTAATTAGCCTATCATATCACGCATTGTAGATCGATCTTATAAGTATTCCTCCAACTTATTTGAAGAGCTGATAATTAAAGTTCCTTGAAACTTCTCATAGCTAAGGAACTCTGAGGAATTAGAGAGGGATCCAAAAGGATTGACTAGCTAAGTGTAGAGTAAGCAACTTTCTACATTGCTTTAGTTTCTGTGAAAAAATACAGATTGGTAAACTTTTTAAGCTAAGCTGACCATGTTTACATTGGTGAATCTAATTGAGACCTATTGTTATCGTATCTATATTGATTATAATGACTGCTTTAACACTATCCAGTATTCCAGTAAAGCCACAAGAGGGCTTCAGATACTTCTTCTATGTTCCTCCTAATAATGTGGGTAATTTAGTTGTAATTGGGATTAATGCTACAACGTTTAAGATTTATAATTTAACTAAGGGTGGATTAGAAAAAACATTGTTCATGGAGGAAGCAATATCTAGAATGGAAATGAAAATAATAGAAGGTCTTCAACCTGGATGCTATGTGATAGAATCGGACAGAAGACTGTCAGTTATTGTGACTTTTAACTCTATTTGGAGATGGTTAGGTACATACTATCCTTCTACAACTGGAGGTTATATTGGTCAAGAATTTATATGTACAAGTTTTCCACAAAGAGAGACAGCTCCAACAATTGCATTCTTTGAGGATGCTAAGGTCATAATTTATAATTCTAAAGGAAAAAAGGTAGCTGAGATTAAAGGTTGGCAGAATGAAACGAAGTCTATTGGACTGGTAACTGGGGAGCCGTATAGAATAGTCTCAACTGGCAGAATAGCTATTTCCCAAACAGAGGACCATGGTGGTTATTTCTTAATAAATGAGAGAGGCGTCTTTAGGGGTAGACAGTTCTTCGGTGTCATGTACAATCAGGCTATAATTGTGCCTTATGAGCCTTGTAAAGTTGAGATATACGAAATGAAGAAAGGTTCTAAGATAGGTGAGTATACCTTTACTGAGAAGGATGTTGAAGAGAATAAAGTTTGGCTCTTCTATCATAGTTATGTAGGACCTGTTAAAGTAGTTAGCACTGGAGACATAACTGTAATGTTCACCCCCTCAGGACCACTAGCACATCCTCTTGAAAGAATACAGGATGCTGAGGGTTGCTTCCTAGCCTATGTGCAGTCTAACATAATATTCAAGTTCTATTCTTTGAAGGGTGGTGTGATATTTACACCATATGATACAACGCTTAAGGTTGATGAAGCTACAATAAGTATGGCAGCAGGTCAATATATGGACCTAGCACCAGACCATGTATATGAAGTAAGCGCTGACAAGCCAATAATAATTATAATATGTGGAACTGCAGCTGACGGTTACTATCTAGTATCAGATAGAGATATCGGAGAAGTGCTTCCACCGCCTAAGCCTAGTGAGAAGGGCAAGAGTGCTGGGATACTAGGTCTACCAATAGAGGCCTTAGTAGGCATAATCATTGCTGTAGTGATCGTAGCTGTTCTCTACTTAAGACTTCGCAAGAGGTAATTTCATACAAATTTTATGATTTTTATTTACCTCTCTCTCCATTCATCGGTTATATATCAAACACTACATGCTACTGAGCCCAATTTTGTAGGTTATCAGATCAACTGCACTTCTTACACCAAAGTAACAATGTGAATACTATTGCGATAAGCACTATTCCAATGATTATGTAGAGAGTGTAGTTAATGGCTCCTCCACCTTCTCCTAAACCCTTACCTGGCTTAGGTGGTCCTAAGTCCAACTCTACGTCTTCAATAGCCATTAAGTAATTCCCCCAGTCGTCCCATGCTCCTCCTATTTGATATAATAGCAATATTGCTGGTTTGTTGGATACTATAGTGTGAATTCGAGGCCCTATACATAATACTCTCCCCATTTTTCGCAGGGTTGGAAAGTTATCCATTAATCCCTCGTTATTGACAAGCACCACGTATTCGTCGCTTCTCATCTTCAACTCATAAAAGCCATCTATAGTTACATTAGCTGGCTCCTTTATGAATAGCACTGCATAGGAATAGAAGTCACGAGCACTCATGAAAATTTTCGTTTCTACACTTGGAGGAATTCCTATTATGGAGAAGTCGTCTCCAAGCGGGCTATTCGGAGCCTCACCTTGAGGTCCGCCACACATGACCGATATGTTACCTGTACTGATAATACGTATTATGGCAATCGTGCGATTGAACATCAAGTACCAGTAATTGTTCACGGCTATGTCAGCCTCTGTAAACTCTCTCTTAGCTATTAGTTTTCCTTGGACAGCATCATATACTCTTACTACAGCAGGCTCATAGGGAATTACTACAATAGCTGTTGGGAAGGACGCCCCTCCGTGTGCTATTCCAGCAAAGTGTTTCCCTATGAATTTACCCCTACAGTCCACTAAGAACGCGTACGAGTTCTCAGACCATGTACCCACCAGAAGTCTGCCTGTTGAGACTATATGCCAAGGTTTTGGTGAACCTATCGACTTCAGTACTCTACACTTATTCTGAGGTAAGTCAAACTCGAGTATCTTTTTACCTTTATCGTCATACACTGTGACTTTGGCATCCTCATATGCATAAATTAAAGAGCCTGGTGATCCCGTTGCTGAGTATACAACTCCGTAGACGATGAACTCCTTCCCCGCGAAGGTGCCGTTTAAAGATGGATAAAGAGTCGAAGTTGAGGCTCTATCATCTAGAAGTACACCAAGCCTGGCTGAGGCCATTACTTTAACAAACCAACCGTCCGATTCTCTGGGAGTGAACTCATAAACTATCTTAACTTCCATTCTGTTCACGATTGTAGATACTAGGAGCTTTTGCTCGCCTTCTGGAGTTAGCTCATATACCTCAACTGCTGTATTGTCGTACCATCCGATTATCCATAAGTAACAGTTGTCTGATCCTGGGGGGATGTGTAGATAGTAAGTGTACTGTTTCGGCTTGGAGATAACGTTAACCGTAGCTATCGTGAGAACGATGAAGAGAAGGAGCCAGACCTTATTCATAGCTATCCCCAAAGCTAACTTAATAGCGGGAAGTATATAGGTTTTAGCTAGCTTAGGAGTCTTGTTGGCTTTGAAGCCCCACGTTGAGCTTGATGAAAAAAGCTTAAAACTAGTCTAGAAAAGAAATCCTACTGAGGATATTATGAGAGGTCATAGAGAGCCTTTATGGATTATAACCTTAATCCTGCTTTTCCTAACACTTCTTCAGAAACCCTCTGCCGCACCACAAGGGTACAAGTACTTCTTCTACGTTAAAGGAGTACAAACTCTTACAGTGATAGGCGTAAATAGTACATCGTTTCGAGTATACAACCTATCCATAGGAGGGATAGAAAAGAAGCTCGTGTTAGAGGACTCGATTGAAAGAATGGAACTTAAGAGTTATGAGGGGTTCTCTGAAGGTTATTACTACATAGAGTCTGATAGAAGGATAGTAGTATTCATAGGTGAAAAACCTAGAGAGGAAGTAGTAGAGGGAAGCTTCGTCCCAGCTACCACAGGTGGACTAGTAGGCAAAGAATTCATCTTCGTTACCTTCACGAATATTGATGTAGTGGCAATTGAGGACTCAAAGATAGAGGTTTATGATTCAAAAGGTAAGAAGATCCTCAGCTTTAATCTATGGCAAAATGAAACGAAGACATTGCCCTTAATGAGCAGTGAAGTGTATAGGTTAGTCTCCACTGGCAGAGTGGTGGTTCTGATACATCATGGATATGGTACTGGCTACCAATTAGTAGATGTCAGAGGATTGCCTTTCGGTAACTGGTTTGTCTTTCAAGGCCGTGCAAGCGCTTTTGATAGAACGTTCATGTTCGTAATACCTTACGAGCCGTGCAAGGTTACCATAGTACAGAGAACTGAGGAACTGACCCATGAGTTCACTGCTAGTGATGTTGAGGCCATGAGGTTCTGGATAGCTTTCACGAGAGGCTATTCTGCTAAAATAGAGATAGTTTCTACAGGCAGAATAAGCGTTCTCGTTAGCAACGGAAACTACTATCCCAATGCTACATTTCCCGAATCCGTCTCAGGCAGTCAGATTGCCCTGCCTCCTAACATGGAGTTTAGATTTTTATCTCCTGGAGGTGGCGCTATCTTCGCTCCATATGATACAAATATTGAACTAGATGGTGGTAGGTTATTCTTAGCCGCATGCAGCTACGTACCACTCTCAGAAGGCACACATAGCGTCAAGGCTGATAAACCCATAATAGTACAAATATTAGGTACATACTGGGATGGCTTTTACGTACTCTCAGATAAGGACGCTGTTTACTATGGCCCACCGAAGCCCAGTCAAAAGGGAAGAAGTAGTGGGGGATTGAACACAATTGTTATTGTAGCTATCGTAGCAGTGATAGCAATACTAGTCATTGTGTTTATGATACTTAAGAGAAGGAAGTAATAATCAAAAATATTTCATATTTATTTTTTCCTATAAAATCTTAAATAAGCCTTCTTGAACTCTCAAACTTCAGGCCATAGGTAAGGGTGACATTATGAACTGCTCAGAAGATACAGATTCTCAGTTAACTAGGGCGCTTAATATAGAAATAATGAAAGTCGTATGTGATTCATCACTTATTAACGATGGCACTGAATGGGTGATGAGTCATGTCTGATAGGGATTACATAATCTCTTTTTACACTTGGTGGGAGCCAGAGAAGAGCTCAGATACGGCTCTACGTGAAAGCCTATTTAAGATCCATGAACTTGGATTTCAACACATTTCCTTTGATATTCAATACGGACTTTATGTGAGAAAAAGAGGTTATTGGGATCGTGTTGTAGATGCTTGCGAAAAGTTCGGACTAAATATACTACCAGTCGTGACTTATGGATTTTTGCCAAACGCTAGAGCATTAGAAAGAGTTACAGGTCTCAAGGTTTCGAGGCCTGTTACATCAGATGGAGTTGTTATTAATTGCATAAATACTTGTGATACAAGCAATGTAAAAGCCCTTGTAGAGTATATCAGGAGGCTCGTAGGAGAATACAATGACGTGTTAATGAGAGTTGATGGACTCCCAGGCGTTATACTATGGGAACCTAGCATGGTCGTCTGGGGTCGTGGAGGTAGGCGACATATAGGGTATGATAGGAATACTATAGGTAAGTTTCAGAGGTGGTGTATTGAGAAATACGAAAACATTGCCCAATTGAACGAGAATTGGGGTACTAGTTTCAGTGATTTTAATGATATTAAGCCACCTAGGAGGGGCATATGGGAGGGTGAGCGCCGAATAATTTTCATGGAGTATAATAGGGCATGGGATGACTGGTGCCTTTTCAGAGCTAGACTCTTAGTTGAATTCTATAAATTGCTCGTAGAGTCGCTTAAATCCCTGAACATAGCTGTACTCATAGGACTGAGTCAACATGGTGTGACTGTGCAACACGATGCTTTCCATCACAGATGTATCTACCTCCCGTACTGGACTGAAGTTCCAGCAAACCGATTTATTGCAAGTGTAGACCTCTATTGCAAGTCACCATCAGAGGTCAAGTTGTGTTTTGATGCAGAGCTAGCGGTGTTTGAGAAGTTCTTTAGTGACAGAGTGGCTGCTTATGTGACTCCCGTTGAAGCGCTTAGACTCGTGGAATACCCAGAGACTCTAATCAAAATATGTGATGAACATAATGTGAGAGAGGTGAACTTTTATGCGTGGAATGAGATGGGAGATGGAGCTAATATTAGGGATCACATTGAACTCTGGGATAGCATAAAAAATATAGTTGAGGGGGGTTAAGAGTTAGCTCGGAGTGATGAAGATGACCCTTAAATTTTTAACTAGACTTTCACATCATCGAAGGTTCTGGGACTTCATAGGCTTAATAGTCATCATTACTTTAACGACAGGGCTACTCTACCTATTCCTAATGACAGGACCAGCTACAGTTGAGACGCATAGGATATTCGTGAAAGTATACAGAGGACGCTCTGAAGCTATAGGTGCTAAAATATACGCATTTGTAACTATGCCTAGTGGTCCCAGTCAATATGTGGGATCAGGAGAGATAGATCTCTCAGGCTCCGGTTATGTAGAATTCCCCATTAAAGAGATAATCGAAGAGTTCGAACGCGCTAAGTTTAATGTTACGAAATGTGCATTAGTGCCTCAAGTGATAGTGGTTGCGACTTATAAAGGCCAGTGTGCTATTCTATCTTACCCATTAGCGGAGTACGACCCCAGAACAGGACGTTATAACCCCTATCCCAAGAGGAATGTTGAACTATACTTAAAGAAATATGGCAGAGCTGGGCCCGATACTGGTATGCCTCCTTACATGATAGCTTGTAAGACAAGTTGGCAGCGTATAACATTAGCGTGGGTCGTCAATGAAGCTGAGAAACCTGCACTCCTAAGCTTCAAACTAGAATATTCTATAATCTTAGAAAGCGATCTGAGGGTCTCAATTAGCGGGTCCAGTCTAATAAAACTAGGCTCAATAAGGATCTATGGACCGAAAGGCTTAACGCTTGAAGGAAATCAGCAAGTCTCACCAGGCGCTTAGGGAGCTATATCTGTAAAGGCTCTTCTTGTATGGGAGGAATGGGTTTATGGTGATGGACATCATGGGCATCTACTCGACATAGGGGATATAGACTTTAGCACCTTAGAAATCAATGCTGGATCCCCATTATATCTACAGATCTCGTGGAATAATCTCGGAAG
>Ga0180302_10000148_pt1 | contig 28522 bp, 32 predicted proteins | sample GuaBasSediGuay17_FD_121794 | JGI IMG/M metagenome (GOLD analysis project Ga0180302, IMG submission 121794) | Subseafloor sediment microbial communities from Guaymas Basin, Gulf of California, Mexico - Guay17, Core 4571-4, 12-15 cm | ecosystem: Environmental > Aquatic > Marine > Hydrothermal... | reverse complement strand
GTTTTGAGGGCAATTAATTTGCTTAGAAGTCTTGGCTACATCGTGGTTAGAGGTGATGGAGATGATGCCTTTTGATGCAAAGTAGGCATTATGGGGGCAAAAATAGGGAAATTTTAGAGCAAAGTAAGATGGTGCCGGGGGCGGGACTCGAACCCGCGAGGCGAAATCGCCACCGGATTTCTAGTGTTCTTATCTCAAGTCCGGCGCCGTTCCAGCTCGGCAACCCCGGCGATTCTGATAGTATTATTCATTACAGATGACTAACTTATTTTTATCAATGAGGATGCCTTAAATATTTTTCTTAAGGTGAAGGTGTCATGGAGAAAAGGGTTAAGGATAGGGTTTTATTGCTACTTGCCATTAAGCCGGCTGGGAAGATAGTCAGCTTAGATCATATTGTAGAGAAAGTATCGAGAGACTGCAGGGCTTCAAAGCAAGAAATCATTAGCGCACTTAATGAACTTATAAGAGAGGGGTTTGCTAGGAAGATAAGAGATGGCTACGCTATAACTGAGGAGGGGAGAAAAGAGGCGTGGCGATTAGCTTATGATGATGAAATGAATTTGAGTTATCGGTTAGTGCTCATGGCCCGATTTTATTATCCTCAGATTTCAGACTTAATTTTACCTTTCCTAAGAGATAGACCTGTATCGGTTGTAAAGGTTTTTTCCGATGAATCGGATCCGATACATAAAATTAAACCCGTCTTTTCGCGGTATGCTAAATTTAAACCTAAGAAGTATCATTTCATAAATACAGAACACGACTTGATGAGATATATTAACATGCATGCTATAGATTTCATTCCCTATGTGCATAAAATAAACATAAATTACCCCGACTGGCTGATTATTGACCTCGATGCGGGAGAAGATATTAAGAATGCAGGTGAATTAGGTTTTTCTCTTATAAAAGATGTAACACTTGAAACATACTATGTCATGCGAGACGAGCTTAACTTAAATCCATACATTAAATTTAGTGGATCAAGGGGTTTTCAAATATGGGTGGCTTTTACTAAACCGCTTGGAACATTCGATATTTATAGATCTAGTGTCAACGTGATAAGAGACTTAGTTGAGGAGCATTTGAAGGATAAATATAATGAGCTAAAGGAGAAATACGGAGATCTCATTTACGAACCAATAACTACAGCTACAGTAGCAAAAAAAGAATTAAGAAAGAGACAGATTCTTTTAGATTGGTCTTCGTTAAAACCCGAAGGAGATGTGAGAGCCCCTTGGTCAATGCATCACAAGACGGGCCTAGTTTCAGTACCTGTTCATATGCGTGATTTAAAAGATTTTAAACCCGAAGAAGCGAGAGTCGAAGTAGTAGTATTAAAAAGAAATTTTCTTCAGGAAGCATTTAGGATGGAACCATCTGATCCATCAGAGCTCGTGAAACGATTAAAAGTGGGACTATTTTCGTTTTTTAGTTAGCTTATTTTCGCTGGATTCCCGCGAAATATTTTTCCATCACTTTTTCTGCGAAAAGTTATTGCCAGTGGATATCCACAGTTAGGGCATTTATTCTCAGTTATTAAAACATCAACTCCCCAGATTCCATATCTTCTGATTAACAAAGTATTGCATTTAGGGCAGTATGTACTCTCATAAGGATGATTCATAATGTTCCCCACATAAACATACTCTAAGCCTACATCCTTACCAATTTTCCACGCTTTCTCCACAGTTTCAATTGAAGTAGCCGGTGGCAAATTGAACTCTAATGCCTTATATTCCGCATAATACCTAGTAACATGCCACGGAGTATCGGCCCCTAACTCATCTTTTATTCTTTTTGCTATCGATTTCAGACATTTTTCATCATCATTAACTGTTGGAATGATTAATGTCGTAATCTCGACGTGGACGCCATTTAATTTTAAAAACTGAGCTGTTCTCCATACTTTTTCGACATCAGCACCAATCCATTTCGATATATTTGAACATCCTTTAATATCTATATTGGCTGCATCCAAGCCGTGTTTGATTAGAAGTTTAGTAGCCTCTAGCGTCATATACCCATTAGTAACATATGTGTTAAAAAAGCCATGTTTTTTTGCTAGAGGCATTACATCTAAAGAATACTCGAATAAGGTTACTGATGGCTCATTAAAGGAGAAACTTGTTCCTGTTGATCCATATTTTCTCATTAATTCAATAAATCTACTTGGGGATAAATAATGACACTTGGTGGCCCAATATTTACTGATCTCCCAATTTTGGCACCATGGGCATGTGAAATTGCACCCCCAGGAACCAACTGTTAAGGCATATTCATCAGGAAAGAAATTGTTAAACGGTTTTTTAGCCATAGGATTATTAGAGATTGAACTAATATTGCCGTATGTCAGGACATATAATTCTCCTCCATGATTATACCGAGCACCACACATTCCACGATAACCTGGAGGAATTTTACAATGTCGCTCGCACACATTGCATTGAACAATGTTGTTATCCAATTCTTCCCATAGTATTGCCAATCTAGCACAGGGAGTTTCAAGAAGTTTTTCGCTTATTTTTCTAATACGCTCAAATCTTTCTTTCATAATATCTTTCCTCATATTAACCGCAGTGCGAAATATGTTCCTTTAGATAATTAATTAAATTAGCGGAAGGGATCTCTGCGCGTTCTTGAGCATCACGGAAGAATATAGTGAGGATTTTATTTTTTACTTCTTTTTTACCCACGAAAATTATGATTGGGATATTCTTCTTACTTACGTATTCTCTTTGCTTTTTTTCGCTTCTACGCATGAGGTCTATTTGGACGCAAAATCCATTTTTTCTTAAAACATTTGCAATATCCCAAGCGAATTTATAGAATTCCATTGATAATGGTGCTACATAAATTTGCGTATATGTCTGCTTACTAGTAGTAAAGAGTCCAATTTCTTTACCAGCATCAATAACTCTTTCAATTCCTATTGACGTACCAGATGCGGGAGTAGTTTTTCCAGAGTATAATTCTATTAAATTATCATACCTTCCTCCACCCGCAACGGACCATAATGGTAAATCGCTGATGATTACCTCCCATACAGGGCCCGTATAATAATCAAGTCCTCTTACTAGATTTAAAGACAACTTTAAAAAGCTTTTTCTCCCACTAAGAAGATCTAACATTTCTGTTAAATGATTTATAGCGATTCTGACGTTTTCGTTTTTTAAGAAATTACTTGATATGTATTCTAAGAGATCATCAGTGTCTTTCTCCCATGATATTATTTCGAGGATTTTTCTAACAATTATTTTATCTGAGATTATTTTTTCTAATTCACCTTTAACGCCTTCCAATCCGATTTTATCCAATTTATCGATAGCTCTGTATATTTGTAAGACTTCTTTAATCCTGAGCTCTTCTTCAAAGATTCCTTTAAGAAGTCTCCTATCATTGAGTTTTAAAATGAAGTTCTTGAAACCTAATTTCTCGAAGATATGAATTGTTAGGTCGATTAATTCAGCATCAGTTTCTGGAGAGGAACTTCCGATTATATCAGCATCAGCTTGCCAAAACTCTCTATATCGTCCTTTTTGAGGGCGTTCATGCCTCCAAACTCTTCCAATGTGATATCTTTTAAATGGTAATGGAAAAGCTCTCTGTGCAAAGAAACGTGCCATTGGCACTGTTAAATCAAATCTTAAGGCAAAAATCTTGTTGGACCAAGGATCTTTAAAACGATAAATCAATTTATTTTCTGCTTCTTCTCCGTATTTTCCTTCGAATACTTCCCAGTGCTCTATTGCTGGAGTTTCAATAGGATCAAAGCCATATCTGATGAAACAATTCTCTATTATATCAATTATGCGTTTACGAAGTATCATTTCCTTGGGTTCGAAATCTCTAAATCCACTAGGGGGGCATAGCTTCATTTATGACACCTATGTACTTAAGATGCACTCTCAATGCCTTTGTTTGAAAGTTTAATGCCTTCATTACCAACACCTACAGTATTCCCAATACCCGCTAAGATGACTCTTCCTTCTTTAGGTACCTCCTCTAAAATAATTCTTTTAATCGTTTCAATAGCTTTGTCGGCGGCATCAGCAATTTCTCTGTTCATCGGAGTAACGGCTTCTATATAAGATTCCTTAATTATAACCGCGTATAAAGGAATTTTGTACTCAGTACAAGCATGTTCAATTTTAAATTTCTCAGGCCCAGGATCTCCGATTGCCGCTCCTACACCAACAGCAACGCTCCCGGTTTTTTCGCTCTCTAGCCGCAAGGCAGCGTCCACAGTTATTACGGCTTGTACATCACCATTTAATTCCTTAATTATTCGTCTTATGACTTCCCCTGGCTTACCAACTTCGCTCCCTGGCCCTAAAGCTTTAATCGCGAGTATGTATCTCCCTTCGAACTCCGAGACGCTGTAGGCGATATCATTCTCTCTATCAACTTCTACCTCCTCTCCAAAGAATTTCCGTGCAACCATGGGGCCAACACTGTCCCCGATAGGGATACCTGCACGGAAGGCTTTAAGAGCATCATAATAAGATATCACTATCTCTCTTAGGAAGGGGATGAGCATCTTAAGCTGCATTAGATAAACATAAGACTTGGTGTTCACACCAACTCTAAATATGTGCTCAGCGATCTTATAAATAGTATGGATAGCTGAAGCAGCTTCCAGCGCGCTCTCTAAGTTCCGTTTAAGATGATCAGGGGCATCAAGAGCGATTCTTGACGCGATACCACGTAGTCTCTTTTTGCGCACATCTAATAGGTGCTCTAATCTCTGTAATACACCGCTTGGATCAAGTGTTACGGGAGTAATGAGAAATGAATCTAGTACTTCCTTTGTCCACTCTAATAGGCGTAAAAATTCAGGATCTTTTTTTAGAGAAATTGCTTTCTCATAAGGTGTTGTGCCCGTTGCCCTGTTTATAAGATCTTTCCTTGCGCTGAGTATTATTGCAACCACATACCACTGTCCAAGTCTATCGTAGACGCGTACCTCATTTAAAAATGATGTTATACTATAAATCAACATATATGTTTGTATCTCCGTTAAAAACAGTAGGAGCAGGAAGAATATTATCCATGATAACCAGTCGGCGCCGCCCTGTTGCATGATCAAATGAAAGACCTCCAAATTTTCCTAGGAATGATTTATGTTTATAACAATAGCGTTCAATTGTTTAGAAAAATCTATATCTGCTTATTATTTTTAAAAAATGGTGCTCTTGAGTGACAGAGAGGAGAATCGCACGGCTAGATGAATTCTTTAAGAAAAAGCAAGGTATAGAAGATGAATTAAACAATGGAGGCAAAGCCAAAGATGTATCAGTAAACAAGTTGAATCTTTCAGACTTAATAAGGGAATACTCTGAGAAAATAAAACTCCCGGAGATAGTAGATCAAAATAAAGTAATTTATAGTATCGAGAAATTAGTGCAGCCAGGAGAGAAATGCATTATAGTTACAGAAAAAAATAAGGTGGCTACGGCCATTTTGAGGGTTTTAGGGAATGGTAAAAGAAGAATCATAAAAACTAAGTGGGGAGAGGCTATAGTATATGACGTTTTCTGGAACATGAAGAAATTCACAATTATACCTTTAAGGGGGCATATAACAGAGTACGCAACTACAGCTGATTTTTCTGGGAGATGGGAAAAAACGGATCCACGTGATATAATTAATCCCGAAGTTCTAATTAATATAACTAAAGAAAAACAAATAGCAGAAGCGCTCAAACGCGAAGCTATTGATGCATCAGCATTAATAATAGCGACAGATGCGGATGAAGAAGGTGCGAATATAGGACTAGAGGCTTATGAAATAATTAGAAAAGCGAAAGGGAGCGACCTACGCGTAGCTCAGATGTGGTTTATTAGTTTAAGACCCTCAGAGCTTCGTTCCGCTTTTCTGCATCCAATTGAGCCTAAGTGGAGTTGGGCTTATGCCGTAGAAGCTCGTAGAGTAATTGATGCAATGGTAGGCTTTTCTGCCACAAGAGAGCTTACATTATGCCTAAGAGATTATTTAAAACAATTAAAAGTGAATGTTTTCTCCATCGGGAGAGTCCAAACACCAACGCTATACTTACTATATTTGCGTGAACGAGAAATTAAAGATTTTAAACCTACACCTTATTGGTCACTGAAAGCAGAATTAAGAGTTGATAAAGAGGCTATAATTACTGCATTTCATGAGAAATCACCTTTTTATTCGCATAACGAAGCGTTGATGGCGTATAATTCTATAAGAAATGCTAGAGAAGCGATTGTTAAACATGTTGAGGAGAAAGAAGAAAAGAAGCTTCCTCCTCTCCCGCTTGATACTACAAAAGCTTTATCGATGTTGAATGAGATATTGGGATTATCATCAAAGAAAGCTATGGATATCTTAGAGGATCTCTATCTCAACGGCTTAATAACATATCCGAGAACAGAGACCGACAAATATCCTAAAAATTATGATCATACTTCGAACCTAAGAATACTCACTAAATTACCGGGTATCGGAATTTATGCGAAAAAAGCTTTAACAGCTGGGGGGATTTTAAAGAGAAACGGAACTAAGTTGATAGGAGATCATTTACCAATTACACCAATCGATGCTGCTGAGCCTAATGATCTAAGATTAACAACAAAAATTCACGCACAAGTATATGAGTTAATAGTCCGACGATATGTAGCTCTATTCTTAGAGCCGGTCTTATTGTTGAAGAAAAAATTCCTTTTGATGATTAATGAGGAACCGTTCGTAGTATCTGGTGTATTAATTAAACACTTAGGATTTGCCGAAGTGTACCCATACGGATTACCAAAGGAGACTTTAAGTTTTTCATTAAAGGAAGGTGACAAGTTAGAAGTGGTTAAGATTTATCCTCCAGAGAAGAATTATACTAAGCCTCCTCAAAGATTGTCTGACGGCGAACTTATTAAAATTATGGAGAAACTAGGATTGGGAACGAAGAGTACAAGGCCGGATCATATCGAGACGTTGATACGTAGAAAATATATTCAACGGCGAGGAAATAGATTAATAGTTACCGATATCGGATATTTTTTAGCCTCATTTTTAGAAAAAATATGGCCTGATTTTGTAAAACCTTATTTTAGCGCTTACGTGCATACTCTGATGAGAAAAGTCATGAATGATCAACTGGATTGGAGAGAAATGATAAGTATAATTCGTGATAAATATTTGAGTTTATTTGATGAATTACGCAAAAGTAAAGAGGCCCTCTTAGGCGGAATGAAAGAAGCTATTGCAAAGCATATCATCAGGGAAAAAGTGATTAATTGCCCCAAATGCAATGGAGTAATGATATTAATGAGCACTAAGAGCGGTAAAGTCAATTTACTGCAGTGTACTAAATGTGGATTTAATGTAATTATTCCACGTGCGAACAAATATGAAGTGACAGGTTTGAAATGCATTATCTGCAAGACAGAGATCCTAATTATGAAGCGTGAGGGGCGAAACATATACATCTGCCCGATATGCTGGAGAGAACGTGGTCCTTGTTATAAGTGCCCTGATCTCGAACGTTGTAGCGTTAAACCATTAGTGCAAAAAGAAAAGGAGAGATTTGTTGTTGGCCGATGTAAATGCGGAGGCAATCTTATTTTCCTAAAGAAGAGAAGATTAGTGGTTTGTAATAAATGCGGAAAGAAGTTCTATTTACCAAAAAAGGGTACCGTTACATTGCTTAAGAGTAAATGTTCTTCGCATGGACTTCGGCTCTTTTCAATAAGAGATAAGAACAAGAGGTATCATTATTGCATATTGTGTGGTTATAAAAAGATGTGATGATGTTATAAAAAGGCACTATAAAACAACATTTATTTCCCTACGATTTCTACAATTTACAATAGAAATTCTATAAACATAGCAAAATTAGCATTCAGAAAATGTCTAAGGCGATGAATAAAAGAATGCTGCCTAGGCTGGTTAATAGTGTACCGAGGATTAGTATAATCAAATTTCTTATTCGTAATCTCCGGGGATTATGATATATATAGAGAAATTGGTGCGAGAGTATCAATAAACTTATAATTAATAATACAATGCCCAATGCGATAGAGTATTTATGTAAAAACTCCAAAGGATGCAATTGTATCCCTCCTTCATATTGGGAAGAAGGCAATTATTAACAATGTGATTAATAATATGCCTACTATAAGTACTAGCCATTGCTTGAAGATTGTAAGAGTAAACTTATATTTAAAGTAATCTTCGGCTTCTTCTAAGCTTAAACCAAGTCTCTCATAATTTTCACGGGCTAGCTTTAAAATTCTTTCTTTTTCTTCTATTATTTTTATCCGTAAAGCTAATGTTCCCGCGAATAGCCCAATGCACATTAAAACAGTTATGGTATATTTTGAGTACTCTCTTATAAATAACCAGTAGCTGAATGTGATTATCGTGAAGAGGAGGAGTAAGATTGACATTAAACTCAGTATTCGTTCAATTTTTGTGTCTCCAATTAAGAATATTCTGCGTAATGTTTTGCTAAGTCCCAATATTATCACCGAGTTTCTTCAAGTGGCGTCAGATCCAACAATAGGAAATTTCTTTTAAGTATTTTTACTATTGTTTTGAAAGGAGATATTTGGCTTATATATCCATCGCTGTATAAGTTTAAGCTTAACCCCCAGATTGCGCTATTGAATGCTGGTATAACAAGCCACTTTAATATTCTTTCTTCTTTATCTCCAATTCTTAATTGTAGCGTAAAGTAAGCCCATACTTTCACGATTAATGATGAAGGATATATTGAATAAGCAGGATGTAAGTGACCACTAATTACAATGCTTACGTCCTTTAGGAGATCATTCGAGATTTTTTTATGGCCATGCACTATCAAGCATTTTTTCTTTTCATAAGATATTTTATAAGAATCTCTTATGCTAATTTTACGTTTTATTTTTCGAGATATTATAGTCTGGAGTAAACCATCATGATTTCCCTTCACTATGTATACCCTCTCTACGTAATCTAATGATTTCTCAAGCAATCTATTAATAGCGTCCATTACAAGAAGCGAGGGTTTTCCTATAGGATCCTTAATATCGCCGCAAATGATAAGATGGCGCAACTTTTTCATTTCCAGTAAGCTTAATAATTTTGAGGAATGTTCTTCGAGCATTTCTCTAATTAGTCTTTTATCTCTAGTCTTAAGATATCCGAAGTGAAGGTCGCTAACAATTAGTATTCTCTTATCCTTCAATGCTAACATTAGTGCTGGTGTATTCTCCATTAATTCCACAGACATCGTGAACACTATTGATAAGAACTCAAGAAAAAATCTTCATGTTAATTATAGAAAAATCTGGTGCCGGGGGCGGGACTCGAACCCGCGAGGCGAGATCGCCACCAGCTCTCCAGGCTGGCGCCGTTCCAGCTCGGCAACCCCGGCGCTTTTATGTTAATCTTTATTTACTTCATAATTCTTTAAGGACTCTATAGAGAGAAGAATGGTCTAATATAACTTAAATTTTTCCTGGTGCTGAATTTGGTTTCAATTGACCTTTTCTATTATATCTTCATCTTCGCTCTGCCTCTTATAATTGTTTTGCTTCCGATCGTGATTTCGTTTATTAAGGGAAAAAAAGACTTAATGAGAGCCTTAAGGGCATACACACAAGGCTTTATTAAAGTAGAGAGAAGACTTAAGGAATTCTTAAAACGTGAAGAATTTGAGAAAAATTTACTTGAATTATCATATGTGGCAAGAATCATCTCAGCAAATGCGCGACTTCATGCTACAATATCTTTAATAGATAGAAGAAACTATGTCTACTATCTCTACAAACTTTTTGGGAAATTACCCGATATAATGGCAATACGCATTTTCATTGATCATTTACCTGCGGCTTCCTTATACATAATCCCACGTAAAAAGAAAAGGATATTATCAAAGGTGATAGCATATCTCTCCAAGTTAGAGGAAATAAATATACCAAGTCTTAGAGACTGGTTTATTTTCAGTTCGGATGAACCGAGATTTGCGCTGCGATTTTTATCAAAAAGAATATTGGAGCTTATAAGGGATCTTAAGGATGTTATTAATTATATTGTAGTTGATTACTCACAACCTAATATCGAGGCGAGTTTTGAGGTCAGTGAACCAGAGAGTGAGAACATAATTACTAAAAGTATAATGCTTACTACAAATTTAATGTTAAATATCGTTAAGGTAAAAGGAGCGGGTAAAGAGAAGGAAATTACAAAATTCTTGCGTCGTGCTTTATCAGAATAGCCTATTTACCTCGTTTCAGTTTTTTCTTCCAGACTTTCCTCTAATTCTTCTAATATATTTTCGGCTTCTTCTTCACTTACTGACATTAATTGGTCTAAGAAATCATCAGTTAATAGACCATGTTCTACAAGGAATTCTAAATCCTCATAATCTAGTTTTCCTTGTCTAAGGAATTTTTCTTGTATTTCCCTTAATCTTTGCTGCAGTATTCTTTTGAGTTCCTCTTTTCTCCTTAATTCCTCCTGCTCTTCGCGGATTTTGCTTATTCTCTTGAGGGCGAACATTATTTTTCTTCTCAGATCTCTTATTTCCGCTAATTTCTCATTTATTTTTTCTATCTCTGATCTAAGTTCCTGTATCTGAAAATGATGCTTATCAGCTTCCATCTTTCTCTCATCACGAAGCTTTACTAATTCGGCGATTTTCTCATCGAGTCTTCGTCTTTCCTCGTAATAGATGGCTAAAGAGCGCCTAAGAGCACTGAGATCCATGCGATATTTTTCTAATTCTTGTCTGAGTTTCTGTAGACTGCGCCATTTTTCTTCCTTCTGTTTCAACTCCTTTAAACGCTCAGATAGTCTGAGGATCTTTTCTGTTAGTCTTTTTTCAATTATATCTGGAAGACTCTGAGTCTGGAGTATCCATTCGAGACGCTCGATGTTGGCTTCCAAACGTCGTAATTCTCTTTTATTAAAATTGCCTATCTCTCTCTCTAACAATTGAATTTGCTCAGTTAGCTCCTTAATTTTTGATTTAATTTGGTCGCCTTCTTTTTTCTTTTCATTTATGAATTGCTGCAATTCCTTTCTCTTACTTCTTAACTGTTTTATTATTTGTGCTACCTCGCGCACTTTTTCGTTAAGCTCATTGCGTTTGTTTCTCTCGTCTCGCAATAAAGAGATTTTTTCTCGACGTTGTTCTATTAATATCCTAGTTAGTTCGCGCAATTCATTGAACTTCCTACTTAATTTCTTTGAAATTAATCTTAAATCCATGTCCAATAGCGCCTCTGGCGGTGCCTCTATTGCTTTTTGTAAATCTTCTGGAAGTTTAAGTGAACTTTCCACGCTTTCTAAGATTTCACTTGACATTCTATCCTTTCGCCTCCTCTATTTGACATCGATCTTCTTTAATTTCATATCCCATAATATATTAAAATAATTCCCTAACAACATGAGTTAATTTTTCTTTAGTATAATGATACGAGATGAAATTCTTATAACTAATGCGTATTTAAGATGTTCTCTCTTTGTTTTTGAATTATTCACCTTTTTTAAATCTGTTTTCCCAAAAAATCTATTTAAGATAAGTATACCTGACAGGAGAATTTTCACAGAAGGTTAGAAAATGGTAAATACTGAAAAACGCGAAGAGGAAATAATACCAATTGACGATATACTCATTATTCCCAAAATCTTAAGACAAAGGTTAAAACAAATAGGTATCCTTGGTTTGAGGAAATTTCAATTAGAGGCCTTAAATTATGGTATAGAGGGAAAGAATCTGGTTATTTCAGCACCAACGGGGTCTGGGAAGACACTAATAGGCGAGATTTTAGCTGTGATTAGATCGATGAATGATCGAAAGAAAACGCTTTTTGTTGTTCCATACAAAGCGCTAGCAGAAGAACTAAAAGGAGAACTGGTAGTCAGATATCCATTCATACATGTGGGAATCTCAACGGGGGATTATCGAGAGACACCTATAGCAAAATTAGGAATTTATGATCTCATAATATTAACCTATGAGAAAGCCGATATGATAAGGAGAGAACAACCAAGATGGCTGAAAGAAGTTTCTCTTGTCGTAATAGACGAGATTCACCTATTAAGCGACCCAGAGAGGGGAGCAATATTAGATGTTATCAGCGCGAAGTTTCTTGAACTCGGTTATCAGCTGATGGCTCTGTCTGCAACGATTAAAAATGCTGAGGAAATTGCTAGCTGGCTGAATGCGAAACTAATAAATAGTGATTACAGACCTGTTAAATTGCTGGAGGGAGTATATCTTCCCCAGCGGGCTAAGATATATTATTATGATCCGAGACCACAAGAAGCTGAAGTAATAATTATTGGGAGACAGAACAGAGAATCAAAAAATCTAATCAGTGATCAGTCCCGGTTAGATGATTTCTTTAAAGAGATGAAGTCTGATAAAGAAATTATTGAAAATCAACTCTCAAGAATTTTTGGAACTAAGGCAGAGATACTATCTGTAAGAGAGGGAAGAATCAAAAAATACATGCGAGTAATGTCTTCTGATGATCTCACAGAGCGATTATCAAAGATTTTTTATGACAGATTAGATGAAGGAATCATTGTATGCGATGATGTATTTCTAGTACCCAAAAACATAAGGGGCCGGGGATTCATGAAATATGTACTTGATTTAACATACGACTTACTTACAAAAGCATCGCAACTCGGAACCACATGGCAGATTCTAATCTTTAGAAGATCAAGAAGGCTTTCTCAAAATACGGCATTAAAGATAGCCAAAATGATGGAAAAAACAGGGCTCAGTTCTCTTTTCCCGCATGCGAAAGATGTTGCAAAAGAGCTAAAAGAAACTCTAGACGAAATAACGCCATTGAGTGAAGAGTTAATACAAACTCTAAGAAGGGGCGTGGCATTTCATCATGCTGGATTAACAAAAGAGGAGAGAAGAATTGTCGAAAAAGCATTTCGTGAGAGAAAAATTGGTGTGATAGTAGCTACTCCTACATTGGGAGCCGGAATAAATCTACCAGCTAGAAGGGTTGTCATTGAACATTATTTTTATGATCCATTATTTGGGACTCAGCGAATATCTGTTGCTCACTTTAAACAACGTGGTGGAAGAGCTGGTAGACCTGGATTAGATCAAGTTGGTGAAGCTATATTAATTGCTATTGATGAAGATGATCTCATCTCTTTATTCGAGCATTATGTCTTGAATGAACCAGAGCCTATAAGAAGTTCATTAGGACTTTATCCCCCTACTATTAGAGAACAAGTTCTCGCTTATATTGCATCAGAGACGGGAATTCTTGGCATAACATTAGAAGCAATTTTGAACTTCTTCAGAAGGACATTTTACTATTGGCAAGCCGAAAGATCATCCGATTTCTATTCACTATCAGTGCTAGAAGAGAATATCATTAGAAGTTTACAAGATCTACAATCATGGGGATTCATAAAATCTAGGACTGAGGGGGAAGTTAATTATTACTATGCGACTAGAATTGGAAAGAAAGTATCGAGCATCTACATAGATCCATTAAGTGCGAGATATATTCTTGATTTCTTAAATAAATGGTTCGGGAAGTCAAAAAGACGAGAAACTAAACTAGGGTTGAAAGATGCAGCAAAGTTATTTTTATCTCTTAGTTTTACACCAGATTTATCCCATATGAAATTAAGACTACTGAGTAATCTAACCACGCTAGCTAGGTATATTTTGAATGCGCCGAAGAGGATATATGACGCCATAGAGGATTTGATTGACGAGAGTATGCTCCAAATACTGAGATCCTTAGCTGCAAAGCAATACTACGAATTATCATCAGATATAGAGGATCTCATAGGATCTTTAGGCATTGTTGTTGTCCTTTTAATGTGGATAGAGGGTATTCCGATAAAGAATATTCTTCTACCCTTCTCGCCAAACTTCAGTGGAGGAGATCTAAGAGAACTCGTAAGAATATCAGAATGGTTACTATATTGTACAAAAGAATTAGCGGCATCTCTTAACATCGATATACGGTTTATTAGATTCATAGAAACGATAAGAGAACGCGTTGAGCATGGCGTAACAGAAGACCTGCTTGAATTAGTGCGCATACCAGGCGTAGGACGCGTTAGAGCCATGCAACTTAAGAATTATGGGTATGATTCTATAAATAAAATAGCTAAGGCATCAAAAAGCGCTTTAACAGCAATTCCAGGTATAGGCGAAAAGATTGCAGAGAGGATTCTTGAATATGTAAGAAAAAAGTTGGGGGAGAGTAGATAACTAACAATACAATGTACAAATTCTTATTGAAACTTATCAGCATTAAGTTTCTGTTATTTTTCACTTAATTACTCGCTCTCTTCTATGTCTTTTATTCCCTCGTCCGTGATTTCAAATACAGCTTCGCTTTCTGGTAAATAGGGACTATCTTCCAATCGCGCAATTCGTTTATTGCCTTTTCCTTTTCTTAAAGAAACTCGCGTCGTTACATTATGCGCTAAGATGTGCCCGCCTATAGCGCTGATTGGACTTCCAAAGAACGTTGCTGGATTTGTAACAACCTGATTTGTTATTACTACAGCTACATCAAATGCAAATGCTATTCTCTGAAGATCATGAATGTGTATGTTTAATTTCTGTTGTCTAACTGCAAGAGTATCTATTCCTACATACTCTGCTCTAAAGTGATTCATTATAGAGTCTACTATTATCAGCTTTATATTTTCAATTGGTATTACTTTCTTCACTTTCCTAACTATCTCCATTTGGTGATCTGTTGAGAATGCTCTTGCTACAATGATGTTTTCTAGTGTTTTTTCCGGATCTAAACCAAACCGCTTAGCGATGGGTATTATTCTCTCAGGCCTAAAGGTCCCTTCAGTATCAATGTATAATGCTTTAGCATTCAGTCCTTTTTTTTCTTCTGGTAATTGCACAGTAACTGCTAATGTGTGGCATATTTGTGTTTTTCCCGTTCTATATTCACCGTAAAATTCGGTTATTCCTTGGGTCTCTACTCCCCCTCCTAGTAGATCATCAAGAGATTTGGATCCTGTTGTTATATGTTTAACATTTTTTCTTTTTTGTAAGAAATCAAGAGCTGTGGAAAAATCCAATTTGGTAACTTGTCTCGCAGCTTCAACAATTTTTTCTGCAGTTTTCTCTCCAATGCCAGTTTCTTCGGCTAAGATACGAGGAGATGTCACAGCTAACAAGTTTATAGATACGTAACCAGCATCAAATAGCTTTAGTGCGATTGTTTTTCCTATTCCGGGTAGTGATGATAGCTCTTTTAAGACTCGTTGTTTCCATTCTTTCTCATTGAATGTTCTCTCTTTAGCTTTTTGTGTCATAATAATCTACCAATCTGCATATAAATCCATTAGAAGATGGCAAAGATGGTAATTCAATTTAAATTTTCACTACATCTTTCAAAAAAATGAAAAATGTTTGATGATAAAGTCTCTCTCCATAACTTATAAGTTCGCCTACTTCTGATAATTTTAAATAATTATCCCACAATACACTCTGTTAAAAATATTAAACCCTATTAGGTGATAAAAATGACGCATGGATCACTAGATAAAGCGGGAAAAGTTCGTAGAGCGACAATTGAAGCAATGAAAGCCTTAGGAATAACACCTAAAGAGAGGAAATCACCACCGCCTAGAATAAGAAATCGTGAGAACTATTATAAGAGGTTTATCTTAAAACTCCGTTGGGGCCAGCCAAAAGGGAGGCGTAGATAGTATATTATATGGGGAAAACGTGCACAATATAACGAAGTAAGTAACATCAATTGTAAATTTTTTGAGAAATGTTTGCTCTCTTCTTTTCATAGCGAGATTATTGATGGAATACTGTGGTTGGGAAATATAAATGGACATGAATACTTGGAGATGACACTTATGAAACGCCTCGGAATAGGAGTAACTGGAATGCCGGGAGCAGGGAAGAGTTTATTTTCTGCAGCAGCGGAGAAATTAGGACTTCCCGTTGTGAGGATGGGAGATATAGTGTTCGACGAGGTTAAGAAAAGAGGACTTCCTCTAACGCTGGAAAATGTGGGAAAAATAGCTATTGAGTTGCGAAGAGAATATGGACCAGATATAGTTGCTAGAAAAGTCATTGAGCGCATTCAAAGTGGTTCTTTTGAGAATCAACAGATAATTGTAATCGAAGGAATAAGAAGCTTAGAAGAAGTAAACGTGTTTAAGAATTTTTTTGAAGAGTTTATCTTAGTTGCTATACATGCGCCGCCGAATATTAGATATGAGAGATTAATAAAGAGAGGACGCGCGGATGATACGCTTAATGTCGATAAATTAAAAAAGCGTGATTTAAGAGAACTAGGGATGGGAATAGGTAATGTAATTGCCATGGCTGATGAGGTATTAATTAATAAAGATAAGACGTATGAAGCATTTTTTAATGAATGTATAGATTTCTTGCACGCTTTGATTAAAAAATTGCGTGATTAAATTGGCTGTTAAAATTCGCATTATAGTTGAAGTATACCCGACAGAGGAAGAAGAGAGAGTATTACAAGCGATTAAGAATGTAGTATCTTATAATAATTTAGAGCAAAAAAAGGTAACTGTTCTCGGAAACAATACAAAACGCATAATATTTGAGGGACTTTTAATTTCATTATCAAAATTAAAGACAAAAATCGCGATTAAACGAATCCAGGAACACGTACGCAATTTTTTATTGAAAAATACGACCCAGAATTCATCGTATCTATTTCTTAATAAACAAGCAGCCTATGCAGGGAATGTAGCTCTCTGCGAGACTCGTAATGAAAGTCCTTTAGGCCCCATTACAATTGAACTTATCGCAGAGGACTCTGATGAGTTGTATTCTGCGATCGTTTGGCTGACGGAGGGATAGATGAGATCTATGATATGTGAAAACTATAGATCGATGACATAAAAATTACCATGTCGATACTCTAATACTTTACCTGCCACTTGATTACCTACATAGTTAATCGTGGAGAAAATGCTGATTAGTTTTCCGTCAAAGAATTTTCTTATTCCTTCAATCAAGAAGAGATGTGCTCTGATTAAATACTCTGCTTTACTATTGATCATAAATCGCTGAAAGATTTTTCTTCCAAATAAGTAGATTCCAGGGCCTCTCGGACTTGGGGCATAATACTCTAAATTGTCATCTGGATCATTCCATAAAATCTGTAAGGCGATCGAATCTGTGGGGTTAAAGTCTCCCTTTTTAAGTTTATAGAAGTCTCTGATATTAGTTGCTTCTATCGGTATTCCGCCATGAAGAGCGACTACTTTATTATCATCCATTAGAGCTACGAATGGAAATTGTGCAAATATATCGTTGTATTTACGATAGATTTCATGTGCTCTTTTCCTAAATTTCATTTCTAATTCTGATAAGAAACCATAATAGCGATTTATTTCTTCTGTCTCATGGTTTCCTCTTAGAAGAATAATTTGTTCTGGATTTTCATTTTTTAGATACAAAATATCGTTAATTATTTCTGTAGAATAAAATCCGCGATCCACGTAATCCCCGAGAAATATAGTTATGATCGAGCGATTTGAGATAATCTTTTTAATCCTCTTCCACGCGTTTAAATCTCCATGAATATCTCCCACAAATATGGCTCTATCTTCATTAAGATTTAAGATAGGAGGCTCTTTTGCAAGAATACTTTTTGATTCGTCCAGTAAGGTGAGTATTTTCTCCGCATCTTTATGATCGATGCCAGACATTGTCAATTCCCAAATCTATAGTAAGTATTTAGTATCAATAAGAGACTAAGTTTAGAAGAAAAGTTGAATCAGAGGTGGTGCACTTCATCAGTAATCAGGAAGGTGAGGCTTTACATCATCTTCATAACCTATACGTAGCATAAAAAAGTTAGTTAAATTTTTTCATATTTAGTAACAATCTTGTATCTAAGTAATTCGTAAAAATCTCGACAGACATAGCGTTGTATGGAAGTATAGATGAGTAAGAAATTAAGTGGTGTTGGTGGTGTCTGATAACGAATATGATGAATCTCTCATAAAAGAGATCCTTCAAAGACATATAGATACAGCTGTTGATGTATTCGTGCAGAATATCGTTGATGGTATTAGAGATGAGCTTTCTAGAGAGAGGGAGAGAATTTTAAGAGAATCGGAAAAACTATTGATGGAAACTCTTCTTAGACGGATATTTCAGGCTGTTATTCAATATCTAAGAGACATTATTGATAAGGTCTTAAGAGAGCGTTTAGATATGATACAAGATTATATTGCATCAATCTTAAGACGAGAAATATCAAGTATGCAGTATGCATTAAAACCATCTATTCGAGAAGAAAGGATACTTCCAAGAGAAGAAGAGAAGGAGGTAGAGCAACTTAAAAGAAAAGTTCTAGAATTATCAAATAAGTTGAGGTTATGCCAAATGAACTTAGCAAACGTTAGCGATAGGCTTGGGAAGTTCTTTAACTTAATGCTGAGATTTGAGCCTAAATTTCATGCTCTCCCAATAATCGAACAAGCTGGAGAAATTGATATAGATGAGTTAGCGAGAATTTTAAGAACTAAGAAAAGCGAACTGTTAGAGTTTCTCAGAATCACTAGTGAAGTGGGTATTACTTACATTCACGAGAACAAGGTTCGTTTAACGGTTCCGATATTTAAGTCAAGGATAAGAGGTAAGTAAAAGCGATTTTTAAAGTTAGGGATAATCTAATATTTGACAATGCCTTTCCAACCTAGTTGTTTTAGGAGCTCACCGACTGAAATCCACTTGCTCTCGAATTTCTCTTTAATTCCTATATCCTCAAACTTAATTGGCGTTAATTTTCTGAATTCTGGAGGAACTCCCAAGTAAACTCTTAATCTTTTATAAGCTAATCGTCCACGGGATTTTTTCCAAGGGAGCATTCCTCTTATTGTTCTTTTTACAAATAAATCGGGGCGGGAATAATGAAAGGGCCCGCGTCTAGGATTTGTCCTTGAATGAATTTCCGATTTTGCTCTGTATTTTTCTATTATATATTGAGGGTCTCCAGAGATAATAGCTTTCTCGGCATTAATTATAACTACTCTTTTTCCTTCAAGCAACATTTTAGCCACACGAGCCCCTAATCTTCCTAAAATTGTGTCAGAAGCATCAACTAGAATGAAATCCGGTTTCTTTTCTTTCTTTTCATTCATTGTCATCACCACTCAGTATAAAATCTAGATGATTATCTTAACATTAGAACCCTTAGGATTTTCCTTTATTAATTCATTAATGCTTAATGCTTTTCCTCCAACTTTTATGATTTTATTTAAAGCGCTTTCGGAGAAAGCAAAAGCTGCTATAACTACTGGGTGATCAAGTGTTCCCCCACCTAACACTTTACCTGGCACAACTATTATATCGTTTTCTTTGGTTAAACGATTTATTTTTGAAAGGTTCACTGCAACTTTTTTTCTTCTTGGTCTCTCTAAAATATCAGCAACTACGCGCCAAATTTTTGCTTTTTTTTCTCTAGCTACCTTATGAAGCATTTTAACCGTAGCATAAAGATAGACATTTGTGGTTTTAGTTTTTATCGTCATTCAATATCACCAGAGTAAAAGTATTGCATCCAACCTCGTTCTTTTATTTCATTTAAGATTGACTCTAATAAGGATTCGTTCTTCAATTTCTCATTCCACATATCACTACCAATAACATCGGGATGTAATTTAACTTTGACTTTCCAGTCCTTAAAATGTTTGACCAGAATATATCGTATTACAGCTGATATATGTAAAATTAACGGGCAAAAAGGTGTAGTTGGAATCCATGATATATCGATATTTTTTTCATTCTCATCAATTGATACGAAATCAGCTCTTATCAAGCCTGAGTCTACTAGATTCATTCCCGTCTCAGGATCTCTTATGTCTTTCAATATTTTGAGCACCAAACTTTTCATTACTTCTAAACGTTTCTTTTTTTCGATTTCTTTTTCTTCATCATTCAATACAACCACTCTCTATAAAACTGTCCCTAAATTAGACAAATTAATTATTGGATGCTCTTAAGGAGTTTTTTTAAATTTTCGTCTTCTGGGTTAATTTCCTGAGCTTTATTTAAGAGTTCTATAGCCTTATTTATCTGTCCCATTAGGACATAGATATGAGCCATTTCAATGAGAAGTTCATAATCCTCGTAATCGTCTTCTTCTAACTCGATGTTATATGCTTTATTTAGAGCTCTAAGCGCATCATCATACATTCTTAAATCTCTAAGAATGAACCCCTTTAGAATCCATGCTTCAGCGAAATCACTTCTAAGCTCTGTTGCCCTATTTAAGGCTTTTAGTGCTTCTTCATTTCTTCCTTTATTTCTCTCAATTAAACCCTTAAGAAACCACACGCGTGGATCGTCTCGTCTTCTTGATATTAAAACGTCTAGTTTTTTTTCTGCTTCTCTAATTTTACCCTCCAAAGCGAGATTTATCGCTTTCTCTACTATATCCATTTTTCTCCCTCGTATATGAGAAATCTAAATGTATAATTCACAATGGAGTATTTTTTAAAAAGGCTTAGTCATGGAGCGAAAGGGTATGAGACTTTTTTTCATCACGAGCAATATACACAAATTTTTGGAGATTAAGGAGATTTTTAGTAGTGAAAAAATGGATCTAAAGCTCACAATGACTAACTTACGGAAGATTGAGATTCAAGATGAAGATTTAGTTAAAATTGTTAAGTTTGCAACCGAGCATCTCTTGTCCAATGGGTATGATAATTTCTTCATAGAAGATTCTGGACTATTTATTCGAGCTTTAAATAACTTTCCCGGACCATTTTCAAGTTACGTATATAAGACGATAGGAAATTCAGGAATTCTAAGACTTATGCAAGATATAGATGATAGATCAGCGTATTTTAAGTCAGTAATAGCTCTTTGCTATAATGGAAAAATAAAGATGTTCGAGGGTATTGTTAATGGAACAATATCGCGTGAGATAAAGGGAAATAAAGGCTTTGGCTTTGATCCCATTTTCATTCCGAGAGGTTACTCAAAAACGTTCGGAGAAATGGAACGTTTTGAGAAAAATAAAATATCGCATAGAGCTAAGGCGGCAAGAGAAATGATAAAGTATTTAAAACAACTACTTTCGTCGACGTAAGATTTTACCTACTCTTCCTGAGATACCATATCCTATATAAATTACAATAATCGCCACCATTATTACAGCTACGAAGATGACCGTTGGCGGGATTTCTATGCTAGGCAGTAATTGAAACTGTTGATCTTTTAATACGACAAGTTTTCTTTCATGCAACGGCTCATAGTAACAAATGAACATCGCTGTTAAATTGTATTTATCTGGAGGTAAATCACTCAATGAAATCGTCACATGCACCGTATAAGATTCGCGATACTGAAGTTGGTATTTTTCTAAGTCCCTTATAATCATTTTAGCTAAACGTACTTCTCCTCCCATTTTTTTAGCGTATACTATTGTGACATTAAATCGAACTAAGGTTAGAGGCCGTGTATCATTATTTAAAATACTTGCCATAATTTCAATTTCTTCATTCTGTCGATATTTCTCTTTGATTGTTGTAGCATCTGCTATTATATCAGCTCCATAAGACGCGATTGGACTTATAATTAAAAGCGCTGATAAAAGAACGGTAATAGTAATTCGTCTTTTCATATTAATTCCACCATATATTTATTTTTCCAATGATTGTTACCTGCTTGCATTTCTCTGAATGATACAAATTTAATAATGGTGAAAAAATATTCGTTTTTTACACATATTGGGGTGTTTAATATGCAACCGTCAAATAAGCCTTCCTCTGAGGTAGAAAAAATAATTGTAAGATCGTATCCTAAAGTTGTTACTCTTCTTCCAACGGCTGTGCTTGCAATAATATTTGGTACGATAGAATCTATACCATTCATAGGTACATTACCTAGTGTCCAGAAAGCATTAGGTCTCGTATTCGTTCTTTTCTTGATATTTAACGTCTTCATCATAGCATTTGAGTTTAATGAGGCAAAAACATTTGGATTAATAACTATTATCGTTATCCTTGTTCTCGTTTACTTGTTATTAGCACAGCTAAAGGTGGTGCCAGGATCTTTATTGATTGAAGCTTTATTAGGCGTAGAAGCGTATTTATCAAGTCATGCGTACTTCTTAGTAGGTTTTGGATTCTTATTTACACTGTTTCTAATATGGCTTAGTAGGCGATGGGATTATTGGATTATAGAACCCAATCAGATTACCCATCACAGAGGGATATTTGGCAAAATTGAACGCTATCCAACGCATGGAATGAAGTATTCTATAGAAATCAGTGATATATTTGAGTATGCTTTATTTAGGAGCGGAACATTAGTTTTATATTTTCCCTCAGAAAGAAAAATGATTAGTCTTCCGTTAGTTCCAAATATTAAGCGAGTAGAAAGGCACATTCAAGAGTTATTAGGAATCATAGAAGTGGAAGAGGAAGAGTGAAGATGCAGATAAGTCCGCAAGATCTCGTAGAGTACATAATTTATTTACTTGGAATATTAACTATTGTTGCCATTTTACTTCATCACGTATATGCGCAAAGGAAGATAGCAGTTAGGAGAAGACGTAAATAAAAATCGAATAATGATTAACTTTTTATTTTTTCACAACTAACAGAAAGAGAGATTGTATAATTATTGTATTGATTCGAGGTTATTAATATGAGCGCAGAGCAAGCTAGTCAAAGGCTCACAAGAAGGTTCACAAGACGGCGTGTACAAAGGAAATCACCTGGCATAAGAAGAATGAAAATAGCTCTTAAGGTAGCTGGGATTGATGTAAGCAAATTAGAAGAATTCACTCGTAGTTTAGTTGCGATCCTTAAGAATAGAGGTGCAAAAGTTTCTGGTCCTATAAGATTACCAACAAAGAGGCTTTTCTTGTCAGTGAGGAAGTCTCCATGCGGAGAAGGAACTCCTACATATGATTTCTTTGAATTTAGTATACATAAGCGATTGATAGTCGCAGAGCTCACAAGGCAAGATTTAGTATACTTAGTAGGCGTATCTGTGCCTCGCGATTTATGGACTGAGATCAAACTTCATCAAAAGTGAAGTTAATTTTTAAATTAAATGTTTTCAAGCTCTCTTAATTCCTCTTCAGAAACCTCTATTTCTCCCTCCATTTCTTCTATTTCTTCCACTGTTAGAATCCTTGGTTGTTCGACTATCTTTAATTTTCGAGAATCAGCATAGAATCCTATGACTGCTCCAATAATGCCCGCTATTAATGCAAAAGAAATAGCCCACGTAATCATAAAGAGAATATCTAATACCATGACTCCTCCAGCTAATATCCAAGTGATAAAACTGGATATATAGGCGGATAGAAAACCACTTGAAATTCTAGAAGCTAAATATCCCGCTATTACTCCGGTGATTATTATGTTAAGTGAGATGATTAAAGCCCCTTGTAGAAATTCATTATTACCGATTATATATGAAAATATACTAATAAAGAAATTCGTTGCTACAACATTGTATAATAGAAAACTTATTATCGATGACAGAATCAGAGAGAAGACAAATGACTTTACTGGAGAGGATCTGATATTTGGTAGGAATCTTAGATGTTTTTTGATTATATTATATATTAGCATTTCTGATTTACGCTTTATTCTGGAAGTCTCAAAGACAACACCCTCTTCAGGGGAAGCTTCACTGAGTAATTCCGCCAGTCGTTGACTTAAGTCCTTTAACATATTTATTGTAGCTTTTCTATGATCCTTGCTATCAGATATCGCTGCTATCCAATAAAGTCTATTATTCACTTTACTTGAAAAGAAAGTTAATGCATATCCATTGAAATCTATTCGCTGAGGTGCGGCGAAAGTTTCCTGACCAAAGTTTAATAGAGCAGTAATAAAGCTTCCTATTAGAATATCATCCTTTCCTTTAAATAAAGATTCGGGAGCTTTTTTGGATTTCCACGTGAGAATAGGTACGCCAGAAGCATCCAATATAAATACGGCATGAATCATATCATCACCTACGCTCAGCACTTAAAGGAATCATCATCTATCAGAGATCACCTCCATCATCATGGCAGTGCTCGGAAAAATATACCATAACTAATATACTATAACAAATCTGTTAGTAATGCTTATTTAAAAACACTTTTGTAGTTCTTAATCAATAGGAAGTATCAAAAATTCGATGAGGAGAGTAGTGTGTCACCACGAAGGTCTTTAAGTAGTAGGTATCTAGCGTGTTTGCAGTGTAGAAGAGTTTTTGCACTAACAGAGTTAGAACGTGAAAGAAAGGAGAAGCGTCGAGATGTAATTGTGTGCCCTTATTGTGGATCTACAAGTTTTACGAAAATTTTCTCCGATATAGTACTTATCGTTAACCCCGAGAAATCTAAAGTGGCTAAGTATCTTAAAATAATTCATCCGGGAGTGTTCGCATATACCCTAGAATAGATAAAAAAGATAATAGTATAGTTCAGCGTAAGCTGATTTTGTACGTAACTAAGCATTGTTTTCTGAAAGGTATTTTTCTTAAAGTAACTAAAGGCGTTTTTACCCAAGAATCTGTAATAGATAATTTTATAAACCTTAATAGGCTATGCAAGTTAATGCTTGAATGTATATAAAAAGGCGGATTATAAATGGCTCCAAAGTTCTGCCCTGCATGTGGTTCTATTATGACAATAAAAAAAGATGATGGTAAATTAGTTGCGATATGCCCAGTATGCGGTTATAAAGAAGTAGTGGATAAAACATTGCCAGTTAGTCTCTTACCCGCGGATGTTGAGGAGGAATTATCTGTGAGAAAAGGCGTAATAAAGGATAAGTCTATTAAGAAAATTTCTATTGATGAGGATACACTAAAAGAAGCCTTAGATCAACTAAATGAAGCTGGTGAAGACTAATCATTAGGTGAGATGATCATTCCAACGAAGGATGATATTATAAGGCGCATTTCAAGTAGTTATAAGAGATACTTTCTCACTGGGATAGCGTTCTTCGATAAACATGGAGGTTTTCCTCTTTATGAAATAACAGAAATTTGTGGCGCTGCCGGTGCTGGAAAGACTATTCTTCTTCATCAATTAGCATTTCGCTTTCTTTATAGCTACAGAGAAGGCATAGCTCTATACATCGATGCCGACAAGAGCTTTAATCCTAAAAGAATAGTGAAATTATGTTTAGCAAATAGTATTGAAGCACGAAGTTTATTATCTAGAATTTATGTATACCAAATAAATGATCTACATGGCATGATGCGAACTGTGATCGGGAAAATTAAAGAAAATGCTTCTGATCATGAGGTATTGTTAATAATTGATTCCGTTCCCACTATATTAGAGAGCGAATTATTATTTAAGGATGAAGAGGCGTGGTCTTCTGAGTATTTACATACTGTTGTCAAATTAGGCGTCTTCTTACAAAAGATATCCGATGGATGTACAATAGTAGTATCTAATCAAGTCAGAGCCTACATCAAGGAGGACAAATCACTTATGGAGTCGAAAGTTTTTGGGCAGCATATTGAGGATATATGGACAGTGGAGAAAGTTGTTCCAGCATTAGGTAGAGTATGGGAATTATTCATAGACAATCGCTTTTACATTAAAAAACTCCGCAGAGACCGACGGTTAATAATAACCATATTTTCTAGTTCATATCCCGAAACTTTTGGTATGATTAAATTCCGAGATGAATTTTTTGAATAAAGGGGTGACATTTATGTCGATACGAGCATCAATTCGTATTGCAAGTGCTTTAATTAATGTTTCTTTGCAACTACGCGCATTATTGTTAATAAAAAAGGTGTTAGTAGTTAATAACCCCAGTGATTTAATAATCTATAAATTAATGTGTATAATTATAATTCTTAACCTTATTCTGAGTACTACGATTTCAATGACGCATTTATTATTGACAGTTATGATAGAAGAACCCATAATAATAAAGATTGCTGAGATAATCCTGGCTTATGCAAGCGTGGATACTCTCTATATTCTTCATGTATTATTGATTCTTCACGTTCTCACAGTGTTAAATCAAGCAACCCTACTGAGTTTATGATAATATGAACGAATTTGAAACAAAGCCGGAACATTGAATTGATCAAAAACGACTTCGAATATCGTTACATTTCATGGGGATAATATGTTGTACTTAACGTAAGATAAATTTTAAAAACTTGCAGAATGATAATAATATTACTTTAGCTTAATGATAGTTATTCAAAATACAAGCCGCCGTAGCTCAGTTGGTAGAGCGCCCGGCTGTTAACCGGGAGGTCGCCGGTTCAAGTCCGGCCGGCGGCGCCAGTGTAATATACTTCCTTCTTAACTAACATTTTTCTCTCAGAATTTAGACCCTAAGAACCTTGTTGCAACGATATCTCTGAACACTAAGGAATAAAGATTTTTTAACACAATTTTAGTGAGTTTCTTATTCGACTAATAATTTTCTCAGCTTTTATTGAGCCAGGAATATTAGCTCTTTTGAACAAAGTTTTTTCTCCCTTGATAGTTGCATCCACTATGAGCCTAGCACGAGGAGTACCTGAATGATCAAGGGAGGAGCCTTTTCCGCGAGGTATAATTATGTAATCACGAATAGGATGAGCACGTGTTATAACTGCCCAGTAGACGTCCTCACAGCTTCTTATATTTATATCGGGATCAACAATTATGACCTTTTTTAGGCTTGGGTGAGCAGCAAACGCCGCTAGACCAGCGTCTATTGGTTCGTCTTCATGGCGTTTTTCGATGGAAATGATGCATTCTAACCATCCACAACCCCATGTAGCAAGATGAACATCCCTTACGATAGTTACTCCACGGACGGAATCATAAATTCTAGCTTCGCGAGGAATTCCCATTAGAGTTTTATGTTCTATTCCAGCAGGAAGAATTGTATGGAAAATAGGATTTCTGCGTAATAATATTGCGGAAATTTGGAATACTGGTTGTTTTCGAATAATATCATAAGTTCCTGTTATATCAACAAAAGGACCTTCTTCCTCCATTGAATCAACTAAAAACCTACCTTCTAATACAATTTCTGCCGATGCAGGGTATTCTATATTCACGGTTACTCCTTTAGTTATCTCTAACGGTTTTTCAAGTAATGCAGATGCTACTTCTAACTCATCGACATCGATCGGTACTGATGCGGCTCCAGCAATAGCTGTTGCTGGGTCAACACCTATAACTACAGCTGCTTCTAGATCTTTACCCATCTCTTGTGCTTTCTGTAAATAATGCCATAGATCTCTTTTCACAACTCTAACCACTAATAAATCCCTCCCAATAGGCGTCATACGGTGATATGATGCATTTCTAACACTCGTCTCTGGGTCCTTTGCAATAACTATGCCCGCGGTTATGTATGGGCCCTTATCTTTTTCATAGAAGGTAGGAATTGGTAGAATGTTTATATCAATGCCATCTTTTATGGTATAATCAAAGCTATGTGCAATAACTTTAAGAGGTTCGGGGTTTCTTATCGCCTCATTAATTTTTTGCAGGAGCTCGTTTTCTCGTAATCCTAAAGCAGTAGATAGTCTATATCTATCCCCATATATTCCCGCCACAATTCTAAAGTTCGAATAACCCTCAATATTTTCGAACAGTAAAGCAAATTTATTCTCGAATTCTCGTATGACTAGTGGAATTTCGTATCTTGGTGAGAGTGCATGATTGATACGCAATAATAGCTTTTCTCTTTCTAATCTATCAATCGTTTCTCTTAAACTAGTCGACAAAGTATCACCACATAATTAAGGCACTTAGATAGTTAAAAAATGCGATGGATACCTCAGAGCTACGGCAGTTCTTCATGATTAATTCATCCGAAAATCGTATTCTCATCATAGTAGATAATTTAATTTAACGTTAGTATGTTTAGGAGTTAAAATTTTTATTCTACAAGGATATAGATGATTGAAGTAGCGGGATGAAGACACTAACCTGCGCGGATACTAATGAAGAACGTGCACCACTCAGACCGATACAAATAAATCCTCATCGCTGATTTCTTTCTTCGCATATTTTATAGCATCATCAATTTCACTTTTTTTAAGCCTACTAAGCCAGAAAAACACACTAGGTCCCTTTGCGCCTCGTGAATATAGCTTACTGACCTCTGCTATTGCCTCCGTATAAGTCTTTGCTCTTAATCCTAATAATCTCCAGCGTCCATTAGCCAGAGCCCTTCGGATGCTTGGAAATATTTCTACTTTGTAGATCTTTCTGAGAATTATCTTATTACTCCATTTAAATATCGCTAATGGTTTTATCTGACAATTTTTTATCTTTTCAGCAACTTTAACCCATTGTTCTCCGACTCTAATTTCAGCTTTTTTCCGGCCTCTCATTAAAGCTTCGTAAAATTCACGTTTAATATAAAACATCGGCATCGATGATCCCTACTTTAAAATCATTCTTCTTAATACGAAGTGATTATCCTCTAAATTCGGTTCACCCACGAGCTTATGCACCAAATAAATACGGCTCTCATTAGGCTCAAATATCCAAAATCCATCTTCGTATTCTAATAATAATAGAGCCCCTCTATTAGCGAC